>Ga0209698_10004386_pt1 | contig 15484 bp, 12 predicted proteins | sample LitLauG_LLR_2012_FD_187203 | JGI IMG/M metagenome (GOLD analysis project Ga0209698, IMG submission 187203) | Freshwater sediment microbial communities from Pennsylvania, USA - Little Laurel Run_MetaG_LLR_2012 (SPAdes) (version 2) | ecosystem: Environmental > Aquatic > Freshwater > Creek >...
CTTCCGGTTTTCGTCGTGGCAGATGGCGCACTGCGTCGTCCTGGAGTCGGCTTTCGTTACCAGGACCTCATCCTTAATTATTTGATGGCTCCGACATTGCTGCATACGCGACGTCGCGCAAGGCACTGGCGACCGCGCAGCCACCCACTGAGGCGATTCCGTTCACAGCGCCTCCGCGCGGTTAAGCAGTCTCCGGAGTGGCGCGTTATCGTTGTTTGCTCCGGCGGCACGTCATGGCGTTCACACGAGCCCTGCGCGGTTGGTCGGAGGAGGCGCGGCGAAGACTAAGGCCAGCCGGGCAAAAATTAAGGTTACTTGGTATTCACAACGGCAGCACCGGCATTGGCAACCATGCCGTCCTGGTCGCTCGTGCCGCCCGAGGCTCCGACCGCGCCGATCAGTTTGCCATTCACGATGAGCGGAACGCCACCCTCAACCGGGACCGCTCCGGTGAGACCCAGGAAGCGGATACCGGCGCCTCCTGCTGCTACGCCATCCTGAAACACCTTGGTGGGCCGACGGAACAGCGCTGCCGATTTGGCTTTCCCGATGGCGACCTCGACGCTGCCCAGTTGAGTGTCCGGCATTCTCTCGAAATAGACGAGGTACCCCGCTGTATCAACGATGGCAACGGCCATTTGCAAATTGTCTTTCTTTGCCTCGACGATCGCAGCGGCGGCAGCTTTTTTTGCGAGATCGGGTGAAACCGCCACACCGTAGGGAATCACCGGTGGCGCTTGAGGCAAAGCTGTCAGGGGAATCAGCACAAGTGTCGCGACTGAAGCGACCGACGTCCGTATGAACTTCTGAATCATTGGGTGGTTCCTTTTCGGGAGATTTAGTCGACATTAGTCTATCGCGGCTAAGCCGGTTCGGGGTCGGCCCGCTATAACCAAAAGCGCGTCGTTGCAAGTAGAGCCTGAGAACCCGACCTTGAAATCCGACTGGGCCTTTCCACAGCCCGATCTTCGGTGAGGAATGGCACGAATCAGCCCGCCATCCTGAAATCCCATCCCTCTCAACAACGGTCCGAAAAACGAGTGTACTTCGCCAACCTGTCCGCGATCCGCATAATGGACGGACATCGCTTCCTCCGGTAGCTATCAGTCGGTTAGCGCCCACTGGGGTCACCAAAGCCAGCCTGATCCACTCGTCGCCCGACACGAACGGTTTGCGCAAAACGCTCCTGTTTTGGGTCTTGAAAGCCCCTGCGGAATCGGCAGGGCTTGCAGTTTTATCCCTAGTTTGTACTCGGCATGTTGCCGCGGCTGCGCGTCCTGGCCCCGCATTCGGCAGCATCCTTAACGATAATGCGGCAATTCCGATAACGGCAATGCCCATTGACTGCGAATTTGGACAGTGATAGCATCGGCAGTCGCTGCTCTCAAGGAGGCAGTTTATCGATGATGAATCGCGTGCTCAATGTTTTTGCTGTCAGCGTGGGATTGATTTTCGCTGCTGCACCTGTACTGGCCCATCACTCGTTTGCTGCCGAGTACGACAGCACGAAGCCGGTCAAGATCACCGGCACCGTGACCAAAGTGGAGTGGATGAATCCACATATTTATTACTACCTCGACGTCAAGGCTGACGATGGCAAGGTGGCCAACTACGCCATCGAAGGCGGCACCCCCGGTGGTCTCTACCGGCAGGGCTGGCGCAAGGATTCCCTGCGGGTGGGCGATGTCATAACCGTGGACGGCTTCCGGGCTAAGGATGGTGGCAATCACCTCAATGGCCGCCGGGTTGTTTTGGCGGATGGGACTCGCCTTTTCGGTGGTTCCGATGACGGTGGCCCCGGTGCTGAGGCATACGGCAAGAAATAGGTAATCCCGGCACTCCGCCCCTCAAATCGAAGGACAATATGAACTGCCGCTCTCTGGCTTCCATGTTCGCCTCGGCTGCGCTTGCTCTTCTGGCGGCGAATGCCGTGGCCCAGAATTCCAATCCGCCGGCGGCGAAGTCGCGCAAGGCCGCTCCGAAACCGAAGCCAAAAGGTGCGTGGTGGTACACGGGCGACGTTCCGCCGGCAATCCCGGGTCCGCCCGATATGACCGGTGTCTGGTATAGCGGATCGACCGGCGACCTGTCGAAGAGTACCTTGCCGGGCCAGGAGCTCGTTCTGACTCCTTACGGCAAGCAAAGGTATGAAACGGTGGATCATGCGAAGGATCCCGACACTTTCTGTCTCCCGCAGGGTCCGGGCAGGCAGTTGATGTCAGCCCACCCGGTGATGATTCTGCAGCGGCCGGACGTGATTGCGTTCCTCAGCGAATCTCAACGCGTATTTCGTCTCGTTTATATGGATGGCCGCGGTCACCCGGAAGATCTCGCAGATTATCCCGAGTGGACCGGCAGTTCGATCGGTCACTGGGAAGGCAACACGCTCGTGGCCGATACGCGCGGCATTAATGACCGAACGTGGATCGACACGTCCGGCCATGAGCACAGCAAAGATCTGCACATGACCGAACGCTTCACGCTCACGAGCCAGAACGTACTCGAGTATGTCACTACTTATGAAGACCCCGTCTTCTTCGCCAAGCCGTTCACTATCAAGCGCGTCTTTAAGCGTCAGATCGGGGATCGCATTATGGACCAGGCGTGTATGGAAAACGAGAAGGACGTGAAAAGTTTGATGCCCACCATCGGCGATGCCGGTAGATAGGTCGCAGAAACATATGAGCCGCTATTTTCTTGTCTGTGCAGGCATCTGGATTCTTGCCACAAACTCTCTTTCAGCGCAGACGAATTCGCCTACCGTGCAGTCCAGAAAAGCTCAGCCCAAACCGAAGCCCAAAGGCGCCTGGTGGTACACGGGAGACCCCGCGCCCGCTACTCAGGGTCCTCCGGATATGACTGGCGTCTGGTTCAGCGGACAAAGTGCGGACATTTCGAAAAGCACGCTGCTGGGCCAGGAGATGATTCTCACGCCTTATGGCAAGCAGCGTTACGACACGGTGGATCATGCCAAAGATCCCGACAGCTTCTGTTTGCCGCAGGGTCCGGGACGTCAGATCATGTCGGCGCATCCGATGATGATTCTGCAGCGGCCGGACGTGATTACGTTTCTCAGTGAATCTCAGCGCGTATTTCGTCTCGTTTATCTGGATGGCCGCGGTCATCCGGAAGATCTGGCAGATTATCCCGAGTGGACCGGCAGTTCCATCGGTCACTGGGAAGGCGATACCCTGGTGGTCGACACGCGCGGCATTAACGACCGCACCTGGATTGACACATCCGGCCATGAGCACAGCAAAGACCTGCACATGACTGAGCGATTCCATATGACGGACCGCAACACCTTCGACTATGTGACGACTTACGAAGACCCGGTGTTCTTCGTCAAGCCGTTCACGATCAAACGCGTCTTCAAGCGTCAGATCGGCGACCGGATCATGGATCAGGCGTGTATGGAGAACGAGAAGGACGTGAAGAGCCTGATGCCCACCATCGGCGCTGCCGGCAGATAGATAGGCCGTTTAGTCCGCGCGATTCCGCGCAGGGTTGAACCGGAAATGCTGAACCAGAAATAACAAGGAGACTTTGTGAGACCAAAAGGACAACTGTTTTTCAGCATTCTGGCGCTCGTGCTTTTATCCGCAATGGCGCGACCTTCGGGCGCGCAGACCGTCAACGGAAATATCATCGGCACCGTGCGCGACCCGCAGGGCGGCGTGATCCCGAATGTGGCGGTGACCGTACGCAGCACGGAGACCGGAGCTGAGCGAAACGCCCGGACGGACGATTCGGGATCATTCGTGATTCCCGGAGTTCCGGCAGGCAGCTACGATCTCACTGCATCTACTGCCGGATTTCAGACCGAAGTTCGAACGGGCCTCGTACTGACCGTTGGCGCTGTGGTTCGCGCCGACCTGTCCCTCAAAATCGGCGCTGTTACCGATAAAGTGGAAGTCACTGCCGAGTCGTCACAGGTCGAAACCACCAGTTCCACCATCTCCGGCCTTGTAAGTGATGCAGTCATCCGTGAGTTGCCGCTGAACGGACGCGACTGGATTCAGCTCGCTGTGCTGCAGCCCGGCGTTCTGACTGTTGTATCTACTGTCCAGTCATCCAGTCCGGCGACGGGCCTCGGCATGAAGATGTCGATTTCCGGCGGGCGCGTCACGCAGAACGTATTCCGCGTGGATGGCCTGGTGGTGAACGATTCCACGAACGACAGCCCGGGCAGCGCACTGGGCGTGAACATGGGTGTGGATGCGATCCGCGAGTTTTCGGTGCTGACCAATAGCTTCTCGGCGGAATACGGACGCAGTTCCGGCGGCGTCGTAAACGCGATCTCAAAATCGGGGAGTAATGCTTTCCACGGGACAGCATTTGAATTCCTGCGCAACAGTGCGCTGGACGCGCGTAACTTCTTCGACCTGAAGATACCGCCGTTCCGGCGCAATCAGTTCGGCGGGTCTGTTGGGGGTCCCGTGAAGAAAGATAAGTTATTCTTCTTCGCAAATTATGAAGGGCTGCGGCAGCTTCTCGGCCGCTCCAGCATCGCAAACACGCTTTCGCCGAATGCCCGCAACGGGTTGATCTGCGCCAACCCACCTGCCTGCACATCGAACACGAAGATCAACATCAGCCCGAAGGCACAGCAGTATCTCGCGCTCTTTCCGGCACCAAACGGCGCCATTCAGGGGGATACGGGTCAGTACATACTCGGTGCCGGTCAGGTAGGACATGAAGACTACGTAACAGGACGCGTGGATTACCAGATTAATTCGAGCACATCCCTGTTCGGGAGCTATCTCTGGGATCGCGGGGATGTGCTGACGCCCGATGCTTTTGCTGAAAAGGTGACAGGCACCACGACGCATCAGAACCGCGTCATCGCAACCCTGCAACACACCTTCACCCCGACCATTTTGAACACACTTCGCGGCGGCTTTATGCGGTCAGTGAATTTCAGCGGCCAGGACAGCGCTCCAACAAGTCCGCTGCTGACGGACTTGTCGCTTGGATTCCTGCCAGGCATCCCGATGGGAACGTTCGCAATCAACGGCCTCAGCAGCCCGGGAGGAATCGGATCCACCGGCGGCGACAAATACTGGTACACCACTCCGCAGATGAGTGACGATCTCGGCTGGATCAAAGGACGCAACAACATCCGGATCGGCTTCAGCGTGGAAGCGATACGCCACAACGCCTATTCGCCCAGCAGTCCGAACGGAACATGGCAGTACGGTTCGGTATCGGACTTCCTGACAGGCAACAATCCTCAACAGTTCTCGGCTGACTTTCCGGGGACAAATCTCTATCGCGGCTTCCGGGAAAAGATATTCGGCATTTACTTCCAGGACGACTTCCGGCTTCGACCCAACCTGACTCTGAATTTCGGTATCCGCTATGAGCCGACGACCGCAGTCAGCGAAGTGAACAACCTGATCGCGATTCTGCCGACGCTTGACGCGCAGCAGCCGCGCCTCGGTAATGGGTTTTATAAAAATCCTTCGAAGAAGGATTTTGAGCCACGCGTTGGTTTGGCATGGGATCCGTTTGGCGACGGCAAAACATCAGTCCGCGCCGGATTCGGCGTGTTCGATGTTCTCATTCTGCCAAACTTGTTCCATCTTCGTGCACTGCGTTCTTATCCTTACTTCCTGTCCGGAAATCTCACGAATCCGCCGGCTTCGAGCTTTCCCAACGGGGCATTTGGCCTGCTCGGCCCCAATGGCTACCGCGCGTACTGGGTGCAGTCCAATCCACCGGTTGGTTACAAGCTCCAGTGGAACCTGAACATCCAGCGTCAGCTGATGAACAATCTGACGCTGATGGCCGGTTATGTGGGCGCCAAAGGAGTCCATCTGCCGGACGGCTCGGACGACTCCGATATGATCCCGCCGTCTTTGGTGAAGACAGCCCCTGACGGTAACTTACTTTTCCCTTCCACCAGACCTTATCAGCGGATCAATCCGTTCTATTCTCAGATACAGGCTACGCGGTGGGACGGTTACTCCGTCTACCACAGTCTGCAAGTGAATCTTTCTGAGCGGCTGAGTCATGGATTCACCGCTCAGGCCGTCTATGCGTATTCGAAGAGTATCGATAACGGCGGCATCGAATACAGCAACGTGGAAATCGCCGGGCAGATGGATAACCCCTGGTGGTTCAACACGAACCTGCAGCGCGGCGTTTCGGACTTCAACATCCCGCAGCATCTTACACTGAATTTCGTCTGGGACGCGCCATCGATGCACACCGGCTGGGCAGTCTCGCAGTTCCTCCTGTCGGGATGGGAAATGACGGGTATATTCACAGCTCAGAGCGGCCGGCCGTTTAGTATCCGCATACCCAACGATCAGGCCGGCACCGGTTCCAATCAGGTGGGCCGAAACGGCGGCGGGCAGCGCCCGAATTTCAATCCCAACGGCGGGCCAAATTGTACCGTTGGGGCTGTCAACGCAGGCAATCCGGATAACTACATCCGTGTGCAATGCTTCTCAGTTCCGCTGCCCGGTGAACTGGGTAATCTGGGCCGCAACACTTTCATGGCGCCCAATCAGCAGGATCTGGATGCGTCCCTGTTCAAGAACAACAGCATGTTTGCCGAGAAACTGAAGATTCAGTTCCGCGCTGAGATTTTCAATGTCCTGAACCATGCAAATTTTACAAACGGTGCTCAGCCGTTCACGCCTTTCAACACACAGGGGCTGCCTGTGCCGTCCAACACAAGGCTCGTCAGTACGGCCACAACGTCCCGGCAGATTCAGCTGGGTTTAAAGTTTATCTTCTAGAGGTAACATGCAGGTCTATAAGAGTTTTTCATGGATATTGCTCGCTCTGGCCGGCAGCGCCTCCCTTCTCTCGGCACAAGGTGAAGGCAACGGGCGGGACGTGCCGTTCCCGCCACACAAGATTATCGGCAACGTCTATTATGTGGGAGCGGAGGAACATGCTTCGTTCCTGATCGTGACGCCCGAGGGCAACATCCTTATCAACAGCGGCTACGAAGCTACCGTGCCGATGATCCGCAGCTCAGTAGAGAAACTCGGTTTCAGATTCTCCGATACGAAGATCATCCTCGGCAGTCACGCGCATGTCGACCATATGCAGGGAGATGCACTGGCGAAGGAGTTCTCCGGCGCAAAGGTTATGGCGATGGAACAAGACGTACCAGCGCTGGAGAAGCTGAAGCCCGGAGGCAAACCGCATCCGATCGACAAGGTCCTGCATGACGGCGATCAGGTGAAGCTGGATGAGGTAGTCCTGACGGCGCACCTCACCGCGGGACACACCAAAGGCTGCACAAGCTGGACCACCACCGTACAGGAAAATGGCAGGCCCTACGACGTCGTCATTGTCTGCGGTATGGGTGTGAAGGCAGGCAATAACTATCTGGTGGATAACAAAGACTATCCTCAGATCACCGAAGACTACATTCACGGCTTTGAGGTACTCAAAGCCCTGCACTGTGACGTCTTCATGGGTTCCCACACGAATCACTACAACATGCAGGCGAAGTACGCAAAGCTGGCCCAGGGCGGGCCGAATCCTTTCATCGATCCGGAAGGCTACAAAGCCCATCTCGATAATTACGAGAAGCTCTTTTACGCGAAGCTCGCAGAGGAAAAGAAGTCATCCGCTTCGAAGTAGCGACGCTCCTCGACTGGAGCGCGATTCCAGACGTGACTTAATAGCCGTCGTTATCGCGACGCGCTTATTCCTTAGTGGAGTTGCCGAACACGAACATGGATTTAACCCCGTATCGTCCGGGAAGAAGAGTCGCCTTCAGCATTGACGGGGCTGCAGTCTGGAGCTGATCGCTTGATTTGGACCGGGAGCCGTTAGTGCGCAGGGCGAAGAAACGTATCAAAACCGCATCTGCTGATACGATGAGATTGCTGATTGAGCAGATAGCAGACTCCCTGACCTTTGAATCAGTGACTTGTGGCTTTGCGACCCAAGGTCGCAGGCTGCCGATTGGAGTCCATACCGATGTCCTGGCTGACCTGGTCCCTGCTTTCCGCCGTCTTTGCGGCGGCCACCGCGATTCTGGCCAAACTGGGGGTGGAAAAAATCGATTCGAATCTGGCCACCGCAATCCGCACGTCCGTAGTCGTTGTCTTCAGCTGGCTCATCGTGCTGATCTTTCGTCCCGACTCCCCGGCCGGAGGGATTCCGCGCAGATCATGGATGTTTCTGCTGCTTTCCGGGCTGGCCACCGGGCTGTCGTGGCTGTGCTATTTCAGGGCACTTAAGCTTGGGCCGGCTTCGCGCGTGGCGCCGATCGACAAACTAAGCGTGGCCCTGGTGATTGGACTCAGCGCGCTGTTCTTAGGGGAGCGGCTGACGTGGGCCAAGGGAGCCGGGGGGCTGCTCATTGTGGCCGGTGCCATCATCATTGCGCTGGAATGAATCCCGGGTTCGGTTTGCGAGCTCCTGCCTTTAAGTCGCGGGCCGGCGGACGGAGTTGGTTGACACCGGAGCCAGGCGGAGTCCGTATTATTACTGAAAGATTATTCCCGCAAGGCGTACGTCATCCCGATCCGGCTGGTTGAGTTAGTACTCTTGCGAATTTGTATCGATTCAGGCCGTTACTGGTCAATAGCGCGGGCGTCAAAAAGTATCTGAATCACTGGATCCGGTCAACTGCGGGCCACTCTGCCGCGGGGCGATAGCCTCCGCGTTTTCCCGCCGGCGAGTCTTCGGGTCCTCTCGCATTTCAACAGGCGTCATGGAACTGGCCGGGAATGGCCGTGATCGTTACGCTCAACTATTGCCACTGCGGCTCACTTACTGGCTGGCGGGAGAGCGGCTTCGAGGGCCGCTGGCGTGGTTGACGCCGGCCGTCAACGCTCATAGAGCCCGCGACCTGGCTGAATCTGTCTGGCTGAACCTGTCGCCACGCCCCCGGCGTTTCGGCAGTGAACCCGCTCGGTCAGTTGTTGTTATTACCGCTTCCGTGCCCAGCCCCGGGCCCGGGGTCGGCCATACTGACGGCAATCGCCGCGTTCTGGAGCGTGGCGCTGCCAGAGCTCCAGATCGAGTTGGCGTTTCCTCCGACGCCGAGAAAGAGCCCCGCCTAAGCCAGCGTGATAAAGCCAACGATCAGCGTGTATTCCACCAGGTCCTGGCCTTGCTCGTCCTGCAGAAAACGCTGGATTGTCGTCATTAATCAGGATCCCGGTTTGTTAGTGCCCCGCCTCACAGAATAGGGCAGCCCTGCCACAGGCCCAAGAACCATAACATAAGGAAACAATTTGGCCCTAACCACTGCGCCGGCCAAATTCTGCGCCGGCCAAATTCGCTCAGGATGAACAGGATAGCCAATTATTGCCTGACTTTACCGATGGCCGATAGCGCCGTTTAACCGCAACGCGGTTATAATTGAGCCATCGAACCGAACAAGTCCCCACAGGAAACTGACGATTTCGTATTGAACTGGCTCGCCATCGGCCTGCTCGCCGTGACGCTGGCGTTGGTGTGGTCCAACATTTTCCAAAATAGCTTCCACTACGACGATTTCTCCACCATCGTCAACAACCGGTTTGTGCACGAACCAGGCCGTTACTGGCAGTTTTTCCGCGATCCCAGGAGCTTCAGCGCCATCAGTGAAGATGCGTCCTGGCGCCCGCTGCTCTCCGCCTTCTGGACCCTCGATTACTGGGCGGCGCGCGGGGCAAATCCGCAGATCTTCCTGATCGATTCGTTCGTCTGGTTCATTGTCCAGTTGATCTTCGTGTATGTGGTTTTCCGGCTGATCCCCGGAGGCAGCCATCTTTCGGCCCTCTTCGGCACTGCCCTGGTGGGCCTGCATCCGGTCTCGGCCGAAACAGCGAACTACATTTCACAACGCGGCGGGATTCTGGCGGCGCTGGGCATCGCGATGGGAATGGCCGCCTGGATCTTTTTTCCCCGCATGTTGCCGCGCCGCATCGACCTCGGCGCGCCACAGGTTCCGAAGTCGGACTGGGACGCCTGGCGGTTGAAGACCCAGCCGAAGCTCGACACCGCGTGGACCGCGTTCCTGAAGGCGCCGCTCGCTTTCTACCTCATCCCCGTTGTGCCGGCTTTGCTGACCTCTCCGGTGTCCGCGTCATTCGCACTGATCCTGCTGGCTTACGTCATCGTCCTCGATCCCGACCGCTCCCCGCGCCATGTCATCCCGGCCGGTATTGTCTGCGGCCTGCTCTGGATCGTGCCTGAGGCACTCACCTGGCAGTCCGCCAGCCAGGTCCGCCCGCCCGCCATCCTCTATTGGGCGACGCAACCGCTGGTCGCCGTGCGCTACCTGTTCACGTTCGTTTGGCCGGGACGGCTGGCCATCGATTCCGGCCTGCAAGCGGTCGATTCCGTCTTTTCACCGCTGGCGCTCGCGGGGTATGCCGGGCTGGGCATGCTGGTTGCGCTGGCCGTAGCGGCATCCAGGAGTTCCGCCTGGCGCGGCGCGGGCTTCGGCCTGTGGTGGTTTCTGGTTGCCCTGCTGCCGGATGCCCTGGCGCCGCAGCGCTTCGTGGAGGCCACGCCCCGCATGTATGTGGCGATGATCGGCCTCGCTTTCGCCGTCACGCGCGCCGCCGCCGTCGCCCTCGAACGCGTTCGGCGGTCTGAAAAAAACAAGCTTCCGGCCACAATCGCCACGGCGGCTGCCGGGCTGCTGTTGCTCGGCGGTCTCGGCTGGAGTACCTCCCAGCGCAACGCGGCGTGGGAATCGGAAGAAACCATCTGGCACGACGCTGTAGAAAAGTATCCCGTCAACGGTCGCGCCCTGGTCCACTACGCCGAAGCTCTCACCGCCAACGGCGCGGATCTCACCACCGCCTACGGCATGATGCAGCGCGCCGCCACGCTCTCGCCGCACGATCCCTCGATTGAGATCGAGCTTGCCCGTACAGCATCCCGGCTCGGCCTGCTACGCGAAGCCGAGGGCCACTATCAGCGTGTCATCCGCATTCAGCCCGGCTGGGCCGACGGCTACGGGCTCTACTCGCAATGGCTGCTGGGGCAGTTCCGCGAGCAGGAAGCTGTCGATAACGCCCACAAAGCCATGTCGCTGCGTTCTGACCAGGCCGATGCCCGCCACACCCTAATGGATGCCTATGTCCAGCATCACGACTGGGAAAACGCCATGCGCGTGGCACGCGAGACGATCAGCCTGTATCCGGACGATACCGGGGCGGTGCGGGCCATCAACGTCTCTTCCGCCGCTCTGAACGAAGTGAAGCAACTGGAAACCCAAGCGCCCGGCCGGGGCCGCGACGGATACCTGGCGCTTTCGGTCACCTACTTTAAGAACGGCCGCTATGAGGACTCAGTCAAGGCTGCGAGGGAAGCGCTGAAAATCGACCCGAATTCCGCCGAGTCCTGGTCGAATCTTGCCGCCGCTCTACATAGCCTCGGAAGGATCGATGAATCGGTGGAGGCGTCCAAAGAGACCGTTCGCCTGAATCCCAATTTGCCCTTCGCCAAATCCAACCTCGAATACGCGCTGGCGGAACAGGCGGATCAGCACAAACAGAAGCCCGACCGACAGTAGACGCCTTCAGCCGCTCTTCTTTCGCGCGGCCACACGGTTATTACCCCGACACTTCGTACTTTTCCAGAATCTCGCCCCAGAGCCCCCGCGCTTCCAGAATCGCCTCTGCCACTTCCCGCACAGCGCCGCTTCCTCCGCGCGCCGCCGTCACATAGTGCGCCGCGCTCTTCACTTCGGGCCTTGCATTGGCCACCGCAATCCCCAAACCAACCCGGTTCATCACCACGATATCCGTAAGATCGTCGCCGATATACGCGACTTCCCCGGGCCTCACCTGCGCCTTCACGAGGATTTCCTCAAGAATGGGAATCTTCTCCAGATGGCCCTGGTACACGTACGTCATGTTCAGCTGCTTGGCCCGCTCGGCCGCCCCTGCCGACACGCGCCCGCTGATGAGCCCCGTCCGGATTCCCCGGGCCTGCAGCCAGTTCAGCGCGAGGCCATCCTGTGAGTCGAAACCCTTCACCTCGATCACCTGGCCGTCTTCGCGCGGGTAATGGTAAAGCTTGCCGTCCGTCATCACGCCGTCCACGTCCATCAAAAGCAGGCGGATGCGGGCGGCGCGCTCGCGAATGCTGTCGGTCAGGGTCACGAAATCTCCTGTCTTTAATTTTGCATACGGAATAGTCCGCGGCGCTCCGTTATCGCCTCTTACAATCAAAGCGTGATCGACCGCGTCGCCGCCACGCTCGCGCGCTACAACATGCTGCCCCCCGGCGGCCCGTGCCGCATCGGCGTCGCCCTATCCGGCGGCGGCGATTCTGTCTTCCTCCTTTACGCTCTCCACGAACTTGGCCTCGCCTCCGTCGTCCTGCACGTCAACCACGGGTTCCGCGGGGCTGAATCGGACCGCGACGAAGCCTTCGTCCGCGTCCTCTCCCATCATTTCGACCTCCCCTGCCACGTCTTCGTCGGTCCCGTTATGGACGGCAACACCGAGCAGGAAGCCCGCCGCCTGCGCTACCAGTTCTTCCGCGAGCACATCGACGCGGGCCACTGCCACGCCATCGCTACCGGCCACACTCTCGACGATCAGGCCGAAACCGTCCTCTACCGCTTCCTCCGCGGCTCCGGCACGGCCGGGTTGAGCGGCATCCGTCCCGTGCACTCCGAAGAGGATTGCCGCTACCTCATCCTCCGCCCGCTCATCGAACTCCGCCGCGACGAAATCCGCGACTGGCTCGCAGCCCGCAACATTGCCTGGCGGGAGGATTCCACCAACGCCAACCACGAATTCGTCCGCAACCGCATCCGCAACCGGCATCTGCCCGAACTTACAGAAAGCATCAACCCGGCCCTGCCCCGCCTTCTCGCCTCAACCGCCTCCTGGGCGCAGGCGGAGGAAGATTACTGGGATGGCGAACTCGACCGGCTGGCGCCCGTTTACCTCAAACATCGCGCCGAAGCTGTTCTAATCCCCGTTAAGCCTCTGCTCGGACTCCCGCTGGCGGTTCAGCGCCGCCTCCTCCGACGCGCCATGTGCCTCGTCCGCGGTTCGCTCCGCTCCATCGATTTCGCCCATGTGGAAGGCACCCGCGCCCTGCTCGCCACCAGCGAAGGCTCCGGCCGCATCCAGCTCCCGGATCTCGACATCTATCGTTCCTTCGACTGGCTGCGCATCGCCCCGCTCGGCTACGACTCGCGCCTCCCGCGCGATTTCGAGCTGCAAATGACCATCCCCGGCCGCGCCGAACTGCCCGAGCGCCGGTTAACCATAGAGATCGAATCGATTAGCGGCGCCGGAGTATATAATGGTGAAATGAACGGGGCCTTAGACAGGGACCGCTGTCCGGATTCGCTCCTGCTGCGGAACTGGCGGCCCGGCGATTATTTCCATCGTCCAGGACATGCAGCCCCCGAAAAAGTAAAGAGTCTGTTCCAGGAGTTTCGCATCCCGCTGTGGGATCGGCGCAACTGGCCAGTGATCGAGATATGCGGTGAGACGCCCGGGTCCATCGTCTGGACGCGCCGGTTCGGCGCCGCCTCCGGCTTCGCCGCCGGTCCGGAAACGCGGAATGCTGTGTTCATTCGTGAAGTCTTTTCTGAACAGCTGGAATCAAACCCGCCCGATAGTACGTCTATCCAATTGAGGCGGGCTTCAGGAGCCGGTTCCCGGCAGGTACCTAGGCCGGGGACGGAGGTATTGTGAATTCAAACGTAAAAACCATCATTTTCTGGGTTGTTCTCATCTGCGTCGCTATGCTGCTGTGGGCCGTGGTGAAGAATGGCCATACAAAGCCGGAGCGCGCGCTGAACTTCAGCGAGTTCCTTGCCGAAGTCGAAAACGGCAATATTAAGACTGTCGCCATCAACGGCAACGAAGTGAAGGGCGACTTTTCGAGTGGTGGGGCATCGTTCCACACCGTAGTGCCGAGCAACTACCCCAAGCTGTACGACATGCTGAGCGACAAAAAAGTTCAGATGCAGTTCAATGACAACTCCTCGACCGGCTGGGTTTCCATTCTCGTCAACGCTTCTCCTTTCCTGCTGCTGATCGGTTTCTGGATCTTCATGATGCGGCAGATGCAGAGCGGCGGCAACAAAGCGCTGAGCTTCGGCAAGAGCCGCGCGCGCCTGCACTCCACCCAGCAACGCAAGGTGACGTTTAAAGACGTTGCCGGCGTGGAAGAAGCCAAGGAAGAGCTGCAGGAGATCATCGAATTCCTCCGCGAACCTTCCAAGTTCCAGAAGCTGGGCGGCCGCATTCCGAAAGGCGTACTGCTGATCGGCTCGCCCGGTACCGGCAAGACGCTGCTGGCCCGCGCCATCGCCGGCGAAGCCAACGTACCGTTCTTCTCCATCTCCGGTTCGGACTTCGTGGAAATGTTCGTCGGCGTCGGCGCCAGCCGCGTCCGCGACCTTTTCGAACAGGGCAAAAAGAACGCGCCCTGCATTGTTTTTATCGACGAAATCGACGCCGTGGGCCGCCATCGCGGCGCAGGTCTCGGCGGCGGGCATGACGAGCGCGAACAGACGCTCAACCAACTGCTCGTCGAAATGGACGGCTTTGAATCGAACGAAGGCGTGATCCTGGTTGCTGCCACCAACCGCCCCGACGTTCTCGATCCGGCCCTGCTCCGCCCCGGCCGCTTCGACCGCCGCGTGGTGGTGGGACGCCCGGACATCAACGGCCGCGAAGCCATCCTCAAGGTTCACACCAAGAAGGTTCCGCTCGGCGATGACGTGGAACTCAATGTTCTGGCCCGCGGCACACCCGGTCTCGCCGGCGCGGATCTCGCGAATCTGGTCAACGAAGCGGCCCTCAACGCCGCACGCCAGAACCGCAAAGTGGTCATGATGATCGATTTCGAGCTCGCCAAGGACAAGATTCTGATGGGCGCCGAACGCCGGTCCCTGATCCTCAGCGATTCGGAAAAGCGCACAACCGCGTATCACGAAGCCGGCCACGCAGTAGTCGCCGTCATCATGCCCAACGCCGACCCGCTGCACAAGGTTTCCATCATCCCGCGCGGCATGGCGCTCGGCGTCACCATGCAGCTGCCGGTGGACGACAAGCACAACTACAGCAAGGTCTACTGCGAAGATCAGCTCGCCATCCTGATGGGCGGCCGCATCGCCGAGGAAATCTATCTCAACCAGATGACCACCGGCGCCGGCAACGACATCGAGCGCGCCAGTGAAATGGCCCGCAAGATGGTCTGCGAATGGGGCATGAGCGAACTTGGTCCTCTCAGCTTCGGCAAGAAGGAAGAGCAGATTTTCCTCGGCCGCGAAATCTCGCAGCACCGCGATTACAGCGAAGAGACGGCTATCCGCATCGACGAGGAGGTCAAACGGATCATCTCGACCGCCTACAGCCGCGCGCGCACCATCATCGAGCAGTACTCGAAGGCGATGGTCGCCATTGCCGAAGCGCTGCTCGAACGCGAAGTGCTGGACGGCGCCGAAGTGAGGACGCTTCTTGATGGCGACGATCTGCCGCCGATGTCCCCGGGCCGCCCGCAGCGCGATTCGGTGGACCACAGCCAGCAG
>Ga0209698_10004387_pt1 | contig 15483 bp, 15 predicted proteins | sample LitLauG_LLR_2012_FD_187203 | JGI IMG/M metagenome (GOLD analysis project Ga0209698, IMG submission 187203) | Freshwater sediment microbial communities from Pennsylvania, USA - Little Laurel Run_MetaG_LLR_2012 (SPAdes) (version 2) | ecosystem: Environmental > Aquatic > Freshwater > Creek >...
GGCCACCGATTCCACCTTCAAGCCGTCAATATCGGTCGCCGTCCAGGGTACGGCCGTCGCTCTGCCGCCGACCGCGTCCGCGGTACCGCCGCTCCTGACGTTCGGCGGCGGGGTATGGCGGCCCTCGCCCGGAAACTTCTCCGGCTGGGTGACCATCACCAACGAGGGCTCAGCGCGCCTGCGCGTGACGCTGGCGCCGTTCTCGGACCCGATCTTCAAGGTGATTCAGCCTCCGCCCGAGTGGATTCCGTGCAGCAACTCGGCCCAGATGCAGATCGGGTGCAAAATTTCGTGGGGCATGAAGCGCGCGCACAAGGCCCAGCTCGTTCTGGGCACCAACGACCCGAACCGCCCGAAGATCGTCATCCAACTGATTGCCCAGCCGCTGAAGCTACTGCGGCCGCTACCGCTGCCTAATCCTCATGTCCCGGGCGGTCGGGGTGGGGCTGGTTGATCCGAGGGATGTGAAGTCCCAGGCCACAGCACGCATCGCGGCTCGCACTGCCCCGGTGGGAAGCTCTATGAATCGCCCCTTTGTGTGGTCTCGGCTTCCGGGCGCCAACGGGCCGGCGGCCGTTGCCAAGACGCCGGCTGCCAGCGCCCCTCCGATTCAAGTGAGGTCGCGCCGACCCGGGCAGCGCCGGTCAAACAATGATTGAATTCTGGTGCAAGTGCACACAGCGTGGTTACGCCGACGCAAAGCATTGCTTTAGGCTTGTTTGCCTCGCGCCGGCCCTCCGCCTTCAATGGCCGACGGCGATCAGGCCGGCTTGCCCGTGCAGTCGAAGGAATAGTCCACCGGGCTGCCGGCAACTCCCCTGGCGTCGTAAGGGACGTAGTGAACCGAGATGCTCCTCGGGACCAGCGAGACGCTCTCAACCAGTTCGGCCGGGCTCGTGTCGGACTGCTCGAAGCTCGCGAAGATGACGTCCGTCAGCGTCACGGTGTAATCGTTCCGCTGCATGGTGCGCCCTGCGCCGCCGCCACCCTGGGCCTGGCTCGTTGTGTCGACGAAGCTGACGACGGCCTCCTGAACGACCTCGCCAAGCGCCACGGCACGCATCAGCAACGGGCTGGCCTTGTCGACGGACTTGGTCAGCTTGATCGCGCCGCAGGTCGCCCTGCCAGCCGATGCGCCCGTGCCGGTCGAACCCTGCGTCACCGGCGCGTCGAGCGAGACGCTGAATGAAAGCAGCTGGATCTGACTGGTGTATCCCCTGGCAGTCACTTCGCCACTGATGGGCGGAACGGCCGTGACCTGCATATAGATGTCGGTGGCGGCGGCGGCGGACGGCCTGGACGCCGCGAGAATCCCGACAAAAACCATCCCCAGCATTGCGGTGTGCTTCTTCATGACCTGATACCTCGTGGTTGTTCACGGAAAACAGCGGGCATTCGGATGCTATGGAGGCCGCGGCCCGCCAATCCGCGGAACTGAGCCCGATTTTGGTCCCATCTTGAAGCGAACCGCGCTGCACACTCGGGACTCGCTCAAAAGCGACTCGTTGCAGGTGCACTGCGCGATGTTCAGATCTCCTTTCACGTTGCGCGATACGCCGGTTTCGAACAAGGCTTGCACCAGGGCGCGGTAGTACTCGTGGTGGACGCCTGACTGCGCGTTCAGTTACTGGACAGGAAGGATTCAGGTCGACCGTCCAGACTTCATTCGAACAGAAAGCCTGCAACTGGAACGGACCCGCACAGAGGATCCGGCACCCGCGCAGGAGAGGGAGGCCACCCGTGTTCGCGGCGCGCTCACGTCTTGCCATGAAAGCAGTGCGTACCGTCGTCGCCACGGCAATGTGCCTTGCTCTCGCGGTGCCTCCGCTCGCGCAGCCGCCGAATCCAGCCGCCTCGGCTCCCGCCGTGCGCTTCGTCGATGCCCTGCCCCAGTACGCGCCTGCGGACAAGGTCAGCGGCACGATCACGCTGTGGGGCCATGGCAGCTTCAAACACGACTTCATGGGACCGCTGGTGAACCGCTGGATCGTTGCCTTTCACAATCTCCAGCCGGACGTGCAGTTCGTCTACAAGATGTATGGGACTGCCTCAGCGATCGGCGCGCTCTACACCGGCGCCGGCAATCTCGCCATCCTCGGCGAGGAAATCAGCCCCGAAGCCGCTCTCGCCTTCCGCCGGGCGAAGGGCTATGCGCCGACGGGCATACCGATCGCGACCGGCAGTCTCGACGTGAACTTCTTCGATTACGCGCACATGATTTTCGTGCATCGCGACAATCCGATCGAGACAGCGCAACCGGCGAAGCCCAGGAGCGTTGACCTATTACGGCAATTACGAACGCTGCGCTGACCAGAACGAAACAACCGCCGGCTCGCCGTCCTCGCTATTTCGCGGAAGCATCGGCCTTGATCGCAAAGCGTGAAATGACCCAAGGCGGGCTCCCGCCTGGCGCACGTTCAGTCCCTGCCGACCCGATCAGTGCCTCGAGTCGCTCTCGCCTTTGCTGCGTTCCGATGTACCTGGTCGCTCCCAGGTCGTTTGCTTCATATCCGGCAACGGCTTCCGCAAGGCTTGCTAGGCGATCCGCAGCCCCTTGTGATTCGCAGCAAGCCAGCAGGACGTCCCAGATCCGCGCCGTGCGGTACCCGCCCATCCTTCGGTCGCCCGAGGTGGTCACCACGCGGCGGCCGTCCTCGCTGAACATCGCCAGTCCCAGCTCCGCATCGTGCTCGAGGGACGCACCGACCGGTCTCGCGGTATCCGCCTCCCACACCCGCGCAGTCTTGTCCCAAGAGGCAGTCACCACACGTCTGCCGTCGGGACTGAAGGCTGCGAAGACCACCGGCGCCTTGTCCTTGTGTTGCATGGCCGCTCCCACAGCATTGCCGGTATCGGCTTCCCATACCTGTGCTGTGCCGTCAGAGGAACTGGTCAGCACACGCCGGCCGTCGGGGCTGAATACCGCCAAGTAGATCAGCCCCTTGTGTTCGAACACCGGACCGACGTGCTTGCCGGTTTCCGCATCCCAGGCCTGCAGGACAACCCGATCGCCCACTTCCGCCCTTGTCGTCAGCACCTTGCGACCGTCCGGACTGAACGCCGCGCCGGTTACCGATCCGTTGTGCTTCACGGGATCGCCGATCCGGTGGCCGTTTTCGGTGTCCCAGATCTGCGCGACGTCCTGCGACGCGGTGAGGACGCGTCGGCCGTCCGGACTGAACGCCACCACCCCGACATAGCTTTGATGCGGCAGAGGCGGTCCGATTCGATTGCCGGTATCAACCTCCCAGACCTGTGCCGTTTCGTACGATCCGATCGCGACACGGCGCCCATCCGGACTGAATGCTGCAGAGGTGATCTCTCCGTTCTGTTGCAAGACCCTGCCGATTGGCTTCCAAACTTCAGCGTCCCAAAGTCGGGCCGTGTCGCCAGATGCAGTCACGACGCGGCGACCATCCCGACTGAAGACGACCAAGCTGATCGGAACCGGGTCGCGCAGTGGCGCGGCGACAAGGCTGCCATCGTCAGATCGCCAGATCCTTGGCGCGTCGGAAACAGTAACCAACTGCTGGCCGTCCCGGCTGAATGTGACAGCATGCACGTCAAACCGGTGGTCAACCTGCGCGGGTGCGACCTTCGCGATTTCGTACCAGACCTGCGCGGTCTTGTCGCGGGACGCAGTCACGACATGGTGGCTGTCCGGTGCGAACAGCGCCGATAGCACATCTCCACCATGCTGTAGCGGCGAACCAACGGGAATGCCTGTATCGCCTTCCCACACCTGTGCGGTGTGATCCGCCGAGGCGGTCACCACGAGCCGACCGTCCGGACTGAAGTTCGCGCGATAGACGAGTTCCTTGTGTTGCATCGGGGCGCCCACCGGTTCACCCGTCGCTGCCTTCCAGACGCGTGCCATTTTGTCGCTGGAAGCAGTGATCACAAGTGCGCCATCGGAACTGAATGCGGCCGAATTGATCGACGCTTTGTGCTGTAGCGGCGCACCCAGCGGATTGGCGGATTCCGCATCCCAGACGCGGGCGGTATTCGAGGTCCTGCTCAGTATCCGCTTTCCATCGGCGCTGAACGATGCCGACTCCACTGGTGCAGAGTGTTGCAGCGGGGCACCTGTCGGCCGACCGCTGTTCGTGACCCAGACCTGCACCTTCCAATCTGATGATGCGGTCACGACCCGCTTTCCGTCCGGGCGGAATTCGGCGGAATTGACGACCCCGTCATGCTGCATGGGGGCGGCGGTAGGGTTGCCGCTATCGGCGTCCCACACCTGCGCCGTATTGTCCCAGGAAGCCGTCACGACGAACCGCCCATCCGGACTGAACGCGGCTGAATTGACCCTCTGCTTGTGACGCAAAGGGACGCCGTGTGGCTTGCAAGTCTCGATATCCCAGACCTGAGCGGTCCCGTCCATCGATGCCGTGACCACCCGCTTTCCGTCCGGACTGAACCTGGCCGTTGTGATCCGCTTTTTGTGCCCAAACGGAGGGCATACCGGGAGCCCTGTATCGATCTTCCAGACATGCGCCGTACCGTTGGTGGCAGACGTCACCACGAGTCGACCGTCCGCACTGAACTCGGCTGACTCCACTTCTTCCTGGTGTTGCAGCGTGGCTGCCGGTAGCCACCAACTCCGGTTGAGCAGGATGTCGGAAATCCAGCTCGTTGCGGCCACGGAATCGGAAGAGCCACGCAGTGCCCTCGCAAAATAGGCTGCGGCCTCCCCGACGCGGGCTTGCTCGAGACGGTCGGCGCCGCTTTGAAGCGTCACTTGAGTCAATGCGGCCCTGGCCTTGCGCTCGTTGTTGACCGCATGGCGGGCGAATACCGCGGCAGCGATGCCCAATGCCAGGATCAGGCCGGAGACCATCAACAGGAGTCCCAGTGCACGGCGCCGCTGCGATCGCTCCTCACCCCGAAGCTGTCCCCAGTCCCTGTCCGGATAGAACCGCAGCAGCACTTGCTTGAGATCCTCGATCAGTTCTCCGTGAAGCTGATGATCGTCCGGGTTCGCGAGGATCCTCTCTCGGAGCTCTTGCAGGGACGCCCAAACGGGTGGCGCCCTGAGATTTTCGCGGATCGACTCAGGTAGCAGGCACTTGCGGATTTCTTCCCACGTTCCTTGCTCCCCACGGGAGATGATCACGATCACCTCGCCGTTTCGCGGGCGGCTGAACCAGTAGCGGGCCTCGACCTCCATTCCATGGCTCGTTGCAGCTTCCGGGCTCGCGAGCACGATCAAGTGTATCGAGCGATCCAACCGCTCGAAGAGCTCCTTCTCGAGACTCGATCCGACGGGAAGACAGGACAGATCGCGAAAGACCGTCTTCACCCTCGGTTTGTACCAAGGGCAGAGGAACCGCTGTATCAGGGATTGAACAACAGGTGCAACCGTTGAATCCGATTTCCAGCTGTAGGAGAGAAACGCGTCGTAGTGTTGCGCCGAATCGATCCAGAGCAGGGAGCGCAGCCACGATGGGATCAGACGCCGCCAGGGCCTTGGCGGTGCCACATCGAGTTCCGGAGCGGTGATCTGAGGCGCCATGGCGATCGTCCGGCAGCTTCGAAATCCTCCAACATTCCGGCTGCGAGACGTTGTATTGCGTCAATGTTTGGGGTGTCGCCTTCTTGGTAGGTCGTTCATGAGCGAAGAGCGCCAACGCACGAACGTGTCCGCAAGGCTTGGTCCCGGCGGCATCCGCGGTTACGGCTGTCGGATTCTTCCGGCCGATTTCGTCTTCACGGACAGTGGGAGATCCGGTGGTAAGAATCCGCGCGACGCCGATAACGCCGGCAAGGTAGCTTGACCGATCGTAAGCACCGGTAGCGCTCGCGCGGGTCCGAACGCTGAACGCCGTTGAAGCCCGCACGAAGCTTGCCTCGGCAAGCTTCGGCTACTGAGTGGTTCCTTACCTGGAAACCTCTTCCCACTAGGCTGACCACAGCCTCTACTCAATTACTCAAGAGGCTCTCATCGGGTGCTCGTCGATCAATGCCTGTAGCACCTTGTGAAATAGCTGTGCGACCACCTGCGGCGAAAATTCCACAGTGCTCTTTGTTCGCGCAATGAGAGCGGCTGTGATCGCACCCGCTGGTTGGATCAGGTCCTCTTTCTCCATTGCTCTCTCCTTGAATATGGATGCCTCGGGCCGTTCAGGCCGTTTGGCATGCCGATCGCTTGAAGTGGCTGGCCTCGAAGAACCGCTTGAGGAACATTGGCGATAGAACATCAATGCGGCAGCGCCAAGATCCAAACCACCAGCTTATTGGCCTCCGCCTCGGTAATGTCCAGCGAGTTGGGCGGCATTGCGTAACCGCTGATCTTTCCTTCCCAATGGCTATTGAACGGACTTGATCCATGCAGCACGGTGTTTACCAGCTTGCGCCGGGCGTCTGGGTCGCCGGCATACTTTCTGGCAACGTCCTGCCATGCTGGACCGAGCGGACGGCCGGCGCCCGCCCCGGTTTTCTCAGACTCGACGCTGTGGCAGATAACACATCTACGGTCGGCTGCCAGCTTTCGCATTGACGCATCGATATTCTCATCGGCCAGAACCGGTAATGCAATGAAGGCAGCCGCCACCGCGGCCGAACCTCTATACCAACGCATTGCAGAAATCCTCTCCAGAATGGCGGCTTCGCGTCCAGACCAGCGCGCCTTGCTACGCGTCAGCGCGTTCCGGCACGCCCTAGCGCTAGCATAAAGCATCCCTTTACGCTGGCTCGCCGCTTCGGCCACGAGGCAAATGTCCGCTTACATCGCTCTGAATGGCAGCTTTGCGCCGACCCGTTCGTCGGGAACGGGTCGATCAGCGACGTCCACGGCGCGATTTGCTAACGCCGAGACCGGACATACCAATCGGGAAGCGTGAAGTGGGGCGGCGGCGATGATCCCAGTTCGGCCAGCGCCGCTGACTATGGTCTCGGCTCGCGCGTCAAGGGCACGAACCGGACGGCGAGCGTCCTCCTTTCGGTGAGGGTGCGGCCGTCCGGATCCTTCGTGACCAGCAGGAGGTCCTGCTCCGTATCGTGCATGCCTACCGGGACCACCATTCTCCCGCCGGGCTTTAATTGCTCAACCAGTGGCTGCGGCACGTGGTCCGGTGCTGCGGTTACGATGATTTCGTCGAACGGAGCCTTTTCCGGCCAACCCCGGTAGCCGTCACCGATTCGCGACTCGATGTTGTGATAGCCGAGTTGCTCCAGCAGCGACGCGGCACGCTCCCCGAGCGAGCGGACGATCTCGATCGTATACACACGCGCGACGCACTCGGCGAGGACGGCCGTCTGGTACCCTGAACCGGTACCGATTTCAAGCACCCGATCATCTGGCTTCGGGTCCAGCAACTCAGTCATCAGCGCCACGACGATCGGCTGCGAGATCGTCTGCCCTTCGCCGATCGGCAGCGCCCGGTCCGCATAGGCAGAGTCCTGCAGGGCCGCGGACACGAAGCGATGGCGCGGTACCTTGGCGATCGCCGCGCGGACCCGGGGGCCCAACCGCGGCCGCCCCGTTTCGCTGCCGGTGGCCTCCATGATCACATCGATTTCATTGAGCATGCGCTCGCGTTCGATGGCGAATGGCACCTGCGCCCCGGCAGCCGCCGCAAGCGGCATCAGCATGCTGGCCATCAGAAAACGGCGGCGATCAACCACGGGCGTTGCGGATCCCGATCCGAATTACTGCGCCGCACCTCCAAGGGGTGTCAAGCAATCAAGTGCCCTTGTGATAACGGACGATGCGATCGACTTCATTTTTCGAGCCAAGGATCACCGGTACGCGCTGATGCAGGCCGGAAGGCTTAATGTCCATGATGCGCTCATATCCGCTGGAAGACACGCCGCCCGCCTGTTCGACGATGAAGGACATCGGATTGGCTTCATACAGCAAACGCAACTTGCCGGCTTTGCTCGCATCCTTGGTATCCTTGGGGTACAGGAACACGCCGCCGCGCGTCAGGATGCGGTGCACTTCGGCCACCATCGATGCCACCCAGCGCATGTTGAAGTTGATTCCGCGCGGGCCGGCTTGCCCCGCGATGCATTCTTCCACGTAGCGCTGCACGGGTTTTTCCCAGAAACGCTCATTGGAAGAATTAATGGCAAATTCCCGTGTGTCCGCGGGAATCGTCATGTTCGGATGGGTCAGCATGAATTCACCAATGTCGCCATCCAGAGTGAAGCCGTTCACCCCATGACCGGTGGTGATCACCAGCATGGTCGCTGGGCCATATAGCGCGTAACCGGCACAAACTTGCGCGGTGCCGGGTTGCAGGAAGTCCGCCGCGGTCGGGTTCTCTACGCCTTTCGGTCCGCGCAAAATCGAGAATATCGTCCCGACGGAGATGTTCACGTCGATGTTCGAAGAACCGTCCAGCGGGTCAAACACCAGTAGATATTTGCCCTTCGGATACTTGGCCGGAATGGAATAGACGTCATCCATTTCTTCGGAAGCCATCGCCGCCAGGTGACCGCCCCATTCGGTGGATTTGATGAACACTTCATTGGTGATGATGTCCAGCTTCTTCTGCGTCTCACCTTGAACGTTCTCGCTGTCCGCACTGCCCAGCACGCCGATCAATTCGCCCTTGTTGACGTCGTGTGCGATCTGCTTGCAGGCCATGATGATGTCGCTGATCAGGCCGGTGAAATTTCCGCTGACACCCGGGATCGCACGCTGCTCTTCGATGATGAACTGGACCAGACTCTTGCTCATGCTTTCTCTCCTCGGGTCGCAAAATCAGTCGATCTCGGTTTTCTGGGGATTGATTTGCTCGATTGCGCAGGCTGCGGTCAGACCCCGCCACGAAAAGCAATCGTTCCGAACCTGCGGGAATGGGACCCGCGCCGGCGGTGGCACCCCGGCGTGTCCGAATCAGGTCTTCTTCTACGCTGCCTTCTTGCGGTTAAGTTCCAGCTGTGCGTCTACCAGAGCGACGGTGGCGTCGATTACCGGGTGGCTCAGACCCCTCTGGTTGGCGATCAGCTGAACGAGCTTGTCCGCGCGTTCGATATACGGTGCGCCGTTGAATAGCGCACGCGCGGCGGACGAGGGGCGCGACAGCCCCTGCGCGGCGCCAGCGTATTTCTCGAACGGCACCAGATCGCCGCGCGAGGCGCCCAGATTGACGCAGAGGTCCACCACGAAATTGTAGACGGATCTCGATTCCTCCAAGTTGGTATGCACCGCCTCCTGGATCGTGCATGGGCCGCCTTTGGTTACGCAGCGGTAGTTGCCCGTGAGCAGCATTGCCCACTTGGCGAGCGGCACGAAGACCGAGTCATGCAGCTTGAGTTTGACCGGCAGCTCAATCTTGCCCTCTGGCGCATCGAACCGCACGGCCTCGATGTCGTCTTGCAACTTGCGCAGGAGCGCGGTGTGCTCGTCGCTGTCGAAGCGCGCAACTTTGAAGTTGGTCGGCAGGGTGACCTGCAGCACGTTGACCTTCTCCCCCGGCGGGCGGATCGCCTGAGGGTCCGGGCTGCACAACGTGAGCATGGTTGGATCGAAATTGTCCCAGACGTTCGGATCAGCGTAGGCGGGCCTGAGCGCTTCGTGGTTCAGGCCCGGGATTCGGCGCATGTAGGGCAGCGGCGGCATATTCATGATCGACATGCACGGTACCTTTGCCTTTGCCACCGCGTCGAGCAGTTCACGAACGCCGGGCGAGCGATATTGCGGCTCCTGCATCGCAAGTCCAATCAGATCGAAGTCGGACGGCTTCACGTTGGAGGGGCCGGTGGCGGACACTCGGCCGGGCAGTTTGCGAGAATCGATCTCGATCTGGTCCTTGCGGCCCTTCACCGGCATACGGACGCGGAAACCCTCGGTATTGATCAGATCCGCCTCCACCGGCAGGCAGACCAGTTTCACGCCATGTCCCGCGGCCAGCAGCTTGGAAGCCAGGAGCGACCCATAGGACGCGCCCATGATGAGGGTGTTGTAGATTGCCATGAGTTGCTCCGAATGCTTGGCGGATAAACCGCGCTGAGTGACGAGCGCAGGTTCAATCACACACCTGCGAGCCGAGCTTCCGAATCGAGTCGCACCAGTAGAAACAAGCCAAGCAACGAACGGTTCGGGCAGAATCGTGTGCGGCTGTCGCAGCCGGCCGGGGCCTACTCCTTCGAGATGAAGTCAATCGCCGCGACCAGAAGCCGAGGGTCGATCGTCAATTCAATCTTGCACGTAAAGCCAGAGAGCGCGTGGTACCTGGTTTGCAAAATTTTAGGCACCCGTGCTCACGGCTGCCTGCGGCGGCGCAGGCGGACAGTCACCGGAGGTGAACTGAACCGCCAGAGCGCCGCGTTGGGGGAAACTCAGGGACGCTTCGAGTAGCCGCTGCACCAGCCGCCTTTGGGCACCATCTTGTTGAACAAATCGCACTTTGAGGTGTCGGCACCGACCTTCAGGAAGTGCACGCAGCTCGCACAGGATTGTTCCTTCGTGTGCTTCGGGAACTTGGCCTGGTCCGCCTGGGCGGTGTCAAGCTTGAAACCTAGCGCGACGGCCATCGGGTCGGCTTCGGTCAGCGCCGGCAGATCCTGGGCGCCGGCTATCCGAGGCAGCAAGGCGGCCACGCCGGCCAGCGGAGCCAGTTTCAGGACAAATTGTCGACGGCTGTTCATCGTCATTCCTCCAGGGTGTGATTCGGTAGTCCCGAGGGCACCTTAAACCACGCCGAATTGCGTCAGGTCATCATTTCTGCGGGAGCAGCGCAGCATTCGATCTAGATCAAATTGTCAGCCTAGAAACTCGCCGCCGATCTGCGAAACTCGATCGGCGAAAACGGTGACCCCCGAATCGGTTGCTATGCCTGCGCCCCTTGGGGTCCGCTCATCCGTCGCTCCTGGCCCGAACGCTGGCGTCCATGCCAGAGACTGTCGGTGCGACCGGGCTCGATCCGCCTTTTCATACCAGCTCGAGCACGTCGACCGCCAATTCGGGCTCGATCCTGTACGGTGTGCCCGGACCGCAGAAGAAGCCGTGGTCGCGAATGAGATGGATGCTGAGGCCGGTGCCCCGGATCACGCCGTCGACCCCTTGCCGGCGAAGAAGGAAGTCGTTGCTGCTCAGCTTCAGCGCGCCGGCGCCGATCCGGCAGAGGTCGATGCTGCTCTGCGCCCAGGGGCATGCGCGCATCTTGCGGGTTTTCTTGATCGTCAAAGACCAACGATCGACTCGCACCGGTTCCCATTCGCTGGCAGAACCCCGCTCGAGCACGTCCTGCAGGCGAGCAGCGACGCTGTTGGCTTTGACGCCGAGCCCGGCCAGCAGCGCTGCATCCGCTGCGATCAGGTCGGGCAGGCAGTCGCCTTGGCGCAGATACCCTTCGACGCACCAGTGCCCGGGCCACATCCGTCGCTCGAGCACCTCCACGGGCACGCCGTCGAGCAGCCGCTGCGTCATGCGGCTCGGGCTTTCCTGGATGCCATCGTGAGTCGGCGTTACGCGGCGGCAACCCTGTTTGTGGTTGGAGGTGAAACCGGATCGACACGCATCGGCCAGCGCTGCCGGGGCTTCTCAACCGCCGGTACGACTTCGACGGTCTTCATGCGGAGTCCGGCCCTGTTCGCACCGGAGGGACCGACCGATTCGATGATGAAGGCGTAGCAAGGCTCGATGAAGCCCTGCGCGAGGGCGGGCCCGGCTTCGAAGTACCCGAACTCCGCACGCGTCACGCGGACCTCGCCGATCATGTCCCTACGCAGGTACGCCGCTCGGACCCGAGCCAACGCCTCCTGCGCCCGCACGACTTTCACCCGACCGACCTGTCGACCGAGTTCGCGCCAGAGTCGCGTCACTCCGACGACGCTGCCCTGCGGCGAGATGTTCACCGCGAGGATTCCGCCGGGCCCGGTCACGGGCACCCCTTCGATCTGACGCCGAAACACCACGCCAGCGTCCAGCAAAGTCTCCGGCTGCAGTTTGCCGCCCGGGGGGCCACCTTGCATCCGTAGGTGCGTCACGCCTCCGAGCGTCAGTTTTGAACGCCATTCGGCGACGAGCCGCGCCCGCCGAACGGCGTCGCGCGCGATGTCGACCGCCTCTTCATCCTTGTACGCGAAGCGGGTGTCCGCGGTGACATTCCAGGCTCGACGGTCCAGGAACTTGAACGCGCCGGAGCGGCTGTTCATGGCAAGCACGTACGGGCCGTCCTGCAGGCTCAGCCAGGCGTCCCTCGAGGTCAACTCGGATCCCTTCGAGAACGGAGGCAAGCCCAGCGACGCCGCCAACTCGATCAGCACGCGCCGGTTGGCAACTGGCCGCTTCATCGCGAACACAGGCAGCCGATCCGGGACGCGGGTCGCGATCTTTGCGGTGAACTCCAACTCGGCCATTTACGACCTCCACGTCCAATGAAACCAGCCGATCTGGTTATGTGCCAAGTCCGGAAAGCCAGAGAAGACAGTCTCATTGAAGAGCCGGTTCATGCCATCCGCCTGATCGGTTCCACAGGACATCGCGACCGGGTGATCGCCGACCCAGAACGAGTAAGCCGCGTCCAGCCAAGAATGGGACAAAACCGAGCCACCGCCGGCAGCATTGCCGAAATCGCTGCCGCGCCAGTGCGTCCACCACGCGTCGGACGACGTTCCGGTGAAGCCGAAGACCTGATGCAGACCCGAGTAGCAGGACCACCATTCGGTCCACGGCGAAGGCAGATCGAGCGCGTCGCAGGTGTCCATGACGGTCCAGCGCAATACGCCCTGGCCCAGGACACTGGTCCGGTTGTTCCAAAGGCACCGCTCATGTTGCGCGCTGAAGGCCGCGACAAAGCCATCGTTGTTTCCGGAGTCGTCCACCACGGGGCCGCCGTGTGTGGAGAGGTACGTGAAGTTGACGCTATTGGCACCCCCCTGCGTATTGCTGCTATCTCCGCCATTCGAAGGATCGCGCCAATCGGTTTCCCAGGCGTTGTCATCGCCCCAGTCGAAGTTCCAGGCGTGGCCGCGCGAACTCATCGCCGAGCCGAAGCCTTGCGAGCCTGCAGCGCACCAGCTCAGGTTGTCCTGATTGCAGCCAGGCGGAGCGTGGAATGTCTGGATCCATTCGGTTCCCACGGTAGCCATCGGGCGAGCTCCTCGACGATGCGCCTTGAACCCTTACCGGGCCGGCGCCGGATAACCAGTGTAGTGCGCCGCAACTAGATCCGCCAGGACGTTTCCGCATCCAGGCGCGGAGGTGCAACCGGCCAGATCCTCAGCGGGTGCATCTTGGGTCGTGGCGTACCGATCATCGCTCCGATTTTCGGCGCGGACCCGAGAACGACCGACATGCCGAGATCCGAGCGGTCCGCTGATCGAGTAGCAGTTCTCGCACTTGTGCGAACAAATGACCGCCGGTGCTTGATTTCCGGGCGGCGGAGGCGAAATTCCCCCAGTTGTTCCCCGTCACATTGGAATTCTCGCGCCGTCCCGGTACGCTGACGACCGTCTCCATGCATCGGAGGGTTCGTCAATGCCAATTGTGACGATTACCAGTCGGGCTTCAGACGGCGCCGAGGCCGAGTTCAGGATCGATTTTGGCGGCAGAACGGCGGACGTGAGGCTCACCGGGCTCACACTTCCCGCAGACCCGGAAGGCACGCCGTGGCCGGAGTTCTATCGGCCGATTCTCGCGGAGCTCATAGGTGTGGTCCTGGATCCGAAAGCGATCTGGCGCGATCACTCGGCACCGGGCCAGAGCAACGCGCGGACTGAAGAGGTCGCAATGCAGATCATGGCCGAGATGGCAAGCATGAACGTGGGCCCATGGACCAAGGTAGCAGTCAGGCCGCTGTCGCTGCGTTCCGCGACGCACGGCGTCACCGGTAGCGAGTTCTTGGACGCCATTGGACGGCTCGTCGATCAAGGCCTGGCGAACGTGACGCAAGGTCCACCCATGGGCATGATTGCCCTGACCGACGAAGGCTACAAGCGATCGCGCAACCCATGAAAGCCCGCGATCTAGCTGCTCTCGACCCATTGTCCAGCCGCGCGATCGTACCTCCATATCCGCGGCGGAGACAGCGCGTCCGCGCTTTCAATCCTAAGCCGAAGAGGATGCTTCTCACGAGTGTATGGCGAGGCGGCCTCGAGATGGCGCTTACGGCAAGACGGCCTTGGCGCCACGCTTACCAAGAGTGTTGATAGCGGGGGTCTTCATTCTTGCCGCGTCCTTCCGCCCGCCCTTGGCGGCTATCGATCGTGCGCACCAAGGGACGGGGACCCATTCGAGGAATTCGCCGTTTTCCGTTTCGACTCGGAGCCATAGCGTCTTGCAGGCTGGGTTCTCACAACGATATTGTTCGTATTTCGTTGCTTCTATCCGCATGTCGGGCCACGGCTTTGTTTCGCCTTCGCCCGATTCTTGCCGTAGATGCCCTGGCTCTGGCATCGGGTCCTGGCAGCAAGTCTCGCGCAGCCTCCGGCACTTCTCGCACCAATTCGAGGAAATTACAGATCGCGCAGCCCGGGCCATGGGGTGTGGGTTGGAGACTGGGTGAATGGCATCAGGGAGATATGAACGGCCTTCTTGTAGCTTGTGCGCAGAGAAGGAACCATGCCTGCCTTATATGCCTTTCTCAGGTCCGTGCCATCTCCGATCGCGTGCTGACGCTGACACGTCAGTCCGGTCGAGTTCGGGCCTCAATTAAAGCAGGCTGAGGCACTCATCGGGAAAATTCGAGGTATCGCGTAGAGGTCAGTCGACTGGATCATCCGCGAACACGTATTTGATGCCTGGAACGGATGCCGAACGCGCCACCGAACGTGGGCCCGAGCGTGCGCGTGCCGCTGATTTTTCGCGCAGTTGCGTGGACACGGGTCCAAGCGCAGAATGCTTTTATGGCGACGCCGGTTGTTCGTGCGATCGTCGAATAGCGGCTCCCCGGTGCCGCCGCAATCGGATCAGGGACGTTGTCCCCGAGTCCGTCAGTGCGAGCGGTCGCATTCAGCGACAAGGGGGGCGTATGTTCAAGTCGATACTCATCCCGACCGACGGTTCGGATCTGTCCGATAAGGCAGTGCGCCAGGGGCTCGAACTGGCCCGGTCGCTTGGCAGCAAGGTTGTGGCGGTGCATGTGAGTCCGCCGTTTCATGTGCTGGCGGGCACACCGGCCGCCTTCACTGCCACCCGCGAGCAATGCGAGCAGAACGCCGCGGCGTTCAAGGAGGAGGTCTTCGAGCGGATCGCCGCTATGGCCCGCGACTTAGGCGTGGCCTGCACCTGCGTATCGCGCACCGGCGAACACGTATGGCAGCAGATCATCCAGGCCGCGGACATCAACGGATGCGATGCGATCTGCATGGCGTCTCACGGACGCCGCGGTTTCGCGGCCGTGATGCTGGGAAGCGAGACGGCAAAGGTACTGACTCACACCAAGATCCCGGTGGTCGTCCTGCGTTGACATCGACCACCCCGACCGGGGAGAAACCATGACCTGGCGCATTCTGAAACGTGCGGGCGTCGAACCCGCGAGATGGAGTGCTGGCGCGTACGGCGCCGCGACCCTGACAACCGATGCG
>Ga0209698_10004388_pt1 | contig 15483 bp, 13 predicted proteins | sample LitLauG_LLR_2012_FD_187203 | JGI IMG/M metagenome (GOLD analysis project Ga0209698, IMG submission 187203) | Freshwater sediment microbial communities from Pennsylvania, USA - Little Laurel Run_MetaG_LLR_2012 (SPAdes) (version 2) | ecosystem: Environmental > Aquatic > Freshwater > Creek >...
CCATCGGAATCAACAAGGCAGTCTGCGGACTAGATTCCTGTTTGACGGACAGGATTCCCGCTCATCGATGTTTGCGATGCCGCGGGGACTTGGGGCAACTGGATGCTGTTACATATTTTCTATTGGATCGCGCTTGCCTTGGCGGCGCCGCCACTGGCGTATTTTGTTCTCTCGATCTGCAGCGTTCTGGGCTATTTCCGGAAGTTGCGAAAATGGCCTCCTGCTAAATCGTCGTACGCGCCGCCCGTGAGTATTCTCAAGCCCGTGCGCGGCGTTGACTGTGAAGCCTACGAAAATTTTGCCAGTTTTTGCCGGTTGGATTATCCCGAATACGAAGTCATTTTTGCGGTGGCCGAGCCGGACGATCCGGTGGTGCCCCTAATTGAGAAACTTCAGGTGGATTTTCCTCGATGCTCCGTCCGGCTCATTAAAGGCGTGGCGCGCATGGGCGCGAACCGCAAGGTAAACAGTCTCTGCCGACTTGTGCAGGAAGCAAAGCACAACCTTGTGGTGATGGGCGATAGCGACGTGCGCGTCGCCACGGACTATTTGCGGGCGGTCGTGCCGCCATTTGCCGACTCTCAAGTTGGCGTGGTAACCGGCTTTTGCCGATGCGTGACCGGGGGCAGCATCGCAGCAGATTTGCAGGCGTTGGGCATGTATGTGGACTCCGCCCCGGGGGCGCTGGTGGCCAGGATGCTTGAAGGCCGGATGCATTTCGCTTTTGGCTGGACAATGGCAACAACCAAGAAACACCTCTCGGAAATTGGCGGTTGGGAGGCCATGGCGAATTATCATTCCGACGATTTTGAGTTGGGAGACCGAATCGCGCGCCGTGGCTATCGTGTGGAATTGATGCGTGAGCCAGTTTGGATGGTTTTCCCCCAAGAGACGATTGGGCAGTATTTTCGGCACGAACTGCGGTGGTCGATCGGTTTGAAGAATGTGCGCCCGACAGCGTACCCATGGATGATCTTGACTCACGGGTTGCCGTGGGCGCTGCTGGCGGCAGCGCTTGCCGCAAGTGCCGGATGGCAGGGAATTGCCGCGGCGCACCTTCTGGCGTACCTCGTTCTGCGTATCGGGTTGGCCTGGACCACAGGCACCTGGGGCTTGGGCGACAGAGAAGCCTGGAAAACACTTTGGCTCGTTCCGCTACGAGATGCCATTAGCTTCATCGTATGGGTGGGCGCATTTTTTTCTGAGCGAATCCTGTGGCGCGGCCTTTCCTATCGCGTGAAAAACGGTCAACTCTTCCCAATGCAAAGTGTGAGCCTCAAGAAATAAACCATTGCAGATAGGATTTTTGTTCCTACCTCATGGGCATAAGAGCTTCCCCATCCAATTTCGGAATTATCAACAACCTGCTACAGTGGCCTGAGATGTGGTTGGAACTCTCGCCGATGATGAGTAGATGCACGTGATGCTATCCCTCGCGACGCTGCGCGACGGCTTGCTGCTGTTGGCGGCGGCCCCGCTGGTCTATTACGGGTTAGCGACGCTGGCGGCTTTGCGCTTCTTTAGGCGGGAGCGCGCCAGAGTTCTGCCTGATTACACTCCCTCCGTGAGCATTCTTAAACCCGTGCGCGGCGCGGATTTTGCCACATATGAAAATTTCTCTAGTTTTTGCTGCCAGAATTATCCGGACTACGAGATTTTGTTCGCGGTGAACGAGGAGGCAGACCATGCCGTCCCAGTGATTCGCCGCGTCATCGCGGAATTCGCGGAAAATAAGATTCGCTTGCTGGTAGGGGCAGAGCATCTCGGCGCAAACCGCAAGGTCAACAAGCTGGCGCGGCTGGCGCGAGAGGCGAAGAACGAAGTGCTGGTGCTCACGGATGGCGACGTGCGCGTGGGGCCGGACTTTTTGCGTGAAGTGGTGGCTCCGCTTGCGAATAGCAAAGTCGGAGCTGTGACCTGCTTTTATCGCGGCATCGCGGAGAAGAATCTCGGTGCGGAGATTGAAGCGGTTGGCGCTTCCAGCGATTTTTTCGCCGGTGTGCTGATGGCTTCATGGATGGAAGGGATCACGTTCGCGCTCGGAGCTTCTGTTGCTACGACCAAGGAATCGCTCGGGAAAATGGGCGGATTCGAAGCGATTGCCGGGACGCTCGCCGATGACTATGAACTCGGCAACCGCATCGCCAAAGCGGGTGGCGAGGTCGTGCTCTCACGCGAAGCCGTGTGGACGATGTATCCGGCGCAAACGTTTCGCGGTTTTTGGAATCATCAATTGCGCTGGGCGCGCACCGTCCGCCTTTGCAGGCCACTTTCCTACGTCGGCCTGCTTTTCACGCAAGGACTGCCGTGGGCTCTGCTTGCCGCGCTCATAGCGCCAGCGAAATGGATTGCAGGCGGATATTTGCTCGCGTACTTGATCCTGCGTTTTACGATGGCTTGGACGGTGGGTGTCTGGGGCGTTGAGGATGAAGTGCTGCGCCGCAAGATTTGGCTGGTGCCATTGCGGGATGCCATCCACTTTATGGTATGGCTGGCGAGTTTCGGTTCGAATCGCATCCGCTGGGGGGGACTCGACTACGCGATTCGCCAGGGGCAGATGGTACCTATTGCTGGCAACGATAGTGCGCCACCCAAACCGGTTGAAAATGCACGGCGGCCGTAAAATCTGCAGTTTTTAGCGCCAGGTGCGGTTGACGACTGCCTTAAACCCGATTAAATTAGATAGGTAGAATCGTGGCTGCCCCGATCAGCGGGAACCGGCTGCGGTTCGTTTTTTTCCTCGCAACAGGTGGGAGATCGTCCAACGGTAGGACTCCAGATTCTGGATCTGGCTATCTAGGTTCGAATCCTAGTCTCCCAGCCAAATTGCCCAGTCCACGCTAATTTTCACTCGCGAACTTGAACGCCTGTTTGAGGCGTTTCAGGCATTTTTCCAAAAAACATGGCGAAGATTCCCAATGCTGCCAGGATCGAATTCACTTCAAAGGCCAGCTTGTAGCTGTGAAAGGAATCAAAGAGTTTCCCGCCAAGGTAACCCGCCGGTGAGCAGAAGATGGCTGCGAGCACCAGCATCATCCCGTTCACTTTTGGAAATGCCGCCGGTCCGAAATAATTGCCCGTAACCGTGTTTAGGCAAATAAACGTCCAGCCAAAACCCGTGCCGTAAAAGATCGCGGCACTGTAAGCGACCCACAACGTGTTCGGAGAAACGCGAATTGCCAGGAAGGACCCCAGGAAATAACAACAGAACCCCAACATGAACGCGTAGCGCCCTTCCATGGCGTCCATCAGCCAGCCGCCAATCAATCGGCCGAAGACGGCGCCTAGCGTGAACAGACCAAAGGCCCACGCAGCGTCCGCCGGAGAAATGCCCACGCCCTTCAAATGCAGAAGCCAATGGGCGTTGAAAAAGAAGAACGGGAATTGACAAGCGATAGCCCCTACCAGAATCATCCAGTAGGCGAGAGTCCCGTATGCTTGTTCAGGCTCCCACGTGAATTTGGTTACTCGCGCGCTCGCCGCTGTCGCTTTCGCCGAAGACGCCGCTCCTGGACCGCCGTCCACCATTTGGCCAAGATCTTCCGGACGCTCCTTCACAAAAAGAAACGCCACAAATGCCGACAAAACGGAAGTGCCTGCAACAATCGCCCAAGCTTGCCGCCAATTCCCTCCATTTGCCGTGAGGATGCGGTTGATGAGCGGTGCAACAAGAAAGCCCGCAAATCCCGACGCCGATAGCGTCACCGCCATAGTCCTGCCGCGATAGCGCTTGAACCAGCGTGTGATAGCCGTAGCTGCCGGAACGATGGTTCCGAAACTTATCCCAGTCGCCGTTAGCACGCCGAAACCCATCCAATAGTGCCAAGGCTTTGAAGCAAGGATTGAGAGCCACAGCGCGCCCGCCAAAATCAAAGCGGAACCGATTCCAAACGTTTTGCGGATTCCCCATCGCACGATGGACGCCCCAACCAGGATGGAGGGAATCCCTACAAACAGGTTCAAAAGCGTAAACCCCATGCCGAACGCGCTTCGGCTCATAGGGATTTCTTTCAACATATAAGTGTTGATGACCGCCCCGCCGTAAAGCGGAAATCCCATGTTCAGGAAATCCAGCAGCCAAAGGAAGAAAACCAGCCTCCAGCCATAAAACCCGCGTTCCGAGGTCATATCCGTTTTGTCCGTGGCCCAATCTGAGCGCAAGCTCGAGTGCTATGGCAAACAAGAAAGAGTCTGGAGGATATCAGGTTCTTGAGAAATCGGAAAAATGCACCGCCGATGTGAAGAGGTGTGTGGATTTCGCGTGATGATACCGCCTGCGAAAGGCGAGAACAGGATCTCGGCCAGGTATCCTGGAGGCCAAGCAGAGGATGAGATCAAACCTGCTTCGAATTTGAAGTTTCACAATGTGAAATTAAGTTTCATATTGACTTCGCGGTGATTCTAACTACAATGTCCGGCGCAAACGAATTCGCCCGCAATCGAAATGCGCGAAAGGGAACGGATTTGCCAGCAGCACTGCGGCCAAGTAGAAGACTCAGCCGCCCGCGAAATGCCGATGCGGGCTCCAGCAAATCCTTACAGAAAGCCCTCCGGCTCCTGTTGTATCTCGGTGAGTCTGGTCCCGAAATGAGCATCACGCGGTTGGCCAGCGATCTCGGCTTGAACAAAACCACCGTCTTCCGTCTCTTGAACGCCATGCAAAAGTTCGGACTCATCGAGAAAAATGCCACGAACGAAAAGTACCGGCTCGGTTTGCGCCTTCACGAACTGGGCTGCCGTGCGCTGGAGTCTCGGCCGCTCCGCCAGGAAGCGCACGGCTTCCTAGTGGAATTGGCGCGCCTTACGAAGGAAAGCGTGAGCATAGCCGTGCCCGAAGCCGGAGGGATTGTCTGCCTTGACCGCGTCGATTCCCTGGACTCCATCATCACCGTGCGGACACCCATCGGCGGACGCTTCCATGCACACTGTACGGCTGCAGGCAAAGCGATTCTCGCTTGGCTTCCCGATGAAGAAATTCGCGCTATCATCGACCGCAACGGCATGCCCAGCTTTACGTATTTGACGCACGCAAGACTCGCAGACCTGATGAACGACCTCGCCATGACGCGCCACCGGGGTTACGCCTGCGACTCCGAAGAGCTAGAAAAGGGACTCAGTGGTGTTGCCGCCCCGGTTTTTATGCGCGACAGCTACCTGGTTGCCGCTCTCGGGATCGCTGGCCCAAGCGGGAGATTTCAGGGCGAGGAATTCGAGAAAAAGATTGCTTTGCTGAAGGATTTCGCGACACGGCTTTCCAAAACATTGGGTAGGCGCGACTCGGAGTTGCCTGTCGCCCGCAACAGTTCGTTTTATGATCCATTTTCATAAATTCATGGGAGGTACAAAGAAATGGCTGCACTCTATCGAGCCGATCACGTAGGAAGTTTTCTTCGGCCCCCGGAATTACTCGAAGCCCGCAAAAATGCCGCAAAGGATCCGGTGCGCTTGCGCACTCTCGAAGACCTTCATATCCAGCGCATCCTGGCCAAGCAGCAGGAACTTGGCTTTGAACTGGCCACAGATGGCGAACTACGCCGCCGGAACTTCATGAGCGATTTCACCGATGCAGTGGAAGGATTCGATCTGGCCGATGCGGTGGCGCGAGACTGGAAAGCTGGTGAAGCAAAGGCGGCCCCTGTTAGCAGCGTAGCGGGCATTGTAGCCAAGAAACTGCGCCAAACCAGGCCACTCACCGGACACGAATTGCCATTCTTGAAAGCGAACTGCAAGGTTGCCATCAAGATGACGCTTCCGAGCGCCACGCAATTTCCGGCCATTGCGTTTAAGGCTGGCGTGACCGACAAAATCTACAAGGATCATTCCGCGCTCTTGTGGGACATCGTAGAGATCATGAAGAACGATCTTGCCAAGCTTTCCTCCGACGGCGTGAAATACATCCAGATTGATGCACCGCGCTACAGCTATTACATGGATCCCAAGTGGCGCGACTGGATTCGCACCGAATTGAAGATGGATCCGGACGTCGCACTGGATGAAGCCATCAAAGCCGACAACGCTTGCTTCAAAGCTGCGCGCCACCCGGGCGTTACCCTGGCCATCCATCTTTGCCGCGGCAACAATCGTAGCCACTGGTACGCTGAGGGCGGTTACGACGCCATCGCCGACAAAATGTTCGGCACTCTCGACGTGGACCGCTTTCTACTCGAGTACGATGACGAACGCTCCGGAACGTTTGCGCCGTTGCGTTTTGTCCCCAAAGGCAAGACCGTAGTGCTGGGGCTCGTCAGTTCCAAACTTCCACAGATGGAAGACGCTAACGTGCTGGCGAAGCGCATCGAGGAAGCGTCGCAATACGTTCCCATGGAAAATCTGGCACTCAGCCCGCAATGCGGATTCGCTTCGACTGCGGAGGGAAACCTCATCACGGAAGACCGGCAGTGGGCCAAGCTGAAACTTGTCGCCGATACCGCGCGCCGAGTGTGGGGAGAAGCGGCTGGCGCAGGCGCTTGACATTCCCCGATTACTGTCGAAAAATCCCCTTTCGGCCGCACGTGAACGTGCGATTAACGTTCGAATTTTTTGCGGGAATTGCGTTCGCTGACCTGATCTATTCCCCAAATTGCAGCATGAGAGGAAATCATGTCCTCAACTCCGTACATAGCCGGGAAGAATATTGATGTGCCGCCTTCCGCTCTCTCGGATGTCGTCAATCCCGCGAACCAGCGTCCGTTCGCGCGCATCTTCATGGCCAAGGCGGAGCACATGCGCGCGGCGATTGACGCTGCGGATGCCGCCAAAGCCGCTTGGGCCGCGACGCCACCGGCAGGGCGCGAACGAATTCTCCATCGCGCGGCTGACGAATTGGAAAAGGCTACTCCTGAGTTAGTGGAACTTTTGATTGATGAAGCCGGCTCGACTTTTGGCAAGGCACACTTCGAGGTTCCGTTTGCCGCCAACATGGTGCGCTCGATTGCAGGAGAGGCGAGGCGAATCCACGGCGACGTGATGTCATCCGATGTGCCCGGGCTGCTCTCGCTTGCAATTCGCCGTCCGCTCGGAGTCGTCGCGGGAATTTCACCGTTCAACTTTCCAATCGTGCTTTCGCTGAAAAAGGTGGCGTTCGCGCTGGCCGCTGGAAATACATTTGTGCTAAAGCCTTCCGAAGAAACTTCATTGATCGGTTTGAAGCTCGCGGAAGTTTTCGAACGCGCGGGAGTTCCGGCAGGTGTATTGAACGTGGTGCCCGGCGACGGCGCTACTATGGCGCAGGCGCTATACGATGACCCGCGCGTGAAGTTAATCTCTTTCACCGGGTCAACGAAAGTCGGAAGAATCATCGCCACGGAGTGCGCCAAGCGTGGGAAGCGCGTCGTGCTGGAGATGGGCGGAAAGAGTCCGCTGATCGTATTGCGTGACGCCGATCTTGATTATGCCGTGGATACGGCCTGCTTCGGCTTGTTCATTCACCAGGGACAAATTTGCATGGCCGGTTCACGCATCATCGTGGAAGCTCCGGTCTATGAGGAATTCCTGAGGAAATTTGCCGCCAAGGCGCAGAAGCTGCAGGTCGGTGATCCGCGTGATCCGCACACCGTGATCGGACCGCTGATCCGCTCGTCACAATGTCCCATGATTGACAAGAAGGTGAAAGACGCGGTTGCTGCCGGCGCGCGCCTGCTTTGTGGCGGAAAATTCGAAGGGAATTTCTATCATCCCACGGTTGTTGCGGACGTGACGCCGGAGATGGCGGCGTTCCGCGATGAACTGTTTGGCCCAGTGGCCGCAGTCAGCAAGGCGAATGATGCGGACCACGCGCTCGCTTTGGCCAACAGTTCCACTTACGGCCTTTCCTCCGCGGTTCTAACCAACAATATGCAGCTCGCGATGAAGTTTGCTCTAGAACTGGAAGCCGGCATGGTGCACTTGAACGGACCCACGGTACACGACGAGGCTACCGTGCCTTTTGGCGGAGTGAAAGATTCCGGCATGGGCCGTGAAGGCGGCCGCTGGTCCATTGAAGAAATGACCGAGGTGAAGTGGGTGACCATCCAGCTTGGCAAGCGGCCCTACCCGTTCTAGCTAGACGCGAATCGCGGCAAACCATTCTCGCCAAAGTACCGCTTAGCTGGACTTTCTTCTTAGGGCCCGCCTTCTGAGGCGGGCCGCTTCATTATCCTTAGCAATCAAAGAAGACTGTTTCGTCGGTGCCTTGCAGGATGACGTTCCATTCGAGGGCGCCCACCACTGTGCTCTTTCGCGCAATCAGAGTGCCGCGGCGCGCAGGCTCGACCAGATTCAGGACGCAATCGTCCGTGTTCGACGCTTCGTCCGGGAAATAAATCCGAGTCACCAGTCGCAGTAGCAATCCCCGTGCGAATACGGATATGGCAATGTGCGGCGCCTGCGTTTTTCCATCCGGCCCGGGAACCGTGCCCGGTTTTACAGTCGAGAAGGCGAATCCACCATTTTCATCGACTCCCACACGACCGTAGCCCTGAAAATCCGGCTCGAGTGGTTTGTTCTGCGTGTCTTCGGGATGCGCATACTTCCCGTGGCTATTTGCTTGCCAGATTTCCAGCATGGCGTCTGGGACCGGCTTTCCCTCCCCGTCAATCACGCGGCCAGAAATGGTTATCCTGTCTCCAGAGCCACCTGCTCCCACGAGGTCGGTTTTTCTTAGCCGCGTGAGGCCGATCGAAAAGTAAGGGCCGACGGTTTGCGATGTCGTAGCGTTAAAGCTCATGTTATTTCTCCATCGGAGTAGCTTCGCGGCCGTTCAGAAAAATGTCGAAGCGGTAGCCGAGCGCTTGGTCGGGGATCGTGCTAGCCCAATCAAAAACAGAGATCAGCCGGTTGCGCGCCTGTTCGTCTGCGGTGCAGTTGAAAATGGGATCATAGGGGAGCAGTGCATCGCCGGGAAAATACATCTGCGTGACGAGGCGAGTGGCGAATGCCGGCCCGAACAACGAGAAATGAATGTGCGCCGGACGCCAGGCGTTGTAGTGATTTCGCCAGGGATATGCGCCCGGCCGGATAGTGACGAAGCGATAGCGGCCTTCGTCGTCCGTCAGCGTGTGGCCACATCCCGTGAAATTTGGATCCAGCGGCGCGTCGTGCTGGTCCACTTTGTGCAAGTATCGACCGGCGGCATTGGCCTGCCACACTTCGACCAGTGTGCGTGCGATGGGCCGCCCGTCTTCGTCCAGTACTCGCCCGCCTAAGATGATTCGTTCACCGAGCGGTTCGCCGCTATGCTGGCGCGTCAGGTCGCACGCCTTCACGTCGATGACTTCTTTTCCGAATAGCGGCCCAGTCGCCTCGGTCAGTGTGTGCGGGATATACACTAGTGGTTTCGACGGGGCTCGTGTGATCGAAGATACATACGGCGGATGAAGATGTTTCGGCTGCGTGCCAGGAACATGCCGCCGATATCCCAGAATGTTGCTCATGCGATGGCTCTCCTAACTCTCCAATATCCCTGACCGCCCGTTACCCCAGCATGCCTCATTCGAATGCATCATCGCTGAAGTGGAAATATCTCGTCATGGAGAAAGATTGTGCCAAGTGACCTTGAAAAATCTGGAAATCAAAATTGTCACTCCTGATTCGAAGGCCCCCGCGATTCAGGCGCCCCGCCAGGGGGGCCGCGCCCAAACGCAATCTATGCGTTCGAATGGCCCGCCGTCAAGCCGATTATCGAAATCCCGTGCGTCTATCGGCCAGATTTCGTGTATGCTCTCTCCCGTTCGAATGACGCAGCAGGGGAGATGCATTATGCCAGTGGCCGGATCGAGTCTCGGTGACAGGAAACAGTCGCGCGCGCAGCTTACGTCCGCCGGATTACCGGAAGCGGCGCCCTTGCCTATGCCCTCGCTTGAAGGCGCTGGGGGCGATCCCAACTTCATGACTTCGCTGGCCCGCGGTCTTGCGGTGATTCAGGCTTTCTCTCAAACGAAGCGCCAGCAAACTATTTCACAGATCAGCGGCAAGACGGGATTCTCGCGTGCAGCGGTTCGCCGTTGCCTTTACACCCTGGCGAAACTGGGTTTCGCCGGTTCGGACGACAATCGCCACTTTCATCTTCGGCCGCGCGTGTTGACGTTAGGACACTCTTACATTTCCTCCATGCCGCTGGCTGTTGCGGCCCAGCCAGTTCTGGAGCATGTCAGCCATGTGTTGCATGAGTCTTGCTCGATTGCCACGTTGGACGGCCCGGAAATTGTCTATATCGCGCGCGCCAACGTGACGCGCATCATGTCCATCGATCTTGGGGTCGGCAGTCGTTTACCTGCGTTTTGCACTTCAATGGGACGAGTACTGCTCGCAGATCTCCCGCCGGAAAAACTGGAAGAACTCATTGCTAACATCCAGTTCAAACGCTACACCGAGCGCACCGTCGTCAATGCGGAGAAGCTCCGACAGATTCTGCGCCTTGTGCAGCGCAACGGCTACTCCGTCATCGACCAGGAGTTGGAGCACGGATTGCGTTCGATGGCCGTGCCGATTCGCAACCCGACTGGAAAGGTGGTGGCATCGCTGAACGTCGGCGCTCACGCTCAACGAGTCTCGCTCCAGGACTTGCTGATGCGGTTTTTGCCGCATCTGAGAGCTGCGGCGCAGGAACTCTGCATGTTCTTGAAATAATTGGCTACTAGTGCGGACGAACAGATTAGCGCGCCGGGCATGCGAATCAGCGGGTAGCGAGGTAGGCCCCAGGGGGGATTTGGCAAACGCATGGACCACTCAAAGAGATACGAGAACACCCTGGTTGCGCTCCTATTTTTCTCCTGGGGCACACTGTTTCTCGATCGGACCTCACTGCACTCTCTGGCCCCCTACTTCGTTCCCGAATTTCATTTGAGTCACCAGCAGGTCGGCATGCTGGGATCGGTATTGGCGATCGCCTGGGCGTTGTCAGCGCTTTTTTTTGGCGCGCTGTCGGACCGTGTCGGGCGAAAGTCCATCCTCATTCCGATGGTGTTCATCTTTTCGCTGATGTCTTGCGCCTCGGGGATGGTGCACAGTTACAAAGAACTCCTGCTAGTTCGCGCATTGTTGGGACTTGCGGGAGGACCGGCTTGGTCCATCATGACGGCGATGATTGAAGAATCGTCGCTTCCGATGCGGCGGGGTCGGAATATTGGGATCGTGGTGAGCGCCGCCGCGCTCGTAGGGCTGGCGGTCGCGCCGGTACTCACTACGCAGATGGCCGCGCGAGTGGGCTGGCGATGGGCATTTTACGTATCCGGAATGCCGGGGCTTTTACTTGCGCTGCTGATCTGGAGATTCGTCAAAGAACCCGAGAGAGAAAACCGTACCGGGCCGCACGGTCAACCAATGAGATTCGCAGAGTTTCTTTCGGTGCTGCGTTATCGCAACATGTGGTTGTGCTGCGCGGGAGCTGCGGGGTTTTTGTCGTGGTTGTTCCTCCACAATATTTTCGCGCCGCTGTATATCACGGAAGTGGCGCATCAAACGCCCACGACTGCGGGATTCTTGATGGGTGCAAGTGGCCTGGGGAGTTTTTTCTTAGCCCTCTACTTTCCTCGATTGTCGGATCGCTTGGGTCGCAAGCCTGTTTTGTTACTGATGGCGGCGATGTGCACGATCGTGCCGCTGGCGATGCTGATTACACCACTTTACTCCTACCCGTGGGCGCTTGCGGCCATTGTCTGTATGGCCAACGCTGGCCAAGGAATCGGCGCGTTGATTCTGGTTCTTGTGCCCACCGAGAGTGTTCCGCCACAGTTTGCCGCAACGGCCATCGGCCTAGCTACCTTGGCCGCCGAGGGCATCGGGGCGACACTCGCACCAATGTTGGCAGGGCCAATGGTGAAATCCTATGGACTTGGCGCAGCGATGTGGATGTCGGCGGGAGGCGCGGTTCTGGTTTTCCTGGTTGCGCTTATGTTGAAGGAGACTCATCTGGCAAGGGCGCCTTCACCTGTTTTGCAAGAAGCGTCTGGGACTGATTGAGAAAGCGCCGATATGTGTTGGCATTCGAAGAGATGGCCGTGACGGGATTAGTTGAACGCCGAGCCGTGGCGCGCGCGATGTTTCTTACCCCACGCGGACATCAAACGAAGGATTGGGCGGAGGCTCTCACCATGTCGAGTGAGCGAATACTCAACGCGCGGCGGCACTTGGGCGTAGACCTTGCGATGGATCACGTCGTCGCGCTCCAGTTCGCGCAGCTGTTGCGTAAGCATTTTCTTAGTAGGTCCAGAAAGGAGTCGTTGCAATTCACTGAAACGGCGAACGTGCCCCTGAAGGTAGTAAAGGATGGAAGGCTTCCACTTTCCGCCGATGATGTGGGTGGTGACGGTAACGGGGCAATTGAATGGGTCCATTTGGAGTCACTCCTGGAACTAGGTACCAAAAAGGTGCCTACTAGCTAAAAAGAGACTTTAGCCTAATATCGTCCGGCTGTTTCGCACAACGAAATTGTTAGCCAGGCAGGCCGGCAGGGAGGGCGATGAACATGAGCAAGAGGCCCGCAGTGATATATGGCGCCAGCGGCTTCTCAGGACGGCTGGTCGCGGAGTTTCTTCGTGAATTCAACGTCCCCTTTATCGCCGCGGGACGTAACCGGGCCAAGATTCAGGAAGTTCTGAACCATGTCCCCGGGCTTGAAACGGCTGACTATGAAATAGCTGAAGTTGCTGGGGCTGTCGATGAACTAACAAAATTGTTTACTGGTGCCAAGGTGGTCTGCAACACCGTTGGCCCGCTCATCTATTACGGACCGATGGTGATTGAAGCCAGCCTGCGGGCTGGGTGCCACTACATAGATATCAGCGGCGAGCAAGCGTGGGTCCGTCAGGTGGCGGAAAAGTGGGGCCCGAAGTTTGCAGAGAGAGGGCTAGTCGCGGCGCCCGCCACCGCGTACATGTCAACTGCGAGTGATATCGCCGCGCGCCTGTGTCTCGAGGCAGGTGGCATCGACACCCTGGAAATTCTCTCGATGTTCAAAGGCATGCCCACGTTTGGTTCTACGCAAACGATTTTTGCGGTGATTCCGACGGAAGCCTGCTATCTGGAGCAGAACCAGTACAAAGCGTGGCCGCGCGCGAAGGCTTACGAAGTGGTCGCGCCCGGCTGCATCCAGACGCAGCTCGCCCTGCCATGGGGGGGCTTCCCGCATCCCATGTGGTTCAAGGAACATCCGCAAATCGCGAACGTAAAGACCGTCGGCGGCTTGCTGGACCGCCAAATCATGGAAACGGTTCTGGCGACCGAAAAACATTTTGAAGACAACATCCGTCCGCTACCCAAGGAGGAGCAAGAGCGCCTGCTGGCCGAAATGGCGAATTCCGTGCAAGCCGGAACGCCTCCGCGTGAAAACACGCGCGTACATCGCACAGTTGACGTCGTATTGGGGCGGGGCAGCATGAACTTCGTCCAGTGCACGATGTTCGGGACGTGCGCGTACCGCCAGACTGGCCTGGTACAAGCCTTCGCCGCGCATCACCTTTCGCTGGCGGCCCCCCGCAAAGTTGGATTTGCATCGCCCTGCGAAGCCTTTGGGCACCGGGAACTCTTGCAAGCCCTCGAAAATTTTGGCCTTTCGAAAGCGAAATTCAGCTCCTAGAGGATTCGGCGGAATGCGAGCAATCGATTACTTCGACAAGGGAGCGGAAGCGTTCCCAGCCAGAATCGCGATCCTCGATCGCAACGCACAGTATTCCTATCTCCAAGCACAACAAGCCAGCCAGCGCATCGCGAAGGCCATGTGGGCGGCAGGACTCCAAAGCGAAGAACGCGTGGCGATTTTCTCTCCCAACGATGCTCGCGTTCTACTCTGCATGTTGGGACTGATGCGCGCCGGTGGTGTCTGGGTCCCGCTCAATTATCGCAACGCGCCCGATGCTAATGTCCAGTACCTGAACTATTCGCAAACTTCCTGGCTCTTCTATCACAGCAGTTTCCTCGAGCAGGTCCGCCAGATCAAATCTCTCGTGCCGACGTTACGCCACTTCGTTTGCATTGATGCAAAAACTTGCGACGATCCGTCGCTTGAAACCTTTATGCAAAGGGGAGAGGGCACGGAGGATTTCGACTGGGGCGACGCGCACGGCAATCTGGAACGCCTCGCCGGACTTGTGCCGACCGGCGGCACCACCGGTCCCGCGAAAGGTGTCATGGTAACCAATCTCTCCTGGGGCACAATGACGGAGCTGGCGCATCAGAATCTTCGCTGTGACGACATCGATCCGGTTTGCCTCAGCACCGCGCCACTGTCTCACGCTGCGGGAGTTGTGGCGTTCGCGATGTTTTCCCTCGGCGCCACCAATGTGGTACTTCCCGCCTTCGATGCGTTGGAAGTCTTGCAAAGCTTCGAACGTCATCGCGTCACGCATGTCTTCCTTCCTCCGACCGCCTACTACGCGATGCTCGCGCATCCGAGACTTCGCGACTTCAACTACTCCAGCCTGCGCCGTCTCTTGATTGCCGCCGCGCCCGTTTCGCCAGACAAATTCAAAAAAGGCATCGAAGTTTTCGGCCCGTGCCTTTGCCAGTCCTACGGCCAGACCGAAGCGCCCATGTACATGACGTTTCTCGATCCCAAGACGGTGTCCGCTGCCGCCGCGGGCGATCATCCCGAACGGCTGAAAAGTTGCGGCAAACCGACGCTGGCCGTGCGGCTCGCCATCATGGACGGCGACGGAAAAATTCTCCCGCCGCTCAAGACCGGCGAAATTGTCGCGCGCGGTGCACTGGTGGGCGCGGGCTATTTCAACTTGCCGGAGGCGACCGCGGAAATCCGCGCCCACGGCTGGCATCACACGGGTGACGTGGGATACAGAGATGAAGACGGCTTTTTTTATATCGTCGATCGCAAGAAAGACATGATTATCACCGGCGGTTTCAACGTGTACTGCGCGGAAGTTGAATCCTGCGTGATGGAGCTGCCGCAAGTGCGCGAGTGCGCCGTCATCGGCGTGCCCGATGAAAAATGGGGCGAGGCCGTCAAAGCCATCGTTGTGACGCGCGATGGCGAAGGACTAAACGAAGCAGCGATCATCGCGCACTGCAAAACGCGGCTAGGCGGAGTGAAATCGCCGAAGTCAGTCGAATTCTGGAGCGAAATCCCGAAGACTCCAGCGGCGAAGACGGACAAGAAAGCCATTCGCAGGCGCTATTGGGAAGGGGCCGACCGGGCCGTGCATTGAGTTTTGAAATGAATGTCAGGATTGCCGCGAGGAACCGCAATTCTGATGCGGGAGGGCCATCATCGTTACGATTCTGCGAGTTCCCAAATCCGGCGGCATCCCGACGACCAAAGCACGAGTGGTGCGCTGGTTTAAGAAAGAAGGCAGCAAAGTGAAACAAGGCGAGCCTGTCGTGGAACTGGAGACCGACAAAGTGAACTATGAACTCGATTCACCAGCCGCAGGTGTGTTGCTCAAGATTGTTGCCACGGTAGATGCGGAAGTGCCCGTTGGCGATCCACTCGGTTGTATTGGCCAGCCAGGAGAGACTCTGCCCGAGTTTTAGAGCTAGGATTTGCAGCAAGGAGAT
>Ga0209698_10004389_pt1 | contig 15480 bp, 8 predicted proteins | sample LitLauG_LLR_2012_FD_187203 | JGI IMG/M metagenome (GOLD analysis project Ga0209698, IMG submission 187203) | Freshwater sediment microbial communities from Pennsylvania, USA - Little Laurel Run_MetaG_LLR_2012 (SPAdes) (version 2) | ecosystem: Environmental > Aquatic > Freshwater > Creek >...
GTGATCGCCGCCGTCAACGTCGTCTTCCCGTGATCCACGTGCCCGATCGTCCCCACGTTCACGTGCGGCTTCGTGCGCTCATACTTCTGCTTGGCCATGTCCTCAGGCTCCTGTGTATGTCCCGCTCTTCAATCCGTGACTTCGGCAGACGCCGTCCTACGCCGCCAGCATCTCCAGGCGCCGCAGAATGGAGCCCACGATCGGAATCGAACCGATGACCTTCTCCTTACCATGGAGATGCTCTACCGACTGAGCTACGTGGGCTTTGACGACCGGGACGTCCAGGTGGGCAGCACTGCTCGAGAGAAGCGCAGTGTTGGAAGTACTGCTCCGGATCGTAACGACGTGGCTCAGCGTCCTGGGGTCGAAAGACGCACTCCCCCGAGGCGACTTTCTTCTCGTGAAAGTCGTCGGGAAGTCGTGCAAGCACAGGAATCTAAGTGCAACGGGCACACGAGTCAACGGGAAATCAAGAAAAATCGCCCAGGACTCGCAAAACCGTACGAGCCCGCCTCCTGGCCCTCAGATGCCGGGGCCGGCCCTCGAGGATCTGGAGCGGGAAACGGGATTCGAACCCGCGACCCTCAGCTTGGAAGGCTGACGCTCTAGCCACTGAGCTATTCCCGCTCAATCTATTGCCGTAAAACAAGATGGTGGTGGGGGAAGGATTCGAACCTTCGAAGGCATCGCCGACAGATTTACAGTCTGTTCCCTTTGGCCGCTCGGGAACCCCACCACGAGAAACGGCGTTGTCAAAATTGGGCGACCCGCCTCGAGTCAGATGGGCCCCGCGGCCCATTTCCGAGATGAAATCCTGTGACGGCTCGGGTTTGCCGGCCCTACCGCTCCGCGAACGGGCCCGGCTCGGCGGATGGATGCGCCCTAGGAAGTTCTAGACTCCCGCGATCAACGCAGGCTAGCATTCCGGACAAAGCGCTCGCAAGCGGCGGCGCGAAGCGAGCGTTCGCCGCGCACCCGCGCGCTTCGACTTGCCCACCCCTCCCGTCATTCACGCGGAAGTAACCCTGCTTGAACATGGACGCAACATTGTGTCCTATATTGTGGCGACGCAGCGCTTCGACTCGGCACGCCGCGGCCGAGATCCAGGACTCCGACGAAAACCCCATCCTCTCACCCCAGCCACGCGCCATGCACCGATCGCATCTGGCTGACAGGCCGCCATATGTCCTTCTCGCGGTCTTCACCTTCCTGGCATGGCTCGCCGCGGCGCCATGCGCGGCCGAGGACCATGGCTCGATCCAGGGCCGCGTCACGGAACTCAAGACCGGGCATGCCGTTCCCTTCGCGAACGTGGCGGTGGTCGAGGCCAAGCGCGGCGGCCTCACGGACTCGGAGGGGCACTTTCTGGTCGGCGGTCTCGCCCCGGGAACCTATGAGGTGCGCGTCCAGCTGCTGGGATTCAAGCCGCTCTCGAAGACCGTGGTCGTCGCCGCCTCCGCGACCCCGCTGACCCAGGACTTCAAGCTCGAAGAGCTTCAGGTGCAGCAGGAGAAGGAGGTCGAGGTGACGGGCGAGCGATCGCTCGTGGAGATCAAGCAGGGCGCCACGATTCGAAGCACGAACGCGGCCGCGATCAAGGAAATGGGCGTCAGCACCGTCAACGAGGTGCTGCAGCGTCAGGCCGGAATCAGCTCGGACGCCGAGCAGATTCACGTGCGCGGTGGAAGGTCGGACGAAACGGTGTTCCTCGTGAACGGCGTCGCGAACAAGGATCTCGTCACCGGGCAGTCGACGGCGGGCGAGCTCAACGCGCGCTCGGTTTCCGAGGTCAACGTCGCGACCGGCGCCTACGACGTGCGCTACGGCAACGCGCTCTCCGGCATCGTCGAGATCAAGCTCAAGGAGGGCACCGACAAGTATCAGACCGGCTTCACGGTCACGGGCGGAAGCTACGGCGCGCGCAGCTGGCAGCTGGTCTCGAGCGGCCCGGATCCCATCTGGACGCCGGCGCTCAAGGCGATCGGGTTCCCGGTGCGCGGCACGCTCACCAGCATTCTCGATGTCTCGGGCTCGCTGTACGACACGCGCTTCAGCTACCTCAACGATCCGACGGCCGGTTTCTTCGGCACGTTCATGCCCTCGAACCTCGCCCCGGCGATCCACTCGAGCTACGAGGACTCGTTCTTCGGAATCAAGTTCAAGTATCCGGATTTCTTCTCGCCCTCCGAGGACAATCGCTGGGCGGCGCGCTACGCGCTCGACTGGAAGCCCAACAATCGCGACAAGATCAGCCTCGATCTCTCGAAGCACATCGCGATCGATCAAGGCTTCAGCCGCTCGTTTCTCACCGCGCAGGGCGATCTCGGCGATCCGGCGTTTCCGTGGCAGTGGTATCACCGCCTCGATCACGCCTCGACGTTCTTCGAAGACAATGTCCAGACCTCGCTGGACTGGCGCCGCACGCTCTCGACCACCGGCTTCCTCGATGCGCAGGTCTCGCGCTACTTCTTCGCGCAGCGTCAGGACGCGAACGGCAAGTCGTGGCAGGACTACATCGAGCCCGACGATCGCAGCTACTTCCCGCCCGGCGATCCGCGCCGCGACGATTTCTTCGTGGACTCGGGCGACTACTACCAGTGGTCGGACCGGCGCACCACCAGCTGGGGAATCAACGGCCAGTACACGCAGCACATGCACCACAACGAGGTCGAGGCCGGCTTCGAGCACCAGTTCCAGACCGTGCAGTACGTGGACATCGAGTACCCGTGGATCTACGACGTGAGCGGGCTCGGGCAGTCGCACGACCTGTGGCTCGTGCACCCGTGGGTGGGTGACGTCTACGGGCGCGACCGGCTCGAGTACGAGGGCTTCATCGCGAACCTCGGCGTGCGTGCGGACTACTGGATGGTGGGGCCGGAGGCCGAGGCCGCGATCGCGGATACGTCGCGCCACACGCTTCCCGAGAGCGAGCGCGAGGATTTCTACTCCAGCCGCATCTCGCTGTTCCGGCGCTACATGAAGGTCCACATCTCGCCGCGCATCATCGTCTCGCACCCGATCACGCAGAACAGCAGCTTCTTCTTCAACTACGGGCACTTCACCCAGCTGCCGTCCTACCGCTACGTGTACTCGAAGCTGACCTCGATCTCGAGCGAGTCGTTCCCGCTCCAGGGCAATCCCAACCTGAATCCGCAGGTCTCGGTCAACTACGAGGTGGGCGCGAAAGACCAGTTCCTGCCGACCGCGGCGGCGAACATCTCGTTCTTCGTGCGCGACGTGTACGACTATCCGAACGCCACGCTGGTGCAGCCCCTGCAGGGCACCAACATCCAGTCGTACTTCATCTACCTCAACGGTCACTTCGCGCGCTCGAAGGGGATCGAAATCGAGTTCGAGAAGCGCATGACCCGCTACTGGGCCGCGCACGCGACGTACTCCTACCAGCAGACCAAGGGGAAGAGCGGCGATCCGAATCAGGACACCGCGATCCAGGAGCTGGGCGGCGCCTCGGCGGCGCGGCTCTCGCAGGTGTTCGTGAGCTGGAACCGCCCCCACAAGGTGACCGCGGACCTGGACTTCCAGATCCAGGACCAGGCGCCGGCCCGCATGTCGTGGGCGAAGCACATGGGGGCGCACATCTACATCCAGGGCGAATCGGGCCGCGCCTACACGCCCTACGACATCACGAACCAGAATCCGATCGGGCTGCCGTACTCGCAAAACGCGCCGTTTCAGGTCACCACCGACTTCAAGGTCGACCGGGCCTTCCGCTTCGGCGGCTCGCACGTCGACCTGTCGCTCATCGGCAACAACATCTTCAGCAACCACCTGATTTACCGGGTGGATTCGGTCACCGGACGGGGCTACGTTTGGGGTGAGGGAGAGTTCGATCCCAACTACGTCCACGGGCTCAACGACTACGTGAAGACGGGCACGGTGGACGATCCCTCGAATTACGGCCCGGGCGCCGAATGGCGCCTGCAACTCGACGTGGACTTCTAGCCATGGGCATCCTTCTCGTGCGGGGCTCGCTCGGCGGCGCGACGGATTTCCGCCGGTGCGCACGGCACGGCGGCGCCGCGGCGCTCGCACTGGTTCTGGCGCTCTTGCCGCGGCCGGGGCACGCGCAGGCGCTCGGCTCCCAGCGCGAGGGCACGTCGTCGGGCACGTTCCTGCGCATCGGCGTGGGCGCGCGCGCCGAGGGCATGGGCGAGACCTTCGTCGCGGTCGCGAACGATCCGAGCGCGATCTACTGGAATCCCGCCGGGCTCGCGAGCCTGCAGAAGACCGAGGCGTTCGCCTCGCACGTCGACTGGCCGGCGGACGTGCGCTACGACCACCTCGCGCTCTCGATTCCGTCCCAGAAGCTCGGCGGCTCGATCGGTTTTCAGTTCGGCGCGCTCACGACCTCGATCGACGAGACCACCGACCTCCAGCCCTACGGCACCGGCCGTCAGTTCACGTACTCCGACGTGCTGATCGGCGTCGCGTACGCGCGGCGCTGGACCGACAAGCTGCTGGTGGGCGCGGGCGTCAAGTACGTACGCGAAGATCTCGGCTCCCAGGTGGGCGGCCCGCTCACGAACGCGGTGCTGTTCGACGTCGGCTCGCTGTTCTACCTCGGCCTCGGCAGCATCCGGATCGGGACCGCGCTCTCGAACTTCGGGCCGGAGATGCGCCCCTCGGGCAGCTACATCTCGCCCTACACCGGCGAGGTCCGCCAGTACGACGGCTTCGATCCGCCCATGGTGCTCAACTTCGGCCTCGCGTTCGAGCCGGTGGAAAACAGCTCGCAGCGCCTCACGACCTCGTTCGAGATGAGCCAGCCGGCCGACAATCAGCAGCAGCTGAGGGCGGGCGTCGAGTGGGCGCTCCACCGCACGTTCATGCTGCGAACGGGAATGAATTTCAACGCCGACGCGATGAAGTTCAGCGCCGGCCTCGGCGTGGTCTCGAACTTCGCGCAGCTGCGCGGCACGTTCGACTACGCCTACACCGACGGCGGCGACTTCGGGTCCATCAACCGCTTCTCGCTGGGGGTTCGCTTCTGATGCGACCGATTCACGCCCGGGCGATTCTCGCGCTCACGATCTTCGCGGCCGGCTGCGGCGGTCGCTTCCCGCTTCCCACCCAGGCGCCCGCCGTGCGCGTCGTGCCGACCGACAAGAGCTACGCCATGCTCGCCACCTGGACCGGACTGGACGGCGTCACGGACGTGTTGATCACGCGCGGCACCGGGACCCAGCTCTTCATGCTGTTCAACCACGGCGGCAGCGGCGGCCCGAGCGTCGCGCGCGGCGAGGTGAAGCTCTTCCCCTTCACCGCGCCCAACCCGATCGGCTCGCCGTTCTTCGATCCGCTCGCGACGCTGTTCAACCCGGTCGCGATCGCCTCGGCGCAGAACAAGCTGTTCGTGCTCGATCGCGGCGACTCGTGCATGGCCAAGTACGATCCCTCGCGCGGCACCTGCGAGGCGAGCACGCTGCACGACACGCTGCGAACCAGCATCATCCTCGATTACTCGTCCACCTGGCGCGTGCGCGAGTACCCACTCGTGGGCGGCGAGACGCTCTCGACGTTCACCGACACCACGTTCGCGAACGTCGTGGGCGTCGCGGCCGACGATCAGGGCAACGTCTACGTTTCGGGCACCGCGGTCGTGCTCGACACGCTGCAGACGGACCAGCGCATTCGCACGCGCAAGTTCGTCTCGCGCATCTACCGCTACTCACGCGGGCCGAAGTATCCCGGCGTGGGCGACCTCTACATGCCGGGCACATTGAGCTGGCACCGCGACACGACGTGGGTGGTGCTCGATGGCACCGGATCGTCCTCGATTCTGGATCCGGCGCAGATGAACTGGACGCCCTTGAACGGCGGCGCGATCTTCGTCGCCGATCGCGGCAACAACAAGGCCAAGCTGATCGGGACCAGCGCGCCCAACCTGGGCTACGTCAAGGTGGACGGCAGCGAAACGCCCACCGGCACGAACTTCAGCGCGCCGCAAAGCGCCACGGTGGACGAATCGGGGTACCTCTACATCGTGGACCGGGGCAATCGCCGCGTGCTCCGCTACGACTACGCCGGCAACTACATTCAGGACGTCAACGTCGAGAACAACGCGCAGGGCCAGCCGCTGCTCGATCCCGTCGCCGTCGGCGTCGACGATTCGCTCGCTTACGTGGCCGATCACGGCCGCGGTCAAGTGATCCGCTACCAGAGGCGCAAATGAGAAATCTGCGAGCGCTCATGGCGCTGCTGGTGCTGACCAGCCTCGGAGCCGCCGGGGCACGGGCCGCCGAGGACCATCCGCGTCTGCCCGGCGAGCCGGCGCCGGCGCGTGTCCAGTCCACGAACTCCGATTCGATCCAGTACGCGGCGCGCATTCAGAACGGCAACAAGGTGGGGCTGACGCTCACCAACTACGGCTTCGTCGGCACGAATTTCTCGTCGTTCGCGCCCTCGTTCGAGTACCCGCTCGGCTCCGGTCACATGCACATGGTGCGCGGCGGCCCCTGGATCGGCGCGATCTCGGCGGATGAGAACGGCGCGTTCATCGGCGTCTCGATCGCGGCCGAGGACGGCTCGGCCGGCGGCAGCAGCGCCGGCGAGGGCGAGTTCACGCCCGCCGGCACGTACGTGGCCGCACGCAGCACGCTGACGAACAGCCGCTTCTACGATCCCACCGCGATCAGCGAGCTGGATTACATCTCGAGCTTCAGCGACCGGCCCGCCGATCCGCGCAAGAAGCACCGCCCGCTCGGCGTGATCGTCAACCAGTACAACTTCGAGTGGTCGTTCTCCGACTACGCCCACTTCGTGATCTTCCACTACGTGATCCACAACGACGGCCCGCCGCTGCGCGAGGTGTGGTTCGGCCTCTACAACGAGCTCGCGAGCGGCAACATGAGGCTCCAGAGCTCGTATCCGCCCACCGGATGGTTCTCGAAGAAGTACATCACCTGGGTGGACTCGCTGAACATGCTCACCGAGCGCTATTGCCAGGCGCGGCCGTTCCCCGCGCAGTGCCGCTTCGACCTGGTGCCCGAGATCGTCGGCGTCTCGCTGCTGGGCGTGAAGCCCGGACCGCTCGCCGACACCACTGCGCGCAAGCTCACGTTCGCGGCCTGGACCTACTCGCCCGGCAATCCCGCGCGCGACGTGGACAGTCTGAAGTACGACATCATGACCACCGGGATGAAGCAGAACCTGAACCCGCTCCCCGACAGTCTCGCGCCCGGCACCGGAGATCCGGTCGAGCTGATCGCGATCGGCCCGTTCCACACCATCAATCCGGGCGACAGCATCTCGGTGGACTTCGCCTACGTCGGGGGCTTGAGCTACGACGATCTGTCGAAGCGCGCGATCATCGCGAAGCGCGCCTACGACCTCAACTACCTGGTGCCGACGCCGCCACCCTCGCCGCGCATGCAGGTGGTCTCGCGCGGCAACGCGCTCGATCTCTACTGGGACGATTCGCCCGAGAGCGTCATTGATCCCACGAGCCCGATCGGGAAGGATTTCGAGGGCTATCGAGTCCACATTGGGGCGAATCGCGACACGCTCGATCTGATCGCGCAGTACGATCTCGCCACGCCGCCGCACGACACCACCGGATTCAACACCGGCTTCGGAGCCATCACGCTGCCGCAGCCCGCGATCTTCGGCGGCATCCCGTACCAGTACAAGTACACGATCAGCAACCTGCGCGACGGCTTCAAGTACTTCGTCGCGGTGACCTCCTACGACCTCGGCACGCCCGACATCGAGTCGCTCGAGAGCGGCATCGCGCAAAACGAGGTGATGGCCGTGCCGTCGCCGGCCCCAGGTGAGCTCGCGGGCCAGGGCGTGACGGTTTACCCCAATCCGTACCGCGTGGAGGCGGCGTGGGATCGCCAGCAGCAGGCGATCGATCACTACCTGTGGTTCGCGAATCTGCCGCCGCACTGCTCGATCAAGATCTACACGCTCTCGGGCGACCTCGTGTACGAGACCAATTTCGACGGCAGCTCGTACGACGGCAGCAACGCGCGCGGCGTGTACCAGCCCGGCACCGATCTCAAGCCGACGCTCTCGGGCTCGACGTTCGCCTGGGACATGGTGACCCGGCAGGGCCAGGCGGTGGCCACCGGGCTCTACATCTGGTCGGTACAGGACAAGTCGGGCGGCAAGCGGCAAACCGGCAAGATCCTGATCGTCAAGTCCGATCGGGAGTCGTTCTGATGAGCGGCCCGATGAGGCGGCACGCGCGCCGCAACCGCGTGCTCGCGCTGGTCCTCGGAGCCGCGCTCGTGGTTTCGAGCGCGCTCGCCGGCTGCAGCCTCAAGCACATCGGTGCGCCCATGGCGACGGTGCCGCACACGACCATCTTCGTTCAGGGCCCGCTCGACACCGTCTCGCACATCGTCCACCTCTACTGGTTCGGCTCGGAGGCAAACGGCTACATCGCCGGCTACGAGATCCGGATGCTGAATCCGGCCACCCCCGCCGACACGAGCTGGGGCTACACCACGCGCACCGATTCGATCTTCACGATCCAGACCCCGAACGGGTTCATCTCGACCAAGTTCGAGGCCCGGGCGATCGACGAGCACGGCGTTCGCGATCCCAACCCGGCGGTGCAGACGTTCAACTTCCGCAACATCCCCCCGATCGTGAAGCTGGTCGGAAAGCCGAACCACGGCGATCTTTCCGACACCACGTTCGCCTCGGTCACCGTGACCTGGACGGCCACCGACATCGACGGCGACGCCACCAAGGTCCGGCCCCTGATCTGGCTCGACGGCCGGAGGCAATCGCCCGAGCAGGTCCCGCTCGGGCTGACCAGCTTTACATTGCCGAGCAGTGACTTCCTCGTGAATGGCGCCTACACGACCGGGCCCCGTACGCTCTACATCCAGGGCATCGACGACGGCGGCATGGCGGGCGCGATCGACAGCGTCACCTGGTACGTGAAGAAGCCGGTGACGGGAAGCCGCGCCCGCCTGCTCCTGATCGACGAGGTTCCGACGAGCTACGGCGCGAAGGCGCGCGTGGACACGCTCTACAACAACACGGTGGTCCGCGCCGGGCTCACGCCGGATCAGTATTCGGTGCTGCACCTTCAGTTCGATCAGCCGTTCCGCTCCCCGCAGGATCTGACGCAGACGTTCCAACTGTTCGAAACCGTGGTGTGGTACCACGGCGAGCAGACCGGCATCTCGCCGGTGATGATGCAGTACGGCGACGGGATCGCGCCCTACCTCGACAGCCGGGGCAAGGTGTTCCTCGAGTCGCTGAACCTGATCCAGTACGGATCCACCGGCGGACAGCTCCAGCCCTATTTCCTGAACCAGTACCTCAACTGCGGGGGGCTGTTCCAGTACCCGCAGCCGCCGGACTCGTCGGCCTCGTGGAGTTACGCCGCGACGCAGGTGATCGAGTGCCCCGTCCTCGGCGACAGCCTCCAGAACGGGCGCATCATCGGGGGGATGAGAGGGTTTTCGGTGGACCCGACGGAGCAGCTGATCGTCGCGCCGGCGAACACGCTCTCTCCCATGAATTCGGTGCCGATGGCGCTCGCCGTCTACGCGAAGCAGCCGGGCGGCGGCGTCTTCATCGCGGACACCTATCCGATGGTGTCGGCCACGATCTCGACGGCCAACTTCCCGCAGCGCTCGAGCGCCGTCCTGCTCGAGATCTTCGGCCTGCTCGGGTTGACCGGGCCCTGAACGGCCGATCTTGGGCTCGTCCCCAGGGCCGGGCGAGCCCGCTTTCGCCCAGTCGGGACGGGCCCGCGGTGAATTCCGGCAATCCCTGAAACATGGCCTAGGAAAATTCCGCCAACTCGGCAATACTCCCGAAATGCGGGCGCAATCTGGATTTAGCTTGTCCCATCAATCCGGCAATCCGGAACCTGTGCGCCAGCTCACGTTCAGGATGATGGCCGCTCCACTCTTCACGCATCGCCAACGCGGGAGGTTCTAGCGACACGATGGCTTGATCGCGCTTGCCCCATCGATCTCCACATCACCTCGATTCCACTTCCATGAGGAGCGCCCCATGAAGAGGCTGTTATTCGCAGCAGCCGGCGCGGCCGTAATCGTCCTTGCGGCCTTCAGTTCGCCATCGCACGCCTTCACGCACTACCCCAACGCGAGCTGTCCTGACACCCTTTCGATCATCCGGCTGAAGACGCTCCTGAACGGCGTGGATCCGTGCTCGCCGCTCACGAGCGGCACGGGCGGCGCGCCGGGCGACACCGTCAACGGCGTCGGCGGCATCATCATCGGCTTCGACGAGATCCCGACCGGCTTCGACATCTACATCGAGCAGACGGCGGGCGGCGTCAACTCCGGCATCGACGTGTTCGAGCACGGAACCAACTTCCGGCCGTCCTACGGCTTCAATCGTGGCGACTCGATGGTCGTCGAGTTCGCGCGCGTCTCGAACTTCAACGGCGACGTCGAGCTCGAGGCGCCGAACAACGTGTTCTCGGCCCCCAACATCGTCATGCGCAAGGTGAGCACCGGGAACCCGCTGCCCCCGATCCTCCACGGCAACACCACCGACTTCAAGGAAACGCCGACCAACTCCTACATCGCTTCGTACATGACCACGCTCGTGACGCTGGATGGCCCGGTGCGCGTGGCCCGCTCGGCCACCCCGCCGAGCAGCGACCCCGGTCTCGCGTTCCACGGCATCCTGGTGGTGCGCGACGCCTCACCCGGCGACTCGGTGTTCATCGATTACAACAAGCTCACGACCATCGTTCCGCCGCCGGATGGCACGGTGCTCCAGAGCATCACCGGCATCGTGAACAACGCCGCCCGCGGCTACCGCATCATGCCGCGTGACGCGAACGACATCGTCGACACGCAGCCGCCGGGCGTCACCGACGGTTACGCGATCGCCGACAACCAGTACCGCATCGTGTTCGATCGCCCCGTGACCTCGGCGACGGCCACCAACACTGCCAACTACTCGCTCGCGTCGTTCGGCACCGTCAACACCTCGGTCATGGACGGCACCAGCGCCGCGATCCTGACGGTGAGCGGCACCGGGCTCGCGCACGGCGCTCAGGAAATCGTGAGCGTGAACAACATCGTCGGCGTGGCGAACGGCATCGGGATGACGACCACCAACACGGCCACGTTCCTCGCCGGCGTGCTGTCGTGCGCCGAGCAGGCCGCTCCCAACCCCGACACGCTCCTCGCGATCCCCTGCGCGGACAAGGCCATCTACTCGGGGCCGGGCGGTGAGTTCCTGAACGGCGGCTTCGGACCGCGCTCGACGCTGACCGGCATCGTGACCGGCATCTACGGCAACCTCTACTACATGGAAGACAGCCCTCCGGGACGCGGTGAGACCGTGTTCGCTCCGCCGGTGGCGCTGACGATGGGACATAGTTATGTCCTGGCCGGCAATTCGCAGGTGTACTACAGCGAGAACGAGTTCGCGGGAATCTCGTTCGTCAAGGACCTGGGTGCGACGAGCATTCCGGCGCCCGTGGCGCTCGATTTCGCTACCGCGATCCTCGATACGTGCGACGTCAACCAGAACATCACGAGCGGACGTGACTTCCTCTCCGACCTGGTCTCGCTGCCGACCGGTAAGGTCGTCAAGCGGTTCGCGACCCTGCCGACCACCGGCTTCCACATCGCCGGCCCGGCGCCGGACTTCGCGGACACGATCTTCATCGAGAACCAGAACAATGTGCTGGGCGCGTTCGACACCACGAACGTCAACTACCCGCCGCTGAACACGTACGTGAACGTGGTGGGCTGCATGCACTACACCACGAACACCAGCACGCCGAGCTTCCGGGTCTGCCCGCGCACGGTGGCGGACATCACGATCATCGGTGTGGCCGGTGCCACGTTGCCGGCGCCCACGCTGTCGTTCGCGGCGTATCCGAACCCGGCTCGTTCGGTGCAGCTGTCGTTCTCGCTCCCCAAGACCACCGATGTTCAGCTGGGCGTCTTCGACATCGTGGGGAGGCGCGTGACCACGCTCTACAGCGGCCAGATGGTGGCCGGCACGTACCGCAAGCAGTGGAATGGAACGGATGCCAGCGGCCAGAAGGTCCATCCCGGCATGTACTTCTATCGCCTGAAGGCTGGAAACAGTACATTGACGGCGCGGTCCGTCGTTCTGACGAACTGAAGTCCGTTTGAGGGTGAGCCGCCGGCCGTCTTCGGACGGCCGGCGGAGCTCCCGTCCCCCGAGGCCTCCACACGAAACTCCATCTGAATCGCAATCTCGCGCCGGCCGCGCTCGCGATCGCGCTGCTGGCGTGCGCGGCGTTCTCGGCACACGCCGCGACCCGCCCCGCACGCCCGGCGTTCGATACGTCCTGCCAGTATCCCGACGCGGTCTTCTATCGCGACACCCTGACTGTGATCTGGAAGCCGCTCGCGACGTTGCCGGAGTTCGCGCGTGCGGGCGACACGCTCACGGTCTGGGCCAACGCTCCGAACGTGCCGACCAACTGGAGCGGCTCGATTTCCTTCGCGGCCACGAGCTTCCCCCTGACGCCCGCGGGCGGGGCTTATCAGTCGAGCCTCGGCTGGTGGGTGCTGGGATTCTCGGTCCCTCCGGGCGTGCCGGAAGAGCTGTACGACCTCGTGCTGACGTCGGACACCGGGGTCGCCGATACGACGCGCCACTCCGTCAAGGTGCTGCCCGCCTATCGGTCCGACTACTACTTTGCCCAGATCAGCGACACGCATCTGCCCTCGCACGTGTTCTCGAGCAGCAGCACGTTCAGCACCTGCGACACGTCGGGGATGGCCGACTTCGACGCGGTGATCCAGGATCTCAACCTCATCCACCCCGAGTTCATCCTCCACACGGGCGACATCGTGAACGAGGGCGACCTCGACACGCTCTACTCGATGAACGAGATGGGGCGGGCGCTCGACATGGTGTACCGCCTGCGCGATCCGATGTTCCTCTCTTCCGGCAACCACGACATCGGCGGCTTCACCACCACGCCGGTGCCGGCGGGCACCTCACGCAAGGACTGGTGGAAATTCTTCGGCTGGCCGTTCCTGATCGCGCCGCCGGCGGGTGATTCGAATCATTCGCAGAATTACAGCTTCGACTACGATTCGCTGCACGTCGTGGCGCTCGAGGCCTACCTCAACTACGACAGCTGGGGCTCCGCGATCTGGGGCCAGGGCAGCTTCACGGCCGAGCAGCTCAACTGGCTGCAGAGCGATCTCGCCGCGGCCGGAAGCAGGCACAAGCTGCTGATGTACCACTTCGACTTCGATCAGGGCGCGAACACGGGGAGCACGTCCGGCCCCTGGCAGCTCGACATCGCGTCGCTGGGTGTGGATGGCGCGATCTGGGGCCACTACCACACCGTGCCCGAGAACTCGAAGACGCCCTTCACCGCCCACCCGTTCGATCTCGGGCTCCAGTCGGTGATCAACAACTCGTTCGGCGGCCGCGCGTTCCGGATCTTCCGCGTGCACAGCGGGCACATCTCGCCTGGCCAGATGCATTGGTCCGGCACGACGCTCGACTCTCTGAGCGAGACGTGGGCGCACCCGAACGATGGATCGCAGGCCAACAACAGCGTCACGCTCACGAACCTGTTCGGCGAATCCTGGGAGCACTCGCGGCTGAGGTTCGTGCTGCAGGATCAGGCCGGCTTCACCGCCACGAACGGCACGGTGAGCGAGGTGATCCACTCGGCGGGCACGGCGTTCGTCTACGTGGACTGCACGATCCCGGCGACCGCCCACCTGGTCGTGACGGTCGCGCCTGTGCCGGCGGGCGTGCATGCGCCGCTGGCGGGCGGGCTCAAGCTCGAGCCACCCTCGCCCAATCCGTTCCTGCCCTCGGGCGGCGCGCTGCACGTGCGCTACACGGTGCCGGTCGCGGCGCAGGTGACGCTCGAGATCTACGATCTCGCCGGGCGCCGCGTCGCGAGCCTGGTCCGCGACGTCGAGGCGGCGGGAAATCACGAGGCGCTCTGGGACGGCTCGAGCGACTCCGGACCTCCGGCGCCCGCGGGGGCGTACCTCGTGCGCCTCAAGCAGGGCTCGCGCGCCGATCATCAGACGCTCAAGCTGCTGCGCTAGCGGCGCCGCGCTCTCGAGCTATTCGCCGTAGACGCGCTCGCCCGCCGGGGCGCGCTCGCCGTGCGGCCGCGACATGAGCTTGGCATCGGGCCCGAGCGGCAGAGCGGTCGGCGCGTTCCAGTCGGCCTCGAAGCTCTTGCGAGCCTCGGACGCCAGCCCCGCGTGCTGCACGATCAGCGCGACGTTGCGCGTGCTCAGAAAATAGCTCGGCTCCCAATTGCTGGTGCCGAGCCAGAGCCACGTGGTGTCCACGACCGCGAACTTGCAGTGCTCGACGCGCGCGAACGGGATGTAGCCGCCGCTCCACTCGGCCACTCGCGAGATGCGAACCTCGACGTTCGGCACCCCCGCCAGCTCCTTGAGGTCCGCTTCGCCGCGGCCGCCGAGCTCCCAATCCGAGACCAGCAGCTTGACGTGCACGCCGCGGCCCGCGGCCGCGACGAGCGCGCGATGGAGCGTCGAGTCGGTGAAGCCGTAGCCGCTGCGACCATAGGTGAGCGTTTGCGCCACGATCTCGTGCCGCGCGGCATCGAGCCGGGCCACGAGCAGATCGCGGTCCCAGGGAATCGAGGCCGGCGTGGTGGCGCGCGGGCTCGCGGCCAGCCACAGCTGGCCGCTCGAGCCGTCCTGCGTGAACTCGAGCGGCCAGCTCGTGTGTGCGCGGTCAGCGGGGGGCACGGTCTTCGATGTGTCGGAGGCCTGCCAGTCGGACTCGAAAACGTCCTCGAGCGATTTCGCGACCGCGGGCACTTTCACACGCGCGCCCAGCTCGTGAATGTGCGCGAGCGAGCGCCAATCGAGATTCTGGCTGCCGATGAACGCCTCGAGCCCATCCACGATGAAGAATTTGGAGTGCTGAACGCCGCCCGCGAGCCGGCGATAGTCCACGATGCGCAGCTCGACGTTCGTGAGCTTGCCGAGCGAATCCGCGGGCATGGGATACGTGCGGTGCATGTTGGCATCGAGCAACAGGCGCACGTGGACGCCGCGGTGCGCCGCCTCGCCAATCGCGGCGAGCACGGGGCTCAGCGCTTCGCCGCTGCGCTCGGAGAGGTAGTACTCCTCGAGATCGAGGCTCGAGTTGGCGGAATGGATCATGTCGAGCCACACCGGCGTCGTCGCGGCGAGCGAGGGATTACCGAGTGCGGTTTCGAGCGGCCGCGTCTCGACCAGCGTGATGCTGCGATCGTCCGCGGCATGGGCGGCTGAGGCGAGCAGCAAGGCAATCAGGCAGAGCCACGGCGAGCGTCGCATCGGTCCTCCGGTTCGGGGCTTCTGGATGTGGAGCGGCGGGCTCCTCCATAGCGCCTGCCAGCGACCGGCCGCGAGGGCGGGGCGGGGGCTTTCGCGCATCTGGCGGCGCGGGAAAGTGGAGCTGGCGAAGGGACTCGAACCCCCAACCACCTCATTACAAATGAGATGCTCTACCAATTGAGCTACGCCAGCA
>Ga0209698_10004390_pt1 | contig 15479 bp, 12 predicted proteins | sample LitLauG_LLR_2012_FD_187203 | JGI IMG/M metagenome (GOLD analysis project Ga0209698, IMG submission 187203) | Freshwater sediment microbial communities from Pennsylvania, USA - Little Laurel Run_MetaG_LLR_2012 (SPAdes) (version 2) | ecosystem: Environmental > Aquatic > Freshwater > Creek >...
TGGAGAAGGAGCTCTCCGCGTCCTGCGGATGCGATGCTTCCTGAATCTTTCCCAGCTGGTACCAGGCCTCCGCAAATTGCGGATACACCTGCACCGCCTTTTCCAGATCACGCTGCGCCTTGTCCGGCTTCTGCTCCAGCCACTCGGCTCGCGCCTTCTCAAACGCTTTGGCCGCGTCCTTGGGAGCGGATGCCGTGGTGCTGCTCACCGCGCCGCCAGCCGCACCCGCCTCGCGACTCAGCGTGATCGTGCCAATGTCAGGATTGTCGAGAATATTGCGGTTCACGATGTTGAGCACGGTGGAGTTAAAACCCGCCAGGGTCGCTTCGACGGCGCAGCCCACGAATTCAGACGCGGGCTTGGAACCATCCGTCCCCAGCGGCTTGTGAGGGTTCGTGTCGACCGCTGCAATCTCAAAATTGCCTTTGGGATCTGCCTCCGCTGTGTAGCGAATCTTCCCCTCGCATGTGACATGGACTGGAACCGGATCCCACGGAAGCGATCCCGCGGGCAACCCGGCGAAAACCACTTTGCCCAGAAGATAATCTCCGCTTCTTGCCTGCTTCTGAATATCGTTCCACTTGGTGGACTTCCCAACGTCGGTGGAGGTTTCCGGCGTTTTCCCGCTGCCGGTTTGCGCGACGCCTGAAGCCAGGAAACTCAGGAAAAGGCAGCATGAGAGAAAGCACGTCCTTGTTTTCATTTTTACCTCACTCTATGCAATAACGATATTCTTCTATAGCGAGCATGCCAAGTTGCCATGCAATATGGGATTGCAGCGCGAGCGAAATCACGTGGAGACATCCGCCGCGGCAGTGCAGGGAAACTCGATAGAACTGATTACCTTCGCGTCCTCAGCGGCATTTCTCAGCGACCTCTGCGGTAAAGCTCTTGATCGCAAAGTTCGCTAAGCGTTCGCAAAGTTCGAAACAAATCCTACGAAGTTTTTACCATCTTAGAAGCCTCGTCCCAAGTCACAGGCCGCTTGCGGAAATACGATTCATTCGCCATGTGGCACGCGATCGCCGCATGATTCCCGAACACAGCGTCTTCCGTCACCGGCTTGCGCGAACGTACCGACTCAAAGAACACATTCAGATGCGGACGCATGTCATCCCAATCATGCCCGCGATACAAGTCGTCCTCGCGCACCGGTTCCTTGCCCAGCGCCGGATCGTGCTCCGCATGCCACGTCTTGAAATATTCTTCGCGCATCTTCGACGGGAAGCTCCCGCTATAGTAGCTCGGATCCGTATCCACGCCAGACTGCGGCGAATACCGCAACTCATACTCGCCCGCATCCAGAAGTCCCTTCGGCCCCATAAACCGCGCCAGTTCCGGTGTTTCGCAACCCAGATCGAGACGCACATACACCGGAATACCGTGATAGTCGAACAGCACGGTATGAAAGTCCGGCATATCGCGTCCATCGTTGAAGCGGAAGATGCCGCCCATCGCCGTCGCCGAGCGCGGCACTTCATTCCAGCCCAGCGTGACCAGCATGCCGCTGATCAAATGCACCATCAGATCGCCCGCCACGCCCGTGCCGTAAGCCTTCCAGCAACGCCAGCGCGCGAAATGATATTTGTTGAACGGAACCTTCGGCGCGTCGTTCAGCCACGTATCCCAATCGAGCGTCTCCGGAGAAAGATCAAACGGCGGAGGATACTCCCACGCCCCCGTAGGATCGTTACGCCCCAGGGTGAGTTCGACCATCTCCACGTCGCCAATCGCCCCGCCCGAGTAGAGTTCACGTGCCTTCGCGCACAGCACCGAACTCACGCGCTGCGAGCCAATCTGCACGATGCGCTTATTTTTCTCCGCCGCTTCGACCATCGCGAATCCGTCCGCCACGGTGTGCGACATCGGCTTCTCGCAATAAATATCCTTGCCCGCGTTGCACGCGTCGACCACCACGCGCTTGTGCCAATGATCCGGCACCGCCGCTACGATGCAGTCGATATCTTTGCGGTCGAGCAGTTCCTGATACTTCCGCGTGGTGGGCAGGCTCGGATTGCCGGTAATTTCCTTGGCCAGCGTGTGCCGCCCATCATACAAATCAGCCGCCCCAACGCACTCCACGCCCGGGATGGTGATCGCCCCAGCCAGCAATCCCGACCCCTGCATGCCGATTCCGATAATCCCAAAACGCACCCGATCGCTGGGCGCAACGTAGCTGCGAAGCGGCTTCGCGTTCAGCAAAATCGTCTTCGAGGCCAGCACCCCGCCGGCCACGGTAGCTCCACCCTGCAAAAACGCCCGCCGCGAAAGAATGCGCTTCATTTGATTTCTCCCTGTGAACCGCGAATGAACAGCACGATCTGGTTTTGGGAAGGGCACGGCTTCAGCCGTGCCGCTTAGAAAACAAACTGATGTGGGGCTTTAGCCCCTGAGGCCCTCGCTCTCAGCCCTACTTCAACGGCTTGATCGCCACTTCCTTAAAGAACACGATGTCGTTGTCACTGTGATTCTGCAGCCCCATATACCCGAAATTCGGCCGCGGCCCGCGCTGCGGCTCAAAATCAAATTTCTTCTCCGGCACCGGATCACCATCTTTGTAATCGGTGACCTTAGTCCCGTTCAGCATCACAATCGTCCGCGGCCCGTCCAGCGTGATGTCCATCGTGTTCCACTCCGGCCCCGGCTTCCATGCATGCTTCACCAGCGGCTTGGTCAGCGAATACAGCATGGCCGTCTCGTGATACTCATCTTCGTTCGAAGTCTCCGGATGATTGTCGATCTGCACTTCGAATCCGTAGTGCACCGGCATCCATTCCTCGCGCGGTTCGATGGGAATGCGGATGAACACGCCGGAGTTGTCGTTCTCGTCGCGCATCTTGTAGACGACATGAATCTCGCAATTGCCGATCTTTCCGCCCGTCCAGTAGAGCAATCCCATGCCACCATGCGTGCGAATCAGTCCATCTTCAACCGAGTCGCCGCCCGGACCGACATGCTTCCACCCAGTCAGGTCTTTGCCGTTGAACAGTGGCTGCCACTTGCCGGGATCGCCCTTGCAGACGTTTTCCTCAGCGGCAAACGAGGGGATCACAAATACGAGGAGCAGCAGAATCGAGCCAGTGAATCGTTTCAGCATGGAGGTCTCCTGACTTTTTTGGGGACACACCAATCTACTCGCAGGCCGAAACGGAAGCAATGGGGGGAAGGAAGGATTCCGCAGAAAATCCTCGTCATCCTGAGCGAAGCGAAGGACCTCTGTAACTTGCCGGCGCATAAGCCGAGCTGCGAGCTGTTGACCCGTATCAGGGCATCGCTTCAGCGATGCCGTTTGCCGCAGAAATGAAATCGGCTTTAGCCGCCGGGGGTTCGCTCCCGCCGCGGCTAAAGCCGTTCGAAATGCCATGCTTCGACGGCACGCCTGAAGGCGTGCCCTGACACGAGCCACCCGACCCGTTAACGCGTAAACGAGATATTCAACCCAGTCGTGAAAATCACGTCATTCTTCTTCGACCCAGTCGGCGGGTTCGAAACATAAATGTCCCCAAACTGGTTCTGCCAGCCCAGCCATTTGTTGAACTTCGTCACCGTCCCCAGATTGAACGTCGCGCGATACTCTCCCGTCTGCTGCAGGTTGGGATAAAAATCGAGGTTCTGCGTGAGCACCGTGCTCTTGCCCAACTTCTGATTCAGTTCCTGGCCCAGCGTCAAAGCCACATACTTGTGCGTCACTCCATACGACACAAACGTCGGAGGCGTGGTAACAGGCGTGATCTCCGCGCCGTTCGAATAGGTTTCATGCGTGTAGTTCACACCACCCAGAAAATCCAGAATCGTACGGTCCGTCTTCCGGGCGTGATATCCGAAGCCGCCAGTAAAGACCTGTCGCAGATCCAGATACTGCAACGCGTTGCTCATAAAGTCTGCCCCGCCGAAAACAAACAGCTTGGGATTTACGTTGCGGTCGTAACGCAGTCCGCCCTGCTCCACATTCGCCACCGTCGTCGGGGTCGCCAGATCGTTCTTGGTGTCGAGAACGCTCGCGTACAAGGTGATCTTGTCATTCAGCGTGGGATGCACCGCATTGAAGGCCAGCGCCAGGTTTTCCGTCTGGCTGTTTCCGCGCGCCACCGAGAAGCCCACATTCACCCCGCCATTCCATCCGTGCGCCAGCCCCGGATGCAGCGACTTGTCATAAGCCGCCTGTTCGGCGTCGTTGCGAATCAGCGTCACGTCATCTTTCGCCGCTTCCACCGGCGCCCCACTCTTCGGCGCGATTTCAATCTTGCCGTCTGCGGTCGTGACCGGACCGACCGCCGTCTTCCCACCCTTCAGGCTGACGTGCAATTCCTGATCCGTCTTGATGTCCTGAATGGCGTCGAACTTGATGGTCACATCGCCCGCCGCATCGGTGTGCAGGACCAGCGTCTTGCCATCTCCCTTGATCACCGAACCGGTGAGGCGATCGCCATTCTTCAAAGTCACCTGATCGGCGAACGCGCCGGAGCACAATCCAAGAAGCGAAATCAACACCACAATTTCGTATTTACGAACCACAACCACCTCCACCTTTCAGAGTTTTGTTTGGAGCAAAAAATTTGCGAAACGGGAACCCGGTGGAGCGGATAGAAATCAGCGACGAAACGGCGAGGATCGAAACCAGAAGGTGTCCTTAGCGTACGCCCCTCGCTGGGTAGCGATGAGAACTCGCTCAGCCTTTATTTTCAGTATTCTTGCTCTGATCAGTCGGAGTCTGCGCTTGGGCGCCATCCTTCATGCCCTCTTTCAGGGCACGAATCCCCTCACCCAGACCTTTGCCGAGTTCAGGCAGTTTCTTGGGACCGAACACCAGCAGGGCTATGAAGAAGATAACCAGCAGGTGCATCGGCTGAAATAGACCTTCAAACATCTTGAGCCTCCAAGCGCCGTTACTTCAAGATTAGATAATACGCTATCGAAACAGCGAACGAAAGGTCCAGCGACCCCGCCCGGCGTCTCGTTATCCTGCCTAATGTTCTATCGCCCCACCGGGCCACCCACGGTGAACCCTGCCACGGCAGAACGTGATTTCGATCACAGATCGCCCTGCAGTCACTGCCTTCGGTTACCTTCGTGACCTTATCCACGCCTTCCAAAGAGGACTATGTTTCATGAGGCCCTTCTGGATGGCGTTCCCGTCAAAAGCAGCCACCAGCAAGGCTTGCCCTGTTTGTCGAATGGGCCAAATCCAGGTCGCCGGGGTATGTGGTGAGAACGAAGTATTGGCTGTCTCTCTTTCTGTTCACTCTCGCGGCCACTACTGCCTTTTGCTCCGAATCTCAACCGGTCACGACCACGCAACTCGCCGCCTGGCTCGCCGGAGGCGTTTCCAGCGCCAGTCTGGCCCGTGTTGCTAAAGATCGCGGCCTAGCTAACCTTCCCACGCAGAATGAACTGCGCCAGCTCGAATCCGCCGGCGCCGGCAAAGACCTGATTCAAGTCCTAAGTTCTGGCAACGCCCAGTCGGCCTATATCGCCGCCCCGATTCCGCCCGCGCTGCTGCAGGCCGCGACCGACGCTCGTGCCAGCCGCTATCACGAAGCCGAACTTCAACTGCGCGAAGTTCTAGCCGCCGACCCGAAGAATGCCGCCCTGCACTTCGCCCTCGGAACCATGCTCCGCCATCAGGAGCAATGGGACGACTCCCTCGACGAACTTTCCGAAGCCACGCGCCTCATGCCCGAACTGGCCGAGAATCACAGCGCCCTGGCCTATCTTTTCTATCGTGTGGACGACGCCCCGAACGCCATCGCCGAAGCCCGCACCGCGCTCAGCATCGATCCGAAGAACGCCGAAGCCTATCAATACCTCGGCCTGGCCCTCTATTCAAATTCTCAGTACCAGCCCGCGGTGCACGCCTACGAAGAAGCGCTGGCGCGCGACCCAGGCAACGCCGACACCTACTACGACATGGGCATCGCCGAGCACGCCGCCGGCAACCTGCCCCGCGCCGTCGCCGACTATCAGCATGCGATTCATATTCGGCCAGCCTTCTGGGAGGCGCATTCGAATCTCGGCCTGACGCTGCATGAGCAGGGCAGTCTCGAGCCGGCCGCCGCCGAATATCGCGAGGCCAAGCGCATCGCGCCCGACGAGCCCTCGATCCGCAACAATCTCGGCAACACCTACTGCGATCAGGGAAATTTCGACGCCGCCATCGACGAACTGCGCGAGCTCTACCGCCAGCATCCCGAGTGGCCGCAGGGACATGCCTGCCTCGCCAGCGCCTACATGTCGAAGCAAGACTACGACGCGGCGGTTGGCGAGCTTCGCATCGCTCTCCGCCAGAATCCCACGGGAGCGGCCGAGCACCGCATTCTCGGACAGGTACTCCTGCTCGATAACAAGCCCGAAGAGGCTCTGCACGAGCTGCAACTCGCGGTCTCGCTCAACCCGGATTCCGATTTAGCGCACCGCCTGCTGGGTACGGTGCTATTGCAGCAGCAAAACCTGCATGCCGCCGAAAAAGAATTTCGCGAAGCTCTGCGCGTGAATCCGACGGCCGACAATCACTATTCGCTGGCGGCCTGCCTCATCAGTGAAGACCGCTACGAAGAAGCACTATCGGAACTGGAGGTAGCGGCCCGCCTGGACCCCGAACGCACCCTCTACCGCGCCCGCCGCGAAGAGCTGCTAAAGCTGCTAAAAGAAACCAGCCAGCGCTAATACTCATGTAGGGACAGCCGCCTCGGCTGTCCAGCGCAGGCGAAGCCGAGCCGGAATCGGTGAAGTGGCAGCGGAAGGCCGTCGAAGCGGCGAAAGCATGCAGCCCACAGCGCAAGCTGTGGGGCAAGAAAGCAGATATTAAGATCAAGCCCCGAGGGGCGAAAGAGATCCCCCAACAGAACCGCAGGTCATCCCCCCTGTAGTACTCCGGTGTGTAGGCGAACCCGGATGACATCCTTACACTAAGAGCGAGCTCACAATGCCGATGAACGCACCCAGACCGCAGCAGGGAACACCGAGCAAACCCGCTTCGCATGCCGCCTTGTCGCAAGACCCCGGCGTCCGCCGTATGGACGCGTCGGTCGCGCCCAGCGCACCGGTTGACTCACCGCGCAAGTCCACGGGCTATGGCCTGCCCTGCTCGAAGTGCCGCCTGTATTATCCCGCGGACCTCGACATTTGTCCGACCTGCCATCACAACGAGCGTGTCTCACCCGTCGTGCCGCGCGTGCCCCGTCAGGTGGCACACCCTGCGGTTGCTCCCGCTCCTGCACCAGGCAGCGCCGCCATCGAGCAGGAGCGAGAAGAATTTCTGCGCCAGTTCAAGTCGCAACTATTAGACGCGCATGCCGAAGCGGCCGACGCCCCGGAATCGATCTGCCTGCTGGGCGAGCACCATCCCGGCGAACCGGCTACCGCGGAAATCTGCAAAGCCTGCTACGAGCGCCTGCAGGAGCACCTCGACGTCTGCGAAGCCGCCCTTCACCTTGATTTGAAAGAAGCCGCGCAGATCATCTACGACGCGGTGTGGGCCGATCCCTCCGACCCCAGCAAGACCTATCAGAACGCAGCCAGCGCTCTGCTCAGCGAACTCCGCAAGCGCGCCGGCATGAACTCGCTGCGCGGCCCCTTCCATCCCTTGCAGCACTAAACCACCACGTGGAACAGAGGCCCTTGAAGGGCCGTGTCATAAGCCAGAAAAGTCATCGGCCTTTAGGCCCCGTGCACGGGGCCTAAAGGCCGATCCTAGATTTAAGACGCTGGACGCGGCGCGGGAGCGCCGCTCTTCCACGTGGCTACTCGGACTTGATCGCCACCCACTTCTTCCCGGCATACAACTTGTAGCCCGCGCCATCCTCAATCAGCTTCAGCGGAACCGCATGCTGCAAGCCAGAGTCAGTCTGTGAGGCCGCATTCGCCACATCGTTGTTGCCCACGTCCATCACCATGAACTTGCCGTCTGAGGTGAATCCAAACCCATACTGCCCGGGAGCCAAATCCGACCCGCCGATGTTGAGCTTGACCTCAGTAACCAGCATGCCCTGATATTTCTGTTGAATCGCAGTCGAATATCCAGAAGCATCGACCAGAGCAGCCACCATCATCTTGCCGTCGGCCTGCTGAAATCCAACCGCATTGCGCAACTGCACCGGAGCCTTCTGCCCGCGGAAGAAGTACTCAGAAGGAACCGCCTTCTTCAGTTCTTCGGCGTTCAAAACATGCTTTGCAGCCTGCCCAACCGCCAAAGCGCTCACCAAAGCCACCAAACCAAGAACTGCCAAACGTGCCTGTCGCATGTAGTATCCCTCGAAATGAATTAAGAAAAATGTTCACCGGAACTCTAATGCCGAATCACATCAATTGGCAACCATAACTGCGTCCGACGACCGAAGACGGTTTCTCACTTTGAACGCAAGATTCGGATAGTCCTCCACGGCCGCCTCGCCGTACGCTTTCCTTACCATGACGACCAATGCCATACTCACCACGGATAGCCTGCAACCGAGTTTGAAAACCATGCGTGCGTCTCAACCCAAGCTGCCGCTGCAACCCGCGACTGCGGATGCATCCTCGGTCAACCCAAGCGACGATGCTCAGCGCTGGACGGCCGTCCTAGCGCGCCAGTCAGCCCGCGACGGCGAATTCGTCTACGCGGTCGCGACCACCGGCGTCTATTGCCGGCCATCGTGCGCATCGCGGCGTCCGCGGCGCGAGAACGTCCAATTCTTTCTTACCACCGAGCAGGCCGAGCGCGCCGGATATCGCGCCTGCCTGCGCTGTCGTCCAAAATCTGTGACCGGCAACCCGCAGGCCGACGGCGTTAAGACGATCTGCCGCTACATCGAGCAGCATCTCGACGAGCCGCTCACCCTCGGCCGTCTGGGCAAGGAATTTCACCAGAGCCCGTTCCACCTACAGCGCCGCTTCAAGGCCGCGCTGGGCATCACGCCGCGTGAGTACGCCGACTCCTGCCGGCTGCGCCAGCTCAAGCGCAACCTGCAATCTGGTGATTCCGTCACTCGCGCCATGTACGACGCCGGATACGGCTCCAGCAGCCGCCTCTACGAGCGCACCGCGTCGCAGCTCGGCATGACGCCCGACAAGTATCGCCGCGGCGCCATCGCCGCCGCGATCCGCTACACCTGCGCCGACTCGCCGCTGGGACGCATGCTGATCGCGGCCACCGACCGCGGCATCTGCTCGATTCAGTTCGCGCGCACCGACGGCGAATTACTGGAAGGCCTGAAGCGCGAATTTCCCTTTGCTGGCCGCAAGGCGGATAAAAGCGGGCTACAGTCATGGGTCAGCGCGCTGCTCGAACATATGCGTGGCAAGGAACTGAATGCCGCGTTGCCGCTGGATATTCGCGCGACTGCGTTTCAGCGGACAGTGTGGGCGTATCTCCAATCTATTCCCTTCGGCGAGACCAAGTCCTACAGCCAGGTGGCGAAAGCAATCGGCCGGCCGACTGCCGTGCGCGCTGTAGCGCGAGCCTGCGCCACGAATCCGGTCGCGGTAGAGATTCCATGCCACCGCGTAGTCCGCGAAGACGGCAGCATGGGCGGATACCGCTGGGGCCTGGACCGCAAGAAAAACCTGCTGGAAATGGAGCAGCACGCGTAAGGAATTGATAAACGGCAGATCGCGCGTCCTGCGGCCTCGCAGAGGCCCTCTGCGACAAATCAACAACTTACACGGGAACTCAACGACTTACCGAAAATGGGGAAGGGCCGCTCTTCCACGGTGCTGCCGGCCGCTTGATCGGGACCAAGAATCCCGTACTGTTCGCAGCCGTCACCCCGCAACCTCCCCGCGTCTTCTCACCACCAGCCAGTTGACCAGCGCCACGGCCACCGCCGCGACCAGAATCAAAGACTTGTGATATTCAATCCGCGTCAGCAGCCCCGCACAAATCAATACTCCTAACACCGCCATCGCAATCCCACCGGGCAACTGAAACACCGCCCGCGTTTTTTCTTTCCGCCGCAACGCCGGAAGCGCCGCGCACACCACACCGTAATAGAACAACCGCGATCCCGCCGATAAAGTCGCGTTGCCCGCAAAGCTGCCAAACAGCGCGAACAGCCAGACCAGCAGCGCGAACACGAAAATAGAGAAATATGGCGTGCGAAAGCGCGCATGCACCCACCCGAACGCAGCCGGGAAGTCGCCGCGCTCGGCCAGCGCAAAGGTAATGCGGGGCGTGGCCAGCACGTTGCCGCTCAGATATCCGCAAATCGAAAACAATGCACCCACGGCGATCGCCCCGGCCCCGCTGTGTCCCAGCACGATTCGCGCCACATCCGCCAACGGGCGTTCGCTGTGCCCCGGATCCGGCAGTACGCCGACCACCACCCACTGGATCAACGCATAAATCACGGCGCAGGTGATGAGCGCGGCCAACAATCCAAACGGCATATCACGCTTCGGGTCCTTCGCCTCGCCCGCCGAGACCAGCGCGGCCTCGAAGCCTCCGTAGGCGAAGATGAGCAGCACCATGGCCTGCATCCACGGCGCAGAGCCATGCGACGCGGCGGACTGCGGAATGATCCGGTGCGCCGCGATCAAGTACACGGCTCCAGCGGCGCAGACCAATCCCAGCGCCCCCAGCTTTGCGGCCGTGAATGCGTTGCTGATTCCCGTGCCCGCGCGCACTCCGCGAAAATTGATGGCCGCCAGCACTCCCATCAGCCCTGTCAGAATGGCCAACTTCGGAACCGGCTGCGTCGCCCGCGGCCAGAACTCTCCCAGATAAGTCACAAACAAATTCGCATTCGCCGCGCCCGCCGTCAGACGTACGAACCAAACGAGCCATCCCACCTGAATCCCCATGAACTGACCGAACGCTTCCCGCGCATAAAGATAAGGGCCGCCAGTCTCGACGAAGCGCGAAGAAACCTCGGCGAAGCATGCCATAATCACGCCCATGGCCGCGGCGGCGAGTATAACTGCCAGCACGCTGGATCGGCCGAGCAGCGCCGCTAGTACCGACGGCAGTCCAAAGATGCCGCTGCCAATGATGCAATTAATCGTGAGCGCGGCCAGGCTCCAGCGCCCGATGGCGCGGACCAAGCCTTCCCGCGACGTGCTTCCCTGGGCAATTTGACTCACCGCGAGTTTGTATCACAAAACGGCGTCACGCTATTGGCACGGACAATCCCGCTCATCTAGAATCCCCGGCAATCCGAAACGCGCGCCGCCGCGTAATTTTGTTGACCGCAAAACGCAGGGCTTTGCGACAAAATTGGGGGCATTCACATGACACAGAGCCGCTCGGTATTCATCACCGGGGGAACCGGATACATGGGCCAGAGGCTCATTCGCCAATTGCTGGCGCGCGGGCACCAGGTCAAAGCGCTGGTGCGTCCGGGCTCGGAAAAGAAGGTGCCTGAGGGCTGCATGCCGATTCCGGGCAATGCGCTCGATGGCTCGAGCTATGCCGCGCATGTAGCGCCTGCGGACACGTTCGTGCAGTTGGTGGGAGTGGCGCATCCCAGTCCGGCCAAAGCCGCCGCGTTCCGCCAGATCGATCTGCCCGCCGGGCTGGGAGCGGTCGCCGCGGCCAAGGCCGCCGGCATTCGCCACCTTGTCTATCTCAGCGTCGCACATCCTGCGCCCATGATGCACGCCTACATTGCGGTGCGCTCCGAGTGCGAGGCCGCCATTGAATCGGCCGGGCTGAATGCGACTATTTTGCGCCCCTGGTACGTGCTGGGTCCGGGACATCGCTGGCCGTACCTTCTGTTGCCCATGTATAAAATGGCCGAGTTGTATCCCAAGACGCGGGAAGGAGCGCAACGGCTCGGCCTGGTGACTCTGGAACAGATGACCAATGCACTAACGGTCGCAGTAGAAAATCCAGTCACCGGCCGACGCATTGTTGCGGTGCCCGAAATCCGCGCCGCAGCTGCATGAAAAGCCGCGCCAAACAAGGCTTTCGCAGAGGTGACCATGGCGCAGACCAAAGTAATCCCGGACGCACGAAAGCGCATGCACGTGGGACATCTACTCGCCCCTTCTTGCCGATGAGATGTTGAGAGACGGCACACCAATGCTCCGAGAAGACATGGCCCGAGACGATATGAACGACCTGCATATTCGCATCGCGCGCGTCACCGAAGACCTGCGCCGCATTCAGCAGGAACTGAACTGCGCTGCCATGCAGGCGCCCAGCGATCCGGAACTTATGGAAGCGCTCAACTCGCTGTCGGAGACTGAGCCTATCGAAACCCTGCGCCAGGCGCTCGATCAAATGCGGCATTTCCTGTGGTTCTATTCCCAGGTCATGAGCAACGAGCCGGAACTTGGAGACAAGTTGCGCCAGGCGGCTCCCGCGAAGACGGCAAGCGATGAGGCTCCAAAGCTCGATAACCGGTTCCTCGATCAACTCTCGCGCGCCGATGAACTCGTCCTGCTGCATCACATGGCGCAAGCCAAGCAGCGCAAGCCAAACTAATCGCAATAAGTCAGAGGATGTGGCGCAGGCACTCCACCCGCGTGCCTGCAGCCGGGCAGCGGTCTGGCGGAAGCGCCCGGGGCCTAAAAGCCTTGTCCGCGAACGATCGTTTTGACGACTTCGCCCGCAGGACTGAGCACGACGAAGGTCGCATCGCCGCCGGCGGCGAGTTGTCCGTATTTTTCAAACCCCACCGCTCGCGTCGGATTGAGCGTGGCCGCGCGTACCGCATCGCGCAAGCTCCAACTGGAGAACTGCGTCACATTGCGCACGGCGCGATCCATGGTGAGCACGCTGCCGGCAAGGCTGCCGTTATAAGTGCACTTACCGTCTTTCACGTCAACCTCGATCGGGCCCAGCTTGTAGCGGCCATCGGGCATGCCGGTGGCGGAGATCGCGTCGGTGATGAGGACGGCGCGTTCGGTTCCCTTGGCCCGCAGGAAAAGTTTGACGACTTCAGGCGCGACGTGAATGCCATCGACGATCATGTCGGCGGTGATGTGATCGTCGGCGAGCACTTCGCCGAGGATTCCCGGAGCGCGATGATCCAGCGGCCGCATGGCGTTGAACGTATGCGTCGCATGGCGCGCTCCCGCTGCAACGGCATCGCGCGCCGCCGGCAGTTCGGCATCCGAATGCCCGATGCTGACGCAAACTCTGCGCCGCGCCGCCTCCTTGATGACTTCGATTGCGCCGGGGATTTCCGGCGCAATCGTCATCATGCAGACATGCCCGCGCGCCGCCTGCCACAAGCGATCGAAGATCGCGATCGTGGGCTCGACCAGCCACTCCGGTGGATGCACGCCGCGACGCTTGTGGCTGAGAAACGGTCCTTCGAGATGAATGCCAAGCGGCCGCGCCTGCGCTGTGCCATCGATGGTCGCTTCAATGGCGTCTGCCAGCCGCTCCAGGGCCGCGCAGGTCGAGTCGAGCGGCGCGGCGACCGTGGTCGGAAAATAACCGGTGACCCCGTGCGAGGCAAGAAATTTGCCCAGCCGTGGCAACTCTGACGGCGCCGCCTGCATGACGTCAAGTCCCGCTCCGCCGTGAATGTGAATGTCGAAAAATCCCGGCGCCAGAATCGCATCGCCGAAATCGACGATGCGCATGTTCCGAGCAGCGGTTTTCCCAGCAAGAGATGAGATCTCAACGATCCGGCCGTCTTCGACCACGACGAGCGGACTCTCGATCTCATCGATCGGCGTGTACAGACGGCGTGCGGTAAGAGCGATTCTCATGGCGAAGGCGGCAGCGAAGCCCTATGGTAGACGGATGTAGTCCACGAGACAACAAACACGTAGCGGCGGACGCATTGGTCCGCTGCCGCGCGTCGATCCAACTCTATGCTGAGCGATCGTCGCCGGGTAAACTCAAAATCCGCTGGGCGGGCGAATACGTCGGCCGCCACACAAACCATCGGGAAGCCAAGCTTCGCCGATGCTATAATCAGAAGGGTAAGTTGGCAGTTTCCGCGAGGGCGTCCGCAGTTCCTCCCGCGCCCGCGCACAGTCGGGGAGTGGCTCAGCCTGGTAGAGCACCTGGTTCGGGACCAGGGGGTCGGAGGTTCAAATCCTCTCTCCCCGACCATTCTTTTTCAATCAGTTACAGTGACGACCAACCGAGCACCTGGTCTCGGCCCAGGTGCGCCCGCCGTCAGACCCGCACAAACAAGTGCCATCGCAGCTGTTCGACGCGATGCAGCACCGCCTACAGAATCATCTGCAATTGAGGCCGCTCAGAACCTTGGCGGCGCACAGACTACTTGTCAAGGCCCACCCGACGCAACAGATCCTGAAATCGCTGATCGCCCCGCAGCGGATCGAAGATAGGATCCACCTTTAATTTGGTCAGCTCATTCGAGCGCTGCTCATAGGCCTTGTCCAGCCATTCAAGGGCCCTCTCCTTGTCCCCCACTCCGAGATATGCGGTTACCGCCATCATTGTCGGATTAACGGCGCGCTGCTTTTCGATTTCCAGCACTCGGTCGAGGGCTTTGCGGGCGGGTCCAGGGGCGCCGCAGCGGCCTTCCAGGTATGCGGTTCGCGCCCAATCCTGAGCCAAATTTCGCTCCGGCTGGCTATGCCAATCGTTCAACGCGGCAGAGCATTGCCTGGCTTGCACATACGCCAGACCGATATCATGAGCGCGTGAAAATCCAGGGTCCCGATCCAACACGGAACGGAATTCTTTGATGGCGCGGTCATACTTGCGTGAGGTGTAGAACAGGTACGCATCGTCGGTGGCAATGACGAGCGACAGGGGATCGAGCTGCCGGGCGCGTTCGCTTTCAGCGAACGCTTCGTCGAAGCGGCCAAGCCACATCAAGTGTTCGGCGTACCATTGGTGCGCGGTGGCGTAGTTTGGATCCAGGGCAATGGCCCGGTGAAACTCTTGTTCTGAAGTCTTCCAATCGTAGTCGTAGTTTTGCACGATCAGCGCCAGGGCCGTGTGCGCTTCGGCGGAGCGGTCGTCGAGTTCCACCGCGCGCGAAGCTGCGGCCCGAGCCTGCTCCGCAAAATCGGACGCGGGCAGTTGTTCGTATGCTCCCATGAGCGTATAGGAATCGGCCAGGAGGGCGTAGGCGACAGCATATTGCGGGTCTTTTGCCACAGCTTGCTGAAGGTTCTGGATCGCCTCCCGAAAGGCCGAACGTTTATTGAAGAAGTAGAGTCCTTTGAGATAAAGATCGTAGGCATCCGCTCGTTCAGGAGTCATCGCGGCTGCTGGCACAGGGTGCGACTGCAGAGCCCCGAATTTGCGCTCAATTTCAGAGGCGATCTCGCTAGAGATGTCGCTCTGAATGACCAGAATATCTTTGAGCTCGCGGTCATACTCCTGCGCCCAAAGGTGCGTCTGATCGCTCAGTTGAATCAGCTGTGCGGTCACCCGCACTTTGTCGCCATTGCGTCGAACGCTGCCCTCGAGTACATATTGCACACCCAGTTCCTGCCCGACATCGCTGAGGCGCTTGTGTGATCCTTTGTAGTTCATCACCGAGGTGCGTGCGATGACTCCGAGCCGGGAGGGATCCACCGATCCGAGATGTGTGATCATCTCCTCCGTCAGACCATCGGCAAAG
>Ga0209698_10004391_pt1 | contig 15476 bp, 12 predicted proteins | sample LitLauG_LLR_2012_FD_187203 | JGI IMG/M metagenome (GOLD analysis project Ga0209698, IMG submission 187203) | Freshwater sediment microbial communities from Pennsylvania, USA - Little Laurel Run_MetaG_LLR_2012 (SPAdes) (version 2) | ecosystem: Environmental > Aquatic > Freshwater > Creek >...
AAGTGGGACAGCGCAACCCAGGAAGCCATGCAGCGCTATCAGGCGGATCAGGGATGGCAGGCGAAGACGACTCCTGACTCGCGGGCTCTGATCAGACTCGGCTTAGGTCCAAGCCATGACCATCTGCTCAATCCCGAAAGCGCGATGACCGCCGCCGATCCAAAGCCCGCTTCCAAACCAAATCCGGCGGATACCACCAGCCCGTCCCCCAGCGATCGCCCCCAACAATAAAAGCTAAATAAGGAATGTGCCTGCAGGCGCTGGGGACTCCAAATCTGCGTTCTTCCAAGCGCCGTTCAAATCGATTGGGGAACCGTGAACCTCAATCCAGCACCGGCCGCGGACAATAGGGAATCGGCTGCCCCTGAACAATCGCATTTGGATTCCCTTCCACCAGCGCATCCCCATATTCAGCTCCCACAATATTCGTCGCCACGACGCGGGCCTCCGACAAAATCGGCACGCGGCGCTGCGTATCGTGGGCATCGCTGGCCAGAATATGGACGGCCGAGCGATCCAGCAGCCAGCGCGCCACGATCTCCGGACGTTCTCCCCAGAACCCGGTCAGGGACGAGGCCGTCACCTGGATCAGGCAGCCTTGATCCGCATATTCGAGCACGCGCTGCGGCGTCTGCTGCAGAATCGGATTGCGCTCCGGATGCGTCAGGATCGGTGTCAGTCCGCGGTCCCCCAACCGCCGGAAACAGTCGGCAAGCTGTATCGGAATACTGTAGTTGCTCAGTTCGACCAGCAGATAGTTCGTCTCGCCAATCGTGTAAGTGTGCGGCTGCTCAAGCACGCGCTCCAGGTTCTCGAAGGAAAGATGAAAATCGCAGCCCAGGCTGAGCTGCGGTGCGGGCCCCACTCGTCTGCGCAATTGCTCCAGTAATTCCGAGAGGTAGCCACGATCGTACGCGTAGCGGTTGTTAGCGTGCGGTGTGGCGACCGTGTGAGTAATGCCGTCGGCGGAAGCCATGCGGCACATTTCCACGGCAACTTCCCAGGACTTCGGGCCGTCGTCCACCTCAGGCAAAATGTGACAGTGAATGTCGATCACGCTTGATCCTGATTAGAACACAATAATTTAAACGTCTTCTGCCGCCAATCTTACGGTGGCGCTCATTCGCAGCGTTTTATCGCCGGCTCGGGATCACGCCAGCCTCGGCAGCGCGCATCCAAGCTACATAGAAGTGGACCTCTTTCACCACAGAGTCACAGAGCCACCTCGGCAAACGGTGCATTTTGGTTTTCCAGACTTGGGTTTTCTCAGTGTCTCTGTGCTCTGTCGTGAAAGTTGAGACAGCACTGCGGGTTCCGGAACAGTTGCGGAGTTCAGCCTTTTTCATGCACGATAGTAGTTTCGACTCTACGTCATAGATCCAATATTGAGGAGCAGTTTGCACATGAGCTTTCTGAGGACGGCGCGCGCCGTGCTGGGTGGTCCAAAATGTCTTCGCCGAATCGCTGTCTCCTCCGTTCTTCTGCTTTTGGCTGCTTTGTTGGTGTCTTGCGGAGGGACCGGCAAGCTCCCCAATTTCGGCTCAGCTCACAATGCCTACGTGACGTTGCCCACCGACGGCTCGGTGCTCCAACTGCATATCGACGGACTGACGGGCGCGATCAAGATTGCCGCCCAGACTCCAAAAGTCGCCGGCACTTCTCCCAGCGGCCTCGTCCTTTTTTCGCATAAATTTCTCTACGTCGCAAATGCCGGCGCCAATACAATCTCCCTTTTCAACGTGGCCGGCGACGGCACTTTGACGCTCAACGGCACGCCCACCCCGGCGGGCGGTTCGAACCCCTATGCCATCACCATCGACCCCTCTGGCAAGTTCCTGCTGGTTACCAACAGCAGCTTGTCCAATAGCATCTCCGTATTCTCCATCGATTCTGGCAGCGGAGCTCTCACGCCAGTCGCGGGCTCGCCCTTTTTCGCCAATGACACTCCCAGCGAGATTCTAGTCACCCCCTCCGGCAATCTGGTCTACGTGACCAACCCCAGGATCGGATCGGTGACGGCGTTCACCTTCTCGGCTTCGACCGGTGCTCTCACGCAGGTGCCCGGGTCTCCCTTTGCATCCGGAGCGGGCGCCAGCGGCCTGGCGACCGATGGCAGCGGAAGCTTTCTTTATGTGGCCAATACCTCTGCTTCAAATCCCGGGTCGACCACCCTCGGCAATGTCTCCGGTTTTACTATCAACAAAACGACGGGCGTTCTTTCTTCTGTGCCCGGTTCGCCCTTCACCTCGGCCGTGGGCTCCGGGCCCAGTGCACTGGTCGTCGACCCGAGCGGGCGGTTTCTCTTCGCCACGACCCCCGGAGGAAATTACAGTGTCTGGGCCTTTGCGCTCGGTTCTCCCACCGGGCAACTCGCGCCGGTAGGCGGCTCTCCTTACAGTGTGCCGGCGGGTGGCTTGTTTGCGCTCATCGATCACTCGGGGAACTTCTTCTACATCGGAAGCCAGTCGGCGCACGGCATTGCCGCATATACGTACGATCAAAACAATGGGCAACCCACACTCATCACCAATTCACCTTTTTCCACCGGAACCCCTCCCGGCAAAATGGTGATTGCTGACTAGGGCTCTGACCCGGATGAATATTACCCCAGCTCTGCGACCGTAGCGCCGGCACCTTGCCGGCGGTTCCGAGGGCGCCCCGCCCTCGGCATTGCCAGCGAGAACGGACAGAAGCGTCCGTGACGGCACTGGCGGCGTCCCTCCGCTACCAAAGCTCTGTTCTCAATCGACAGCCGGATTGTCACATTACGCCGTGACGCAAATCACCGCCGGAAGTGTCATCCCGGGGCGATAAGTATTCCGGGCCGCATTGCCGGCTCCGGAGCAGTCTGCCATGTGCCTGGCCATCCCGGGAAAGATCCTGACCGAGGAAGATTTGGGTTTCGCCCGCACCGGACGTGTGCAGTTCGGCGGCATCGTGCGCCAGGTTCGCCTCGACTTTTGCCCCGAAGCCGTCGCGGGCGACTATGTCCTGGTCCACGTGGGGTTCGCGATCAGCAAGATTGACGAGCAGGAGGCCCATCGCACCTACCAGTTGCTCGAAGAATTGGGCGCGCTGGAAGGGGAACTCCCTCCCGACGACGGATCTCTCGAGCCTCCGAACTAGATCGCTTCCTTCGTTGTCCCCTGTGGTGGACGCTCTTCTGCCCGTGCCGGGAACGAGCGGTGGCTTACCGCTCACTCACCCCTGTGATGTGCATCACCGAGTAGATGTTCATCCCGGCTTACAGTCAATCTCGCAGGCTTCTCCCCGCCTGCCGCAAAGGCCCGTCATGAAGTTCATCGACGAATACCGGGACGCAACCCTCGCCCGCCGGTTGCTCGCGGAAATCGCGCGCACCCTCCGCGGCCACTGGGTGCTCATGGAAATCTGCGGCGGCCAAACCCACACCATCATGCGTTACGGCCTCGACGAACTTCTTCCTCCGAACATCGAACTCGTCCACGGACCCGGCTGCCCGGTGTGCGTCACTCCCCTCGAGACCATCGACAAAGCTCTCGAACTGGCTGCCCGGCCCGAAATTATTCTTGTCTCGTACGGTGACATGTTGCGCGTCCCCGGCTCCGCCACCGACCTCTTCACCGTCAAGGCGCAAGGCGGCGATGTGCGCGTCGTCTACTCCCCCACCGAGGCGCTAAAAATTGCTCGCCAGAATCCCGACCGCAAAGTCGTATTCCTCGCCATCGGTTTTGAGACGACTGCCCCCGCCAACGCCATGGCCGTCTGGCAGGCAAAACAGGAGAAGATCGGCAACTTCTCCGTGCTCGTTTCGCACGTGCTCGTGCCTCCGGCCATTCGAGCGCTCATGACATCGCCCGATTGCCGCGTCAATGGCTTCATCGCGCCCGGCCACGTGTGCACCGTGATGGGCTATGAAGAATACGAAGCGCTCTCGCGCGATTTCCACGTTCCCATCGTCGTGGGTGGCTTCGAGCCGGTCGATCTGCTGGAGGCCGTGCTTATGCTGGTTCGGCAACTCGAAAACGGCGAGGCCAGGTCGGAGAACCAGTATGTGCGATCGGTGAACTATCAGGGCAATCTGCCGGCGCAGCGCCTGATCAAGGAGGTTTTCGAGATCGCCGACCAGAAGTGGCGCGGTATCGGCGCCATCCCCGCGAGCGGTCTCCGGGTGCGCGACGAGTACGGCGACTATGATGCGTCGCGACTCTTCGGACTCGCTTCGATTACCGTGGATGAGCCCGCCGAATGTATCAGCGCCCAGGTGCTGCAAGGTCTGAAGAAGCCGACCGACTGTCCTGCCTTTGGCATGCGTTGCACGCCCCAGTATCCACTGGGCGCGCCCATGGTCTCGTCGGAAGGCGCCTGCGCCGCTTACTACAACTATCGACGACACCAGAAGCAGTTCTCAGTTCCCAGTTCTCAGTTCTCAGTGGACCCCTGAACTGAGGCTTTTCTGAGAACCGAGAACTGAGAACTGAGAACGATGTCCGAAAAACCCAATTCGCTAGCCCAACTGAGCTGCCCCGCGCCGCATCCCGTGAAGGACACGATTGTCCTCGGCCACGGCAGTGGAGGTCGCCTGAGCGCCGATCTGATGCGCTCCATCTTCCTCCCAGCTTTTGCAAATCCAGTGTTGTCACGGCTTGACGATCAGGCCATCGTCAATGTTAAGGGCGTACGGCTGGCAATTACCACTGATTCGTTCGTCGTCAAGCCGCTGTTCTTCCCCGGCGGAGACATCGGCTCCCTCGCTGTTCACGGTACCGTCAACGATCTCGCCATGGGCGGAGCCAAGCCGCTTTTCCTCAGCGTTGCCTTCATCATCGAAGAAGGTCTGTCGATCACCGTCCTGCGCCGCGTGGTGGAATCCTTGCGCGCGACCGCTCAAAAAGCGGGCGTCGAAATCGTCACCGGAGATACCAAGGTCGTCGAGCAGGGAAGTGGCGACGAACTTTTCATCAACACCACGGGCATCGGCTTGGTGCCTGACCATCTCGAACTTTCCGCGAATCGCGCCCGCCCCGGCGACAGAGTTCTGCTCAGCGGTTCCATCGGTGAGCACGGCATCGCGATTCTTGCCCAGCGCGAAGGCCTGGAATTCGAGTGTCCCGTGGAAAGCGACAGTGCTGCCCTGCACGGACTGGTAGCCGCCATGCTCCAAGTCACCAATAACGCCGGCAACAACTACAGCAACCAGATTCGCTGCCTGCGTGATCCTACCCGTGGCGGCGTCTCCAGCACGCTGAACGAAATCGCCGAGCAAGCGCGCGTCGGGATTCATCTCGAAGAAAGTGCGATCCCCATTCGCGAAGAAGTTCGCGGCGCCTGCGAAATGCTCGGGCTGGATCCGCTCTATGTGGCGAATGAAGGCAAGCTGATTGCGATCGTCGCGCCGCAAGCCGCCGATGCCGTGCTGAGCGCTATGCGCGCTGATCCTCTAGGCCGAAATGCGCAGATCATTGGAACCGTGGTCGAGTCCGCGTCGCCGATCGTGACCATCCGCACCGAACTCGGAACATCGCGTTGCGTGGATATGCTGGCGGGCGATCAGTTGCCACGGATTTGCTAAAGGCGGCTTTTGGCTTTTGGCTCTAGGCTTTAGGAAAACCCAGAGCGCAAAAGCCGAGAGCGAAAGCCGAGCGCGAAAGCCTAGAGCCGAAAGCCTAGAGCCTAAAGCCGAGGTCCTATGCACGAGATGGGCATCGCCAGTTCGATCCTCGACGGTGTCGCCGCGGAGGTGCGCCGCCGCCCCGGCGTCCGTCCGCTGAAAGTCGGCATCCGCGTCGGAGAACTTGCCGGCCTCGATCCGGACGCGTTGCGCTTTGCCTTTGAGGCATTGACGATCGACACGCCGCTGGCCGGCCTCGAACTCGACATCGAGTACCGCGCATCCCGTAGCCGTTGTCGCGATTGTAGCCAGGAATTTGAAGTCCGCAACTTCGAGTTGTTATGTCCCGCTTGCGGCAGCCTGACCACGGACCGCATCAGCGGCGACGAACTTGAATTTACTTATCTCGAACTCGAAGAGGCGGAGGTCGAAGAGATGGAGGCAGGAAAAAGATGAACCGTGTGCCGCTGGAAGGTAAAGTCCTGAATGAAAACGCGCGCGTAGCCGCGGAATTGCGAGAACGTTTTCGCGAGCACCGCGTGCTGGTAGTCAACCTCATCAGCTCGCCCGGATCGGGCAAGACCACGCTGCTCGAAAAAACGTTGGAGACTCTTCCCATCGGCAGCCGGGTAGCAGTTCTCACCGGCGATCTCCAGACCGAAAACGACGCCAACCGCCTGAAGCGCTATGGCTACCCGGTCAAGCAGATTACCACGGGCGGCACCTGCCATCTCGACGCCCGCATGATCGAAAAACACATTGCCGACTGGGATCTCGAAAATCTCGATCTGCTCATCATCGAAAATGTCGGCAACCTGGTTTGCCCCTCCAGCTACGATCTCGGCGAAGCCGCAAAGATCGTCCTCCTCAGCGTCACCGAAGGCGAAGACAAGCCGCTGAAGTATCCATCCATTTTTTTCAAGTCGGAGCTGATGGTGCTGACCAAAACCGATCTGCTCCCCTATGTTCCGTTCAACGTCGAAGAGGCAGTCGCCAACGCCCGCCGTGTGCATCCCGAGATGGAAGTCGTCAAAGTCGCCTGCCTCGCCGGTGACGGCATGCGCGAATGGATGACGTGGCTGGAGCAGCGCAAGCAAGCGTTTCTCGCGGAACAGCCCCAGCCTCTCATCTCCCGTTAGCCCAGGTTGCGTGACGCCCAGTTCTTCCACGCGTGGTGCGCAGCAAAGAAGGAAAAACCGGAGCGCGAATTCGCCTTCCTCGCGCTCCGGCACCATCAGCCAGGAGACCAGCTGCGGTGAAGTTCCTCCTTCTTGCGGCTCAGTTCTTACTTTCCCGTGCCGCTGAGTTGCACAGTCTGCGTGCCTGCGGAGTCTTTGATATTCAAAGTCGCCGTACGCGCGCCGATGACAGTGGGCGTGAACTTCACGGTGATCGTGCAGTCCCACCCAGCCTTCAGGCTCGACTTGCAAGCGGATGTCGCGCCGAAGTCGCCCGGGTCCGCGCCTCCCAGCGTGACGCTATTAATCGTCAGCGAAGTACTCTGGTCGTTGGTGACGATGACCGTAGCGGTCTTGCTCGTGCCCACGGTCTGCGCCTTGAAGACTACGTTGAGCGGCGATACGCTCACCGGTTGCGTGCTGTTTTGCATCACGGTGACGAAGCTGATCAAAGTGCCGATAGCGAAATCGTCATCATTCAGTACGGCGATGTCCGGCATGCCGTCGCCGTTGAAATCGGCAACCACCGCCGCGTGGCTGGTGGCCCCGACATAGAACTCGCCGAGGCGGTTGAACGTGCCGTCCCCGTTCCCCTGGAGCAGCACCGGACCGGAGGTCTTGCCGTACTCCTCCAGCATGGGGATGAACGCGTCCAGCTTCCCGTCGCCATTGAAGTCGCCGACCACCGGATAGACGGGATAGTCCCCGCCCGTGCAGACCGGGGAACCAGCGGTAAACGTGCCGTCGCCTTTGCCCAGAAGAACGACATAGGCGGCCGCGCCGTTGTAACCCGAGCAACCAGTACTCCCTTCGAGGGTGACGAGCAAATCCGTCTTGCCATCCTTGTTGAAGTCGCCCGCCGCGAGCGTGGCGGTGTATACGTATTGCGACGCGGCAGCAACGGTGATCGGCGCCTGGAACGTGCCGTCGCCATTGCCCAGCAGGATATACACATTACTGCTGTAGGAGCCCGGATAATACGATGCGGCCGCGATGTCGAGCTTTCCATCGCCGTTGAAATCCGCAATGGCCAAGGCATTCAGATGGGGGATGAACGCTGCCACACTGGTGATAAGGCTGGCGGTGCCGAAGATGCCCTTGCCCTTGTTGAGCAGCACGCTGATGGTGCCATCCGCGTTCGAAATAACGATGTCCGGTTTGCCGTCGCCATTCACATCGGCCAGGAACACATCGTTCGATTGCACCGACGCGCCCGTCGAATAGAACACAGGCTTCTTGAATTTCCCCGTGCCCAGGCCGGTAAAGACGGCGACTTTGTTCATCGGACAGCCCGTGCCGCTATAGTTTTGGATGGTCGCCACGATGTCGGCTTTGCCATCGCCCGTAACGTCGCCGGTGGCAATCCACTCGGGGTAGCTGGCGCTGCAAGTGCTGGAGAGATACGTCACGTAGGTTGGCTTCGCCAGCGCGCCGTGCGAACTTCCCAACATGACGCCGAAGGCAGGCATGCTGTTAGATTTCGCCCACGAAAACGCCACATCCGGGAAGCCGTCGCCGTTGAAATCGGCGGTGACCAGGTTGTTACCGAACCCGGTGACGCCCCAGCCATAAGCCTGGTTGGTCTGGAAGGTGCCGTCGCCTCGGCCCAGTGTCACTTGGCCCTTCCAATAGTGGTCGCCCGCTTTGAAGATATCGAGCGCACCGTCTCCATTGAAGTCGGCGAGAATCACGTTGCTTGGCGCGATGTCCCAATACTGCACCGGATAAATTGGCCCGGCAGTGAAGGTGCCGTTGCCCTTGCCATAGAACGTCCAGATCTCACCCCAGCAGTCGGTGAGTACGACGTCCATTTTCTTGTCGCCGTTGATGTCGGCAATCGACACCAGCCACGGGAAAGATACCCCCAGTTTGGCGATAACGCCTTTGACGGCAAACTTGCCGCTGCCCTGGTTCAAATAGAGCACGACATTTCCGTAGTAATCCGTAATCACGATATCGTTCTTCTTGTCCCCGTTGACATCGCCAATCGCGATGCCCATCTGGCTTTGGAACGGAGCAATACCGGAGTCGTAGTAGGTTGCCGTTCCGAGGGTGCCGTTGCCATTGTTCAGCAAAACGGCCATGCCGGCGCCCTCCGTCACGGCGATATCGATCTTGCCATCGCCGTTCAGATCGCCGACAGCCATGCCCGTGGCGGTGTACTCGTTGGAGTGATTGGGATCGACGGTGGAGTAGCCAACCGCGGGCTGGAACGTCCCGTCGCCATTGCCCATGAAAATAAACACGCCGTTGTAGGGAGTGAGCGCGGCCAGGTCCAGCTTCCCGTCGCCGTTGAAGTCGGCCACGTAAAGGCTATTAAAGCCGGGATTGTAGTCGGTGCTGTTTGGCGCCGCATACGTGCCGCCCAAGGTGAAGGTCCCATTACCATTACCTAGGAAGATGACCACTTCGCTGGTGTTCCCCGCGCCACTGATACCCCATATGGCAACGTCGAGCCTGCCGTCGCCATTGAAGTCGCCCACGGCCATGGCATAGGGCGTTGGCTGGCTAATGGAAAAAACGTTCTGGACTATCGGGTATTGAAACGTGCCATCTCCGTTGCCCATTGCGACGTCGAGCTCAAATTCCGCGCCGCCGCTGTTTATGGAGACGACATCGAGTTTGCCGTCGCCGTTGAAATCTCCCACAGCCGCCCCTTGGATGGGCGAGATGGAACCGCTGACATCGTTGTTCACTACAAACGTTGAGGGATACGAGAAGAAAGCAGGTGGATGGTTTTGCGCCTCCGCCGGAATCGCTACCACGATGAAAATCACCACTGCGGCGAGCATGGTAAGCGCTACTGCGGCCATGCCCGGATACTTCACTTGCCGATATGAGTTCATATTAAGTCTCCTGGGAATCAAGAATGCAGTAAACCTCTTTCTTCTTGCGGAAAAACTCGCCACAAAGCCTCTGCTGGTTAAGCTAAAGAGAAACTCCAGAAGGGCGAGTCCGCGCAATGGCTCGCCCGCCCTCCCAAGTTCCCAGTTGGTTACGGCGTCAGTTTGATCACTGCGCCATTGGTGGTAGCGCCGCCGGCAGAAGTTGTGGTGTAGAGGATGCCCTGCTTGTCGAACACCACGTTCCCCATCGGGCCGTCGCCATCGGGTTGGTTGGTGAAGCTATGGAGAATCGTGAAGGTGCCGTCCGGTGCTAGCTTGTAGATAGTGCCGCCGCCGACAACGCCGCCGCTCGCAGTTGTGCCGTAGATATTGCCTTCCTGGTCGAAGACCAATGCCCCGTCGTACGGTGAGGCTCCATCCGACACTCCGCCGTAAAAGTTGTGAAGAATGGTTTTTTGGCCGGTCTTCGGGTTGAACTTATACACAGTGCCGTATCCGCCGGAGCCCCCATTCTCGGTGGTGCCATAGAGATTGCCCTTCTTATCGAATACAAAAGGATTCCAGGGATAGAGTCCGTCGTTCCCACCCATGAAGTTATAGAGAACCTTGTATGTGCCGGCCGCCGTGATTTCGTAGATGGTGCCGTAGCCATAGGTGCCGCCGATCTGGGTCGTGCCGTAGAGATTGCCCTTTTTGTCCAGAGTCACCCCGGCCCAAGGTACGCAACCGTCGCCGGTACCGCAGTTAAAGTTGTGGAGCACGGTTTCCGTGCCGCCCGGCGTCAGCTTGAACACGGTACCGTTGCCAGGACTTCCGCCTCCCGTGGTCGTGCCGTAGAGATTGCCCTGCTTGTCGAAAATGGGAGTGACGGCGCCAGGTGCGGCACCGTCGGTGGTGTTAAAGGTCAGGAGAATTTGTTCGACATACTTCTTGCCGCTCTTGGTGATCTTGTAAATCGTTCCGGGGCCTGTACCGCCGTTGACGGTAGTGCCATAGAAGCTGCCCTTGTAGTAAGTCAGTCCCCCCATGGGACGCCAGCCGTCAGTCGGTTCGCCCTGGAATGTGTACAGAATCGTCTCTTTGCCTGTCGTCGTGCTGACTGCCCACACGATGCCACAGCCAGCGGAACCGCCCTGCGAAGCTGTGCCGTAGAGCGTGGTGCCCTTCAGAAGCGGGCCCGATTGTGGATAGGCGCCGTCCGGGCCGCTGCTCGGAGTGCCGCCGAACGCATAGAGCACGGTTTCGGTTTGTGCCTGCGCCGGAATCGCGATCCCGGTCAATAGCACCACCGCGGCGAGCATAGTAAGCGCAATTGCGGCCATGCCCGGATACTTCCCTTGCCGATATGAGTTCATATTAGGTCTCCTGAAAATCAGCCTGCTTGAGTCTTCCTTGAAGAGATACAGTCGTACATATCCGCGCCCGAGTCTCATCCCGCGGCGTGCGCCGGTCAATGCTCTGGCGATGACGCGTGGGCAACGCGTAGGCAACGCGATAGCGTCCGTGTCTGCATAGTGTTAGGAATGGATATCGTCCGGCGCGATCGGCGAGTGCGGCCTGAAAGTGCTAGTTCGGAGAGATTCGTCTGGGTGTTAAAATATTAATCTCCCCCGAGAAGTGCGTCGTTTTATGTCCCCAGCACAGGCTTCTTCGGCGCTTGTTCGCTTCGGTGTGTTCGAGGCTGACCTGCGCGCCGGCGAACTGCGTCGCAGCGGTGGCAAAGTCCGGATCCAGGATCTGCCGTTTCGTGCCCTCGCGCTTTTGCTGAGCCGCCCCCACGAAGTTGTCACCCGCGACGAGTTTCGTCAGGCGCTTTGGCCGGGCGACGTGTTTGTGGATTTCGACCATGGCATCAGCACCGCCATCAAGCGCTTGCGCGACGCCTTGGGCGATTCCGCCGATAACCCGATCTTTGTTGAAACCATTGAACGCCGCGGCTACCGCTGGATCGGTCCCGTACAGGACCTGGAACTTTCCGCGGACGCCGCCGTGCCGTTCAACGAGGTATCCAGCGTCCAGGCTCTCGCGCCCCCTCCGCCCCACGCCTCGCCGCGCTGGAAATTCATCTTCGTTCTACCAGTTCTCGCCCTGCTGTTTGCGGCGTGGATTTTCCGGCCCAGCTATCACTCAGCCAAAGCGGGACCCAAGACGCAATCAACCTCTTCTTCTTCGCCCAGCGCAGGCTTGCCGCTCCACGCCGCCAACCGCGAAGCGGAAGAGTTCTACCTCAAAGGCCGTTACTACTGGGAGAAGCGAACTCCGGATAGCCTGAACAAAGCCGTTGACTCCTTCACGCAGGCTCTGGTCCACGATCCCGGATACGCCCCCGCTTACATCGGACTCGCCGACTGCTACAACCTCCTGCGCGAATACACGATGATGCCTGCCTACGAGGCGTACCCACGCGCCCTGGCCGCGGCGAAAAAAGCGGTCGAACTCGCCCCGCAGTCCTCCGAAGCGCACGCCTCTCTCGCCTTTGTGTCTTTCTACGGGATGTGGGATGCGGCCACCGCCGATCGGGAATTCCGGCAAGCGATTGAGCTAAATCCCAATAACTCCATCGCTCATCACTGGTATGCGACTTATCTCTCGTGCCTGCGCCGCTACTCGGAGTCGTTGGCGGAGATTGAACGCGCCCAGGCCCTCGATCCCGCTTCGAAATCCATTCTCGCCGACCGAGGGTCCATTCTTTTCAGCGCAGGCCGACACCAGGATGCCATCGTCCTCCTGAAGCAGATGGAAGAAAACGAACCGGACTTTATTTCTCCCCACCGCTATCTGAAGTTCATCTACTTGCAGCGGGCCGACTATCCCCATTACCTTGCGGAAGCAAAAAAAGAAGCGGTCCTGATGCACGACGGCTCCGCCCTCGCCATCGTCGACGCAACCGAAAAAGGTTTCGCCGCCGGAGGCGGGCCAGGCCTACTCGCGGAACTCAGTGTGCAACAGAAGAAGCTCTACGACCGTGGCATGCTTTCGCCGTTTTACCTCGCGATCACCTACTCCATGATGGGCAACAAGCAGGAAGCTCTGCGCTACCTGCAGACTGCCCGCGATCGCCACGTGGACGGCGTGGCCGAGATCGAATCCAATCGCGCCTTCGACAACCTTTCCAGCGAACCCGCCTTTCGAAAATTGCTGGCCGAAGTGGGTCTGCCCCCGGTCAATGAAACGGGCGCCGACTGATCAGAACCGCAGGCATGTAGATCTGGATTTGAACGACCTTTGTTTGCTGGTCGTCGACCAACATCGCCCCAGCACTTATCCCCGGCTGCGTCCGCTCGGGCCTATTTGCGTCGACAATCGACCATGCCTTAATCTGAGTTCAATGTTTCGACGCCCATCTCTTCTCGCATTGTTTCTCTACGCGGTCGCCGCTTCCGCGATCGCGAAGCCGTCCGCGTCCGGCTCCGCCGATACTTACAAGGTCGTTCACACCTATCCCCACGATTCCAACGCATTCACGCAGGGCTTGATCTACCTGGATGGTCGCCTATATGAAAGCACCGGCCTCAATGGCAGGTCATCTCTGCGAATGGTGGACTTAGCCACGGGCGGTGTTCTGCAAAAATACGAGCTGCCTCTCGAATATTTTGGCGAGGGACTGACGGATTGGGGCAGCAACCTGATTCAGTTGACGTGGAAAGCACACAAGGGCTTCGTCTATGACCGCTTCAGCTTCTCCTTGCTGCGGACATTCGAATATGAGGGCGAAGGCTGGGGGCTGACACACGATGCCACCCAACTGATCATGAGCGATGGAACGGCGTACCTCCGCTTTTTGGATCCGAAGTCTTTTCGAGAAATTCGGCGGATTCAGGTCACCGATGAAACCGGCCGGCCAATCGACAATCTGAATGAACTCGAATACATCCACGGAGAGATCTACTCCAACATCTGGGGCACCGACAAGATCGTTCGCATCTCTCCCCGTACCGGCAAGATTCTCGGATGGATCGATTTGAGCGGAATCATCGACGTGCGCGAACTTGGGGACCCGGGTGCTGTTCTCAACGGCATTGCTTACGACGCAGCCGGAGATCGCCTTTTCGTTACCGGCAAGCTCTGGCCAAAGTTATTCGAAATCAAAATCGTGCCTCATCGTTAGATCCGCAGGAAAGTCCTCGCCCTGTATCTTGTCGGGCCCTGCCCCGCCAAGAAGCGTGTTTTGCATCGGTTTCAACCAGGTCGGCTGGGCCGCAGGTATGAGCAAAATACGAGGTTTTGATATCGGCGGGAATTCCTTCGCCGGAGGCTTGGAAATCCCGCTTAAATCGCATCCGCGCATGGGTTCGCGCTGCCAAATCAGCGACTTATCCTGCTGGCACTTTCGTGGTATTCCTTTGGCACCCGCGGGCTATTTTCAGAAATACGGCATAGTCTTACATTCCGAGTTGAGCAGTTCTGGGGGAGGGCTGCCCGGGCGTCCTGGGTTCGAAAGAATCCGGACGCCCGTTTAAATTTTGGATCATCCATCATCCGGTGAAACCCATCCCTGAGCCCACCCCGAATCACCGCCGGTAGCGTCCCATCCACTCCGCACGACCCAAGGTGTGCCCCTCCATCGCTTTTTCGACCTCACTCTTGTTGCTGCCGGGCGCGAGTTTCAGATCCGAATCCAGAGCGTACAACTTGAAAAAGTAGCGGTGCGGTTTACCCGGCGGTGGACATGGTCCGTTGTAACCAATCTTGCGGAAATCGTTGTGTCCTTGCCGCGTTCCGTCCGCCAGTTGCTCCTTCCGCTCGACCCCTCCAGGCAGCGCATGCGCGGTACCCGGAATATTGAAGATCACCCAATGCACCCACGTGCCCGCGGGCGCATCCGGGTCGTCGGCAATCAGCGCAAACGACTTTGTTCCGCCCGGCGCCCCGCTCCATTCCAGCGCGGGAGACCGGTCTTCGCCCGTGCATGTGAACTCCCGCGGTATGTCTCCGCCACTTGAAAAATCCGGACTGCTGACTGCCAACGCCACGGTGGGTGCTCCTTTCGAATCGCGCTGCACGCCAGCCTGAGCTGTCGTCGCCAGGCTGCCGAAGCCAAAAAGCAGCGCGCAAAACAAGCTGGAAGATACTCGCAGTGAATGAAAATTGCGCCGAAATCCGCGCATCGGAAGCCTGCCTAGTTCGTGGAAATTGTGAAGTTGACGGTGATGCGCGCCTGAGTTTCGACGGGCTGCCCGTTTTGCAGGTAGGGTTTGAAGTGCCACTGCTTCACGGCCTCGCGCGCCGCCGTCGCCAGAATCTCGGGACCGCTCAGAATCTCGAGGCGCTGGATGGTTCCGTCGCGCGCAATCAGCGCCTGCAGACTGACCGCACCTTGCACCTTCATCTGCCGTGCCAGCAGCGGGTAATCGGGAGGCACGCTCACACTCACGTTCTGCGCCGTCTGTGGCGAGACCCGCACATGGCCGGCGCCCGCAGTGGCGCTTGGCGTGCCCGGTTGCGAAGGTGTGACGGTCGTGGTTGCACCCGCCGCGCCCGAGCCGACGTCCACATGAATGGCAGTGCTTTTCGCGGGCACGCTGACACGATGGTTCCCGGCGACCACTTCGATCTGCAGAGCGGGCAGCACAGCCCGCTCAGCGGTGGCGGTAAATGGAACTTCAACCTGCGCTGCGACTGCTGTCTTGGGAGCCTTCCGTTCGTGGTTCGTATCTGTGGCGGGCGCGCTCGGAGTTTCCGGCGGCGTTACCGTCTTGCTCCGGCGTCGCGCGACCGCCTCCGGCGTCTCTCCTCGCGATGGGAACCAGAAATCCAAGTCTCGAACGATCACCGCCGCCAGCGCCACCAGCAGGATTCCAAGCGCCACGAGCATTCGCTTCCGCTGCACCGCTGGATTCGGCGGAGTGAGTAGGACCGGTT
>Ga0209698_10004392_pt1 | contig 15472 bp, 14 predicted proteins | sample LitLauG_LLR_2012_FD_187203 | JGI IMG/M metagenome (GOLD analysis project Ga0209698, IMG submission 187203) | Freshwater sediment microbial communities from Pennsylvania, USA - Little Laurel Run_MetaG_LLR_2012 (SPAdes) (version 2) | ecosystem: Environmental > Aquatic > Freshwater > Creek >...
AATATCCTGACCTTCAGAATTCCCGGCGTGTTCTCAGAAATCGTGTGGATCAGCGACGCCACGGTCAGTTCCTCCACCAACACGCCGGAGCGATGGGTGTCGGCGAAGGCCGAGTTGATGTCGATGACGACCACACCGGGATCGACCAGAAAGACGCTGCGAACGTCCGCACCCGGTCCAAGAACGTGTGGAGAAGATTTGTCGAGGTAGATCGATAAGAGTGCACGCAACAGTTCTTCAGCCCGCTGCTGCCGTCCCGAAGGCATGGGGATTTGCGCCGACTGCGGTCTCAGCGTGCCATCCGCATCATCGGCAACATAGAGCGTAACCCGCTCGGTGGGCCCCGCAACCGGAGGGGCAAGTGGGCGCGTGTCCGTCGAAGCTACGGGGCTTGCCGTGGCTACCGTGCGCATATGCCACGCGTAAATCCCCAGCCCCAAAGCTGCGGCCAAAAGGACCGCGATCGCAATAACAAAGTGCCTTGGGATCATGGCGCTGCTCCGAACTGGTCGCGATTGGCGGCAATGGCCGTTGCCACGGCACCGGTGATCAGGTCCTGATAATCGGGTGCAGTCAGTTGGGCAACATTCGATCCTTGCGGCGCGACTTCAATAGCAATCGCGGGCCCGGTTACGTTGTTAAGGGGACGCAGCGGAGCATCCAAGTTCCGTACAGGAATCTGCCGCTTCTGTATCTCCGCGACCACGGCAGATGCCGCAGTGCGGCTGAGGGACAGCGAATTGTGCTGCGCGGTCGTCCAAGATCGAAACGGGCCGCGATCATCCGGGCCAAACGGAAGCAGTGCCGTATAGACGCGCACACCGTGGCCGCTCGAGGCCGCGTGCAGAGCGATATAGATTGCCGCGTGATCGGCATTGGCGAAAACCGCGCGCTGGTCCAGAGAGAGATTAGCATCCGAATCGCGCAGCACCAGCGTCGTGATGCCGCGGCTCTCGAGTTGCTGTCGCAAGCTGCGAGCCAGCGCGACCGTCACATCTTTTTCCGCGAGTGCGCTGCTGAGGCTCTCGCCATGGTCGTCGCCACCGTGACTAGCATCGACCACGGCGAAATAGCGCCGCGAAACCTGCACCACCTGAGCCGGAGTCGGGCTTGAAGTTGGATTCGCCGTTGGTGCCGGGCTCGCCGGAGTCGCGGCTGGTTGCGCGCCCGCTGCCGCAGCTTGGGCCGCGGCTGCAGGTGCGATCGTCACCGTGCGTCCACCATTGCTGAATGTCGCCATCACCGGAATGGTCGAGTTGACCGTCAAAACTGCAGCTCCGTTCCCCTCGCTATAGCTCGCCGACGGAATCGCCTTGCTGCCGAACGTCAGTGTGGGGGACGCAGGAGCAACCAGCGGCTCTCGCGAAAACGTCATGCGCAGAGCGCCCGGCTCCGTGCTTACACTCGGATTCACCGGCGCAGTGAAATTGAAAACGAGTCTGGGCGGATTGTCCGCCGCCAGCGATGCCGTAAAGTGCGTCGACACGCTTCCGATGAACAGACGGCCCGACGCCTCATGCAAATTGGCTGGCCCTCCTAGAAAACGAGGCAGCAGCGATCCGAGCGATGACACCGGGACCAGCCCACGGTTATTCTCGACAAAAAACTTCTCTCCGAGGTCCGCCTCGCGTCCCTGTACCCGGGCACGCGTCTTGCCTGATTGGAACTCTCCCTCGACACTGTTGTAACGGAAGCGCCAGCGCTGGCCATCCGACTTCGCAGAGACTCTGCCAAGTGGTTCCAGGAGCTCAAGCAGCCCAACATAGTCCCGCCCTTCCCTTTGCGTGATGGGAAGCGAATAGTTGGCTGCAACGGAATAGACCGAAAGATGCTTCTCCGGACCTGCCGCCGAGAGCAAAAGGCTGGCCAGCAGGAGGAGAACAAGCAGACGGCGCGCTTTCGCGATTCTCGCGCGGAAGTCGACGCTGCCTTGAGCCGTGTTAATCCAGCGCATAGGCGGTCAGCCCGCTGAGCAGTTTGGGATAAAAATCGGTCGATTTCTGCGGCATCACTTCGCCGGCCAACGCTACATCCCGGACTTGCTGCACCCGGCATGGGTTCATCAGAAACGCCAGGTTCGCCTTGCCCCGGCGGACCTGATCGATCGCTTCCGACGCGTCGCGCAGATAAGACAGATTCTGCTGGTTTCGGATCGACTCCTCCGAAAGGTTGAGCACTCCTTCCAACAAGCATTTATGGAGTTGAACAACGTCGAGCGCCTGTTGGCCGGATGAGACTCCCGCAAAAAACTTCTGTGCGGCAGGCTTGGCTGAGTACAGCAGGAAGGCACGGCTTGGAGCGACAGCCAGCAGGGCCGTCCCTCTGGCGCGTCTCTCATGCAGCAATGCAGTTGCGCGCTCTGCGTCAATCGCCGAATCGACTTCCTCGATCTCAAAGAATGGCTGGCACTCCTTGTGGAATTCATCGGCTGAAAATGAAGTTAACGAGTGCAGCACTCGATGGGTGGGCAGCACCACGAGCCCCGGATCGTTCATATTCACAAACGTCATCATCACGTATTCGTAAGGAGCCTGCGGGTCCGTTTTGCCCGATGCCATGCGGCATTCATTGCGAAAGTTCAGCGCTGTCTCATAACGGTGATGGCCATCTGCGATGACGAGCTTTTTGTCCCGCATCTTCTCCTGCACAGACGCAATGACAACCGGGTCCGACACTTGCCACACCCGATGGATCACGCCATATTCATCCGTCACATCAATGGTCGCGGCCGATCGCGGGCTGAGTGTGGCGTCAATCTCGCCGGCATCTTCGTAGAGCAGGAAAAGCTGTTCATAGTGCACGCGCGTGGCGCGTAGCAGATCGAGTCGATCCGCCTTGGGCTTGGCCAGCGTCTGTTCATGCCGGAAGACGACTTTCGCTGAGTAGTCTTCCACCCGTCCCAACGCAATAAATCCTCGACGCTCGAACTTCTCGCCGGCGGGCGAAACAAAACTCTGAGAACAAGAGTAGATGGAGGCCGAAGAGTCCTGCCTCAGAATCCTTTGGGCGCGCCAGTTAGTTGAATACTCAGCCGCCCGCGTGTATACGTTTTTCCCGCCAGTGTCATCAGACTCATGACGACCGAGGATGATCCGCACGAGGTTGTACGGACCGGCAGCGTAATAGCCATCCTGCATGCCCGGAGTGATCTTGTCGTAGGGTTGGGTCACCACCTGCGCCGCGGAGACACGCGTCAGGTCATAGCGAAGCGCACGAAAAGGAAGTATGTCAGCCATAGGAAACTTTTGATTGTAACAAGTTAGCGGCAAGGGAGATCGAAGGTCAGGATTGCGTGCTGGAACCTTGCCGACGAATCCTGGCGATCTCAACGGTGAAAAAAATTTGAGCGTCGAGAACGAGGCGAACACCACCGATTTTGCGGACGGCCCAAATGCCGCGCTGCTGGCCGCAGTAACCGCCTCCTGGGTTACGGAACTTATCTCTAAGTTTTGACAAAAATCGCCGCGCCGCGCGGCCAAACCTGTGATAACATCCGCGGCATAGAGGTATTTATGGCCCGCCTGAGTTGTGACGGAGGGCACTGGTCACCTCGCCCTGAGGCCCTAGTTCGCAGTGGGTGTTTGGCTCTCTCCTGGGATGCGGCCCATAGCTGGCTGCGTCAAATCCAGGCTCAAGGGAATTCGATGAGGCGGTGGGTCGTTGCGACGATTTGTGCCTTCGTGTGCCTCGGCGTTCCGCTCCTGGCACAGACGGACGTGAATGACGTCCACATCGCTCCCCGCGAAGAAAAGGCAAAGGAGCCCCCCAAGCAGGATCTGGTTTCGACGAGCAAGACTTCTGGGTCCGAGTTAAACGCACACATCCGTCCCATGAAAGTCGATGTCGACCTTGTATTGGTGCCCGTCACCATCACCGATCCCATGAACCGGCTTGTGACCGGGCTGGAAAAAGAAAACTTCCAGCTCTTTGAAGGCAATGTGGGCCAGCAGATTCAGACCTTCTCCAGCGAAGACGCTCCCGTCTCGCTCGGCGTGATCTTCGATTCGAGCGGCAGCATGAGCAGCAAGATGGATCGCGCCAAAGACGCCGTCGTCGAATTCTTCAAGACCGCGAACCCACAAGATGAGTTTTTCATGATCACCTTCTCCGATGAACCGGAGGAGGTCAGCGACTTCACCAGTTCGGTTGACGAGATTCAAAACAAGCTCGTCTTCGCGATTCCCCGTCACCGCACTGCCCTACTCGATGCTATCTACATGGGCATCAGCAAAATGCGGCACGCCAAGTATCCCAAGAAAGCGCTCCTGATCATTTCTGATGGCGGCGACAACCACAGCCGCTACACGGAAAATGAAATTCGCTCCCTTGTGAAGGAAGCCGACGTAATGATTTATGCCATCGGCATTTACGACCGCTATGCTTCCGCCGAAGAAGAGCGGCTTGGACCGCAATTGCTCACCGACATCACGGAACTGAGCGGTGGGCGCGCCTTCACGATTGATAATCCCAACGACTTGGGAGACGTGGCCACCAAAATTGGAGTCGAACTGCGGAATCAATACGTCCTGGGCTATCGTCCCAGCAAAGTTGTGCGCGACGGCAAATGGCGTAAGATAAAAGTCAAACTTTTGCCTCCGAAAGGATTGCCGCCTCTACGGGTGTATGCCAGGACTGGTTACTACGCGCCTGCCGAATAGGGCCCTCTGGGTTCTTGCGGTTTTCCTCTTGTTGTTGGGTTGGGTCAGCGCGTTGCGGGCCCAAGCTGCGCCTCCTCAGAACAACCCCGGCCCCGGAACCGATTCCGCACAAAGCGCTGGTCAGTCTGGCAATTCCGACAAGCAAAAGGATCAGGAAAAAAGCCTCAGCGATCAGGGCGTTTTCGTTTTCAAGAAAGACGTAGATGAGGTCCTGCTGCACGCCACGGTGCAGGACGACAAGAACCACCTCGTCACCAACCTCGAACGGGGCGCTTTCACCGTCTTCGAAGACGGCAAGCCGCAGAGTATCATCTCGTTTCACAACGAAGACATTCCCGTCGCAATGGGGATTGTCATCGACAATTCCGGCTCCATGCGCGAGAAGCGAAATAAGGTCAATCAGGCAGCCCTGAACCTGGTGCGGTCGAGCAACCCCAAAGACGAAGTGTTCGTCGTGAATTTCAACGACGAATATTATCTCGACCAGGATTTCACGAATGATTTGCTGAAGCTGAAGGAAGCACTGGAAAAAATCGACGCGCGCGGCGGAACCGCCCTTTACGACGCCGTTGTCGCCTCGGCCGATCATTTGAAGAAGAACGCGCGTCTGGAAAAGAAAGTCATCTTCGTCGTGACTGACGGCGAGGACAACGCCAGCAACGAGAGCCTGGAACAGGCAGTCAAGCAGTTACAGGAAGAGAATGGACCGCAGGTCTACGCCATTGGAATCCTCGGTGATGAGGAGCATCCCAAGCGGGCCAAGCGCGCGCTGGAAACGATCGCGCAGCGGACCGGGGGTTTAGCCTTCTTCCCTAAGACGCTCGACGAAGTAGACGAAATCAGCCGCACGGTCGCTCACGATATCCGGAACCAGTACACCATCGGTTATAAGCCCACCAATCCTCGTAACGAAGGCGGCTTCCGAGCGGTAAAAGTTGAAGCCAAGGCCAAGGGACACAACAAACTGACCGTGCGTACCAAGAGCGGATACTATGCCAGCGCGCAGACAAACGCCGGTACCAGATAACCCGGTCTTTGCCACCTCGGTGACGTTTGTGGTGAATGGTTTTTCTCAACCACAAAAAACACGAACGCTCCCGAAGGAAAAGCTCAGGACCTGAGTCAAAAAGACCAGCCCACCAGAAGTTCGTACAAATTGCTGTAATTATCTGTCCACATTCGTATCGTGCGGGTGGCTTCGACCGGACTTCCGGCTTTGGCGAGCGCCGGCATTTCCAGCATCTGTGGGTCGGCAGAGACTAACACCCACGCATTCTCAATCCCGTTCTGATCCGTGCCGTGCACGTCCAGCGTCGCGAAGTGGTACTCACGACTCAGCGCAATCATCAGCGGCCTTAGGTCAATGGAATTGCACGAGATGTGAAAGGCAATCACGGACTTCGAACCCCGGAGATGCTTCAGGTAAAGATCCACCGCCTCCCGGGTGAGCAGGTGAACCGGAATCGAGTCGCTGCTAAAGGCGTCCACCACCAGCACGTCAAAATTCTGCCGCTCGCCGCGCTCCGCTTCGTCCTGCATGATGATCCGGGCATCGCCCTGCACAATGTCGGTCTTGGCCTGCGAATCCCGCACAAAGGTGAACATTGGTGAATTCCCCCGCGACAAGGCAATGACGGCAGGATCGATCTCGTAAAGCCGGTAATAATCGCCGGCATGTCCGTAGGCCGCCAAAGTCCCCACTCCCAGGCCGATCACGCCAACTCTCAATCCGGCATTATCTTTGCGCGGGAAGTTGTCCAGCAGCAGCCCCACTCCGCGGAATCCGCCACTCTATCAGCGCTTTGTTAAGGTCAGATGACAAGCCGCTCGGCCCCAGAAACCACCAAAGACGCTCTCCTGGACCGTGCGCTCAGCGCTTTTCCAATGACTGAGCCGCCTGCTCGATGAGCACCGATTCATCCTCAAGCGCCTTGGCCACCCGAGCAATCTCCTGCTCCGCTTCCGCATAGCGCTTCTGTTCGATCCCTTCCCGCACGCTCGGCACCGTTTTCACCTCGTACCCGCTGTAAATGCCCGGAGCATAAAGCAGGTGTTTGTACCAAGGGCGCCGCGGCAACCCGTCGTCGTTCGTGAGCTTTCGCTCGCTCTGGATCAGTAGAGCGTTCAAGGCGCGCAGCATGTCGCGCTGTTCACTGCTGGATGTTCCCTGCTTCTGCATCAGTGCTTTCTGGTAGTCCTCCGCGCTTTTCTTGAGCGCGTCGGCAGCGTTTTGCATGGGCGCAAAGTTCAGGTGTGGCGGAACATCTTCTCGCGGCGGAGCAACCGTCGGCTTCTTCGGATCGAGCGTGGCTTTGAACACCCCTTCATCCAGTTCCAGATTCCGCTCCCGAATCTCCTCTTGCTTGTCCGCCAACAGTTTCTGCAAGTCCTTCGTGTACTTCTGGACCGTGTCGGCAAGATCGACAAAATCGAACGGCAAGACTTCTGCATCGGCAAGCCGCATGACCGCCGTCCCCACCGTCTGAGACAACGCACGGCCGTAGACGAAATCCGAATCGGAGAAATGTGTGTACCAGTAGAAATCGTCGTAGATCGAGTGATAAATCCCCTGTTCGGTCTCACCCTCGTAAGCCAGGTCGAGCGTAGCGATTCCAACATGGTCGAGGAAGGCGGTAAAGTCCGTTCCCGATCCGAGTGCATCGATTCGCAGATCGGCTCGGTCGCGAAGCTCTTTGCGGTCATCGGCCGACTTAACTTCGGCGATCTTCGACAATTTCGCTCGTTGCCAGACGGACATCTTCGTTTCCGGATCTTCGACGTCGTGGGCGACACCATTGATAAACTGCTCAAGGCTGTGCGATCCACCCATATTGAGCACGCCGCGGTCATTGCCGTCGGTGTTGATATAAACGGCAGCCTTCTGTCGCAGTTCCTCCGCATGCGCCTCAACCCACTCGGTCGAGCCGAGCAGCATGGGCTCTTCGCCATCCCACGCGCAGTAAATGATCGTGCGGCGCGGCTTCCACCCCTGCTTCAAGAGCGTACTCAACGCCCGCGCCTCTTCCAGCAGCGGCGCCTGGCCAGACACCGGATCTTCCGCTCCGTTCACCCAGGCATCGTGATGATTGCCGCGGATGATCCACTCGTCGGGCGCGACGGAGCCCGGAATCCTCGCGATCACATCGTAGACCGGCTTGATGTCCCAGTTGAACGCAACCTTCAAGTGCACCTTCGCCGGCCCCGGGCCAACGTGATACGGAATCGGCAAGCTGCCACGCCAGCTCTCCGGTGCCATCGGGCCTTTCAACGCCGCCAGCAACGGTTGCGCATCCCCGTAGGAGATCGGCAGCACCGGAATTTTTGTGATGCTCTTCGCCTCCTGCACAGACAGCCTCTTGTGTTCTGCGTCAGCAACGAAGCCCGGAGTCAGCGGGTCTCCAGGATTCGACGAAGCGAAGTCCATCACACTACCACGCTGCACCCCGTCCGGATTCCGCATCGGGCCCTGCGGAAAGACATCGCCCACCGTATAGCCGTCGTCGTGCGGCTCGGAATAAATCAGGCAGCCGATCGCCCCATGCTCGGCCGCCACTTTCGGCTTCACGCCGCGCCACGAGTGGTAATACTTGGCGATTACGATCGCGCCTTTCACAGAGATTCCCAGCCGATCCAGCTGGTCGTAGTCTTCCGGCAGGCCATAGTTCACGAACACAAGTGGAGCGGTCACGTCCCCATCGATCGAGTACGCGTTATAAGTGGGGAGCTGTTCCGATTTCTGATTCGAGGTTGGATCACCGGCAATAACCGGCTCTTCCAGCTTCGCCGTGAACTTGGTCGGCTCGACCATCTCCAGCAGGCGTGCCTTGGGAGTCGGGAACAAGACGTCAAAGCTTTCAATGTGCGCGTCCAGCCCCCACTCTTTAAAGTGCGCCAGAATCCACTCCGCGTTGTCCTTGTCATACGGCGAGCCGACGTGGTGCGGCCGCGCGCTCAGCCGGCGCATGTATTCCTTCAGGTTGACCGGATCAGGTATGGCTCGAAACTTCTCTTCCCACTCGCGCTCCGCCTGGCTGGAAGCGGAAGAATAGCCGGTAAGCGCCGTCGAATCAGCACCAAATGAAACCGAGGGAAAGATTAGCGTGGCAATCAACAACACTGCGGCGAAGCGTCGCATGCGTATCCTTTCGGTATGGGGATGGCGGGTAATTATAGCGGTAGTCCCCTGTTATTCTTCGCGCGGTTGGCGGCGTTTCTTCGCGCCCTTCCGGCAACGCAACGGCTGCGCGACGACCGGGATCTCCCCCAATTGACGATTCCCCGCTGTGCCCGTACTCTGGAAGGTGCGTTCGAAAACCCCTGAAATGTCTCGCCTGCGCGTCGCCGACGACATCACTCAACTGGTCGGCGAAACCCCAATGTTGCAACTGAAGCACATGGTCCCTCCCGGATCGGCGGATGTGTTCGCCAAACTGGAATACCTTAATCCCGGGGGGAGCGTGAAAGACCGCGCCGCCATTGGCATCATCCGGCGCGCCGAAGAAGACGGCAAACTCTGCCCCGGTGGAACCATCGTCGAAGCGACCGCGGGCAACACTGGCATCGGCCTCGCATTGATTGGCGTCAATCGCGGATACAAAGTCCGCCTCTTTGTCCCCGAACGTTTTTCGGAGGAAAAAGTCATGATCATGCGGGCCCTCGGCGCCGAGGTGGTCCGCACCCCCGACGCTGAGGGCATGCAAGGCGCAATTCGCCGCGCCAAAGCGCTGGTCGCTACCGATCCCTCCGCGTTCATGGCAGGTCAATTCGAGAACCTTGCCAACCCGGATTACCACTACGAAACCACAGCTCGTGAAATTTACGAACAGATGGACGAATCGGTCGATGCCGTCGTGCTCGGATGCGGGACATCCGGAACTTTTTCAGGAGTCGCGCGATTTCTCAAAGAGAAATCGCAAGAGGTGCTCGCGATCGCCGTCGAAACCCAAGGCTCGGTTCTTGGCGGTGGCCAGCCCGGACCCCATAAAGTCGAGGGCATCGGCGCCAGCTTCATCCCCAAAACTTTCGACGCGTCCGTGTGCGACGAAATCATGATGGTGACGGACGATGACGCATTCGCCACCGTCAAGTCGCTGGCCGCGCAGGAAGGCGTTCTGGCCGGATCGAGCGGCGGGGCTGCTGTCTTTGCATCGCTGAAAGTTGCCAAACGCCTTGGTCCGGGGAAGCGCGTCGTCACCATCGTCCCTGACTCGGCGGAACGGTATTTATCGAAAAAGATTTTTGAGGGCGGAATCTAAACCGCACATCGCAGAACTTCCACATGAAAAAGAACAAAGAGCTTGGCTTCGCGACTCGCGCCATCCATTCTGGCCAGGAACCTGATCCCCTGACCGGCGCCGTCACTGTTCCCATCTATCCCACCTCCACCTACGTGCAGCAGGGCATCGGCGAGCACAAAGGATACGAGTATTCCCGCGTCTCCAATCCAACACGCACGCGCCTCGAACAGAACCTCGCCGCTCTCGAAGCAGGCGTTGCCGCTCGAGTCTTCGGCAGCGGCATGGCTGCCATTCACTCCATCGTGAACATGCTGCAATCGGGCGATCACGTCGTCTGTGGCAACGACCTCTACGGAGGCACTCCGCGGCTCTTCAACCAGGTAATGTCGGGTTTTGGTCTCGAATTCTCCTACGTGGATACTACCGTCGCGGAAAATGTGGAGCGCACCATCCGCGGAAATACGCGCATGGTCTACGTCGAGACTCCGACCAATCCCCTGATGCGCCTCAGTGATCTCGCCGCAATCAGTGCGATCTGCAAGCGAAAGAAGATCGATCTCGTCGTGGACAACACTTTCATGTCCCCGTATTTCCAACAACCGCTCGCGCTGGGCGCCGACTTGGTGGTCCACTCGACGACCAAGTTTCTCAACGGACACAGCGACGGCCTCGGCGGAGTAGTCGTCTGCGCCCGGCAGGAGCACGCCGACAAACTGGCCTTCCTGCAGAAAGCCGCCGGGGCCATTCTCTCTCCCTTTGAGTGCTGGCTTGTGCTGCGTGGGGTCAAGACGCTCGCCGCGCGCATGGAAATTCACGACCGCAGCGGCCGCATCGTCGCCGACTTCCTTGCGCAGCACAAGAAAGTGAAGTCTGTTTTCTATCCGGGCCTGCCGGATCACCCTCAGCACGAACTGGCCAAGCGCCAGATGAGCGGCTTCGGATCCATGATCACGTTCGAGACAGGATCTCTCAAGAACGCGAATAAGATGCTGAAGAAACTTCGCGTCTGCTCGCTGGGCGAATCGCTTGGCGGAGTCGAAACCTTAATCTCGCATCCCGCCACGATGACGCACGCTGCTCTAGGGGAGGAGGGACGCAAGGCTATTGGCATCACCGATGGCATGGTGCGCATATCGGTCGGGATCGAGGAGGTCAACGATATCCTCGAGGATCTCGACCAGGCGCTGATGGCGATTTAACTTTGCTCAATTCCTGCAAGGACAAAACAAGATGTTCATCGGGCACTTTGCCGTAGGTTTTGGGGCTAAGAAATTCGCGCCCCGCACATCTCTGGCTGTCCTGCTGGCCGCTCCATTGTTGGCCGACATCTTGTGGCCTCCGTTTCTGCTTCTCGGCTGGGAACGCGTACGGATGGAACCGGGCTACACGCGCTTCAATCCACTCAACCTTGAATACTATCCGTGGTCGCACAGCCTGCTGGCGTTGCTGGTTTGGGCGACCGCCTTCGCTCTCATTTATTACGGGATCGTTCGTTACCGGCCGGGAACCGTTGCGATCTGGGTCGGGGTGGTCAGCCACTGGGTGCTGGATTGGATCACGCATCGTCCTGACATGCCGCTCTATCCCGGCGGCCCGAAGTTGGGACTCGCGCTATGGAATTCCGTTGCCGGCACCATGGCCGTTGAGGTCGCAATGTTTGTCGTTGGCATCTGGCTTTACCTGGTCGCCACGCGCCCGCGTGACCGCGTGGGGCGGTACGGCTTCGTGTCGTATGTCTCGCTGCTGCTGCTGTTGTACGTTGGAGATCGATTCGACAAATCCCTGCCGACGGTTGGCGAACTCGCGTGGACCGGCATCGTTGCCATGATCATCCTGATTCCGTGGGCGTGGTGGTTCGATCGCCACCGCGAACCACGCTCGACGCCGTCATAGGACATTCACGTTGACCGATCACGCTTCACCGCGCGAATGGAACTCCGCCGCTTATCACCGGCTCTCGGGACCGCAGGTTAGTTGGGGGAAAAAAGTTCTGTCGCGCCTGCCGCTTCGCGGCGATGAAACCATCCTCGACGCCGGTTGCGGCACCGGCCGCTTAACCGCCGAATTGCTCGAATCTCTTCCCCGCGGCCGAGTCGTTGGCATCGATCTCTCGCAGAACATGCTCCGGTCCGCCAGGGAACACCTGACCTCTTTCGGAGATCGCGTACGACTCGCGGCCTGCGATCTTCTGCGCCTGCCTTTTGAGAATGCCTTTGACGGCATCGTCAGCACCGCCGCATTCCATTGGGTGCTTGACCACGATCGCTTATTTCTGAATCTCCGCCGCGCCCTCGTTCCCGGAGGATGGATCGAGGCACAATGTGGAGGCGGGCCGAATCTCGCTACCCTGCGCGCTCGCACCAACAACCTGGCCGCAAGCCCGGCGTTTGCGAAATTCTTCGCCGGATTTCGCGAGCCCTGGCTTTTTCAGAACGCCGAGGAGGCCGCCGATGCCCTGCGCCGCGCCGGATTCATCGACGTGGAAACGTCCGTCGAACCCGCGCCCACGCAACTCGATTACGCGGACCAGTACAGCGAATTCGTGCGCAACATTATCTTCCGCCGCCACCTGCAGAACATCCCCGACGAAACGGGCCGCGTGAAGTTCATCCAGGCTCTCACTGAGCACGCCGCGAACGATGATCCGCCGTTCTTGCTCGACTATTGGCGCCTCAACCTGCGCGGGCACGTCCCCGCGTAACTCAACTTGCTTTGCCGTTCACCGCGGTCTCAATCCAATTCAGATATTCCTCGCTGCCATCCTCAATCGCAAGCGCAATGCACTCGGGCAGATCGTAGGAATGCAATTCCTGAATCGCCGCTCGGACCTCCGCGAATCTCTCCACCGATGTCTTGATGACCAGCAGCCATTCCCGGCTCGACTCCACGTCTCCCTGCCACCGGTACATCGACTCAATCTGCGGGATGATGTTCACGCAGGCGGCTAAACGGCGTTCCACCAGATGCCGCGCGATTTTTCGTGCCTCGTCCTCCGAACCCGCCGTTGACAGGACGATTCGTTTCTCCGTCATATAAAATCACCCTTCAGTCGTCGCCTTTGGCGACGGCCTACATTGTGAGAGGTCTGACTATGCCGACGCAAATCAAGTTTGGCACTTCCGGATGGCGGGCCGTCATGGCCGAGGAGTTTACCTTCACCAACGTGCGCCGTGCTGTGCGCGGGATTGCGCGCTACGTTGCCTCTCAAAAGCCGAAGGGCGCGCGCGTCATTGTGGGCCGCGATCCGCGATTCCTCGGCGAAACATTCTGCGCCATGGCTGCCGAAATTCTCGGCGCACACGGAATCACTCCTCTCGTCTCCGCGGAGGCCGCCCCCACTCCCGCGTTTGCCTTCGCCGTCGTTCAAAACAAAGCCGACGGTGTCATCAACTTCACTGCTTCGCACAATCCTCCCGAATATAACGGCATCAAATTTTCCACTCCAGACGGCTGCCCTGCCCTGCCCGAGGTCACAAAGCAGATCGAGGCGGAAATTCTCGCGGCGGACCAGTCCCCCTCCCCCAACGGTGACGGATCGATGACCAGGCAGGATCTCGATCCTAAACCCGGATATCTCAAACGACTGGGCGAGATCGTCGACCTGCCCGCCATCCGCAAAGCCGGCATCAAGATCGCCTTCGATCCCATGTGGGGCGCCGCTCGCGGATATTCCGACGAACTACTCCGCTCCGCCGGAGTGCAGGTTGCTACGGTCCACGACTATCGCGACGTTTTATTCGGCGGCCATGCGCCCGAACCCGACGATCATTTGCTCGAGGACTTACGCAAGAAAATGCGCGAAACCGGCGCTCAAATCGGCATCGCCACCGACGGCGACGCCGACCGCTTCGGCATCGTCGACGCCGACGGTACCTTCCTCCAGCCCAACTATGTGATCGCACTCCTGTTCGACTACCTCGTCGAAAGCCGTGGCTGGAAAAATGGGGTGGCCAAATCGGTCGCCACCACCAACCTCATCAACGCGCTCGCCCAGGCACACGGCGTGGAACTGCACGAAACACCTGTCGGATTCAAATACATTGGCGAACTCATCATGCAAGATAAGATCGCCATCGGCGGAGAAGAGAGCGCCGGACTCTCGATCCGTCACCACGTTCCCGAAAAAGACGGCCTCCTCGCCGGCCTGCTCTGCTGCGAGTCGGTCGCGAACAGAGGCAAGTCTCTCGCCGAGCAGTTGAAAACCATCAGTAACCAAGTTGGTTCCTTCTATCCGCAACGGGAGAACTTCCGATTGACGCCGGAGGTCAAGGCGAAGTTCACTGAAAAGTTAAAGCAAGACCCGAAGGATTTTTGCGGACATCCAGTGGATCAGGTAGTTCGCACCGATGGACTAAAGCTTCTATTCAACGACGGATCCTGGGTTTGTTATCGCCTCTCAGGAACCGAACCTGTGGTGCGCGTCTACACCGAAGCGCGCAGCGAGCGAGGTCTGGAGAAGCTGAGCACGGCCGCTAAGCATTGGATTTTTGAATGACCTTCCGAAACCTCTCGAAGATCGCCCGTCTTCCTCGCCCCGAAGATGGCTTGCGCGCCGTTGCCGAGCACGCGCCCCAGGCGGAGGCGTTCGCTGCCTCTTGCATCGAATGCATTCGCCCTATGGCACTGCGGCTCTACGCTTTCCGCCGCCGCATCGCAACGATCGCAGTCTTGTTTCTGGCCGTCACACTCTTTGTGCATGTCATGTTCGGTGCAAATGGCATGGTCGTCTACAGGCAAAAACGCGCCGAGTACGACGCGCTGCACAAGCAGATCGATCAGGTGCAGCACGATAACGACCGCTACACGCAGAAGATTGAGGGCCTCAAGACCGATCAGAAGGCGGTTGAGAAGGAAGCGCGCGAGCAACTTGGATACGCCAAGCGGGGAGAGTATGTCTACGTGCCTCCTTCACCGCCAAAACCTCCTGCCAATCACACCGCGAAAAAATAGCTCGCGGAATTTCCTGCCGTGCAACTTCTGAGTACGGATTTTGCCTCGCCGTGACAATCCCACCGATTCTCCGTGGTATATTTTCCCAGCCTCATTTCACAATCAAAAAGGACAGGTGCGCTTCCGCGCGCCGGCCTTCTTGTTGTACTGCGGTGTGGGGCCGCATCTGAAATCAATTAGGAGAAGAACCACCATGAGGAAATTGCTGGTGATCTGCCTTGCGATATTTTTCGTGCTCGGGCTGACAGCGCTCGCCTTCGATGACATGGGCAAGAGTGCAACCGTCAATGGCTGGGTCGTCGACGACAAATGCGGCGCCAAGGGTGCGCATGCCGGCGCCGAGGAATGCACCAAGAAGTGCCTGGCTGGAGGCGCAAAGATGGTCATCGTTACCGATGACGATAAGAAAGTCATCGCAGTCGAGAATCCCGACGCTCTAAAAGGCCACGAAGGACATCATGTCGCCGTGACCGGCACGTTGAGCAAGGATTCCATGAAGGTAGAAAGCGCCAAGATGCTGTGAGCCAGCTAAGGCGCAACATTTGAAGGGCGGCCGCAGGGCCGCCCTTTTTCTTTGCGGTAAGTGGCGGAGCAGTATCGCGCACAAAATCACTCAATCGCCCAATC
>Ga0209698_10004393_pt1 | contig 15470 bp, 14 predicted proteins | sample LitLauG_LLR_2012_FD_187203 | JGI IMG/M metagenome (GOLD analysis project Ga0209698, IMG submission 187203) | Freshwater sediment microbial communities from Pennsylvania, USA - Little Laurel Run_MetaG_LLR_2012 (SPAdes) (version 2) | ecosystem: Environmental > Aquatic > Freshwater > Creek >...
AAGCCGCCGGCACGGTGAATTCAAACTCGCGCCGGAGAAACGCGCCGGGGGCGACCACACCGGCCGTGCTGGACGCAGGATCGTGCGGCAAGGCGATCAATTCGGGCGAGGCCATTTGCGAAACCAGCCGGCACTGGATTTTGCTCGGAAACGAAAAGGTGGCCGGTTGCGTCGAGGGGTTGAGCGCGTTGACCCAAAAACTGGCGTGCCCGCCAGCCGTGACCGGTCCAGCGGGAGCGGACGCCACGATGAGCACCTCGTTCGCCCGGAGCTTCGGCAAATCCAGGGCGATAAGAAGAAATCCTCCTAGAATCAAAAGGGTCCGCATCGTTTGAGTCGGCTTGGATTCCATGAGAAGACTTTATCGGATGCGGCTACAACGGTGCAAGCAGTTAATGGGGGGCAGGCGGTTCGCCTGCCTTCATCGGTGCAGCCGACGCGACTCTCGCCGGGCAGACGCGACGCCCTCCGAACTTGAAATTATTGTTTCGCGGGAGCGTTGGTGGTCGCCGCCGGGCGATACAAACCGGCTTTGACGAAGGGCGCGAGCTGGTCGCCGTAGCCCTCGGCCTCCATTTTTTCGAGCGGTACAAAACGCAGCGACGCCGAATTGATGCAGTAACGCAGATGCGTCGGGCCCGGACCGTCGTCGAAGACGTGGCCCAGATGCGAGTCGGCGGTTTGCGAGCGGACTTCGGTGCGGGTCATGCCAAAGGTGGTGTCGGACTTCTCCACGACTTCCTTTTCCTCCAGAGGTTTGGAAAAACTGGGCCAGCCGCAGCCGGAATCAAACTTGTCCAGCGAACTGAACAGCGGTTTGCCGGAAACGATGTCCACGTAAATGCCCGGGTCGTGCTTGTCAAAAAATTCATTGCGGAACGGTGGTTCGGTGGCGGCGTTTTGCGTCACGTTGAACTGCATCGGACTGAGCTTTTGTTTGAGCTCCTCGGTGGTGGGTTTTTGGAATTTGTTCATGGCGTTAAAATAATTGGTTTCCATCACGGCGGAAGCCGGGCGGGCATCGCCGGGCGGTTTCGCTCGGAGCATGAAGACCCCGCCGACCGCCAGCGCGACCAGAGGAAATAAAATTGTTCTTTTCATGTCAGACTTCGATTGACTCTAGCACAGAAGTCGGGCCGGCTGCAAAATCCTTACACAAATTCCGGTGGCGGCGGAATCGGCATTGAATTCTTCCCCGGCCTTGGGCAAAATGTCCGGACTCATGGGCGCACAATGGAAACAAGCCGGGCGCGAAGCTAGCGCGCAAAAGAAAGGCCAGATGGTTGCCAAGCTGGTCCGCGAAATCATGGTCGCGGCCAAGCTTGGCGGTCCTGACCCCGACCTCAATCCCCGCCTCGCTGCCGCCGTCGAAAAGGCCAAGAAATCCAGCGTCTACCGCGACACCATCGAGCGCGCCATCAAAAAAGGTGCCGGCATCGGTGACGAGAAGATCGAATACGAACTCGTCACCTACGAAGGTTTTGCGCCGCATAAGGTGCCGGTCATTGTCGAGTGCCTGACTGACAACCGCAACCGTACCGCGCCGGACATCCGGAATCTTTTCAAGGCTGGTTCGCTTGGGCAGCCCGGCAGCGTCGGCTTTTTCTTCAACCACTGCGGCGTCGTGGAGGCCACCCACACCGACCCGAACCGCGACGCCGAGGGCGACGCCATTGAGGCCGGCGCGCAGGAGATCGAGCCGCTCGAAGCCGAGGAAATACCCGCCGGCCACAAGGGCGCGCGTTTTCTGACCGACCTCAAGGATATGGACCATGTCAGCAAGGCTTTGAAGGCGGCGGGCTGGAGCGTCATCACCGCTGAAATCCGCTACCTTGCCAAAAATTTCACCGAGCTCAACGAAGCCGCCCACAAGGAAGTCGTGGGCTTTCTGAACGCCCTTGACGATCACGATGATGTCCATCGCGTCTATGCGGCGATGAAGTAGCCGGAATTTACTTCGCGCCATTTCGCCTTGCCATACCCGCGAAGGGGGCTGAACTTCGGTCGGGATTAAAACACTGGTTCCAATTGGACCGGGATGGTTTTTGCTGAAAGGAAAACCATGAATGCTGAAATCCGTCTCAGTTAGGCCGCTGCATCCGCCTTGGTGGCTTATGGATTCGCTCGCTGGCTAATGAAGTCCTTTGACGGACACGACTCTTTTTTTGGGGAATCTCTTTTGCCAGCATTGCTCGCATCCCCCCAATTTGATCAGACCTGCAACCGCGGGCTTTGAGGTGCAGTTACTTTTTGAGCCTCCACGGGAAGCCCTGGCGGGTTGGTCTGGCGACTCAACAACTCCTCCACGCGCAACAACAAATCGCGCATCTGAAATGGCTTCGAGAGGTAGGCATTGCAGCCGGATTCAATCCCTTCCAGACGTGGAAAGTCCCCGGACAAGGCGGTCATCAGCATGATGGGCGTGTTGGCGGAGGCGGGCAAGGATCGCAATTGTTCACAAACGCTGAAACCGTTGGTTTGCGGCAGCATGACATCCAAAAGAATCAGCTCAGGGTGGAAGGTTCCGGCCAGTTCCAGTGCCGCCTCGCCGGTTGTCTCGGTTCGAACGAAGTAACCGGCATTCTCCAGCGCGCCGCGCAACAGTTCCAGGAGGTCCACATCGTCGTCCACAATGAGAATCCGAGGTTTCATACGCGCCAATGTATCACCCGTTCTTCGGGATGCAACGGCGAACGGGGCGGGGCGAACCGGCGGTTCGTGGTGCCCGCCCGGACCACTTCCCTGATTGGCCAGGTCATTTTTTTCGGGTCTTGGCCGGAGTGTCCTCCTGCCATTGTTTGAGCGCAGGCGCTTTTTTGTCCACGTCTTGCAGGAGTTCGCGGGCGTCGCTGAAGGAGCGGACGATTTTGGTGCGGAGAAAAACCATCAACTCGACTTGGCGCGCGTCCTTGTCCTTCTTGTTAAAGGCCCAGCGCACGATCGGGATGTCGCCGAGAATCGGGGTCTTATGCTCGATGTCCGAAACCTGCTTTTGAATGATGCCGCCAAGCACAAGGGTCTGGCCGTTCTTGGAGGTGAGGTCGGTCCGGAAATTGCGCGTGTCGAACACCGCGCCGCCCAGTACGGTTTGGCCGGCCACCACCGTCGAAGATTCCGCGTGGATTTTCAACTGCACGTCGCCGGTGTTGTTGATGTGTGGCGTGACTTCCAGCACCACGCCGACGTCTTTGTAGGTGATGCTGGTGTTTTGCGATCCGACCGAGGAGATCTGGGTGTTCTGTGGAATCGGCACCTGCTGGCCGACGAAGAGCTTGCCCATTTCATTGTCGTTGATGGTGATTTGCGGTTCGCCCAGCACGGTGGCGTCGGTGTTCTTGCGGAGGAATTGCACCAGAAAATCCATGTTGAGCGAGCCTTGCACCGTGCCGGAGCGCAGCGTGGCCAGCGTCTGCGCCACCGCATTGTTCGCCACCGGCGTGTTGATCGAAGTATTGGGACCAACCCCCTGCTGGTAGCCACCGCTGCCGTGAAGGAGGAGTGAGTTGTCGTAATCGTCGGCGGTAAAAACGGTGCTGCCATTTGGTGACCAGCGGACGCCGAGTTTATCCAAATAATCCGTGGAAACCTCGACGATGCGCGCCTCGATGGAAACCTGATCGGAGGCGGCGTCCAAGTCGCTGATGAGTTTCAGGATTTGCGGGAAGAAATGCACATTGGCGGAAATGATTACCGCGTTGCCGCGCTCATCGGCAACGACGCGCACCCGGCCCACCAGATCGCTGACGGGCCGGCTCGCGCGCCCGTCCGTGCCGCGCGTGTTGTCAGGTTGGCCGCCGATCCAAGGGTAATAGCCCTCCTCCTTGGTGGTTTCTTGCAGGTCAAAACCAGTCTGGGAAGTGGTGCTGGGTTGCTGCTGCTGCGGGTTGGTTTGGGCGGCCGGCTGGTTGGGCTGCCCGACCGGGCGCAAGGGCGGCGAGCCATTTTTGGCGAACAAAATGTTCAGACTTTTGGCCACCGTCGCGGCTTGGGCGTATTTCAAGCCGATGCGCAAGGTGCTTTCGCCCGCCTGCGAGGGCTGGTCCAGCTGGTCCAGGATGCCTTCGATCACCGCCAGGTTTTCCTTGGAATTGGAGGTGATGATGATGGCGTTGGAGTAAGGTTCGCTGGTGATGCGCACCTTGCCATAGAGCCGGCCCACGTCGCGGTCGGCGGTGGTTTGCGGGCCGTCGTCATTGAAGAAATCCCAGTAGCTGCGCTGTTGCTGTTTCTTGAGAAACAGTTCGTTGAGCACGTCCTCGATGTCCACGGCGCTGACGTATTTGAGCGGATAAATTTTGGGCGCCAGGCTGTCGTCGGCGACCGGCGCGTCGAGCTCGGCGATCATTTTGCGGATGCTTTCCATTTGTGCCGGCGGCGCTTTGACAATTACGGCATTGCGCCGGCGGTCGGCGACGACGCTCAACTTTTTTTGATCGGTGTCGGAAGCGGAGTAATTGTAAATATACCGGGCCGAGACGGTGCTGTTCTGCCCCAGATCCTGCAGCTGTTTCGCCACGTCCTGCGCGTCGGCGTTTTTGAGAATGAAAGTTTCCGTCGCCTTCTCCTGGGCGTCCTCGGTATCGAGGGCGGCGACCAGCTTCTGCACCGCCTCAAATGTGGCCAGGCTCGAAAGGACCATCAGGGCGTTGGCGCGATCGTCCGCCGCCATGTCGAGGGTCTTGCCGCTCATCTTCTGGTACAGCGGACCAACCTCCTTGGCGAGCGCGAGCGCTCCGACGTTTCTCAACGGGATCACCCGCACGGCGATGTCCTCCGGCTTGTCCGTGTCGAGCGCCTCGATGAGCCCGCCGGCGATGCGGATGTTGTCGTTGTAATCGGTGAGGATGAGCTGGTTGTTGCGCTCATCAATGTCCACCGTGCCCTTGTCGGTGAGCGCGACGCGGATACGGTCCTTCAATTCCGTCGCCTGAATGTGTTTCAGCGTGAAGACGCGCACCAGCCGCTGGCGGCCTTCGGGCATGTTGGTCAGCGAACCGCTGAACAGTTCCGGGCTCATCCGCGGCTCCTTGCCCTCGGGCACGATGAGGATGGAGCGTGCCGATTCAAGCGCCGAGAAGCCTTCCAGCGCCAGCGCGCGATACACCAGCACAATCGCCTCGCGCGTGGAAACTTTTTTGGAGCTGGTGATGGTCAACTGACACTGCACCTGCGGATGTTTCACCACGGTCTTGCCGGTGGTCTGCGCCAGCCACTGCACGATCATGTCAATATTTGCCCCCTGAAAACTCAGTTGAATTTCATCGGTCGCGTTGGTGTTGGCTCCGCCGAGGTTGGTCGAAGTGCCGGCCGCCAGCAACGGTTCGGAAGGCAGCCACGGACCGCCGGAGTCCTTGCCGGAAGAATCCGGCCTGGACGAGGACGACGAGGGGTTGTCCGGCATCGGCGGCATCCCGCCGGGCATGTCGGGCAGCACGGGACGCCCGTTGATGATGCGGATCTGGGCGAAGCCCGGCGCGGCGGCCAGCCACACCAGCAGCGCCGTGCAACCTGCCAGCGAAAAAAATTTCCGATGAGGAATCGTCGTTTTCATTTGGAAGTCTCCTTTTCTTTGGGCAGCAGGCTGTCCCCGCCGTAACCGTCGAAAATGGTCAGTTCTTTTTTTTGTCCGTCCTGCTCGACCAGCACGCGGTTGATGCCGATGCGCAGCAATTTGATTTCACCGAGCGAATCGCCCAGTTTCACCAGACCAGTCTGGCCGCTGGGCGCGCGCAGGATTGCGAAATTTCCGGCAATGCCCAGCAGCCCCAGCGGCAAGGGGTGCATGACCTGGCCGAGGATTTCGCTTTCGTAGATCCGGTTCACCCGGGCTTTGATTTCCGGCGGCAGTTCGGGCGCCGGCCCGCCGCGCATTCCCGGCGGACCGAAATTCATGCCCGGCATCGCCATTTCTGGTGGCGCGGCGGAATTGGTGCCTTTCTTTTTTGACTTGGCGACTTTGGCGGCGTCGGTTCCAGTGTTGGTTGGCGTCAGCAAAAAATTGGTTTGCGAAATCGTCGCGGTCGAATTGGAGTTTATCACTGACGGCAGCGGCACAACATTTGTTCCGACCACGGCGGGAGAAGGTGAAATAGTTGCTTCCGCGTTGGCGGCTTTCGGCGCTGGGTCCAATACTTGCGAATTGGTCGGGTCCGTCGCCACGCTTCCAGGCGCAGCTCCAATTTCCCTCTCGCCCGCCGAAGGGGGTAGTGGGCCAAACGTGTTGGTGCCGCCCAGATTGGTCGAAACGTTCGCCGCGAGATTTATCCCCGCTGCTTTTAGTGCGCTGCCCGCGACGAAATTTGTTCCCGACGCTCTTGGCGAGGAATTGGTTCCTTTGGCCCGGGCCGGAGCTGAATTCGAACCTTTGCCGACCTCGTTCGCCGGCGCGTTCGTGTCGGAGGCCAGCGCGGGCAGTGCCGGAATCGCGACGCCGCGCAGCGGATTCACCCTCAACGCGACTTTGACCAGTTGATACAAAAGCAACGCGGCGAGTCCGAGGCAGACGATTCGCAAAACCTGTTCGCCGCGGTCACGCATGGGGCACCTCCACGCTTTTCCATTGCTCAAAATCGAGAATGATCACCGTGAGATTGAATTTGATCGGGCCGGGCCGCATCGGATCGGAACTGAACTGCACCGAATCAATGATGAGCGGGTAGCCGCAAGTGTTGAGCCGCTGCAATAAACCGAGCGCCGCCGGCACCGGTCCGGTGCCTTCCAGTTGGATCGAGGCCAGTTCCCGGCTCGCCGACCGCGCCGGCGATTCCCGAATCGGCCCGAGTTGGACGCCGCCGGATTGCGCCGCTTTTTGAATCGCCGCGCTCGCTTCCGCGACGACGGTGGCGCGGGTCAGCTTGGCCGGGTCCAGATGAAATTCCTCCATCAATTTCTGGATGTGCGGCAGTTTCGCTTCGCGCCGCTGGACATCGAGTTTGAGTTGTCGTGCGTCGGCCACCAAGTTGAGATATTCCGTCCGCTTCCGGTCAAAAAATTTCCAGACCTTGAAGCCGCCGAACAGCGCCAGGTATAAAGCGATGCCCACGGTCGCGTAGCGGAGGGTTTTCTTTTCGCGCTGAGTCAAGGTTCGCATGAGTTCAATTCCTTGCCGGTCGCGACCTCAGCATCGCGCCGGGCATCATTGGAAACATTCCCGGCGGAGCGCCGCCTTCGGCCGCAGCGGTCTTGTTTGTTTTGGCGCGTTCGATTTCTTCCGCGCTCGGCCCGAGCGCCAGCCCGGCCAACGCGCTGGCGGGTTTCCATTGTGCGGTGATGCGCACGTTCACCTTCTGGCGATCCGGCGTCGGTGTTTGTTCCTCGACAGACACGCTGGCAAAAAATCCGGAGGCGATCAGTTTCGAGCGAAACTCGGTGACGAGCTGGCCGTTCTGCATGGTGCCGCGCAGGGAAACCTCGCCGCGCCGGTTCAGCGTGAGGGATTCCAGGCGCGCGCCGGGCGGCGCGGATTTTGCAAAAAGATAACACGCGTCGAGATACGGCGGCTGGGTTTGCTTGAGGTTTTCCAGGAAATCCAGCTCCCGGTCAATCGTGACGAGCCGTTCCTGATCGGCCTGAAGGCGGGCGAGCCGTTTCACGAGGAAATGATTTGCAAGGAGCGGTTCGGCGTAAGGCAGTAGCAGCAGCGCCGCCAGCAACACCGCCGCGCGCTGGAGCCAGATTTTGATTTCCGGTTTGGAAAGGTTGAGTTTGCCCGGCGTGGATTTCGCCTGGACCTGGAGCGTCAACGGCAGCGGTCCGCCGTTTCCGGCGAGGATTTTCTGGAGGCCCAAGTTCGCCGCCGAACGTCCTGGTCCCGCCTCGAGTTTCACCGGCACCATTTCGAGACCGGCGGCGAGGGGCGCAGAAATATTTTGCGGCGTTCCGGTGACAAAGACTTTTTTCCCGGGCCAGCTCGTGCCGAGGGCTTTGGCAACCGCCGCCGCGAGCGCGCTTTCCGAAGCCGCCAGCAGCACCCGGAGGCCGGCCGGCACGCCGTCGGTGAACACGACCAGTTCCGCGCGGCCGGTTTCGATCTCCAGCCAGGCGTGCGAACCGGCCGGTTGCGGGCTAAGCGCATTGCGGGCCAGCGCCGCCACGGTAAACACCGGATCGAATCCGCACGCGGCAAAGAGGCTTGCGTATTCTGCCACGGCCGTTTTTTTCACCGCGGCCACCAGCACGTCCTGTTTCCCGGCGGCGGAGTGCAGTTTGCTGAAACCCCAGGCCAGTTCTGCGGGCGGCAGCGGAAACTCACTTTCGATTTGCAGCAGCAGCAATTTGCGAAACTGCTCCGGGCCGGCCGCCGGCAGACTCAGGCGCCGGAGCAAAACGCCGTTGGCGCTCAGGGCGCAAAAAGCGCGCGGCCGGGTCTGCCAAAATTTACGCCCCGCAAAAGCCTGGAGACGGGCGATGACTTTTTCCTGGCAGAGGGTTTTGATTTTTCCGTCCGCCTCGCGCTCCAGCGGAATTTCCAGGCCGTCACCCTCGCACAGCGCCTGCAGGCGGGCCGGGGTGATCTCAATAAACACTGGCGCCGGAGTTAGGAACGCGATTTCCTTCACAAATCATCCTCCCGATAAGACAGGGTTGTTACCTCATCCAGACCGACGTGGACGATCATTTGGATGCGCTGACGCGTGCCGGTGGAATTGATTCTGCCCTCGCTCAAGATGCGGAAGGTCTCCGAACGCGCCGTGACCAGCGGCGCAATTTGTTTGAACAGGTCGCGCGTCATGCCGTCCACTTTCAGAAGCCAGGCGACGTTTGCGAAAAAACCATTGGACTGGCGATAGGCAATGATCGCCTGCGCCAGTTCGCGGGTCACGCCCGGCAGGCAGGTGAGCACGTCCAGGCCGGCGGTGTTGAGGTTGATCAGTCCAGCTTGGTTTGCGCCCGTGTCCACCGTCACGTCGTCGGCGATGTCCAGGAACAGGTTTTCGTCAATGACCTTCGGTCCGGAATTGGCGGGAGCGGACTGATCGGCCGGTGCGTTGCCGGCGGATGGATTCTGGTTTTGATTGTTCGCCGGACGCGACACGTCGAGCAGGTCGGCGATGCTGTGAAAACGGTTCTGGTTGCGATAAGCCAGAATGGCTTGGGCGATCGCCGGAGTGATCCCTCGCACTCCGGTCAGCGCGGCCAGGTCCGCATTTTGAATGTTGACGCGATCCTGGCCCGCTGCGCTTTGTTCGTTGTCGGTGGAATCCACGGTCAAATTTCCTGCCCAGCCGGCGTCCACTCCGCCGGAGCCGCCGTCCGGCATCGCAGAATTCTCCGGAGCCGCGCCGCCGGTTTCGAGTCCGCCGTTCTGGTGCGGGTCGTCCCGCAGCAGCAGGTCGGGCGACACGCCCCGCACCATGAGGAGTTCGCGGATTGTCTGGAAGCGTCCGTGACGCGGCTGATAGGGCGGTTGCTGCGCGGCGTAATAATCAGCATCGGCGCCCGCAGGGTTGGCCGTGCCGTTTTCGCCGCGCCAGGCGAGAATCGCCGCCGCAATTTCCGGGGTCAGGCCGGCCAGGTTGGTGAGTTGGTCGCTTGCGGCAATGTTGAGGTTGAGCCGGCTTTCCTCGTCGCTGATGCCATAGAGGACGCCTCCGCCCTCGTCCGGCCGCGCCCGGCGGAAGACTCGGAACTGCCCGCGGCCAAAGGCCACGTCACGGAATTGCTCGGGCGCGTTGTACAGTTCACCGGTGTGGTTTTTTCCGGTGCGGCTGCGGTCGCGGGCATTTTGGTACAACAAAGCCTTGGCTTTTTCGATGCCCGCCAGCGCGAGATAGCGCGCCTGGATTTTGTCGCCGTAATTCTTCACCACCATCAAATCCATGCGCGCCGTGTGCAGTGCGGAAATCACCACCACCGCCAGCAGCGCCACGCACCAGAGCAAGCCGACGAGAATGGAGCCGTATTCACGGCGGACCGCGCCGACGGGCGAACTGCTCAACTGCCGATTGGGGCGTTTGGCCGGTGGTCTCATGGAATTGCCCAACTGCATCGCGTTAAAAACCTCCTCCATTTTGCGCCGCGGGTTCCGTTGATCCTCCGGCATCGGCCGCGGCGCCCGACGAACCGCCCGCCGAACTCGCCGCCAGATTCAACCGCACGACGGTTTGAAACACAAACGGTGGTTCGATCGTCCGCTGGCCAGTTTCGGTTGAAATCTTTTTGGATTGCGGATTGGAGTCAAAGAGCAGCGTGACCCGCACGGCTTCGGGCAGGCCCGACAAATTCGGCTGGTCTTTTTGGGTGGTTTCCTTTTTGCCGGATTTTATTTCGCCCCAGGTGTCATACCAGTCCAAGCCGTCGGTGCATTCAAAGCGGACGCCGACCAGGCCTTTGGCGATCTCCTCCCGGTGGCCACCGGCGAGCGGGTCCAGGGCGAGCGTCGGATTGCGCCGCCGCCAGAGGCTGAATTGGCCGGTTTCCGGATCGGTATCGAGGTAAATGCTCTCCTCGCAAAAATCGCCTTCGCGCGGCTGGCGCGGCGTGTAATTGTGCGTGGCAAAATCGAGGTTGTCGGCGTCCATTTCGCCGAGGCGGCGGTGGAGGCTGAGAAATTGAAAATCCGTGCCGAGCGGGCACGCCGCGCGCAGATCGGCGGCGAGCAGCGCCATGGCCACGCGGGCGTTCTGGATGATTTCGGCGCGCGGCTCGATCACTTTGCGGCTGTTCAGGCCCGCGTTCAAACAAAGGTAGGCGCTGACCAAAATCAGCGCCATCAGCGCCGAACTGATCACGACTTCGATCAGCGTGAAGGCGCGGCGCCGACTTGGGGTGGCGGGTTGGACTTTGAAGGAGTTCATGGGCCAGCGCTCCTTCGCTTCTTGGACTGGGAATTCTTTGTTTTCCCGGAAGCGCCCGTTGTCGCGGAGTCTGGCGGTTCAAACAGCAAAGTGCGGAGCGAATAAATTTCCTGGCCGGTCCGGGAATTTTGCACCACGACTTCCACGTCATGGAGACCGGCGAGGTCGGTCGGCGCGATGGTTTGTTTCCACCGATAAAGTTCGAGGCCCGCACCGCAGTCGCCCTCGTCCTCACCGTCGGCCAGACCGCCGGCGGCGCGCAACTCCTCGATCTTCCCCTGCGCAAACAAGGCGGCAACGCTCTGCCACTCAGATTCCTTGCTCGACCCAAGCGCGGTCGTGATTCCGAGCGTCAGCCCCGCGAGCGCAATGCCGAGGATCAAGATCGCCACCATGACTTCGATCAACGAGAACCCGGAATGGTGGCGTGCCCGAGTCATTCGTGCTCCAGTTCCAAAACGTTCACGCGCGAGGTGATGGGATTAACACGCAGCCCGAGCCGGAAACCGGCGCGGTCCCGAAGCAGAATCATCGCGGCGTCCGCGGTGCCGTCGGGATAAAACGAAATGGGTTCGCTTCCCTTTTGAAGTGGCGCATCGTTCGGGGCGGATTCATCCGTCGGTTCCGCGCCCGGGCGGCGAATTTCCATCGCGATGCGCTGGTCCAATTCGCCGGCGCTGCCGGAAATATCCGGTAGCGGGGCGAATTCCGCCTGTTTGCCTTCCCGCACGCGGCGTTCGATCGTGTAGCGGTGTCCGACGGGATCGAGTTGCACGCGCAAATTCTCGTTCAAACTGATGGCGCGGCTGGAAGCCAGCTCGATGGCGTTGAGGAGTTCGCGCGCGGTCGAGCGCAGCAACGTCTCCTCAAAGGTGCCTTTCATTTCGGGAATGATCAGCGCGGTCATGATGCCGATGATGACGATCACCGTCATCAGTTCGATGAGCGTGAACGCGCGGTTCCTCCCGGTTGGAAGCCTTGGTCCCATGATCACCAGTTTCCGATGTCCGCTGCTTCCCCTTCGCCGCCGTCCCGGCCGTCCGCGCCGCGCGACCAGAGGTCGAAACTGGTCGGGTGATGGGTTCCGGGCAAACGGTATTGGTAGGGATTGCCCCACGGATCATCGCGCAACTGCTTGATGTACGGGCCGCGCCATTTCTTGTTGTCATCGTTGAGCGGCGCGTCCACGAGCACTTTCAAATTTTCGTCCGGGTTCGGATACCGGTCCATGTGGACGTAGAAGCGTTCCAGTGCGGATTCAAGCTCGGCGATGTGGGCCTTGGCGGCGCTCACTTTCGCGTCGTGCGTGGTGCCCATGAATTGCGGAATGATGGTTGCCGCCAGGATGCCGAGAATGACGACCACCACCATGATTTCGATCAAGGTGAAGCCGTGGAAGTTTTGTTGGGTGTTTCGTTTTGGCATAAAAATCAATGGATGGCCCGGCTCATTTTGAAGATCGGCAGCAGCAGGGCGATGACCATGAAGCCCACCAGCGAGCCGACGACCAATATCAAAATCGGCGCAAGCAGCGAAATCAGCGTCTTGGTTTTCGCCCGCATGTGGCGCTCCTCGATGTCCGCGACTTTCAACAACATTTCGTCGAGCGTGCCGCTCTCCTCGCCGACCGCGATCATTTGCACGACGGTTTTTGGAAAAATGCCCAGCTTGCGCAGCGGCGCGGCCAGCGAATCGCCGCCGCGTGTTTCCTCGGCCACGCTGGCGATCTGCGCGGCGAGCACGCGGTTGCCGATGGTGTTCTCCACGATCTTCAATGCCGGCAGCAGCGACACACCGCTTTTCACGAGCGTGCCCAGCGTGCGCGCAAACCGGCCCAGCGCGGCGGATTGGAACACGGCGCCGATCAGCGGCAGGCGCAACTTGAGTTTGTCCCAAGCCGTCGCGCCGCGGGGCGTGCGCAATCCCCACCAGATTCCCGCGACGATGCCGGAGACGGCGAGCAGCATTAATATTCCATGTTGATGCAGTGTGTCGCTGATTTTTAAAAGGATCAGCGTCGGCAGCGGCAGCACTTGCAGCATTTCCTTCAACATGCCAAATAATTTGGGCAGCACGACGGTCAACAAAACCGTGACGGTGACGACGCCAAAAATCAGCACGAACAGCGGATATGCCACCGCCGCGACCACTTCCCCGCGCACCTCGTCCTCATGCTCGAGCAGATCCGCCAGATCGTTCATCACGGTGGGCAGCACGCCGGCTTCCTCGCCCACGCGAATCATACTCGTGTAAAGTTTGCTGAAGAGCCGCGGGTTCGCGTCGAGCGCCACGGAGAAGGCGTCCCCTTTGCGGACGGATTCGGAAATCTGCCGCACCACCGCGCGCAACGCCGGATTAGATTCCTCTTCGCCGAGACTTTCCAGCGCCTGCGGAATCGGGATCGCTGCGCCGAGCAGCGCGCTCATCTCCCGGGTGAACGCTGTGATTTCCCTGCGCCGGACGCGGCTCCCGAACCCAGGTTCGGCGGGTGCTGCGGGAGAATTCGCGGCGGTCGTTTCGTTGGCGGGCGCGGTCACTTCCAAATTGGAGGGAAACAGGCCGCGTTGCGTCAGTAATTGCAGCGCGGATTTGCGGTCCTCGGCCTCAATCACCCCTTGAACGGGCGCGCCGCCGGCTTCAACCGCCTGGTAGCGGAAGGCGCTCATTCCAGCAAATCTCCCGATGACACGCGCAGGATTTCCTCGAGCGTGGTCAGGCCCGCCGCCGCCTTTTGCAGGGCGTCCTGGTGCATGGTGATCATGGTTTTTTGCGCGGTGGCCTTGAGTTCCGCGTTTGATTTTTTCTGCAAAATGAGTTCGCGTAGCTCGTTGGTGATCGGCAGCAGTTCAAAAATGCCGACCCGTCCGCGGTAACCGGTGCCGCGGCATTCCTCGCAGCCGGTACCGTGATAAAAACGGCCTTCGGCTTTCCGACCGCCCAGCGCCTCGATCTGTTCGCGGATTGCGGGCGTTACCGGATTTTCGGTTTTGCAATGCACGCAGATCTTACGCACCAGTCGCTGCGCCAGCACACCTTCCAGCGAGGACGAAATCAGAAATGCCTCGACGCCCATATCGATCAAGCGCGTGACTGCGCCGGTAGAGTCGTTCGTGTGCAGCGTGCTGAACACCTGGTGGCCGGTAAGCGCGGCGCGGATGGCGATCTCGGCGGTTTCCGAGTCGCGGATTTCGCCGACCATGACTACGTCCGGGTCCTGGCGCAGAATCGCCCGCAGCCCGCTGGCAAAAGTGAAGTTGCGGCTGGGTCGGACGGGGATTTGCGCGACGCCGGGCAGTTCATATTCCACGGGATCCTCGATGGTGAGGATTTTCAGTTCCGGCGTGTAAATGCTTTGCAATACCGAGTAAAGCGTGGTGGTTTTGCCGCTGCCGGTCGGACCGGTGGCGAGAAACAGGCCGTGCGGTTTTTCGACCAGCCGCGAGAGCAGGTGCGCGCGTTGCGGATCGAGGCCGAGTTCTTCGATGGTCTGGACGCGCGAGTTTTTTTCCAGCAACCGCATGACCAGGCTCTCGCCGTAAATCGTCGGCATGGTGCCGACGCGGATGTCCACACGCGTGCCGCGGTGATGAATTTGGATGTGGCCGTCCTGTGGCAGGTAACGCTCGGCGATGTTCATGTCCGCCATGATTTTGATGCGCGAGACGAGCGCCGCGTGCAGTTGTCGTGGCGGGGGCGGTTTCTCCTGCAGCAGTCCGTCCACGCGGTAGCGCAATTGCTGAGTGTTCTCGAACGGGACGAGGTGAATGTCGCTCGCGCGCTCGCGCACGGCGGTGGAAATGATGAGGTTGACCAGGTTCACGACCGTGGGCTCGTTGGCCATCACCTCGATGTCGTGGAGATTTTTCCCGTCGCCGTTCGGCAGGCGCGCCGGGCTGAGGTCCTCGATCATTTTTTCAACCGTGACCTGGTAACACGCGGCGATTTTTTCAGCGATTTCTTCGGCGGGAGCCTCAGTTTCCTCCACCTCCAGCCCGGTCAGCAGCCGGATGTCATCCATGACGCGCTCGTTTCCCGGCGCGGCGGTGGCGATGTGCAGCGTGCCGTTCTGGATTTTCAGCGGCAGGATGCGGTGGCGTTTGACGAATTCAGCGGGCAGCACGCGCATGGCGTCGCCGGCAGCCGGCAACGCCACCAGCCCGGCTCCCTCGGGAGACGCGGCCGCTTGGTTCGAGCCAGGCTGGTTCATGCTGAATAGGACTTGGTTTTATTTTGCAAAATCGGATCACCACACCTTACCGGAAACTCCCCGCGCTACCCAGCTATTTTCAAAAGGCGGGGCGGAGGCACTCATTCATAGACAACGCGGGGACGAAAAAGTTGCAAACTTTTTTCCGTGCCCCACCGAACCGTCAAAGTGTCTTGCCTTTATCAGAAGCAAAACCTCGGCAAGGTTACCGGGAATCCGTGATGCGCCAGGATCTCGCCACCCCTAGCCAATTTTGGCGATGCGATTTGGTTGACTTGGCTGGCATTTTTATCCAGTTTCGACGCACATTAGCCCTATGAAAAAATCGCCGACGGTCCGTTCGACCCGCCCAGTCGCCTTCGCCCTGGCTCAGGAGCGGTACGCCACGCTGGGTGTGGACGTGGATCGCGCGCTTCGGGTTCTCGCGCCAATCCCCATTTCGCTGCACTGCTGGCAGGGCGACGACG
>Ga0209698_10004394_pt1 | contig 15469 bp, 11 predicted proteins | sample LitLauG_LLR_2012_FD_187203 | JGI IMG/M metagenome (GOLD analysis project Ga0209698, IMG submission 187203) | Freshwater sediment microbial communities from Pennsylvania, USA - Little Laurel Run_MetaG_LLR_2012 (SPAdes) (version 2) | ecosystem: Environmental > Aquatic > Freshwater > Creek >...
ACGCGCCGTAGCTTCTCCTCGTCGGCGCCGAAATTCACGGCGGCGGTCTGAATGCGCGACGCGGTGGCTTGGTCCGCCATCACCAACTCGCCCGTCGAGGGCGTAAACGTCACCGTTCCGCTGAGCGCCAACTTGGCAACGGAAGCGACGTTGAAGATTCCCAGCAGGTTTATTTTCCAGGAAACGCGGGTTTGGCGAACCCGGCTCAAGATACTGCGAACCTCCGCGATGCCGGCGGGCAGCGCATCCGGATCGGCCAGGAGGCTCAAGTCTCCCCCGAGCGCCGCGTGTACGGCATCCTTTCCGCTGTCGGTCAAAGTAGCCAGATCGACCTCGTACAGGAATGCCGCTTCATCCTCCCGCAGCGACCCCCATTCGGCGTAAAGGGCCACCTCCAGCTTGCGGCTGGCTGCGGCCTTGACGGCGCTCTCGATCGAGCCGCCCTGACTCGCGGAAAAGCCGGCCTTTTCCAGCTCAGCCAGATCCGCCTTGGCGTCCGGGCTGATGGCGCCGATCACCGCCGGCAGCAGTTCCGTAGCCGGTCCGGCATCGATTCCGGCGTTGGCGGAAGCCGTCACGCTGAAATCGGAATCCCGCTTGCGATACCATCCCAACCGCACATGCCGGGTATCGATTTTCTCCACCCGCACCTGGTAATCGGCACTAATCTTCCACGCGGCTTCGACGCTCACCGAGCCGCTCTGCGTAATCGCGAGCGCGGACACCGGGCTCGGCAGCGCAACGGTCGCCAGGGGATTGGCCACCGCCAGCAAATTGGCGGTCGCCGAGAACTGAAGGCAGCCGCTCCCGTTCACAGTCACGATATGGCCCGTCGATAGCCCCTCGAGATCGCCGGTATCGGCCGGAATTACGAAGCCCCCGATGGATTGCCTCAGCGCCTCGGTAACGGTGACCGCCTCCGCGCCCAACGCAAAGGGAAGGTAGGACGAGATGTCGATTCCTGTTTGCGCGGCCATGCCGAACGTCAGAGAACCGGAAGGACCCTGCACTCCCACATTGACCGTGGCGCGCAATCCCAGGGCCACATAACAGGTCCCCACGGGTATTTGGAGGTTCTCGCCATAGTCGTCTACGGCGAACAAGACGTTGCTCTCCGGAGTACGGGAAATCACCCGGAACGAACCGCCGGCATCGGCGCCAATCGTCAACTGGGCGCCATCCGTCCCCAGGTTTACAGGCTGAGCAAACGAAAGTGTAGGCTCGAGCGAGCGCACCAGAGGATCGTTCAGCGTCAGAATCTGGAGCTGGCCAATATTGCCACCCTGTAGGAGCAAACCGGGCAACGCACCCACGGATTTCAGCAGTGACGACGTGGGCGCCAGCTCGGCATCGAGATTGACTCCGAGCTGGTCGGTAATCTTGATGTTCGGCATTCGGCTCCTCAAGAAATCGTAGACAGCCGATTGAACTCGGGAATACCCGCGCGGCGGCCGGCCATCCACCGCAGCACGTAAACCTGCCGCGGATCGGTAAGGCTGCCTCCTATGCCGTTCGCCGCGACTTCCAAAATAGCATGCGCCAACAGGTCTTTGAAGTAATCGATATCGGGCTCTGTCAAAACGCAGTCCAGGCCGTTGATGGTCCGCCGGTCGTTTTCATGGAAGGGAAGGTCAATTGCACGTTGGCCTCGCCAAACTGGATCTGCTTGCGCCATGAGTCTTCCTCCTCCGGAGCAAATACCGGCTTTGATACTACGCTTCTTATCTGTGCTTTGGCAATCGTGTCATCTTCGGGTTCTTCGGGTGTCGGCCGTAAAGCCCGGCCCTGGTGGCGACTGCCTGGTCGTTTAGCGCATCATAGTAGGTATGGCGACTCAGACTCTCAACCTGACCGTTCAGGGAATGACCTGTGGCAATTGCGCCCGGAGCGTGGAACGGAAGCTGGCTTCCACGCCAGGCGTGAGCAAAGCGACGGTGGATCTCCAAGGGGCTAAAGCCACCGTAGAATACGACGCGGACCTGGTGAAACCGGACGTCGTTGCCAACGCCGTCCGGCAACTCGGCTACGAAGTTCCCGCATGAGCGTAGCGACGCCCGACCGGGTGGACTTACCTGTCTCGGGGATGACCTGTGCGGCCTGCGCCCGCGCTATCGAGCGGACCCTCACGAATACTCCCGGCGTGGAGCGGGCGCACGTCAACTTTGCCACGTCCACCGCGACCGTCGAGTATGACCCCGTCCGTCTCAAAGTAGGCGATTTTATCGGCGCCATCGAGGAGTTGGGCTATGGCGTTCCGGAAACCGAGCCTGCGCCCGATTCCGAAGTCATCGGCTATCGGCGCCGGCTGATGGTGGCCGCGGTGCTCACTGCGCCCGTGATGGCCCTGGGAATGACGCACCACGCGCCCTGGCTCCAGCTCGCCTTGACAGTTCCGGTCGTCCTTTACGCCGGCGCGGCGTTCTACACGGGCGCCTGGAGCGCGTTGCGCCACCGGTCCGCCAATATGAACACGTTGATCGCCCTGGGCACCGGGGCGGCGTTTCTCTATTCGCTGTACGCAACCGCAAGCGGGGTTCACGAAGTCTACTATGAAGCCGCCGCCGCCATCATTACGCTGATCCTGCTCGGCCGCACTCTGGAGGCTCGCGCCCGCGGCAAGGCCTCCGAAGCCATTCGCCGCCTCATGGACCTGCAACCGCCTTCGGCGCGCGTGATCCGCGATGGTTCCGAGAGTGAGGTTCCCCTGGCGGAAGTCCGCGTGGGAGACGTAGTGGTGGTCCGGCCCGGCGAACGTATCGCCGTGGATGGCGCCGTGATCGAAGGCGACTCGGCAGTGGATGAATCCATGCTCACCGGCGAGAGCATGCCGGTGGAGAAGGCGCGCGGAGCCTCGGTCTTCGCGGGCACCATCAACCGCTCCGGAACGTTCCGCTTCGCGGCGCGGAAAGTGGGGCGCGCCACGGTGCTGCGGCAGATGATCGAAATGGTGAAGCAGGCGCAAAGCTCGCGAGCCCCGGTGGCCCGCCTGGCCGATGTCGTCAGCGGCTGGTTCACGCTCGGCGTGCTGCTGGTGGCGATGTGCACGTTCGCCGCATGGCTATTCTTCGCGCCTTTTGCGACGGCCCTGGTAAACGCCGTGGCGGTCCTCATCATCGCCTGCCCCTGCGCCCTGGGGCTGGCCACGCCGACGGCCATTATGGTGGGCACCGGACGCGGCGCCGAACACGGCATTCTGATCAAAGGCGGCGAAGCGCTCGAGATGGCGCACAAGATCGATACGGTGGTACTCGACAAGACCGGAACGCTCACGCTCGGCCGCCCGCAGGTAACCCGCATTTTGCCGGCTGCGCACTATTCGGAAACCGAGATCTTGCGGCTGGCCGCCGCCGCCGAGCGTTACTCCGAGCACCCTCTAGCCAAGGCGGTTTTGGAAGCTGCCGCGAAGCGTGGTATCGCCCTGGAAGAACCGGCCGCGTTCTCGGCGCAAACCGGATTGGGCGTGCGCGCGATGGTGGGCGGGCATGAAGTAATCGTGGGGCGGCCCGGAATCACGATCACTGTCGACGGGTCTCCGGCCGGCGAACTGGAAATCGCGGATCTCAATAAGCCGGAGGCGGCGCTGGCGGTGCGACGCCTGCGGGAGATGGGGCTCGACGTTTGGCTGATCACCGGCGATCGCCGCCAATCCGCGGACCGCGCGGCGCAAGAAGCCGGCATCCAGGACGTCATGGCCGAAGTTCTGCCGGAGCAGAAGGTCGCGGCGATAAAGAGACTTCAGGCCAACGGAAAACGGGTCGCCATGGTGGGCGACGGTATCAACGACGCTCCCGCGCTGGCCCAGTCCGATCTCGGCATCGCCATGGGCGCAGGCACGGACGTGGCCATGGAAGCGGCCGGTGTCACCCTGATGCGCGGCGATCTGAACGGCGTGGCCGATGCCGTGGAACTCTCGCGCCGCACGATGCGGATCATCCGCCAGAACCTATTCTGGGCGTTCGCTTACAACACGGTGGGAATTCCGGTGGCCGCCCTGGGCCTGCTTTCCCCGATGGTGGCCTCCGCCGCCATGGCGCTCTCCAGCGTCACCGTGGTGACCAACAGCCTGCGATTGCGCTAGAGACCACGTCTATCATGCTTCCCTATCCCCATGCTTCCCATGCTTCCCTACCCATGCTTCCCTACCCATTGACACCCACCACTCCAAGCAGTAGACTCCTCGACGCGACATCATGAAGATCCGCAGCGTTTTCTCTCCGGCGTTCGCGGCGTTGTGGCTGTCTCTGTCCGGCCTTCCTGCCGCCCGAGCGCTGAGCGTCTGCGCAGACCCCAATTACCTGCCGTATTCCAATCGAGCCGGTGAGGGGTTTGAAAACCAGATTGCCGACGCTGTTGCCAAAGCGCTCGGTGAATCCGTGGAGTACACTTGGGCCAGTTACCGGGGCCACGGCGGTTTTCCCCAGTTCCTGTCCGCCACGCTCGACGCCCGGAAGTGCGACGTTGTGATGGACATTCCCTATGGGAGCCGGGAAGAACTGACGACCCGGCCCTACTATACTTCGTCCTACGTTTTTGTCTCTCTCAGAAACAAGAACTATTCCCTCAAAAGCATGGATTCGCCGGTGCTCAAGCAGATTCGGGTCGGTTTTGAACGCGATACCCCCGCCGAGGATGCCTTGAAGATGCGCGGTCTGATTCCCGGAAACGTGACAGCGTTCGACGTGTCCGGGGAGGAAGGGGCCTCACCCGCGATGATGCTCGCCGCTCTGCAAGAAGGGCAAATCGACGTCTTGATTACCTGGCTGCCGGCGATTGGCGCTTTCCTGCGCGCCTATCCCGGTCTGGAAGTGGTATCTGTTCCCAACGAAAGGGCTCTGGGGCCACCGGAGCGGTACAGTTTCCCCATGTCGATGGGAGTCCGCGAGGGCAGCGAAGCCCTGAAAAAGCGGCTGGACGACGTGATCGAAGAGCACCAGGCGGAGCTCACGTCGATCTTGACTGGCAACGGCGTCACACGCCCGGAGCCTAAATGATCCGGAGATGCGGCGTGCTGAGAACTGTAGTTGTGGCCGCAATGGCAGCGGCCGCGGCCAAGCCGCAGGGCGCTCCCTCGAATTCCGCGCCCGGAAACGGCGAAAAGCTGATCCAGGCAAATGACTGCACTTCCTGTCATGCCGTCAATCGCGAGGTAGTGGGACCGTCTTACAGTGAGGTCGCCCAGCGCTATGCCGGCCAGGCGGAGGCTCTGGAAAAACTGGCTGCGAAAATTCGCGACGGAGGAGGCGGCATGACGCCTCATCCCGATTTGACGGATGCGCAACGGACCGAGATGGCGCGGTGGATCCTCTCGCAAACTGCGCACACCGCCATCCAGTCTGAGACGAAACAGTACGCCTATACGCGGAAGGACGGGACCACCATTCAGTTGGACTTTCCGCTATTTGTGGACACCAACGGCCCCAAGGTGACCAAGGACGTTTTCCATGGCTACCAGTTGTATAACTCGTACTGCTACCGCTGCCATGGGACCGACGCGACGGGCGGCCAACTTGGGCCGGATCTGCGGCGCTCTGTGGCCGCGATGAAACTGCCGGAGTTTCTGGCGGTGGCCATGGCGGGCAGGAAAGAAAAGGGCATGCCCGGCTGGGCCGGCTTTCTGAGTGAAGACGATGTGGTTCACATTTACAAATACGTAAAGGGAAGAAGCCTCGACCTTGTGCCGTCCGGGAGGCCCGCCTCGGAGCAGGACTGATTTCCGGAATCGGATATTCGAGTAAGGTTTGAGAATGCAAAGGAGACTGATATGCGCCGCATGAGATGGCTGAACCTGACAATGGCACTCTTTGCCTCGGCTGCGATCCCGGCTATCGCGCTGGGCGACGAACCGCTGGAGAAAGATGCCCAGGACCCCAATCAGTGGGTGCTGCCGCTGGGGAGTTACAGCGGCATCCGCCACAGCAAACTGAACCAGATCAACGCGCGGAATGCCGGCAAACTCAGGGTGGCCTGGACCATGTCCACCGGCACGCTGCGCGGCCAGGAGGGACAGCCGCTGGTGGTCGGCAATATGATGTACTTCGAAAGCTCCTATCCCAATTTCGTATACGCCATCAACCTCGACAGCGTGGGGCAAATCGTCTGGAAGTTCGCGCCGGAGCAGGATAAATTTTCGCCCTCGGTGGCTTGCTGCGATCTGGTAAACAAGGGCGTCGCCTATGCCGACGGGAAAATTCTGGTCAGCACCTTAGACACGCACGTCTACGCCCTCGACGCCAAGACCGGCAAGGTGGTCTGGAGCGCGCAGAATGGCGACCCGCAACTGGGTCAAACCATGACCATCGCTCCCCTGGTGGTGCACGATAAAGTCATCGTCGGCATTTCGGGCGGCGAGTACGGCGTGCGCGGCCATCTGACCGCCTACGATCTCAAATCCGGTAAGCTCGTTTGGCGAGCCAACAGCGTGGGGCCCGATGCGGACATCCTGTTCGATCCCAATAAGACCATCGACGGGGCAACCCAACAACCCGTAGGCCGGGATTCCAGCCTCAAAACCTGGAATCAGGACGAGTGGAAGCTCGGCGGCGGCACGACGTGGGGCTGGTATACTTACGATCCCCAGCTCAACTTGGTTTACTACGGGAGCGGCAATCCGGGAACCTGGAATCCCACGCAGCGGCCCGGTGACAACAAGTGGTCCACCACCCTGTTCGCCCGCAACCCCGATACCGGCGTGGCCGCATGGGCCTATCAGATGACTCCCCACGACGCCTGGGATTACGATGGCATCAACGAGAGCGTACTGACGGAGAGCGTGATCGACGGCAATACGATCCCGACGATGACGCATTTCGACCGCAATGGCTTCGCCTACCTGCTGGACCGCCGCACGGGGAAGTTGCTCGGCGCTCACAAATTCGATCCCTCCACGAACTGGGCCAACGAGATCGACTTAAAGACCGGCCGCCCGGTCCTGAATCCGGAAAAGATGACCAAGGAAGACGTCAATGTCAAAGACATCTGCCCGGCCGCACAGGGCGCCAAGAATCACCAGCCGGCCTCTTACGATCCCAAAAGTAAACTGTTCTATGTGGGCACCAATCACATCTGCATGGACTACCAGGCGTTCAGCGTCAAGTACCGGGGCGGCTTTCCCTATGTCGGCGCCACGCTGAGCATGTTCCCCGCAGACCACGGCAACACTCGCGGCCGCCTCATCGCCTTTAACGCGGTGACGGGGGAGACCAAGTGGGCCGTCAACGAAACGTTCCAGGTGTACAGCGGGCCGCTGACCACCGATGCCGGCGTGCTCTTCTACGGCACGCTGGATGGCTGGTTCAAGGCCGCCGATCAGGCCACGGGAAAAACGCTCTATCAGTTCCACACGCCCTCGGGCATCATTGGCAACCCGATCAGTTACATGCACAAAGGGAAACAGTACGTCGCCGTGCTCACGGGCGTCGGAGGATGGGCCGCTATCGGCCTTGCCGAAGGTCTGACCAAGGGGACGGAAGGCCTCGGCGCCGTCGGGCTTACCACGTCGCTGGGGGACTATACGAATCTCGGAGGAACGCTGGTCGTCTTTTCGTTGGAATAGGGGCGGCGACCACACGTCCGGCCGGGCCACCCATTTCGGCCATACTGGCCCTGTTATAGCCCAGGCCGCAACCCACGTGGAAGGCATGGTCGCCCGCCTGCCCCCAAAGTGTTCCCGGGGAACGGCCGCGAAGGCTTGCGCCAGCGCCGAGTCCTGGGATGATTTTCGCGTACAATGCTTCTGAAATGAAATCGCTCGGGCTTTACCTGTCGGCGGTCCTGCTGGCTGGCTGCCATCGGGAACGCGAGGCTTCCGTGGACCCGGCGATCGCGGCGGAGATACAGCGGATTCGCGCTATCGACAATCATGCGCATCCCGTGCGTCCGGTGCGCAACGGTCCGCCGGACCGCGAGTTCGATGCGCTGCCGGTGGACCATATGGAGCCCGCGTCGGACCCGCTGAGCCTGCGGCCGAACGCTCCGCTGACCTTGGAAGCCAATAACCAGTTCCCCAACAAGCCGTCTTTGATACGCGAAAACGGCGATGCGTACCCGGCCTGGGTTCTGGACCAAATGGGTGTGGACGTGATGCTGGCGAATCGCGTGGCGATGGGAGCCGGCATCCAGCCGCCCCGCTTCCGCTGGGTACCGTATGCCGACGCGCTGATTTTTCCGCTCGACAACACCAGACTCGCGGCGCGCAGCCCAGACCGCAAAGCCTTCTTCCCCTTGGAGGACGCTCTGCGAACGCGATATCTGCACGAGGCGGGCTTCCAGGGGGTGCCGGCCACCTTGGCGGATTACCTGGGGCGCGTCGTGACGCCTACGCTCGAGCGGCAGAAGCAGGGCGGGGCGGTGGCGGAAAAATTCGAGGCGGCGTACCTGCGCTCGCTCCAATTCGACAAGGTCGAGCGGGCGGCTGCGGATCGGGTTTACCGCCAACCGGCGCCCACCGCAGCCGATTACAAGCTGCTCCAGGACTTTCTGTTTCGGTACATCGTGAGCGAGTGCGGGCGCCTGGGAATGGCCGTGCATCTGCATTCGGACGCTGGAGCGGGAAGCTACTTCGAAGTCGCAGGAGCCAATCCGCTGCTGCTCGAATCGGTGCTGGAAGATCCGGAACTACGCAAGACGCGGTTCGTCCTGTTGCATGCGGGATGGCCCTTCACGCGCGAAATCACCGCACTTCTGGAGAGGCCGAATGCGTACCTCGATTTTTCCGCCGCGGACCTGTTGCAGACGCCGGCCTCCCTGGCGGCGGACATTCGCCAGTGGCTGGAGTGGGTGCCGGAAAAGGTCCTTTTCGGAACCGATGCGTATCCGTACTCGGATCAATTGGGCTGGGAAGAATCCGGCTGGATCGCCGCGCGCACCGCACGGCAAGCGTTGGGTCTCGCGCTCACGGGGATGCTGCGCGATGGCGAAATCACGCGCGACCGCGCGTTGGAGCTGGCCCGCATGGTGCTACGCGAGAATGCGCGCCGTCTTTACGGATTATGAGAAAAAAGCTGACTGCCCGCGAGGCGGCCCGGAAACTGATCCGCGTTCCGAGGACGATCCCGATGGAAGCGGCCTTCCAGCGTGCGATGCGGCAGATCCCGCGCGGCAAGGTGGCCACCTACGGGCAAGTCGCCGCGGCTGCTGGCTATCCGCTATTTCACCGGCAGGTGGCGCAGATGCTCCGGAAATCGCACGGTACGCTACCCTGGCAACGGGTCGTCGGCGCGGGTGGAGCGATCAAGCTGAAATACGAAGCCGGCCACGAGCAGCGTTTGCGGCTGGAGTTCGAAGGCGTGCGCTTCCGCGGCAAGCGCGTCGACATGATCGAGCACCAGCACGTGTTCCGGACGTGGGAGCTATAGGTACTTCGCCAGCCACGCCTGGACTTCCTGGTAGAAGAAGCGGCTGTCTTCCCCCTTGGTAATCCAGTGGTTCTCTTCTTCCCAGACGATCAGCTTGCTGGGAATGCGCAAGCGCTGCAAGACGCTCCAGTTCTCCAGAGTCTGGTTGATCGGGACGCGGAAATCGCGCTCGCCCACGCTGAGGAGGATGGGCGTGCGAAAATTCTTGGCGTAGCGGATCGGACTCTGCTCCTGCCAGACCTTGGCGTTCTCCCAGGGGGGGCCGCCGGAGTTCACTTCGCGATGATAGATGCCGTCACTGGTGCCCCATTGCGATTGGAGATCGATTTCGCCGGAGTGGGCGATGAGGCACTTGTAGCGCGTCGTGGTGGCCTGAAGCCAATTCACCAGGTGGCCGCCATAGCTGGCGCCGGCGGCCGCCTGCCGCGCGCCGTCCAGGAAGGGGAACTGCCGGATGGCTTCGTCCGCCGCTTCGTTGATTTCCTCGCCGGGACCTTTCAGCGGGTCGAACTGGATCTCCTGCGCGAATTTCTCGCCATAACCGGTGGAGCCGGTGTAGTCGGTGAGCAGCACCACGTAACCGGGCGCGGCCAGCAGATGGTAGTTCCAGCGCACGAAGAACTGGTCGCGCCACATGTTGGCCGCGCCGCCGTGAATGACGACGAGCAACGGGTATTTCTTGCGCTCATCGAAATTCGGCGGCAGCGCGAGCATGTTATGGATGCGCTTGCCGCGCTGGCTGGTGAACCAGAAGTGACGCAGCGGCAGCCAGTCGATCTGTGCGGCACGCTCGGTGCTGAAATCGGTGAGCTGGTGGCGCTGCGCGGTCCCGGGGTCAATGCGGACGAGCTCGCCGGGGTTGACCGCGCTTTCCCAATCCGCCAGCAAAATGGGCGATGCCGCTTTGGATGGGATCGCGAGATTGGTGTAGCAGCCCGCCGTCATGGGGAATGCTTCCCGCGCCGCGCCCCCTTCGGCGGGCGCCTGGAAGAGTTTTTCCAATCCGGCATCTTCGGCCAGAAAGTAGATGGTGCGGCTATCCGGCGTGATGCCATAGCTGGTGACGGAATGATCGGGAGAAGTGAGTATGGTCCGCTCGCCATTGGCGGGCCAAGGCAGCATGGCGATGCGGTCCGCGTAATAAACTTTGCCACCTTCCTCATTCGACAGTGCGTAGAGGGCTTTCCCATCGGGCCGGAATACAGGCTTTCGGAAGCTCTCGTTGCCGGAGGTGAGGGCTTTCGGCTCGCCTCCCGCCGCCGGTACCTGGTACAGCCGGACGATGACGTTGGCAAAGGCAGCTTCGGTACGGTTGGCCGTTGCGGCGAAGACCAGGGACTGCCCGTCCGGCGCCCACGCCGCCACCAGTTCTTCCCCGGAGTTGGTTTCGGTGCCGCTGAACCCCGGGGCGGCAGCGAGCTTCGAGCCGGCCAGTAAGTCGCGCGGCTGCGTGGTTGCGTTCAGCTCCTGGACGAAGAGGTGAATCTGGCGGTCGTCGAGCCAATGGTCCCAATAGCGGATGGGAAACGTTTCATAAACCCGCGCGTGGTATTTCAAACCCTTCCGCTCGGCGGCAGCCTTTTGGTTGGCGGAATCATTGGCCGCGCCGCGGTACACCATGCTGGTGAAGGCCACGGCCTGTCCGTCGGGGCGCCATCGGGGCGCGGAAGCTCCCGTGGAAAGCGAGGTGACGCGCACGGCCTCCCCGCCGCCCGCTATATCCAGCACATAGATCTGGTTGACCTCGTCCCCCTCGCGACGCGCGGAAAACGCAATGCGCCGGCTGTCAGGGCTCCACTGCACGCCAGTTTCGGGAGCCCTGGTGTTGGTCAGCCGGCGCGGCCTGGCACTGCCATCGGCCGGAACGATCCACAAATCGGAGACCTGTTTGGACTCGTCATAGGCGGGCTCGTTGAGGGAGAAGACCACCCATTTGCCGTCCGGGCTGGGTACCGGCGCACCGACCTGTTTCATGAGGAAGACGTCCTCGTGAGTGATGGTTGTTTTGGCGGAGAAGAGCGCCGTGAAACAGAGAAAAGCCGCGGAAATGCGGAGAATGGGGCGCATACCTGGAGTATATCCGGTACCGCTCTATTTTGCGCAGCCCTGGCGCGCCTGCTCGATCTCCTGGAAGAGCCGGGCGGCGCCTTCGCCGGTCAACGTGCCGATGACGTGGCTCTGCCCTTTTTCCACGGTAATCTTCACCGTGAAGCCTTTGGCGCGAAACTGCGACGCCTGCTGCTGCATTTCATCCAGCCAGCCGGAATCCAACTCCCCCACGTGCATGTTGATGCACATTTTGGCGAGGGCGTTCAGCCGTTCCGGCGTGGCGTCCGGAAGGTAGCCGGGAAAACCTGTCACCGACCAAAAATATTGGGGATAGGCCGCCGCGATGTAAAAGGCGCTGATGCCGCCGTTGGACATGCCCGCGATATGAAATTTGTTGTCGCGGATTTTGTACTCGGCGAGGAGCTGATCCAGGAACGCGGGGAAGACGCGCGCGCCCTCCTCGAAAAACAACTGCCCGTTGGGAGCGGCCGGGATCACCACGATGTACCCGCGCCGCTGCGCCTCCGCGGCCCAGTTCCGTTGGAGCGTGGTCATGACCATGTCCATGGTCTGCGAACCCGGCGGAAACGCCAGCACTGCCGGATAGCTCTTCGCCGCATCGTAGTCGGTGGGAAGAATCACTTTATAGTGCAGGGGCATTCCGGCGATGTTCGTGTCTTTGTCGAACACCTTGGACCAAGCCATAGGGCACGCCAGAAAAGCAAGTAAGGCAACGGTGAGTCGCTTGTGCATGACGCCGATTTTACTCCCATCAGTAGGCTTTCGCGATCACCACCCTGCGGTCCACCTGCTCGCCGGTCAGGATGCACTTGCCGGGACCGTCGCACTCGTCGGTCAGTGGAATGTTGCGGACGGTGGCTTTGAATTCCTTCAGGCGGGCGTCGCATGCCGGGTCATCTTTGATGTGCGCCATGACGAACTGGCCGCCGCCTTTTTCGGCGGTCACTTCCGCCAAGAGAGACTCTACTTCGGCGAGCGAATTGGCTGCCACCGTATTTTTCCGGAGTCGCTCCCTGGCGGCTCCGAACAGATCCTGTTGCATCTGGGAGAGCGCGGCCGGCAGGGCAGCGGCCACTTGGGATTGCGGCAGGATCTGTTTGACTCCGGTGTCGCGGCGTTTGAGGACGACATTGCCGGAAGCCAGATCGCGCGGCCCCAACTCCAGAACGACGGGCACGCCGCGCCGCTCCCAATGGAAGAACTTCGCCCCGGGGGTCAGTCCTTCGCGGTCGTCCAGCTTCGCACCGGTCTCGGCGGCGATCCGGTGTGCCGCCTCCAGCACTTTGCTCTTTTCCTCGTCTTTCCGGTAGATCGGCACCAACACGGCCTTGACCGGAGCCAATTTCGGTGGCAACACCAGCCCCTTGTCGTCGGAGTGGGTCATAATCAAGCCGCCAATCAGCCGCGTACTCACTCCCCAGCTCGTTTGCCAGACGTATTCGGGCTGGCCTTCCTTACTCTGGAACTTCACGTCGAAAGCCTTGCCGAAATTCTGCCCTAGATCGTGACTGGTGCCGGCTTGCAGGGCCAGGCCGTTTTGCATCATCGCCTCGATGGAGTAACTGCGCAGAGCCCCGGCGAATTTTTCGGCGCGCGTCTTCGCGCCCTTAATCACCGGCATCGCCATGACGTCTTCGGCCACTTCCCGATAAACGTCGAGTATGCGGAGGACCTCCTCGAGGGCTTCTTCATGATTGGCGTGGGCCGTATGGCCCTCCTGCCAGAGGAACTCGGTGGTACGCAAAAACAGGCGCGTGCGGAGCTCCCAGCGCACCACGTTCGCCCATTGGTTCATCAGCATCGGGAGATCGCGCCAGCTCTGGATCCAACGCGCGAAGAAGTGGCCGATGATTGTTTCCGACGTCGGGCGAATGACATACGGCTCCTCCAGTTCCTTGCCGCCGGCAATGGTGACCACCGCCAGTTCCGGCGAGAAGCCTTCCACGTGCTCGGCCTCCTTGTGCAGGAAGCTTTGCGGGATGAGCAGCGGAAAATAGACATTCTGGTGGCCGGTGGCCTTGAAGCGCGTGTCGAGCTCGTGCTGGAGCAGTTCCCAGACGGCATAGCCATTGGCTTTGATGACCATGCAGCCTTTCACGATTTCTGCGGGCTCGGCCATATCGCCCTGGAGAACGACATCCTGGTACCAGGCGGCGAAGTCCTCGGCGCGGGGGGTGATGGGAGATTCGGGCATAGGTGGATATTCCAGTGTAGTGCGGGACAAGATGCGGGTCGCAGCCCGCAATTTCATCGCAGGACGGTGACGGCGCGGCAGCGGTTCGGGCCGAGGCTATGCACGCGGCCGCCACAGTCTCTGCTGAGATAGAATTGTCGTCCGGTATTTCGATTGGGAGCGTCGGAGCGCGGCCCTATATCTACGCCGTGATTTTGCGGGTACTGGCGGTCTTCTCTACTTTGGTTCACGCAGACGATATTCGAGGTTCTGTCCTTATGAAGATTTTCGCGAGCCTTCCCCTAATGCTTTGCATTGCGTTGCCAGCCGCCGTCCTGGCTCAATCTTTTTCGGCTCCGCAGGATGCCTCGCAGGGCCAGACAATTACTATCACATCCGCCGGACCGTTACCGGCCGGTATGTACACAGCCAGGCTGACTCCCCAAACCGGAGGGGGCGCCGCGATTTCGCTGCCGGCCGCACTCCAGGGCAATACGCTCGGCCTCGTGCTGGCCGCGGCCACAGTTCCGGCCGGCGCCTACACCCTGGCGGTTGTTTCGGGAGCGAATACCACGGTGGTCGGGCCATTGACCGTCTACACACCGGCAGATCCTCAAATCTCGAAGCAGCCATCGCTGCCCGAGATCACCCGTGGACAGCAGGTCGTTATCCAGGGAAAAAATTTCGCCCCCGGTGCTTACAACGTTTACCTCGGCACCACCGCGGGGAACCCACGGGATGGGATCCAACTTCCCGCGACCGCTTCGGCGGACAAGCAGACCCTCGCTTTCAGCGTGCCGTCCGACAAGGTGCCGATCGCCCGATACGTGGTTTGGGTCGGCGTGGGAGGGAGTTTCTACCAGGTTCCGGGCGATCTACGGCTCCTTAACGATTCCCAGGCCCCGGTCACGCTGGACGCCATCAATCCCATCACCCTCTACCCGACCGACCGTAGCGGCTTCGATTTTGAGATTTCGGGCAAGAACCTAGGCAGCCCCGCCTCGAACAATCTGCTGGTGGTGGTGGGCCGGGGTCTCGTAGGCACCGGCACCGCCACCGAGTGCGCCGCCTCAAAGGCCGGCGGAAAGTATGACAAGCCATGTCTGGAAATCGAGCCGGGCATGGAGACTCGCAAGCTGAGGGTGCTGGGCTTCCAGCGTGCCAAGTACGATGGCCCCATCTCGCTCCAGCTTCAAGTGGGCAATAACGTGTCCAATGCCCTGCCGCTCACCTTCTCCCGCATTTCCGAAAGCGGCGTCTTCTGGGGCGCGCTGGCGGTTTTCCTGGTGATCGGTGCGATCGTGGTGCGCCTGGTATGGAAGGGAGTAGGGCACGCCACAATCGGACAGAAGTCCTACAGTCCGTGGTATGGCTTCTTCCTCGACAAGGAAACCAACACCTTCAGCCTGTCCAAGTTCCAACTGCTCACGTGGACCTGTGTTTTTGTCTTCGGATACCTATACCTGTTTCTTTGCCGGATGCTCATCCAGTGGAAATTCGAGCTGCCGCCCGTACCGGATGGTTTGCCGGGGATGCTGGCCATCAGCGCTGGTACGGTGGTGGCCGCGGCGGGCGCTACCGAAACACGGGGGTCAAAGGGCGCGGGCGCGATCCATCCATCGATGGCCGACTTCATTACTACCGGCGGCATGGTGGTGGGCGAGAGGTTCCAGTTCTTCGTCTGGACCCTGGTAGGGTCCTTCGGGTTCCTCGCGCTGCTGCTGCTGACGGACCCGGCGAAGCTGGTGGAACTGCCGCCCATACCGCCCAGCTTCCTTTACGTGATGGGAATCAGCTCGGTCGGGTATCTCGCGGGAAAAGTGACGCGCAAGCCGGGACCGGTGATCCGCTCGCTTATGATTTCGAGTGTGGG
>Ga0209698_10004395_pt1 | contig 15467 bp, 13 predicted proteins | sample LitLauG_LLR_2012_FD_187203 | JGI IMG/M metagenome (GOLD analysis project Ga0209698, IMG submission 187203) | Freshwater sediment microbial communities from Pennsylvania, USA - Little Laurel Run_MetaG_LLR_2012 (SPAdes) (version 2) | ecosystem: Environmental > Aquatic > Freshwater > Creek >...
GTGATCGCCGCCGTCAACGTCGTCTTCCCGTGATCCACGTGCCCGATCGTCCCCACGTTCACGTGCGGCTTCGTGCGCTCATACTTCTGCTTGGCCATGAACGAAACCTCCGTCTTGGATGACAGCCCCAGGCTGCGGCCCGGACGGCGAGCGCCCCGGGGCCGGTCCCCAACTAACTCTTGGCCTTCGCCACGATCTCCTCGGCTACCGCCTGCGGTAGCGTCTCGTAACGCGAGAACTGCATCGAGTAAACGGCGCGCCCCTGCGACATCGAACGCATCTTGGTGGCATATCCGAACATCTCCGCGAGCGGAACCGACGCCGCCACGACGCGAGCCGATCCGCGCGTGAACATGCCGCCAATGCGACCGCGGCGCGACGACAGGTCGCCGATGATGTCGCCCATGTACTCCTCGGGCACCACGACCTCGACGTCGAAGATCGGCTCCAGCAGGCGCGGCTTCGCCTTCGCGCACGCCTCCTTGAACGCCATCGAGGCGGCGATCTTGAACGCCATCTCGGAGGAGTCCACGTCGTGATAGGAGCCGTCCAGCAGCGTCACCTTGAGATCCACCATCGGATAGCCGGCGACGATGCCGCTGCGCAGCGCCTCCTCGACGCCCTTCTCGCACGCGGGGATGTACTCCTTCGGAATGGCGCCGCCCACCACCTCGCTCTCGAACTCGAAGCCCTTGCCCGGCTCCTGCGGTTCGACCTTGAGCGTGACGTCGCCGTACATGCCCTTGCCGCCGGTCTGGCGGATGAAGCGGTGGCGCTGCTCGGCCGGAATCGTGATCGTCTCGCGATACGCGACCTGCGGCTTGCCGACGTTGGCCTGAACCTTGAACTCGCGCAGCATGCGATCCACGATGATCTCGAGGTGCAGCTCGCCCATGCCCGAGATCACGGTCTGCGCGGTCTCCTCGTCGGTGCGCACGCGGAACGTCGGATCTTCCTCGGCCAGGCGCCCCAGCGCCTCGGACATCTTTTCCTCGTCGACCTTGGACTTGGGCTCGATCGCCACGTCCACGACCGGCTCGGGGAAATGCATGGACTCGAGCGCGATCGGCTTGTCGAGATCGCACAGCGTGTTGCCCGTCGTGACGCCCTTCAAGCCAATCGCCGCCGCGATGTCGCCGGCGAAGACCTCTTTGATCTCCTCACGCTTGTTGGCGTGCATCTGCAGCAGACGGCCGATGCGCTCCTTGCGGCTGCTGGCGGCGTTCAGGACCGAATCGCCGGTCTGGACGCGGCCCGAGTAAACGCGGAAGAACGTGAGCTTGCCGACGTGCGGATCGGTCGCGATTTTGAACGCCAGGCCCGAGAACGACTCGGTGTCCTCCGGCTTGCGCGTGATGTGCACGAAGGTCTGGAGGTCCTGGCCCTGGATTGGCGGCTTGTCGAGCGGCGAGGGCAGGAAGTCCACCACCGCGTCGAGCAGGCGCTGAACGCCCTTGTTCTTGAACGCGGAGCCGCACAGCACCGGGTTGATCTGGCCCGCCAGCGTGCCCTTGCGCAGGGCGCGGCGCAGGTCGTCGGAGGTGTAGGGCTTCTCGTGGAGGTAGTCGTCGAGCAGCTGCTCGTCGAACTCGGCGATCGACTCGAGCAGGTGATGGCGGGCGTTCGAGGCCGACTCCTGCAGGTCGCGCGGAATGTCGTGCAGATCGAACGTGGTGCCCTGGCTCTCTTCGTGGTAGGTGATCGCCTTCATCTCGACCAGGTCGATCAGTCCCTGGAACTGGTCGCCGGCGAACATCGGGATGTGGATCGGAACCGGCCGCGCGCCCAGGCGGTCGCGCATCATCTGGACGACGTTCTCGAAGTCCGCGCCGATGCGGTCCATCTTGTTCACGAACGCGATGCGCGGGACGTTGTACTTGTCGGCCTGGCGCCATACCGTCTCGGACTGCGGCTCGACGCCGCCCACCGCGCAAAACACCGCGACCGCGCCGTCGAGCACGCGCAGCGAGCGCTCGACCTCGACGGTGAAGTCGACGTGTCCCGGGGTGTCGATGATGTTGATGCGGTGGTCGCGCCACGCGCAGGTGGTGGCCGCGGAGGTGATGGTGATGCCGCGCTCGCGCTCTTGCTCCATCCAGTCCATGGTCGCGGCGCCTTCGTGCACCTCGCCCACGCGGTGGATCCGGCCCGTATAAAAGAGGATGCGCTCGGTCAAGGTGGTCTTGCCGGCGTCAATATGGGCCATGATGCCGATATTGCGATACTTTTCGAGCGCAGTCTGCCGAGCCATCGGCGGATACATCCTCAGGTTCTAGGTTGTGATGATCAGCACCACCTGCCTTTCCGTCGTAGAAAGTCCGGTGATGAGTCTCCAGGCCATTCGCGGTGCGGGAAAACCGGGGAGGAGCGAGCGCTCCGGCCACCGGTTCAGGCCGCCTACGGAAGGCCGGCCTTCACCCGAATGGATTACCAGCGATAGTGCGCGAAAGCCTTGTTGGCCTCCGCCATCTTGTGGGTGTCCTCCCGCTTCTTGACCGCGCCACCCTCGTTGCGTGAAGCCGCGATGATCTCGGCCGCGAACTTCTCCGCGAACGTGTGGTCCGCCCGCTGGCGCGCGTGGATGATGATCCAGCGCGTCGCCAGTGCGTTGCGGCGCTCGGGCCGCACCTCGACCGGGACCTGGTAGTTGGCGCCGCCCACTCGGCGGGATTTCACCTCGAGCGCAGGCTTGACGTTGTTCATCGCCTGCTTGAGGACCGTCATGGCGTCCTGCCCGGTCTTCTGCTCGACGCTCGTCATCGCTCCGTAGAACGCCCGCTCCGCGAGGGAACGCTTCCCGCGCGACATGATGGCGTTCACGAACCGGGTGACGAGCACACTGTCGTATTTCGGATCCGCGGCCGATTCACGGCGCGGGATGTAGCCTTTGCGAGGCATCGCGATTCCTCAATGTGCCGGAACGGGCTCGAACAACCCCGACCCGGACGCCACGCGGGCGGGAACCCGCGAATGGGTTCCCGCCCGCCGACCGCCTGTTACTTCGACTTCGTGCCGTACTTCGACCGGCTCTGCTTGCGTCCCGAGACCCCGCTCGCATCCAGCGTTCCGCGCACGATGTGGTAGCGCACGCCCGGCAGATCCTTCACTCGGCCACCGCGAATGAGCACGATCGAGTGCTCCTGCAGGTTGTGGCCTTCGCCCGGGATGTAGCACGTCACCTCCACACCATTCGTGAGCCGAACGCGCGCCACCTTGCGCAGCGCCGAGTTCGGCTTCTTGGGCGTGGTCGTGTACACGCGAGTGCACACGCCGCGCTTCTGCGGACACGCCTTGAGCGCCGGCGCGCCGGTCTTGGTTCTCTCCCGCCTGCGTCCATGGCGGACGAGCTGGCTCAGAGTCGGCACAGACAACCTCCAACCACCTGTCGACGATGGGCTTGCGCGGACTGGCAGGCCACGGCATCCGTGAAGGAAAAGCATGCGCCGTTGCCGCGCAGACCGGGCAATATACGGTTCCTCAATTTCTGTGTCAAGCTAACCGGCCTCCTCAGGCGGTCTTGGCCCCCTCGTCGTCCTCGACCGGGAGCACCGCCTGCTTCTCCGACTCGAGCCTCAGGCGCCGGTAGACCGGCATGCCGGTCCCCGCCGGAATCAGGTGCCCGATGATCACGTTTTCCTTGAGGCCCCGCAGGAAGTCCACCTTCCCCTGGATCGCCGCCTCGGTCAGCACCCGCGTGGTCTCCTGGAAGGAGGCCGCCGAGATGAAGCTGTCCGTGGACAGCGAAGCCTTCGTAATTCCCAGCAGGAGCGGTTGATAGCTCGCCGGCTGCTGCCCCTCGCGGGACATCCGTTCGTTCTCTTCCAGAACGGTCAGCCGGTCGACGTGCTCGCCTTCGAGGAACGCGGTGTTGCCCGGATCGTCGATGCGCACCTTCTGAAGCATCTGGCGCACGATGACCTCGATGTGCTTATCGTCGATCCGCACGCCCTGGAGGCGGTAGACCTCCTGGATCTCGTTGACGAGGTACTCCTGCACCTCCTCGATGCCCTTGATCTTGAGGATGTCGTGGGGGTTGATCGGGCCCTCGGTCAGGCGATCCCCGGCGCGCACGTTGTCGCCTTCGTGCACGTGCAGGTGCTTGCCCTGCGGGATCTGCGCCTCCTGCGCCTCGCCGCTTTCGCCGCGGATGATGAGCTTGCGCATTCCGCGCGAGACGCCCGCGAACTCGACGCGACCGTCGATCTCGGCGACCACCGCCGCGTCCTTCGGGCGGCGCGCTTCGAACAGCTCGGCGACTCGCGGCAGACCGCCCGTGATGTCGCGCGTCTTCGAGGCTTCGCGGCGGATCTTGACCAGCACGTCGCCGGTTCCCACCGCCTGGCCGTCACGCACCTCGAGGCGGGCGCCGGTCGGCAGCGGGTAGTGGGCGAGCTTCGATCCCGCGGCGCTCACGATGTCGATGGCGGGCTGCAGCTCCTTGCTGCGGTCCTCCATGATCACCAGCAGCTTGAGGCCGGTGGTGTCGTCCACCTCGTCGCGCACCGTGATCTTCTCCTTCACGTCCACGAAGCGCACGGTGCCGTTCTTCTCGGTCACCACGACGTTGTTGTACGGATCCCATTCGAACAGCACCTGTTCGGCCTTGATGGCCTGGCCGTCGGTCACGAACACCTGCGCGCCGTACGGCACCTTGTAGCGCTGGCGCACGCGGCCCTGCGTGTCCGCGAGCTCGATTTCGCCGGCGTGTCCGACGCTCACCAAATGGCCGTTCGCGTGCTTGACCGTCTCCATCGACACGAAGCCGACCTTGCCGGCGTCCTTGGTGGTGGCGCGCGACTGCGCGGCAATGCGGCTCGCCGTGCCGCCGATGTGGAACGTGCGCAGCGTGAGCTGCGTGCCCGGCTCGCCGATCGACTGCGCGGCGATCACGCCCGTGGCCTCACCGATGTCCACCGGACGCCCGGTCGCGAGATTGCGGCCGTAGCACTTGGCGCACACACCGCGGCGAGCGTCGCAGGTCAGCACGGAGCGGATGCGCATCTTGTCGAGGCCCAGCTTCGCGGCCTCGTCGATGCGCGCGGCGATTTCCTCGTCGATCATCTGGCCCGGCTCGACGATCACCTCGTTCGAGATCGGGTGGATGACCTGGTCGGCCGCCACGCGACCCAGCACACGGTCCGCCAGCGGCTCGATCACGTCCTCGCCGTCCTTCAAGGCTCCCACCGCGAGACCGCGGATGGTGCCGCAATCCGGCTCGTTGATGATCACGTCCTGCGCCACGTCCACCAGTCGCCGCGTGAGGTAGCCGGCGTCGGCGGTCTTGAGCGCGGTGTCGGCCAGTCCCTTGCGGGCGCCGTGGGTCGAGATGAAGTACTCGAGCACCGACAGACCTTCCTTGAAGTTGTGAATGACCGGCGACTCGATGATCTCGCCCAAGCCACCGGTGATCTTCTTCTGCGGCTTCGCCATCAGGCCGCGCATGCCAGCCAGCTGGCGCACCTGCTCGCGGTTACCGCGCGATCCGGAGTCGGCCATCATGAAGATCGGGTTGAAGCCGTCGAGGTCCTGCGACAGCCCCTCGAACGTCACCTGCTCGACCTCGGTGGTGGCGTGCGTCCAGGTGTCGATCACCTTGCTGTAGCGTTCGTTGTCGGTGATCACACCGCTGCGGTAGTTGCCGTTGATCTTGTCGACTTCCTTCAGCGCCTCGGCGATGATCGCGTGCTTCTCGGGCGGAATACGCACGTCGTCCACGCCGACCGTGAAGCCGGCCTGCGTGGCGTACTTGAAGCCGAGGTTCTTGAGCTCGTCGAGCAGGTCCGAGGTGACCTCGGAGCCCAGGTGGCTGTAGCTCTCGCCCACCAGCCCCTCGAGGCTCTTCTTGTCCATGGTCTCGTTGATGAAGCCGAGCTCCTTGGGCACCACCTCGTTGAACATCACGCGACCGGCCGTGGTCACGACGAACGGCTCGGACACCGGCTTGAGCAGATTGAGACTGCTGGATCGCACCGCGATCCGCCCGTGCAGGCCGATCTCCGCGTTGTCGTACGCGGCGCGCACCTCGCCCGGGCTGTAGAACGTGCGCAGGCGGCGCGGATCGTCCGCCTTCACGTTCTTGCCGGCACGCGGATTCGCCACCTCGCCGCGCGGCTTGGTGAGGTAGTGGCAACCGAGCACGATGTCCTGATTCGGCGTCGCCAGCGGGCGGCCGTTCGCGGGCGAGAGGATGTTGTTGGTGCTGAGCATCAGCAGGCTGGTCTCGATCTGCGCCTCGAACGAGAGCGGAACGTGCACCGCCATCTGGTCGCCGTCGAAGTCGGCGTTGAACGCCTGGCAGACCAGCGGGTGGATGCGGATCGCCTTGCCCTCGACCAGCACCGGCTCGAAGCCCTGAATGCCGAGACGGTGCAGCGTCGGCGCGCGATTGAGCAGCACCGGGTGGTTCTCGATGATCTCGCCGAGGATGTCCCACACCTCGGGCTTCTCGCGCTCGACCAGCCGCTTCGCGCTCTTCACGGTCTGCACGTAGCCACGGTCCTCGAGCTTGCGGATGATGAACGGCTTGAACAACTCGAGCGCCATGTTCTTCGGCAGACCGCACTGGTTGAGCTTGAGTTCCGGCCCGACCACGATCACCGAGCGGCCCGAGTAATCCACGCGCTTGCCGAGCAGGTTCTGGCGGAAGCGGCCCTGCTTGCCCTTGAGCATGTCGCTCAGCGACTTGAGCGGGCGGTTGCCCTGGCCGCGCACGGCGCGGCTGCGGCGGCCGTTGTCGAACAGCGCGTCCACCGCCTCCTGAAGCATGCGCTTCTCGTTGCGCAGGATGACTTCCGGCGCCTTGATGTCCATCAGCTTCTTCAGGCGATTGTTGCGATTGATGACGCGCCGGTAGAGATCGTTGAGATCCGACGTCGCGAAGCGGCCGCCCTCGAGCGGCACCAGCGGACGCAGATCCGGCGGCAGCACCGGAATGCACTCGAGGATCATCCACTCGGGACGATTGCCGGAGTGACGGAACGCCTCGACGATGCGCAGGCGCTTGAGCTGCTCCTTCTTGCGCTGCACCGAGGTCTCCATCTTGGCCTGCGCGCGCAGATCCGTGGAGAGCTCCTCGAGATCCAGCTCGCCGAGCAGGTCGCGGATCGCCTCGGCGCCCATCTTGGCCTTGAGCCCCGAGTCCGGCTGCTCGTCCATCACCTCGTTGTACTGATCCTCGCTGATGATCTCGCGCTTCTTGAATCCGGTGTTGCCCGGATCGATCACCACGTACGACTCGTAGTAGAGGATGCGCTCGAGGTCACGGATGCTCATGTTGAGCAGATGGCCGATGCGCGATGGCACGCCCTTGAAGAACCAGATGTGCGAGACCGGCACCGCCAGCTCGATGTGTCCGAGCCGCTCCCGGCGCACCTTGGCCTGCGTCACCTCCACGCCGCAGCGATCGCAGATCACGCCGCGGTAGCGGATGCGCTTGTACTTGCCGCAATTGCACTCCCAGTCCTTGACCGGGCCGAAGATCTTCTCGCAGAAGAGGCCGTCCTTCTCGGGTTTGAACGAGCGGTAATTGATGGTCTCGGGCTTCGTGACCTCACCGTGCGACCAGCTGCGAATCACGTCGGGTGAGGCCAGCTTGATCCGGATCGAATTGAAGACGGCGCGACGACGCGGCTCGCGCTCGTCGATCCGGCTGAGGCCCAGCTTGCCCGTGGACAGGCTCAGCGGCGACTGCAGTTCGGTTTCCTGAATCATCCCACTCTCCTTGATCCGTGCCGAAGGTCAGTGGCGTCGCGCGCCATCGCGCGCGTCGCCGAAATCGGGACCACCTCGCTCATGCTTCCTCGAACTGGACCTCCAGACACAGACTCTGCAGTTCCTTCACCAGCACGTTGAACGACTCGGGAACGCCGGGCTCGGGCGGGTTCTCGCCCTTCACGATCGCCTCGTAGATGCGCGACCGGCCGGCGACGTCATCGCTCTTCACCGTCAGCAATTCCTGCAACGTGTAAGCGGCTCCGTAGGCTTCGAGCGCCCACACTTCCATCTCTCCGAAGCGCTGGCCGCCGAACTGCGCCTTGCCGCCCAGCGGCTGCTGGGTGACGAGCGAGTAAGGACCGGTCGAGCGCGCGTGAATCTTGTCATCCACCAGGTGGCTGAGCTTGAGCATGTAGATGTATCCGACGCAGATGCGCTGATCGAACGGCTCACCGGTGCGGCCGTCGCGCAGCACTTCCTTGCCGTCGGCCGGCAGCCCGGCCGAGCGCAGCTCCGACTTGATCTCGTCCACGGTCGCGCCCGCGAATACCGGCGTCGCGCAGTTGTAGCCCAGCGCGTGCGCCGCCCAGCCGAGGTGGGTTTCGAGCACCTGGCCGATGTTCATTCGCGAGGGAACGCCGAGCGGGTTCAGCACGATCTCGATCGGGGTGCCATCCGGCAGATACGGCAGGTCCTCCTCCGCCAGGATCTTCGCGACCACGCCCTTGTTGCCGTGGCGGCCGGCCATCTTGTCGCCGACCGACAGCTTGCGCTTCTTCGCGATGTAGACCTTCACGAGTTTGACCACGCCGGGCGGCAACTCGTCGCCACGCGTGACCTTCTCGATTTCCTTCTCGAGCTCCTTCTCGCAGCGGTTGAAGGCCACTTGCGCGCCCTCCATGGCCGCCCAGAAGCGCTCGTTGATCTTGTTGTCCTCGGTCACCGGTGTGCCCCACGCGACGTCGTCGAGGTCGACGCTCTCGAGGAACTCGCGGTTGAACTTCCGGCCCTTGCGCGCCAGCGGCTCGCTGGCCGAGGCGCTGCGCAGCACGTTGACGAGCTGCTCGTCGAGGATCTCGACCACGCTCGCCAGCCGCACGTCCGCGATGCGCTCGCGCTCCTTCTTGCTCTCGCGGCGCAGCTTCTCGATCTTCTTCTTCTCCTGCACCTTGGTGCCCTCGTCCTTCTCGCGGCGCGAGAACACCTTGATGTCGATGACGATGCCGTCCATTCCGGGCGGCGCCTTGAGCGAGGCGTCGCGCACGTCACCGGCCTTGTCGCCGAAGATCGCCTTGAGGAGCCGCTCCTCGGGGCTCAGCTCCTGCTCGCCCTTGGGCGTCACCTTGCCGACCAGGATGTCGCCCTGGCGCACGCGCGCGCCGATGCGGATCACGCCCTCCTCGTCGAGGTTCTTGACCGCGTCCTCGGCGACGTTGGGGATCTCGCGCGTGATCTCCTCGACCCCGCGCTTGGTGTCGCGCACCTGCAGCTCGAACTCCTCGATGTGGATCGAGGTGAAGCTGTCCTCCTTGATGTGCTTCTCGCTCACCAGGATGGCGTCTTCGAAGTTGTAGCCGCCCCACGGCATGAACGCGCACAGCACGTTGCGGCCGAGCGCCAGCTCGCCGTCGCGGGTCGCCGGCCCGTCCGCGATCACCTGGGCACGCTTCACCTTCTGGCCCTCGGCCACGATCGGCCGCTGGTTCAGGCAGGTGTCCTGATTCGAGCGACGGAACTTGGTGAGGCGATAGATGTCGAGATTGGGCTGCTCGCTGTAGTCCACGGGCGGCTCGTCGGGATCGCGCTCGTAGCGAATCGCGATCATCTCGCCCGAGACGAACTCGACCACGCCGGAGCGCCGCGCCAGGAGAAGCGCGCCCGAATCCTCCGCCACCTTGTCCTCGAGACCGGTTCCGACCAGCGGCGCCTCGGTCACCAGCAGCGGCACCGCCTGGCGCTGCATGTTGGAGCCCATCAGCGCGCGATTGGCGTCGTCGTGCTCGAGGAACGGAATCAGCGCCGCGGCCGGCGACACGAGCTGGATCGGGGAGACGTCCATGTAGTCCACGCGGCCCTTCTCGACGATCGGATACTCGCCGCGGAAGCGCGTGGTCAGGGAGCGGTCCACGATCTCGCCGTTCTTCTTGTCGAACGCGGTGTTGGCCGGCGCGATGTACGAGCGATCCTCGACGTCGGCCGCCAGGAACTCCGGCTTCTTGCGATCCACCACGCCGTCCTGGACCCGGAAATATGGGGTCTCGAGGAAGCCGAACTCGTTCACCTTGGCGTAGGTCGAGAGTGACGAGATCAGTCCGATGTTCGGACCTTCTGGCGTCTCGATCGGACACATGCGGCCGTAGTGCGTGTAGTGCACGTCGCGCACCTCGAAGCCGGCGCGATCGCGCGTGAGGCCGCCCGGTCCGAGCGCCGAGAGGCGGCGCTTGTTCGTCAACTCGGCGAGCGGGTTGGTCTGATCCATGAACTGCGACAGCTGCGAGCTGCCGAAGAAGCTCTGGATCACGGCCGAAATCGTGCGCGAGTTGACAAGATCGGTGGGCGTGATCTGGTCCTGATCCTGGAGTGACATGCGCTCGCGGATGATGCGGGCCATGCGCGCCAGGCCAATGTTGAACTGGTTCGCGAGCAGCTCACCGACCGAGCGCACGCGGCGGTTGCCGAGGTGGTCGATGTCGTCCGTGATCGCCGCCTCCGAGCCACGATCGGTCACGTACTCGCCGCTGGTGCGAAGCAGCAGCAGGTACTTGATGATGACGATGAAGTCCTCGCGGCACAGCGTCGAGTGGTTGAGGTCGGGCAGTCCCAGGCCCAGCTTCTTCCGAATCTCGCGCTCCGGCAGCAGGAACTCGTGCGGCAGCTTCTGATTCAGCTTGTAGCGCCCGACACGTGCCAGATCGTAGCGCTTGGGATTGAAGAACAGCTTGTTGAGGATCTCGCGGGCCGAATCGGCGCGCGGCGGCTCGCCCGGGCGCAGCAGGGCGTAAATGCGGTGCAGCGCCTCCTCCTGCGAGTGCGTCGGATCCTTGCGCAGCGTGTTGCGCACCACGTCGGCCTCGTCCTGCATCGGGATCATGAACACGTCGAGCGTCGCGAGGCCGCTCTTCTTGATGACCTCGATCTTCTCGGCGTTGATCTCGTCGTTGGCCTCGAGCAGGATCTCGCCCGTGGATTCGTCCACGATGTCCTGGGCGCAAATCCGTCCCAGCGCGCCCTCGGACTTCTTGCCCTTCACCTCGAGCTTCTCCTTCTCGTAGAACAGCTCGAGGATCTCGCGATCACCCACGAAGCCGAGCGCGCGCAGCAGCACCGTGACCGGCAGCTTGCGCTTGCGATCGATGTGCACGTGCATCACGTCGTTGACGTCGAGGCTGAACTCCACCCACGAGCCGCGGTACGGAATGATGCGGGCGGAGTAGAGCAGCTTGCCGTTCGGGTGCGTCAGCTCGTCGAAGAACACGCCCGGCGAGCGGTGGAGCTGCGAGACGATCACGCGCTCGGCGCCGTTGATGATGAACGTGCCGCTGTCGGTGATGAGCGGCAGCTCGCCGAGATAGACCTCCTGCTCGATCACGTCCTTGTCGCGCTTGACGCCGTCCACTTCCTCACGGGTGATGAGGCGCAGGCGGGCCTTGAGCGGGGCGGAATAGGTGAGGTCGCGCTCGACGCACTCGGTCATCGAGTACTTCGGCTCGCCGATGTCGTACGAGACGTACTCGAGCGAGTACAGCTCGCGCGGATCGCTGATCGGGAAAACGCCGGTGAACACCTCCTGCAGCCCCTCGTTGCGGCGGCGCTGGGGATCCAGCTCCATCTGCAGGAAGTCGCGGAAACTCTTGAGCTGGACCTCGAGCAGGTTCGGAATCTGGAGGTTCCACTCGCGGTCGATCTTCGAGAAACTCTTGCGCTCCTTACGGCGTGCAGTCTTCAAGGCCTTCCCACCTTTCTGAATGGGGAAGTCGTCCGGCAGGGACTTCCAGGCACGCGCCCACCCGGACCCCTGGAGGGCCCGGCGCGTCGCAGGCGGAAGTCCGGCTCAGTGCAGGGAATCGGAATGCCTACTTGATCTCGACCGTTGCGCCCTGCTCTTCGAGCTTGGCCTTCATCTCGCCGGCCTCGGCCTTGGTCACCTTGTCCTTCACGACCTTGGGAGAGCCGTCCACGAGATCCTTGGCCTCCTTGAGGCCCAGACCGGTCAGCTCGCGCACCACCTTGATGACCTGGATCTTCTTGTCGCCGGCATTCGTCAGCACGACGTCGAACTCGGTCTTCTCCTCCACGGCCGCGGCCGCGCCGCCGCCGCCGCCCATCGGCATCGCCATCATCGGGGCGGCCGCCGTGACGCCGAACTTCTCTTCGTACTTCTTCTTGAGCTCGGACAGCTCGAGGATGGTCATGTTGCCAATCAGGTCGAGCACCTGGTCAATCGCGGTCGGCATGGGACTCGTTCTCCTTGCGTTGAGGTGTTTCAGCGTTCAAATCTTCGGCCGGGCCCCGCCCGGCGGGCATTCGAATCACGCCGGCCGAGATCGGCCGGCACCCATCAACTGGCCTTCTGCTTCTCCCGCTCCAGCACGTCCGCCATGATGGCGGGCAGCCGCAGCGTGGCGTCCAGCGCGGCCAGGAACTGCGACATCGGCGCGATGAACACGCTGAGGATCTGCGCGAGCAGCACCTCGCGGCTCGGCAGCGTCGCGAGCTTCGCGATCGCCTTGTCGTCGAACAGCCGGCCATCGAGCACCGCGGCCTTGATGCGCGGCTTTTCGTGCTCCTTCGCGAAGTCCACGAGGATCTTGGCCGGCACCATCTCGTCCACCGCGCTGTACACGAGGCCGGTGGGGCCGACCAGGAAGTCGTCGAGCGCCTGGATGCCGTGGGCGTTGAAGGCGCGCTTGAGCAGCGTGTTCTTCACGACCTTGACGTGCACCTTCTGCTCGCGGCACTTCTTGCGCAGCAGCGAGACGGATTCGACCGTCATGCCGCTCAAGTCGGCCAGGTAGAGGCCCTTGACCCCGGCAATGCGATCGCGGGTCTCCTGGAGGATCTGCTCCTTCTGTGCGGTCGGCATGCGATCCCCCTAGTGAGCGAACCCGGCGCTGACCGCGACCGGATCGAGCGTGATGCCCGGGCCCATGGTCGAGCTCAGCGTCAGGGACTTGATGAAGTGCCCCTTGGTGGCGGCCGGACGCGCGCGCACCAACTCGCGCAGGAACGCGCTCAGATTCTCCAGCAGCTTCTCCTCGCTGAACGAGGCCTTGCCGACCGGCGCGTGAACGTTGGCGCCCTTGTCGACGCGGAACTCGATCTTGCCGGCCTTGAGCTCGTGCACCGCCTTGGCGACGTCGAACGTGACGGTGCCGCTCTTGGGATTCGGCATCAGGCCGCGCGGTCCGAGCACGCGCCCGAGCTTGCCGACCTCACCCATCAAATCCGGCGTCGCTACGATCGCGTCCACCTCGAGCCAGCCGCCCTGGATCTTCTTCACGTACTCGTCCGCGCCGACGTAATCGGCGCCCGCCGCGGTTGCTTCCTTTTCCTTCTCGCCCTTGCACAGCACCAGCACGCGCAGGCTCTTGCCCGTGCCGTGCGGCAGCACCACGGTGCCGCGCACCAGCTGGTCCGAATGCCGGGGGTCCACGCCGAGATGCGAGGACACGACGATGGTTTCGTCGAACTTGGCCCGCGCCGTCTGCTTCACCAACTTGACCGCCTGGGCCAGGTCCTTCACGGCTCCGGCGCTCTGGGTGAGCTGCGCCGCGGAGCGGTATCGCTTGCCGTGCTTCATGATTCCTCCCGTGGTGCCAGCGTGACGACGCGCGCCGTCACTCCCACGTCGAACAGGCCTGTAGGACTTCAATGAGGCGACGAGTGCGGGCCGAGAGCGACGGGTGTTCCCCCGCCGACGGCTCAGCCCCACGTCCCAGCCGCCCCAGCTTAGTTACCCTCTTCCTCCACCGCTTCGAGCTCGGCCTCGGTGGCGTAGCCTTCCTTCGCCACCCAGTCCAGCGTCTCGAAGAAATCGTTGATCCGCGCGTCCGGGGCCTTGGAGACCCGGTCGCGAACGATCTCGACGATTTCCCGCGGCGACTTGCCCTTCAGGAGCAGCTCCGCATCTTCCTTGCTCAGGCGAACCATCCGGTTCCTTCCCTTCTTCCCTAGTTGGCGATCTCGATGCCCATGCTGCGGGCGGTCCCCATCACCATGCGCTCGGCGGCCTCGACGGTCGCCGAATTCAGATCGGGGGCTTTGAGCTGGGCAATCTCGCGCACCTGCGCGCGAGTGACGCTCCCCACTTTGGTGCGATTGGGAACGCCGGAACCCTTCGCCAGGCCGGCCGCGCGCTTGAGCAATATCGCGGCGGGCGGCGTCTTTGTGATGAACGTGAACGAACGATCGTTGTAAATCGTGATCACGACCGGGATCACGAGCCCTGATTGCTGCTGTGTGCGCGCATTGAACTGCTTGCAAAACTCCATGATGTTGATGCCGTGCTGCCCGAGGGCGGGGCCCACCGGGGGCGCCGGCGTCGCGGAGCCCGCGTTGCACTGAAGTTTGACCACGGCCTGGATGGGCTTCGCCATGCATCCTCCCTAGACGGGCTGCACCTGCAGGAAATCCAGCTCGACCGGCGTGGCCCGGCCGAAGATGCTGACCATCACCTTGACCTTGCCCCGCTCGTTGTTGACCTCATCCACCACGCCGGTGAACGCGCTGAACGGCCCGTCCACCACGCGCACGTGGTCGCCGACCCGGAACGACACCGTCGGCGTCGGCTTCGACTTCGTGGCCTCCATCTGGCCCAGCACGCGCCGCACCTCGTTCTCCTTGAGGGCGATCGCGCTCTGGCCGGAGCCGATGAAGCGCGTCACGCCGGGCACGTTCTGCACCAGGTGGCGCGTTTCGTTGTTGAGCTCCATCTCGATCATCACGTAGGACGGGAACGTCTTGCGCTTCGACGTCTTGCGCTTCCCGTCCTTCATTTCCACGAACTCCTCGGTCGCCACCAGGATCTGACCGAACTGGGTCTCGAGCGCGGCCGAGTGGATGGCCTTCTCGAGGTTCGTCTTCACCTTGTTTTCATGGCCCGAGTACGTGTGAACCACGTACCACTTCTTGTCCATGGGATTCCCAGGTTGTTGAGGCCCGCGCCTCCGAGCGCGGCTAGCGGAACAACAGTCCTACCAGCACCGTCAGACCCTGATCCACGACGCCGACGAAGACCGTCACGAGCAGCACGGTCACGAGCACCACGACCGTGCTCTCCTGAAGCTCCTTCCGTGTCGGCCAACTGATCTTGGAGAACTCCAGCCGGACATCCTTCATGAACTCCCGAACTTGCTGGGTCCACCCCATTCCAACGCTCCTGGTGTGACTTCATCCGCTCCGCATGACCAAAACTGGCAGGCCTGGAGGGATTTGAACCCCCGACACCCGGTTTTGGAGACCGGTGCTCTAGCCGGACTGAGCTACAGGCCTACCGTGTCTCCTTGTGCGACGTATGCTTGCGGCACGAGGGGCAGAACTTGCGCTGCTCGACACGGTCGGGATGCAGCCGTTTATTCTTCTTGGTGATGTAATTGCGCCGCTTGCAGTCGCTGCAGGCGAGCGTGATCTGGTCGCGCATGATTCGTCAGCTCCGATCAGGCGAGGATGTCGGTGACGACGCCGGCGCCCACGGTGCGGCCGCCCTCGCGAATCGCGAACCGCAGCTCCTTCTCCATCGCGATCGGCGTGATCAG
>Ga0209698_10004396_pt1 | contig 15466 bp, 13 predicted proteins | sample LitLauG_LLR_2012_FD_187203 | JGI IMG/M metagenome (GOLD analysis project Ga0209698, IMG submission 187203) | Freshwater sediment microbial communities from Pennsylvania, USA - Little Laurel Run_MetaG_LLR_2012 (SPAdes) (version 2) | ecosystem: Environmental > Aquatic > Freshwater > Creek >...
CGCTTCACCCCAATGGCGTTCGCGCACTTTGGACCGCATTTGGCGAAACCTCGGCGCAAAAAAGGTGGCAGTAAGAAGTTCAGGCAGCGCGGAGGATGGTAGCTCGAGTAGTTTCGCCGGCGTTTTTGAGTCGGTACTAAATGTCGATCGTGCGTGCCTTGAAGCAGCGGTTACCGAGGTGTTGTCGTCATTTAGCACTGCGGTGGTTGCCGCCTATGGCGCCGGTAATGGGCACGCAAATATTATCATCCAGCGGATGATCGATCCCGACTATTCCGGCGTATTGTTTACGCGTGATCCTGCATGCCCAAGTCATTCACTTGTCGAGCTCGTTGAAGGAACGGCAGACGAACTCGTTTCCGGTGCAATCGCTCCAGTTTTGTGCCGCTTCGGACGAGCTTCTCTTCAGGCGATCGGGAACGGTGCGCCTCCAACAGACTTAAAGCCTCTGGTCACTATCGGCCAACAGCTTGAAAGTCTGTTCGGTCGTCCTCAAGACGTAGAGTGGGCTTACGTCGACGGTCTGTTCTACATAGTCCAGAGCCGCGATATTACTCGTTTAGAATATGGAACAGAGTTAGAAGCGGCCATTCAAAGTGAGTGGTCTCGCGCGCTCGACTGCGCCGTCGGTGCGCCACCTGATGAAGTTGTCTTTGAACAGAATGAGTTGTCGGAAGCGTTGCCGCTGACTATCTTGCCGGAGACTTTGGCGATGTGAATTCTGGTCCGGCCGTTCTTGGGCTCGATGTTGATGGAAAGCATGTTTTTCTTGTCGGTGGAAATGATGGCGTAGTGGTCGCCAGACGACGAGACTACGTTGGCGTTGGGAACCTTCGACTTATAAAACTCGGCCACCGCGCTGGCGGGATCGCTGCTCTCAAAATCCGCCGTGGCGGTGTGCATGTTGCCCATGGTCATATCGGAGGTGGTGCCTTTAACGACCTCCGCGCCGGGGTATACATCAATGCCCAGGTTGCGAGCGGCTTCATCGGGATTCGTGGTGGTGTTCACGGTCCCAAAGGGCGTTTCCACGCGCACATTGCCATTGTCATTGTGGACCCGGCTGTGGCTGGCTATTCGATAACCGATAAAGGAGACCGCCGCGATCCCCAGAATGCCGAGCCCTACCACCACGGCGACTACGATCAGGATGATCTTGAGGGCGTTGCTGTTCTTTGGTTGGGTGGGGGCAGAGCCTGCGGGCGCCGTGAAGACCGGCGTGACGGCGGCAGCGCCGGGCTGGGTGGTACCGCACTTGTTGCAAAATCTTGCTCCCCTGTCCAGGGTCGCGCCACAAGAATTACAGAATGCCATCGCATCACCTCGTCCTCAAGCTTCTCTTCACAGACGGCGGAGTATATCGCAAGTCACATCAGCAGGCGGGTTGTGTAGTCCGCCAGGCTTAACCCAAGCAGCAGCACGAGAAAGAAGATCGCAGAAATCACCACGACTTTAACCAGCTTCTCGCTGGTGTATTTGACGTGCATGAAGATCAGAACGACCAACAGCGCCTTGACCGTGGCGATGACCAGGGCCACGACCGTATTGAATGGACCAAGATCAATGAAGGCAGCGCCGGCGGTCACGCCGGTCAAGACCAGCAGCGTCAGCCAGACGGCGATGTTGGTTTTCGCGGAGACGATGTGTTCAGACATGGCGGTGCTCACTTTTTCCGAGCTCACTTCTTACGATCGATCAGATACAACAACGGAAACAGGTAAATCCAGACAATGTCCACAAAGTGCCAGTACAGGCCGGAGTTTTCAAGCGGCGTGTGATATTCGGGCGTGTACGCACCCTTCCACGCGTGGTAAAGCAGATAGCTGAAAATCCCGACTCCGATGACCATGTGCAGTGCGTGCATGCCGGTCATGGCAAAGTACAGCGAGAAGAAAAGCTGGGCGTGGTGCTGGTCCACCGGCTGGTCAGGATGGCCCGGAAGGCTGCCTTCGAAATTGAATGTGGGGCCGGGGATGTGGTGCTCTTTGAACTTGCTGGTCCACTCGACGCCTTTGATTCCCAGGAAGGCCAATCCCAAAACCAGGGTGAGGGCCAGATAAACCACCTGCTGCTGCCGCTTGCCCACTTGGGCGGCGCTCACCGCCATGACCACGGTCAAGCTGCTGCAGATGAGCACGGCGGTGTTTACCGTACCCAGCGTGATATCCAGAGAGCGGCTGGCGGCGGCGAAGTCGGGGAAATACCAGTAGCGATAAATGAGATAGGCGCAGAACATGCCGCCGAAAAACATGATCTCGGTCGCCAGAAACAGCCACATGCCCAGCGATGCCGCCTGGCGCTGCTGCTCCATGTCGACGAAGTGGTGCTTGAGCGCCGGATTGTGATGTTCAACGGCGATCGGGCTATCCGCCACTGCGCGCCTCCTGCGGAGCGGGAATGTTCTCGTAGTCGTAAGCTTCCCAATCGACGACCGGGGCCCGGTCAAAATTGAAAGTTGGAGGCGGTGAAGTCGTCATCCACTCCAGGCCGGAAGCGCCCCAGGGATTGTCGGGAGCAACTTTTCCATAGCGCATGGACCACAGGAAATACACCATCGGAAGAAGATACCCGACCGCGAGAATCGTTGACCCGGCGGTCGAGAGCACGTTCAGCACCTGGAACTCCGGCGGGTACTGCCAGTAGCGGCGCGGCATCCCCAGGTAGCCCAGGATGAACTGCGGGAAGAAGGTCAGGTTGAAACCCAGGAACACGATCACGGCCGCAAGCCTGCCTAGCGATTCGGGATACATGCGGCCTGAAATTTTGGGCCACCAGAAATGCATGCCGGCCAGGTAGCCCATCACCGCTCCTCCCACCATGATGTAGTGGAAGTGGGCCACCACGAAGTAAGTGTCAGTCACGTGAACGTCAATCCCCAACGCGGCCAGGAACAAGCCCGTGAGACCACCCATCAGAAACAGTCCAATGAAACCGAAGGCGTACAGCATGGGGGTCGAAAACGTAATCGAGCCCTTGTACATGGTCGCGGTCCAATTGAAGACCTTGACGGCCGATGGGACGGCAACCAGATAACTGAGAGCCGAGAAAATCAGCGCGGCGTAGAGGGAAATCCCGGCCACAAACATGTGGTGGGCCCACACCAGGAAGCCGAAAACGGCGATGCTGATGCTCGACAGAGCCACGAACTTATAGCCGAAAATGCGTTTGCGCGAGAAGCAGGGCACGATCTCGGTGACCACTCCCATCGAGGGCAGAATCATGATGTAAACCGCGGGATGGGAATAAAACCAGAACAGGTGCTGAAACAGAAGCGGATCGCCGCCGCGCATCGGATCGAAGATCCCGAGGTGGAGGGCGCGCTCGAGAACTACGAGCACGAGTGTGACCGCGATTACCGGCGTCCCCAGCAACTGGATGATGCTGGTCGCGTAGTGTGCCCAGATAAACAGCGGCAAACGATTCCAGGTCATGCCCGGGGCACGCATGCGGTGGATCGTGACCACGAAATTCAGCCCGGTCAGGATCGATGAGAATCCCGAGATGAAGATGGCAAGTCCGGCCTCGATGACCTTGGTGTTACTGAAGGCAGTGCTGAAGGGCGTGTAGAAAGTCCAGCCCGTATCCACGCCGCCGGTGAGCATGCAGTGCAGCATCAGGACGCCGCCTGCAACCAGCAAGTACCAGCTCAGCAGGTTGATGCGCGGAAACGCCAGATCCTTGGCGCCAATCATCAACGGCACCAGGAAATTGCCCAGCACCGCCGGGATCGAGGGAATGAGGAAAAAGAAAATCATTACCTGGCCGTGCATAGTGAAGAGCTTGTTGTACGTGTCAGCTTGTACCAGGTCGCCCGCCGGAGTCAGCAGCTCCAGCCGGATCAGCAGGGCAAAAAATCCTCCAATGAAAAAGAAGAAAGTAATTGTCAGCAGGTAGAGCAGCGCAATGCGCTTGTGGTCGACCGTAAGCAGCCAGGACTTGATGCCATATTCCTGGTTGAGATAATTCTCGCGTTCCGCGGTGATTGCTGCGGTAGCCATTGCTATTGCACCTTGGTTTCCTGCGATTTCGCGCCCGACGGAACCACCGTCGGACCGCCCGCCGCTCCCGATGGACTCGGGTTCAATGATTTCAAGTATGCCACCAGCGCGTTAAGCTGTTCCTCGCTGACCAGTCCCTGAAACACCGGCATGATGGGCTTGAATCCGCTCACGATTTTCGCGCCCGGCGTCAAAATGGATTCCCGAATGTAGTTCTCATCGGCCGTGACCACGCGTCCGTCTTCCAGTTGCACCGGCTTGCCAAATAATCCGATCAGGGTAGGGCCGCGGCCCTGGGTATCCGAGCGGTGGCAAGTGGAGCAGCCCAGCTGCTGGAAGATATTCTGGCCGTTCGACGCCATCGATCCTGAGGCGGCGCCCCCGCTGAGCCAGGCCTCATATTGTGCCGGTTCCAGGACCACGACTTGCCCAATCATCCCAGAATGCTGCGAGCCGCAATATTCGGCGCAGAACAGATGATAGATTCCCGCCTTGGTGGGACGAAACCAGGCCGTAGTGTAACGCCCGGGCAGGACATCCTGCTTGATGCGGAAGGCGGGAACGTAGAAGCTGTGGATCACATCCTGCGAGGTCAGGATCATTTTCACGTCCCGACCCACGGGCACGTGCAGTTCGTTGATCTCGCGCTGGCCTTCTTCGTGCTGCAGTTTCCACATCCACTGTTTGGCTACGACGTAGACTTCGGTGGCGCTGCGCGGGGGAGTCCGCTCTTTGAAGTAGATTATCGCGCCCCACAAAAAGATCGAAACGAAGATGAAGAGCGGAATCACCGACCATGTCACTTCCAGCGCGGTAGAGCCCTCAATCTGCTCGGCTAACACGCCTCTGCGACGGCGATAGCGGACGGCGAACACCACAATCATGGTGAAAATCGCTATGCTCATGACCGCGGATAGAGTGACCAGGAAGATAAAGAGCGCGTCCACGCTCCCGGCTGTCGTCGAGGCTCGTGCGGGCCAAAGTGGAAAAGTATCGTACATGTTCTAGTCGTCAGTCGTCAGTCGTCAGTCTTGGTCTGGGGCGGACACTCTTGTCCGCCCCTTTTGACTTGGCTCTCTCGATCGTCGCGCCTTATGCTGCTCGCGATTTGTGACTTCAACTCATCTTGCTGCGTGTTCATTGTGTCCCGATCCAAGACGAATCAGCACGGTCATGAAAATTCCCAGCGCCAGTATGGTCGCCAGGGCGGAGAGTTGCAGGACACGCGAAATGATGGCTCCGTACTTGCCGGTCGTCGGATCGTAGTGATAGCAGTACAGAAGCACCTGATCTGCCAGCGTGCCGATCTTGTTTTCCGACGCCTGGATCAGCCCCAGACGCAAATCTTTGGGCGCGTACTCGACTCCGTAGTAGTACTGCGCGATCTTGCCGTCCGGGGTCAGCACCATGATTGCGGTGGCGTGCGCGAACTGGCCGGTCTTCGGATCGTACTGGTACTGGAAGCCGGCGGCTTTGGTCAGCGCGTCAATCGATTCCTGCGGGCCGGTCAGAAAGTGCCAGCCATCGGCGGCGCCGGGGCGTCCGTAACGCTTCAGGAATTCGGCTTTCTTTTTCGTGGCCAGGTCTGGCGTTTCGTGCGGATCGAAACTTACGGTCAGGACGTCAAATTCTTTTCCTACGTCGAACTTCAGCACCCGCAATGCGCTTTCGAGACCGCTCAGGACCTCGCCGCAAAGCATGGGGCAGTTGTAATAGACCAGGTTGAGGATCATCGGCTTCTTGCCGAAGTAGTCTCCTAGGCGGACCGGTTTGCCGGTTTCATCACGGAAGTTGAGGTCGGGAGGAATCGGTTCGTCCAGATGCTGCTCGATGCCGACGTTCTCGAGGCCAGGCGGGCGCACGTTCGCCGGTGGCGACATGATGCCCTTAGTCATGCCCTGGCCGAAGGCGGGCGCGGACAGCAGCAGCGCGGCGAACATGGTCGTCAGAATTCGTCTCGATTTGTAAGTTATGTCTGGCACCGCTAGTCCTCTTACGGTAAGCCTGCAATCCCGGGTGGAGCAGGCCTTCAGGCCTGCATCAAAGGCCGCATCCTGACAGGCTTTTAGCCCGCGAGGCGGCTAAAGCCGCTATCCAAAACAGCCCCTTATGCAGCGCTAAAGCGCCCCTCCACCCCAAAATCCAAATGCGGCGCAACTTTCTGCCGCTGACCCTTCAAATTACTTCCGCTTCGCAGGCTGTTGACTAGTATCCGAGCTCTGCGCCGCTTCTTTCCCCATGTTCACATCCGACGGCGGAACCACAGCACTCTGCGGCCGGGTGGGGAGTCCCCGCTGCGCCACCAGTGCCATCGCCCGGTCGATGGGAATTCGCACTACGCCGGCCTGCTCGTCGACCCAACCATAACTGTTCAACGTCTGTGCTTCCTGCAGGCGGAAGGCGTTGATCTCTCTGGTTTCGTTCGTTTCAAGGCGCGGCTGGGGAAATTGCTGGATGTCGCCCGGGTTAACGGTTCGCGTGTCCGTCGTCGTCTGCTGCACCAGCGGGTTTTGTGCTGGCTGATGCCGGTTCTCGTATGCGTCGAGGTAGCTGTACAGTCCCTTCAGGGCGATCGCAACCAACACGCAGCCGATGGTCAGGGCCAGCAGGAAGATGAGGATCGGCTTGGTGCCCAGATCCTCGCGCTCAAAGTCCACTTCCTCGTTTTGCCCGTCGATGTGGATGTTGTCACTCATGAAACAAGACTCATCATTCGCTACTCGTGCGCTGCTTCCAGAACTTCTACGGCAAAAACGTCATACGCTGGCACCAGCGGCATCGTGCTCAAATTACGGAAGAAGTAAGCCAGCCAAAGTCCTCCCATCGCAATCGGGACCACAACGTCGAGCCAGGTGATCTTGAACGTAACGGAAAAGTTGGGCTCGATGACCCAAAACAGATCGACGTAACGCATCAGCAGGAGCCACGCCGCCAGCCAGACCAGACGCGTGATATCGCGTTTGAAGGGACGCGAAATCAACATCACGAACGGCACCGCGAAATGGAACAGGACCAGGAACAGGCCAACGGATCCCCAGCCGCCATGCAGACGCCGCATGTACCAGGTAATCTCTTCGGGCAAATTTCCCGCCCAGATGATGAGCCATTGCGAGAACGCGAAGTAGGCCCACACCATGATGAAGGTCAGCATGAATTTTCCGTGATCGTGCACCTGTTCCGGCTTCAGCAACTCCGACATCGGCTTGTAGCGGAACAGGATTCGCTCCACCACCACGGCGAAGCAAAGCGCCGACAGCACCTGTCCGATCAGGAACGACAGCCCAAAGATGGTGGAAATCCAGCTGGGGTCGATCGACATGATCCAATCGATGACGGCAAACGTGATAGTGAAGCCGTAGAGGATCAGCCCCGGCCCGCTGAGCGCCTTGAAGCGCGCACTGTTGTCGCGCACCGGGGGATGGTCCTGCTCCGCCGACCATTTGGTCAGGAGAAACGAAAGTGCATACCAGATGGCGAAATAGATCGCGGCACGAATCACAAATCCATTGACCGTAAGATACGTCTTGGTGATTTCCTGCAAGTGCTCGCGCAGATGCTTATCCGCAATGGCATCCAGCGGCCGGGCCCAGATATACAGTCGGCGTATTCCAAACAGAAGCGGGATAAACAAAGCTACCATCAGCGGCACACACCGCATGGCCGCTCCCAGAATCCTGCGGATGACCATTCCCCAGGCACCCTTGGTCAAGTGGCGAAGCATGAGGATCGCCATCGATCCCAGAGTTATTCCCAGCCACGCCATGAAGCCCAGCAGGTAGGCGCGGAAGAATTCGTCAGGGCGAAGCCATGCGCCCGCAACCGCGATCACACCGAAGACCAGGCCGATGATCAATGAGCGCTGCTGGATGGTTTTGACCACCGGCGGTGTCATCAAGTCGAGTTTGCGCATGGGAATCGAGCTCATTTCGGCTCCTCATGTGCAGGCTTGGTTTCGGCGACGGGCAGGGTCGCGCCCGAACCCAGTTCCTCGAACTGCGGCGGCTCGGAGGGAACTTTCTGTCCGGCTGGAACCTCCGCGCTGGTGGCCGACTGGCTCAGTTGCAGGGCTCGGATGTAGGCCACGATGGCCCAGCGATCTCGCGGCGCGATTTGCGATGAGTAGTCGGGCATGGTGCCAAAGCCGCTGGTGATCACGTCAAACAAATATCCCAGGGGCGCCTTACGCAGCCGCTCGATGTGATAGGAAGGCGGTTTGCGGGGTAAACCACGCGCTGGAATCACACCGTTGCCGTCGCCGACGCGGGAATGACAGGGAGCGCAATAAATGTCATAGCGTTGTTGTCCGCGCGCCAGAAGTTCGTCAGTGACCGGAAAGGGCATGTAGTCTCCGGGATTGTTGCCCAGCTTTCCGGTGTAGAGATAGCTGTCTTCATGCAACTGGCCGCGGGCGACCGTACCTTCGACCGGCGGACGCGCCGAACGCAAGTCAGTATAGAAATCGCTCTCGGCCATAGGCTTGAAGCGTGGCTGGTCCTGCATGTCCTGACGGCACCCGGCCAGCGCCAGCAAGGCCCCCAGCAAGAATAGGGTGGAGCAGCGCTTCAGCGCTGCGATGGACATTTCATCTTGGTTCGGAGCTTTAGCCCCTGGGGCTGAAGCCCCTCGAAAATGGGCAGCACTGAACGCAGCGCTAAAGCGCTGCTCCACCCCGGACCCAAAAAATTGGGCAAGCCGTTTAATCGGGCACCTCCGAGATGGAGCGCGGGCGCAGGCTCTCCAGAAAACTGCGGACCTCAGCCGGCTTGTATTTAGGGTCGGAGGAGAACACGATCAGGAAAAATCTGTCTTTCGTGGCGAAAGCGAAACGGGACACGTTGAACACCGGATGATAGGGCATGGGCAGCCCATTAAGCGCCAGCATGCCGAACACCGCAGAGATTCCCGCAAAAAGAATGGTCATCTCAAAAGTCACGACAATAAACGCGGGCCAGGAGTGATACGGCTTGCCGCCTACATTCACGGGATAACTGACGGCAGAAATCCAGTACTGCATCAGGTAACCGGTCAGACCTCCGATCAATCCTCCGATCAACACGACCAGAGGGACCTCATCGTGGTGGAAACCGATGGCTTCGGCCAGGCCCTCGACCGGAAACGGGCTATAGGCATCGATTTTCTTGTAGCCCGCCTCGCGGGTGCGATTGGCCGCAGCCAGCAGAGTGTGGATCGAATCGAATTCCGCCATGATTCCGTAGACCCCGGTACGCTTCATTCCTCGACCTCCGCTTCCGGCAGCAGAGTGCGCATTTCAAAAATCGAAATCATGGGCAGGAGGCGAACGAACAGGAACATGGCCGAAAGGAACAGGCCGATGGTTCCTATGTAAGTCATCCAGTCCCAGCGCGTCGGATAGTACATGCCCCAGGAAGAAGTCAGGAAATCGCGATGCAGGCTGACCACTACGATGATGAATCGCTCCAGCCACATACCCACCAACACCACGCCTGAAACCAGGAAGAGCCAGACCGGGCTGCTGCGGAGCTTGGGAATCCACAGCACCTGGGGAATTACGATGTTGCAGATGAGCAGCATGTAGTAGAAAAACGAGTACGGCCCGTGCAGGCGGTTCCAGAGCAGGAAGGCATCGTAGCGATTCCCGCCGTACCATCCCATGAAAGCCTCCACGACGTAGCCGTAGGCCACGATCAAGCCAGTGGCCAGCATCACTTTCGCCGCGTTCTGCAGGTGGAGTTCGGTGATGAAATCTTCCAGGGCATAAACCTTGCGGATGGGGATGGCCAGCATCAGCACCATGGCGAAGCCGGAGTAGATCGCGCCCGCGACGAAGTATGGCGGAAAGATGGTAGTGTGCCAACCGGGCACGATGCCCACGGCAAAATCAAAACTGACCACGGTGTGGACGGAGAGCACCAGCGGCGTGGCCAATCCGGCGAGCAGCAGATAGGCCGTTTCGTAGCGGTGCCAGTGGCGGGCCGAGCCGCGCCAGCCCATGGCCAGCATGCCGTAGATGATTTTCTTCCAGCGTTCCTCCGAACGGTCGCGCAAAGTCGCGAGATCAGGAATCAGCCCGATGAACCAGAACAGGGCCGAGATGGTGGCGTAAGTGGAAACCGCAAACACATCCCACACCAGCGGGCTGCGGAATTGCGGCCACACGCGCATGGTGTTGGGATAGGGAAAAAGCCAATAGGCCAGCCAGGGCCGCCCCACGTGGATCAGGGGAAAAATGCCCGCGCTGGCCACGGCAAACAGCGTCATGGCCTCGGCAAAACGGTTAATCGAGTTACGCCACGACTGCCGCAGCAGAAGCAGGATGGCGGAAATCAGCGTGCCTGCGTGCCCGATCCCGATCCACCACACGAAATTGACGATGGCGAATCCCCAACCGATGGGAATGGTCACGCCCCATATGCCAACTCCTTTGACAAACAGGTAGGCGATGGCAAACAGCATCATCATCATGAGCAGAAACGCAACCCCAAAACCGAGGAACCACGCGTTGGAAGTAGGACGAGTCAGCACGATCGAGCTGATCTTGTCCGTGACCGAGCCCAGGGTGTAACCCGGTTCGATGACTGGCGCGCGCTCGTTTTGGACTGGCTCTTCCATCATCTAACTGCGCTCCGCGTTGGAGTCTTTTGCCGGCTCCCATTCCGGATTCGGGTTGCGAATGTCGGCCAGGTATGTGGTGCGGGGGCGGGTGTTCAAGTCCCCCAGCAGGCTGTAGTTCCGCGGCTGCGCCTTCAATTTTGAAACCCGGCTGTTGGGATCGTTGATGTTCCCGAAAACGATGGCGTTTGCCGGACACGACTGCTGGCACGCCGTCTGCAATTCGCCATCCTGAATCTTGCGATCCTCGCGTTCAGAATCAATCCGGTGCTGGTTGATGCGCTGCACGCAGTAGGTGCACTTTTCCATCACGCCGCGGCTGCGCACGGTCACGTCCGGATTGCGCATCATTTTGTACTGCGAAGTTTCCCAGTCCTGGAACAGCAGGAAATTGAAGCGCCGCACTTTGTAGGGACAGTTGTCGGAACAATAGCGCGTACCCACACAGCGGTTGTACACCATGTCATTCAAGCCTTCGCTGCTGTGCACCGTCGCGCCCACTGGACAGACGACCTCGCAGGGAGCGTTCTCGCACTGCTGGCAAGGCACCGGCTGGAAGTAGGCCTTGGGATTGTCGCGGTCGCCCTGGTAATAAGCATCCACGCGCAGCCAGTGCATGTGCCGGCCGAGGACTGTCTGTTCCTTGCCCACGACGGCGATGTTGTTCTCCGACTGGCAGGCGACGATGCAGTTGTTGCAGCCCACGCAGGCATTCATGTCGACCGTCATGCCCCAGGCGTAAGACTCCTCGGCATACGGATAGGGCTTATACAGAGTCAGTTCCTTAGGCGGCTCTTCTTCTCTCGCGAAGTCGGGTTCCTTGTGGTACGCCTCCAGATTCGCGGTGCGCACCAGGGGTCGCGTGCCCGTGGGCGTCTCCATGGTCTGGTAGCCCTGGGTGGAGGCCAGTTTGTAAGTGCCTCCGGCCCTGCGAATTGTCACACCACTGGTAAGCCAGGGCGTGGCACTGGTGCGCAGGGGATACATATCGAAACCGGTGCCAGTACCCACGCGCCCGGCGCGGCGTCGTCCATACCCCAAAAATACGGTGACGGAATTGTCGGGATGGCCGACCTGGATCCAGACCGGGGCGGTCACCTTCTTGCCGTTGAGTTCGAGCTCGACCAAATCTTCGGTCTTGATTCCCATGCGCTCCGCCATGGCCGGACCCATCAGCACCGGGTTGTCCCAGGTGAGTTTATTCATCGGCTTGGGCAGTTCCTGCAGCCAGCCGTTGTTGGAGAATCGGCCGTCGTAGATCGAGGGATCGCGGCGGAAGTTAATTTCGACGGCCTTGTTGTCTGCATGTGGCGTGGATGGAAAACTCGCCGTCTTGTTCCCGACCTGTTTCGGCGCGAATGTAGTTCCTTCAATCCAGCCGTCGTGCAGCGATTTTCGCCAGAATGCGTCAAAATCGGTGCCGGAATGCTGTTTCTTCCAGTAGCCCTGCACAATTTCATGTCCGCTCGAATCGGCCTGGCCGGAAAGCATGGCCGCCAGTTCGTACGCGCTCTTCCCGTTGTACAAGGGCGCGATCAACGGCTGCACAATGCTCACCGTACCGTCGTAGGCGCGCGCATCGCCCCAGGCTTCGAGATAGTGCGCTTCATTCACATGCCACTGGCAGAGTTCCGCCGTCTCGTCCTGGTAAAGACCGAGATGAACCCGCAGTGGAATATTCGTGCTCTTGAGCGCGTCGGCGAATCCCAAATCGGCAGGCGCATCGTAGGCGGGATTTCCGCCCATAATGATGAGCATGTCCACTTTGCCGCCGCGCATGTCGGCGACCAGGTCTCTCAGCGACTCGGTTTGGTTCACCGGGTTCGCGTCCACGGCATCGGTGTAGACGACAGTCTTGCCTACGTTACCCAGGAATTGGTTGATGGCGTGCGCGACTGCGTGAAGAGCTGGAGGCTGGTGGTCGCCTGCGATTACCACACTGGACCCGCGGTGAGCGTTCAAATCACTTAGCAGGGAAGGAAAAAATCCCTTTGGGCCGGTGGATCCAGAGGGGAACCCACCGTTGTTGGTAAGCAGGTTCAGAAGCGACGCCGCAAAAGGTTCTATGTCCGCTGCTCTCACCGGTAGCCGATGGTCCGCCTTGGCCCCGGTCGAACTCGGCGTGCTCTCGACCACGTACAACCGGCTCATCTCGCCCGCATCGGGATTGCGCCTCTTTGCAAAATCGCGGGCGTAACGGGTGCAGCCGGGAAATCCCGCATACAGAAAATCGGCATCGAGCGAAAGAATTACGTCCGCATTTTCCAGCTTGTATTGCGTTTCCGCCGGCTCCCCGAAGGCCATCTTGGCGCCTTCGAGCACATTGTCGCGGTTGACCGGCTCATACACATGCCACCTGGCCTGCGGATAAACCTTGAGAAACGACTGCAACTGGTCAGCGAGGGTGGGCGAGGAGACCGTCGGCGTCAGGATGCGGATGCCCGCTCCCTGCAAGCTCTTCTGGATACTGAGCGGCGCGCGCATGGCCTCGACCAGCGACCCCCAGGAGCGAATGTCCCCCAGATAGGTCAGGGTCTGCGAGCGGTCGGGGTCGTACATGCCCAGGATCGAGGCTTGGGAGAAAATATCGGTGCCGCCGAGACTCGCCGGATGCTGGTCGTTGCCTTCAATCTTGGTGGGACGATAGAGATGGCTCTCAACCAGAATCGGGCTGGCGTATCCGCCCAGAGTGAATGCGGTGGCAAAAAACAATGGCCGCCCGGGAACTACTTCCTCGGGCTGCTTTACGTAAGGGACAATCGGTTCGAGCGGTTGCTTGGTGCAGGCGGTCATGCCCGCCATGGCCAGCGACGCGCCCATCAACTTGAGGAAGCCGCGACGCGAAACCGAATCCAGCCACTCCGACGCGCCCTTGGGAAATTCCCGGTGCAGCATCTCCTGGAAATCGGGGCTGCCCGCCAGTTCCTCGAGGCTGCGCCAGTATTCCGGACCCTTAGTCTCGGCAACCCGGGCGCGGGCCGCATCCAGATCGAGCGTGCCCTTCTTGCTGGGGCAAACGTCCTCGCGGTGGGGCTTAGCGGTTTGTTCTTCCATCTTCATATAAATCTTTGGCTGGTGGGGGCCGGGCGTCGCCGCTCGGCCAGACAGGCTAGACGCCCGCCCTCCAGCCAACCATCTATCGATGGCACGTCGAACAGCTGGTGATGTCCGTTACCGTGCGCAACTTGTACTTTTTTACCAGCTCAGTGCCAAGAGAAAGCTGATCGGTGTATTGCTTGCCATCCAGCTCGACCGGCTTGCTGCTCGACGGCTGCTCATAGCGCATGTTGAAAACCTGATCGCGAGGCCGAAGATTCTTTTCGGGCGCCCGATGACACTCCAGGCACCACTCCATCTGCAACGAAGCCTCGTTATACATCAATGGCATGCGGTCCACCGGGCCGTGGCAGGTGTCGCAGCCTACACCCTTATTGATGTGAATGCTGTGATTGAAATAGGCGAAGTCGGGCAAATCATTCACCCGGGTCCACACCAGGGACTTGCCGCTCCTGAAACTCTCGCGCACCGGCTCCAGCAGAGCTGCGTTGGTCCAGATCTGCGAATGGCAGTTCATGCAAGTCTTGGTCGGCGGAATGCCCGCGAAGCTGGAGGTTTCAACCGAAGTGTGACAGTAGCGGCAATCGATTCCCAGTCCCGCAACATGGTGCTGATGACTGAACGCCACGGGTTGTGGCCGGCGCACTCCGGCATAGGTCACGTAGGGTGACCGCTGGATCTCCGCCGCAGCCCAAAACAATGCCGCCACCACGAATATGGCGCCATAGATCGTGGCTCGCGAAAGAGTATTCGTGCTGCGGTGAAAAATCTGCATCGAGTGGTAGGTTCCGTACCGCGGGAGCCATGTGACAGGCAACCGGTTCGTGCAGCGTTGCGCTAAGCGGCCATGGACCGCAAACCTAGGGAGCAATAAAACTGGTGATTATAGCAGCAAGGGAATGTGGAAACATCGCCGCCGCTCCAGCGAGTCTGCAAATGTTACAGGCGATGAAAAATCCCTGATTTATTGCGCAACTGTACGGCTCGCCGCAGTTTCTACTTCAGGTTCATCACCAGCAGCTTGGGTTCGGTCATTTCTTCGATGGCGTAGCGCAATCCTTCACGGCCCAATCCGGAATCTTTGACGCCGCCATAGGGCATGTGGTCGATGCGGAAAGCCGGCACGTCGCCGGCAATAAGCCCGCCTACTTCCAGTTCTTCGTAAGCATTGAAGATCAACTTGGCATCGCGGGTGAAAAGTCCCGCCTGCAATCCGTAAGGCGAGTTGTTGATCTGCTTCAGGGCCTGGTTGAAATCGTCATACGGTTCGACGGTTACCACCGGAGCAAATATTTCCTGGCAGTTTACTTTCATCTCCGGGCGCGTGCCGGTAAGAATGGTGGGCTCGAGCACCGGTCCGCGGCGTTGTCCGCCGCACAGCAGCCGGGCCCCGCCGCGTACCGCTTCCTGTATCCAGTCGCTGGCGCGAACCGCATCGCTTTCGCGGATCAGCGGGCCCAGGTCGGTGGAATCATCGAGCGGGTCGCCGGTCTTTAGCTTTTTCACACCTTCCAGCAGCAGGTCAGTGAACCGGGCAAAGGCGGAGCGTTCCACCAGGATGCGCTGCACCGAGATGCAGGTCTGACCGGCGTAGGAGAAGCCTCCCACCACGCACCGGTCAGCCGCGTAAGCCAGATCGGCGTCGCTGTGCACAATCACGCCGGCATTACCCCCAAGCTCCAGGACAACTTTCTTTTTCCCGCAATTTTTCTTAATCTGCCAGCCCACAGCCGCGCTGCCGGTGAAGCTGATCAACTTGATGCGTTCGTCCGTCACCAGCAGTCCGGCGTCGTCATTTGAGAGTGGTAGCACGTTCAGAC
>Ga0209698_10004397_pt1 | contig 15465 bp, 15 predicted proteins | sample LitLauG_LLR_2012_FD_187203 | JGI IMG/M metagenome (GOLD analysis project Ga0209698, IMG submission 187203) | Freshwater sediment microbial communities from Pennsylvania, USA - Little Laurel Run_MetaG_LLR_2012 (SPAdes) (version 2) | ecosystem: Environmental > Aquatic > Freshwater > Creek >...
CCCTGACGAGAGGCATCATCAACAAAGTGATGCACACACCCATCACGACGCTGAAGAGCGCCGCGAAAGAATCGGAAGCCACCACGGTGGTCGAGGTCGTGCGCCGATTGTTCAACCTCCGCGATAAGGACTCGCCGGCGCCCGCGGAAAAGAAGAACGAAGTCGGGATCCGCCAGTGACTCGGCCGGAACGGTGTCGCGGAACCGCAATGTTTTCGGGACCGGCAGAATCGAGCCTCGAAGCGGCGCCATATGTTAGCCCTGGGCGTGAGCCCGGGGTGAGCGGAGAAATGGGATCGAGTCCCGTAGGGACGGCACCCGGCCGCGTTCGCCCCCCCCTCAAATGACAGCAAACGAAAGCCAATCCATCAACCTGCGCATCGGCTCGCGCGGTTCGCAACTCGCCCTTTGGCAGGCCAACCACATCTCCGCCCTGCTTCGCGCCCGCGGCCATCAGGTCGAAATCGAAGTCATCCACACCACCGGCGACAAGATCACTGATGTCGCCCTGGCCAAAGTCGGCACCAAGGGAATGTTCACCAAGGAGATCGAAGAGGCCCTCGCCGCCGGCCGCGTCGACCTCGCCGTACATTCGTTAAAAGACCTGCCGACGGAGCTTCCCGCAGGATTTGAAATTGCCGCGATCACCGAGCGACAGGACCCGCGCGATGCATTCTGCTCCTGCCACTATTCTAGTTTTCAGGCGTTGCCACAAGGCGCGCGCGTCGGCACCTCAAGCCTCCGCCGACAGGCGCAACTCAAAGCCATCCGCCCCGACCTCGACATTCATCCCCTGCGCGGCAATGTCGACACGCGCCTGCGCAAGCTCGAACAAGGTGAATATGACGCCATCATCCTGGCCTCAGCCGGACTGCAGCGTCTGGGCAAGACCGCCCTCATCAAGCAGATTATCCCCATCGAGATCATGTGCCCTGCTGCCGGCCAGGGAGCGTTGGGCATCGAAATTCGCGAAGGCGACGACGCCACCAGACAGTTGCTCGCTTTCCTGAACGACCCCAACGCCCGCGCCGCAACCACCTGCGAACGCGCCCTGCTCAACCGCCTTGGCGGGGGCTGCCAAGTCCCCATCGGGGCTTTTGCTGACGTTCGCATGGCGAAAAACCGGGAAGGACACGACTTCGGTGGCGCCGCTGAAACGCCCCCAGCGCGTCCGGCTTTAGCCGCCGGGATTCTGATCCATCTGGAATCGATCGTCGCCGACCCCGACGGCTCGAAACTCCTGCGCGACGCCCGCGACGGAACCGACCCCGAAAAGCTCGGCGACGCCGCCGGGGCCGCGCTCCTGAGCCGCGGCGGCGATGCCATCCTCGAATCCGTCTACGGCCGCGGCCTGGCGGTTCCTCCTCAACCGTGACATGAGCCGCAAGGTTTTTCTCCGGGTCCTCCGGCGGCACCAAAAGCCCCGCCCACCTGCGGCGCAGGGACAACCTCGGGCCACAACTTCTCGCCCCGGGCATCCGCATTGTCCACATCGTGCCCGGCACAAAGTCGGTCGACGTCGAAACGAAGCTGTGGAATGCCCGCTACGAGGGCACCCGCTTCGGCGGATCGCTGTTTGCGATGACCGACCCTTTCTATATGCTGATGCTGGTGGCCAGCCGCGGCCGCGACTGCATCACCTGGGACAAAGCGACCAGCCTCCGCGATCGCAGGCCCGGGCGTGGCAAAGGTCACGCCGAATGCCGCCCGACTGACGCACAAGTTGGGCGACATCGGCGAGAAGCTGAAGCCATTGCCGAAATACAAACCCACATTTACCGTAGAAGTGAAAGACCAGCAAGGAACCGTGATGGCAGGGGTAGCGAAGGTTCTTGACGTGCGGAAAAAGGAATCAGCGGCGATGGAACCGGCACCGGCGCAGCCGCAGAGCGGCGAAAGAATGCAGCCCACGGCCTAAGCCGTGGGTGATCCGAAGAATTTGATCGCGCCCCGGAAGGGGCGAAAGCGAACGCACTTGTATATTCCCGAACATTTCCGGGTCCGCGATCACGCCCATGCCATCGACTTCATGCGCGCCCACCCGTTCGCTATTATCGTGTCGTCCACGGACGACGGCCCGTTCGCCACGCACGCCCCGCTCGCCATACGCGAAGTGGGGCAAGACCTCGTCATTCGCGGGCATGTCGCCAAGGCCAACCCGCATTGGAAGCATCTGCAGCAGCAACCGCGCTGCCTGACTATTTTCCACGGCCCGCATGCCTATGTGTCCCCCGCGAACTACACCACGCAGGAAGTGGTTCCGACCTGGAACTACGGCGCGGTCCACGCGTACGGCGACGCGCGCCTGTTCTCGGCGCCAGAGGAACTGCTCGCGGTTCTTCACGAGTTGATTCCCATGTTCGAACCCGCCTATGCCGATCAATGGGCCTCGCTCACCACTGCCTATCGCGAGCGCATGCTGAGCCACATCGTGGGATTCGAAATCCGTGTCACTAGCGTTGAAGCCAAGTTCAAGTTGAGCCAGAACCGCGCTAAGGAGGAACAGGCCAACATCATCCGGACCCTGGGCGAGTGCCCTGACACCGTGGTCTCCGGCGTGGCCCGCCTCATGCAGAAGCAGGGACTCGGCGTGACGAAAGAAGGAGAGTAAGCCTTCGCAGGCGGACGCGTCTGCCGCAACTCAATCCATGAGCAAAACGATCAAGTCAAACAGCAGCGAAGCATTGAGCGGAGTACGTGTGCTCGTAGGGCGGGCGACCCATCAAGCAGGATCCCTTTCGTCGGAACTCATCAAGCGGGGCGCGCAAGTGATCGAAATCCCTTTCATCGAAATCCGCAAGCCACGCTCGTTCCGCCCGCTCGATTCCGCGCTGAAGAACCTGGGCAGCTACGACTGGCTCATCCTGACCAGCGTGAATGGCGTCGATGCCCTGTGGGAACGGATGCAGAAGCTGCGCCGGGCGCCCCTAAGTCGAGATCGGGAATGGCACGCCTTCAGTCGTGCCGTAACCAGCTGGACTAACCATCCCGCTTCAGCTGGCGGGAGCCAACTCCGCATCGCCGCCATCGGCCCCGCCACCAAGAAGGCGATCGAACAGCGAGGCTTGAAGGTGGACATGGTCCCCAACGAATACGTGGCCGAATCGGTTGTCCAAAGCCTGCAGAAGAACGTAAAAGGGAAGCGCGTCCTGCTGGTGCGGGCCAAGGTTGCCCGCGACGTCATCCCGCAAGAACTGGGAAAAGCCGGAGCGCACGTCGACGTGGTCGAAGCCTATGAAACCGTGGTGCCGCAAAACTCCCGGCGCCGTTTGCGCACTGCGCTGAAGAACCGGCGCCCGCAGGTAGTGACCTTCACCAGTTCCTCGACGGTTCGAAATTTTGTGGAACTGCTGGGCCACCCCAGGCCCGGGCTGGACGGAATCATGATGGCTTCGATCGGCCCGGTGACGTCTTCGACCCTGCGAGAACTCGGCCTGCCGGTCGACATCGCTGCCAGAGATTTCACCATTCCTGGACTCATCGATGCGATCGTAGGGAAGTTCGCCGAAAAGCCGTGAAGCGGCAGTGTGACCCGGTGTCCTCTGCGGTTCGGCCCTTATTCTGTCAGCGAGCAACTGCAGTCCGCGGGCACCACGTGCGCCAGCAGGAAGTCGGCAACGCGCTTGTAGGCGTCAATCTGATTTTCCACTCGCGCGAAGCCATGACCTTCATTCTCATAGATCTTCGCATCGACGGTGCCGCCCCGCTTCTTGATTGCCTCCACCACTTGCTGGGTTTCTTCTTTCGGACAACGCGGGTCGTGTCCGCCCGCCAATAAAAGCAGCGGCGCCTTGATCTGGTCGATGTAGTTGATCGGCGATCTCTCTTCGTACAGCGCCCTGTTCTTCACCACATCGCCCATGGTGGCCAGATCCGACTGCTGCAACACCGGGTCTTCGTTCTCAATCTCAGTGAACCAATTCACGAACGGCACAATCGGCACGCCCGCCGCCCACAAGTTCGGAGCCTTAGTCACCGCCATCATGCTGAGATAGCCGCCGTAGCTGCCGCCCATCACCGCGATCTTCTTCGGATCGAGATGTCCGGTCTGTTTAATCCAGTCGACGCCTGCAAGCACATCATCGAGGTCGCCGCCACCCATGTCGAATAAGTTCGCCTGCTGAAATTCCCTACCGTAACCGGTCGAACCGCGGTAGTTAGGAGCCAGCACCATGTAGCCCTGATTGACCGCGTACTGTATAAAACGGTTGAACGAATTCAGAGTCTGCGCCGCTGGCCCGCCATGAATGTAGACCAGCGCGGCATTCTGCCCGTTCCGTGCCATGTTGAAAGGCACGTAGAGAAACGCCGAGATCGTCCACTTGCCGTCGCGGCTGGGATAGTGAACCAGGTATGGCTCCACCATGTCTTCGGAGCGCAGCCCACCTACCAACGAGTGTGTGATCTGCTGCGAGTTACCTGTAGCCAGGTGATAGACCCAGAGATCACCTGGAGCCGTGGGGCCGTTGTGGTAGTACAGCAGTCGCGAGCCGTCCGCCGAGAATGCCGAATGCCCGCCGGCAGGCTCGTTCAAGCCCTTGGGAACAGGTAAGACGGTGGACTTGCCGGTCGCGATGTCGTGCAGGTAAATGTCTTCGTTGCCGTCGACATTCGCCGTGAACCTAATGTGCTTGCCGTCCGGGGCAAACTCGCCGCCGCGAATTTCCCACTTATCCTTGGTGAGCCATTCAATCTTCTTGGTGGCAATTTCAAGCAACCCGACGTTGTCGTATCCGTTGGCGGCGTTCGAGGTCAGCAGAATGCGCTTGCCGTCCTGAGAGATGTCGTTGGCTGAGAACAACTGCTCCCCTTGATGAGCAGTAAGCAGCGTGCTCTCGCCACTGGCGACGTCGGCGATGAAGATGTTCGAATCCGTCCCTTTCGCCTGGCTCTGTGAATAAACGATGTGCTTGCCGTCGTGCGACCAGATAGGCCCCGAGTTGCCCTTGTCCTGCGGCGTGTTCGTGGTGATGTGTTTGACCTCGCGCATCACCATGTCATAAATGTCGATTTCATAGGCCGCAGAAGTCTTGGGCTTGACTTCGTAGGCTAGATACCGCGCGTCCGGCGACCATGTTGGGTTGAGCTCGGCGATTTCTCGCGTCTGGGTCAGGTTCACCACCCTGCCGGTCTTCGGCGAAACCAGGAAAATGTCCCACAGCTCGTCACCGTCGTAGTCGGATTGATAAGCGATCCACTTGCCATCGGGCGACCACTCGGGCGCCGTCTGCCGCTGATCGCTCACCGTCAGTTGAACCGGCCATCCCCCTTCGGCGGGAACCAGCCACAGGTTATTTCGTCCGCTCAGGTTCGAAATAAAGGCGATGCTCTTGCCATCCGGAGACCATGTCGGCCGCCCAATCTGCCGCGTCATATAAAGCTTTTCGATGGTCAGGCTGCGCGGTTCAACTTGTGCGTTGGGCTTGGACGAGATCTTCTTCGGGTCGCTAACTGCCTGAGGCGCGGGAATGGTCTGGGCGGCGACTTCGCTCACAACAATGCTCATGAGGATGACGATAGCAAACAAGATGAAAGTGCGCATTAGTCAGGAAACCTCTGTGACCAGGAACAAAAAGTCTAGCAGAGAGACGCCGCTTCATTCGCGGCCCGCGAATTGCACCAGTCAATTGCGGCGCTCAGGATGGAATAGGGTCGCGAAGGCTTAGTCCAACCAAATGAGGATGCCCCACCCCATTGAAATGGCGCAGACAGAGAATCAAGTCTGGGACGCCAATCCTTTCCGGTTGACTTAAACTGTCGCGATGGACGACTCTGCAAGACCACACAACCGTAGCGTTCTAATTGCGCTGTTCCTGCGAAGTTCGTTCGACGGAGGAGACGATGTGGTTCCGAAGATTCACTGACATGCAGGCCGTGTGGCGTTGGTCCCTTCTTCTTACGCTGATGCTTGTCCCGGTGGCGGGACAGGGGGGAGATGAGCCGAAGTTTCAGACCGACACCAACTTCTTTGGCATGGATATCCGCGATTTTGATCTGCAGGAAGAAAGTCCACGGCTCTGTTACGACGCCTGCGTTGCCGAGAAGCGTTGCCACGCTTTCACCTATCTGCGACCGCACGGATGGGGTGGTGCCGGCTCCGCGGCTCATTGCTGGCTGAAGTACAGCGTTCCTACCGATGTGCGGCGAGAGCCATGCTGCGTTTCAGGGATCGTCCGCCCTGGGGAAGACCCTCCGCCCCAACCCAAGCCGGAACCCACTCCCGCGCCGATCCCGCTTCCTGATCCCGGGCCTTTACGCGTGATCGACATAAAGTTGGACGCCTTTCCGAAGCACTATAGCGGACCGTGCCCGGTCACCATCCAGTATCAGGCGGTTATCACAGCCTCCGGTCCCGGCACCGTGAACTACCGGCTATCGCATGAGGGCGACACGATGGGTCCTCCTGCGCAACTAGTGTTCGAGGCGGCAGGGACGAAGGATGTGTGGGCAAAACGCGATGTCTGGGCAACGCACGATGCGCGAACTACGGGCCGACAGGGCGATGTGCACGAAAAGCTTGAAATCATGGAACTCCGTAACCCGGCGAACAGGCATTGCGATCCAATGGCGTGCCGACCGATTTGGCAGACTACTCACTCTGCCGAAGTCGGTGTCCCTGTTGATTGCAACGACAATCCGACAAGCCAGGAGAGCCGAAAGCAGGAAGGGCGGCACTAATCGGGAAAGCTGCTGGAGGCGAGGCAAAGCGTACAGCCGACAAAATGCAGGCGGCTTCTGTCGCTGCGATCCGGGTGACATGCGAGGATCACGTGGCGTTCTTATGCATTTCGATCGTGCTCCAGGTCTTGTCCCCGGCATGGCACAGATTTTCCAGCGGACAATCCGCGCACTTCGGCTTTCGCGCGATGCAAAGGCTGCGCCCGTGCCAGATAATCTGGTGCGAAAACAAGATCCATCTTTCGCGGGGGATGACCTTCATCAGATCCTGCTCGATCTTCTGCGGATCATCTTGCGTGGTAAGTTCCAGCCGCCGCGAGATGCGGTGCACGTGCGTATCCACCACCACGCCCTCAGCCTTCCTGAACCAGGTGCCCAATACGACGTTGGCAGTTTTGCGCGCCACGCCGGGCAGCGTGAGTAGTTTCTCCATCTCACCTGGAACCTGGCCGCCGAAGTCGCTGACAACTTTCTTCGCAGCACCGACCACCGACTTCGACTTGTTCCGAAAAAATCCCGTCGACCGCACGTCGGGCTCGAGCTGCTCCGGCGTGAGCGCGGCAAACGCCTCGACCGTCGGATACTTACGAAACAGTTCAGGGGTGACCCGATTGACATTCACATCGGTTGACTGCGCCGACAAAATCGTCGCCACCAGCAGTTCCCACGCGCTGGAATGAGTGAGCGCGCACGTGACTTGTGGATAGAGCTGGTCCAGCCGTTTCAGGATCTGGTTAACACGCTCCGGCGCGAGCGGATCGTAACGGATTGCGCCGGCCGCCTCCGGCTTCCGCTTTTTCGGGGCTGGTCCAGGCCGTGATGGCGGCGTCCCCCGACGCCCGGTGCTGCCTGCATTCTCTTGCCGCTCCGCGGCTTTTGCCGGCAATCGTGCCCGGGCGGCACGGTCCTGGCGGCCGGTGCGTGCCGGCTGGCGTGGAACCACTCCACGAGGCATGCGTTGAGTCTCCTTGAACGCAACATAGTAACAGAGTGCCGACGCGCCCTTGGCGGGTCCGATGTAGGCCGTCGGTAACCTGCGCGAGCATGTAACCTGCGCGAGCATTGACGGAGCACCACCGGGCGGGTAGCCTGAGTGTAGCCTCCAGTTCGGGGAAAAGTTACCGTGGCCGTGAGCTCCATCCAACTCGGGCAAGTATGGCGCAGCGAAGCTGACGGCCAGGACTATCTGGTCACCAAGGTCTACAACGAGGTCTTCACCCAATACGCCATGCTGCGCCTCGCCGGAATCACCGCTCCCGATGCCCCCACGGTGCGCGTGAAAGTCGCCAAAACTCCGCAAGGCGCAACCCTTCCCGGCTACGCCTTCACCCAGGACGGCTCGTTCTAAAACAAAGTTCTCAGTAGGATCACGAGCCTCGGTCCCGCCTCCAACAATTTCCGATAAACTGAAAACTGCAAGTCCCCAGTTCATGGTGCTCGGGCAGACCCAGGTTAGGTTTGACTGAGAACTGAGAACTGAGAACTGAGAACCGATTTCTTGACTGAAAAAATTCTGGCTGTCCTCTTCGTCTTCATCAAGTCCGTGATCGCCGTGACCGGCTACGGCGGAATTGCCCTGCTGATGGCCATCGAGTCGGCATGCATTCCCCTGCCGTCGGAACTGATCATGCCCTTCGGCGGATATCTGGTCTTTGAAGGCACTTTCAAGTTGTTCTGGGTGGCGACTGCTGGCGCGATCGGCTGCAACCTGGGCTCGCTGGTGGCCTACGAGATTGGCTTCTATGGCGGACGCCGGCTGGTCGAAAGGTTCGGTCACTGGGTGCTCATGTCGCGCCGCGAACTCGACTGGGCGGACCGCTTCTTCGCACGCTGGGGATATCTTGCCGTTTTCATTGCACGCCTGCTGCCGGTGGTCCGTACGTTTATCGCCCTGCCGGCAGGGATCGCCCGCATGCCCCGCGGCAGGTTTCACGTCTACACCTTCCTGTGATCCTGGCCGTGGTGCTTCGGCCTGGCCTGGTTCGGGATGAAGCTTGGCGAGAATTGGCGCGAACTGGGCAGGTACTTCCACAAATTCGATGCCGTCATCGGCGCGGTCCTGGTGGCGGGCGCGGTTTGGTTCGTGTGGAATCACTGGCAGAACAGAATCAGGGGCCAGCAGTCACCGGTCCGAGGCAGCTAGCCCCGACTCACTGCAATACCAAATGGCATCCCGAGCCTCACAAAAGCAGCCGGACCCTTGCCGCCGGCCTGAGCTTGGTGTAAAAGCAAAGCACTCATTCCTCCGGAGGTCATCCATGCGCCGCATCCTGGCCGTCCTGCTGTTCCTTGCGATTTCCGCTCCCTTTGTGGCTCACGCTCAAAGCTCCGACCACCCGTTCGTCGTCGAGTACTATTACAAGACCAAGTGGGGCCATGCCGACGAATTCCTGAAACTATTCAAGAAGAATCACTACCCGCTGCTCAAGAAAGAAGTCGAGATGGGTAGAATGACCAAGGTCTGGATGGATCAACCCCGTTATCACACCACGGAAGACGGCCGCTGGGACTTCCGCGTCACCATCATCTTCAAGAACGCCGACGTCGCCTTCGATCCCTTCGACGAAGGCGCGCTCAAGAAACAGCTCTGGCCCGATCAGGAAACCTACAACCGCGAGGAGCAGCGCCGCTTCGAAATCCTTGATGCGCACTGGGATCTGCCGGTCAAAACCGTCGACCTGGACGCCAAACCCTGAAGCGCGGAGGACATCCTGAGGAAGAAGTTTTCCTCCGGGGATCTCTGTGCCCTCGGTGCTTAGGTTTGTTGGTCGATCTTCAGAAACTTGGCAATCAGCTTCTCGTGCCACTTCCAAGGCAGGAGCCGTTTGAGCGCGAGTTGAATCTTGGCGTCGCGTCCCACCAAGTAGCGCAGCTTGGGATTCGGATTCAGAGCGATGTTCACGATCAGCCGCGCGACTACGATCGGGTCCGCCTTGGGCAGGTTCGCGAAAACATCTCGCATCCGCAAACTCCGCTGGAAGTTCGGCGACAGCTGGTTGCGAGCCTGCTTCGCCATCACCGCACCCCGCGTCCATACGTCGGTCTGGAATGCCCCGGGCTCGAGAAGAACCACTTTGATCCCCAGCGAGTTCACTTCCATGCGCAAGGACTCGCTCCATCCTTCGAGGGCGTGTTTGGAAGCCGAATAGCTGCTTACCGAAACCGCTCCGTGCAACCCGTTAATCGACGAAACCTGAATGATGTGGCCCGCATTTTGCCGCCGCATGACGGGAAGCGCCGCCTTGGTCAGAGCCACGGCGCCGAAGAAATTCGTTTCAAACTGCAGTCGCAGCTCTTCGAGCGTGATGTCCTCGGCAAATCCCGCCACGGCGAATCCCGCATTGTTGACCAGCACATCGATCCGGCCATAATCGCGAGCCACCTGCTCCGCAAAGTCCGGCATGGCGCCGAAATCAGTGACGTCGAGACTCCGAACCTCGATCAGGTGGTTAACTCCCGCCGCCGTGGTCGCCATGTCCAGCCCTTCCCGGCGGCTGAGATTACGCATGGTGGCAAGAACACGAAAGCCCGCTTTCGCGAATTCGATCGAGGTAAGCAATCCGAAGCCGCTGGATGCCCCGGTGATGAGCGCGACTTTTTCAGACATGGCAATGGTCTATCACAATCCTGGAAAAAAGCGCAGCCGAAGGCCGGCATTAGTGGGACAATAGGTTGAGATCGGTCGCCTCGTTCGCGCACCCGGAGTGCGGGTAGGAGGACCTATGTTGACGGCTCGGCATCGTCTCAACCGAAATCCGTACTTTCATTTTCACCCCTGGCATACCCTTTTCTCTCTGATTGGCGTCCTGATCTTCTTCGGACTGCTGGTCTGGTTCCTGGCGGTACCCGCGCGCTAGTAAACGGGTACCGCAGCGGAAGAGGTGTGGGAGAATTCTGTCCTCGTTTGCTGATCCAGGCTTCGATGCTCGAATCGAGCAAAAGATGTAAATCCTTGGCGATAAAGCGACGGAATTCCTTTATCGACGCAATCGAAATTTGGAATTAGACAGAATCCCAAGCCACCCGCTAGGGTAGGTCATGGATTCCTTAATTTCGGTAGAGGACTCAAATGTCGATGTGCTTCATGACATCAGCGTGCGCCTGGGAACGGCGGACGGATTTCATGAAGTGCTGGCGCGCGTGGTCGAATTTGCTTCTGCCCTGGTGAAGTGCGATTCCTGCCTGGTCTACGTGCTCGAAGACGACGAACTGGTGCTGCGTGCCTCGAAAAACCCGCACCCTGAAGTCGTTGATCGCTTGAAGCTGCGGGTGGGGCAGGGCATTACCGGATGGGTGGCGGAACACCACGAACCGGTGGCTATTTCGGAGAAAGCCGCGCTCGATCCCCGTTTTCAGTTCTTCCACGAATTGCCGGAAGACAGCTACGAGGCATTTCTCTCCGTGCCCTTGACATGCCGCGGACGTGTGGTGGGAGTGGTTAACCTGCAGCACCGGCAGCATCACATATATCGCCGGCGCGAAATCCGCATGATCTCAATGATCGGACGGCTGGTGGGCGCGGAAATCGAGTTGGCGCGGCTCGAAGAAGCCAACTCCACCCTCACCGAGCAACTGCAGACGCGCAAGATCGTCGAGCGGGCGAAGGGTATCCTGCAACGCGATCTGGGTTTGAATGAAGAGCAGGCCTATCTCACCCTTCAGCGGCAGAGCCGCCAGAAGCGTAAGCCGATGAAGGAAATCGCCGAGGCCATCATCCTCAGCGATGAAGTGCGCGGAAGCCCGCAGTCTACCCTGTCTTAAACCATTCCCCATCCGCTAAACCTAATGGGTTTGATCCTGAAGCGCCGGAGTCAGGAAACCCGCGTGCGGCAAGGGAACTGCGTTCACTCCAGTTGTTCGGTATCCCCCAATCGATTTGCAGAAAAAAAAGAGGGCGGATGTCAGATTCGACATCCGCCCTTTCGACGTGGTTCGATCCGGGGCCTACTGCCCGGGAGCTAGGGGCGCGGTTACGCCGGTGGCGAGCTGCTTGCCGGTTGCCTTCGGGGGAGCGAAGTGCAAGGTCACGCCATACTCGGGCAACATCATGGCGCTCACATAGCTGACCTCAGACGTGCGCTCTACAATCAACTGGTTCAGGTCGGTGGGACGGGTTACGTCCGTGTCGGTGACCAGCATGACGAAGCCGGTGCGAGCCCCGCTCATCTTGCTGAGCGTGAGCAGGCCGGTCGAACCGTCGGACTCAAACGAAAACCGGTAGTCCCCGGCCGGAACCGTCATGTTCTGCCAGCGAACATCGTGGGGCAGAGTGAAGGCGCCGTGCGACTCCTGGGCCGAAGCCAAAACCGGTGCGACATTCAGCGAGCTGAGCGCCAGCAGGCCGGCGTACAGAGACTGGCGAATCGAAATCATGGAATCTCCTGTTCTGCCCTTCTGTGGAAGGGCGGTCGGAGGCACACGCTACCCGTGTCAAAGGCGGGCAACGTGGGCTCAGATTTTGGTGGAGAACGACAAGGTCAGGAGATTGCAGTGCCGCTTACACGGCAGGCACGCAAACATCAGCTTCACGGGACCGGCTGCATAGTCGGCCGCAAAGTGACTTCATTCTGCCCGAGCGCCAGGCGCGAGTCCAATCGAAAGAATCGATGGGAAGTATCCGTCCACCTAGGGACGGACGCATTCGTCCCTCCGCCAGGGCGAAGCCGGGAGCGGTCGAGACAGGGCAGCAATGAAACCAGATTCATAGTCAGTCGCCGTGCCGCTCCCTGGTCGTTGCCCTACCTTGGCCCCCCAATTTTCCCCGGTCCGGCCTCCGCCGTTTGCCAACTCCCCGCGCGCCATGAGACCATACCCAGTCAGTGGCGGTGACCAGCCACCGCCACCAAGAAAGGACACCATGTATCAGAAACGCCCGGGAGTTTTCATGGCCGACTGGTGGGATGCCGACGGCCGCCGCCACCGCAAGCAGTTCTCGAGTGCCCAATCTGCGAGGGAACACGAGCATCGCGAAACCGCCCTGGCCCACGCCGAGCGCGCCGGCCGCGAACTCAAGCTGGCCTCCCGTGGTGGCGCCAAACCGCGTCCCAAAGCGGCAAATGACGTCACCATCGAAGCCGCCAAAGGCAAGCTGGGAGTCATGATTCCCGGCATGGGCGCCGTGGCCACCACTTTCGTCGCCGGCGTCGAAGCGATCCGCAAGGGCCTGGCCAAGCCGATCGGCTCCCTCACCCAGATGGGCACCATTCGCCTGGGCAAGCGCACCGAAGGGCGATCGCCGAAGATCAAGGAATTCGTGCCTCTGGCGGGGCTCGATGACCTCGTCTTCACCGGCTGGGACATCTTTGAAGACAACATGTACGAGGCCGCCTCCAACGCGGGTGTACTCGACCACCGCCTCCTCGAGCAGTTGAAGCCGTTTCTTTCTTCGGTCAAGCCACGGCCCGCGGTGTTCGACCACAACTACGTCAAGAAGATCGACGGGCCCAACGTCAAGAAGGGCAAGTCCAAGATGGATCTCGCCGAGCAGTTGCGCGCCGACATCCAGGACTTCAAGAAGACCAGCGGCGCCACTCGCCTGATCACCATGTGGTGCGGTTCGACCGAGTCCTACATCGAGCCCACCGAAGCGCACCAGTCGGTCAAAGCGTTCGAGAAGGCGCTGCGCGAAAACGACGAGATGATCGCTCCGTCGATGATCTACGCCTACGCCTCGCTCAAAGAAGGCGTGCCGTTCGCAAACGGGGCGCCGAACTTGACCGTCGATCTGCCGGTCATGCTCGAACTCTCGCGGCAAAGCCACGCGCCCATCTGCGGCAAGGATTTCAAGACCGGACAGACGCTCATGAAGACCGTACTCGCGCCCGCGTTCAAGGCGCGCCTGCTCGGCCTCAGCGGCTGGTACTCCACCAACATCCTGGGGAACCGCGACGGGGAAGTGCTCGATGATCCCGGATCGTTCAAGACCAAGGAAGAATCCAAGCTGGGCGTGCTGGAGCACATCCTGCAGCCCGGCCTGTATCCCGAACTGTACGGGAATATCTTCCATAAGGTTCGCATTAACTACTACCCCCCACGCGGTGATAATAAAGAGGGTTGGGATAACATCGACATCTTCGGATGGCTCGGCTATCCCATGCAGATCAAGGTCGATTTCCTGTGCCGCGATTCGATCCTAGCGGCGCCCATCGTGCTCGACCTGATCCTGTTCCTCGACCTGGCGCAGCGTTGCTCGGAGTTGCAAGGCTTAGGCATCCAGGAATGGCTGAGTTTTTACTTTAAGTCTCCGATGACGGTTCCTGGCTTGTATCCCGAGCATGATCTGTTCATCCAGTTGATGAAGCTGAAGAACACGCTGCGTCACCTGAAGGGCGAGGAACTCATCACGCACTTGGGCTTGGAGTACTACGACTGAGCTGACAAGGGCTGCGTGGCGCGCGGGCGTCCCTGCCCGCGCGAGTTTTCGCCAGCTGCCGCAAAGCCCACGCCGGGGGTCAGCGGGCCTCTTCGGATTCTCTGGTCGTGAGTGATCAGGGTGATGACTTGGGCGCGGGCGGTGCCGCCGTGATAGGTTCGGCGGGATCATGCGAGTTATTCGTCAGGGAAGCAGGCAAACCAACGCGGCAATCTCCGGCGTGATCGGTGCGCACCGCAGGGTTGGGGCCCGAACCACTCCGCGTGATGAACGGGTGTATCGTGATTGCAAACCAAGCAGAAAGGCATCGCCTGAACTTGGCAATAAAGAGCCACGACGGCACGCCCCTACGAGCCATAAACCCGTATCTGCCAGACGATATCTCTCCCAGGAAAGACACAGCTCTGGTATAGCCGAGTGGGAGTGACCTCTTCTACCCCTTCTACTTCTATTTCTGCCCTCAAGAAGCCTTTGTGCAAGTCCCTTCGGTAGGGAGGGGGGATATTTCAGCGGCTTTCGTCGCGGCCCTGTATTGGTCGAACTTCTCGAGGAAGCGGTCGAGGTCCTTCTTCTGCAGGTAATAGGGCGTCGAGAGCCGCAATTTGTGGGGATCGCCGCCGCGGATGCGGATCTTGTGCGTCTGCCACATCCAGTTCTCCAAGGCGCCGCGCGCAACCGGAGGGACGTTTACGCTGACGATGGCGCAGCGCAACGCCGGATCCGGCGAGGTCCAGGACTCGGCGCCGCGCTTTTTCATTTCCTCCAGGATGTAGTCGGCCTGCTGGCGGTGCCGGCGCTCAATGCGCTCCATGCCGATGTCGTTGGCTAGCTTGATCGAGGCGCGCAGTCCCCACAGCGCCGGGACGTTTGAACTGCCGATACGCTGAAAGCGCTCGGCGCGAATCTTACGGTCGTCCCAACCTTCGGTGGCGATGGTGTTCCAGAGCCGGTCGATGACTTCGTCACGCACGTACAGAAAGCCCGATCCTTTGGGCGCGAACAGCCATTTATGCGGGCTCGAAGAATACACGTCGCAGCCGAGGTCGGACAGGTTTAGCCGCATCATGCCCACCGCGTGAGCGCCGTCCACCGCGGACAGAATTCCCTTGCTGCGGGCGAGACCGGCAAGGCCTTTCGCCGGCAGCACCACACCTGAAAACGTCGTGATGTGGCTGAAGAAAAGCACGCGGGTGCGCGGCGTGATGGCATCGTTAAACAGGTTTAGCACCTGCGCCGCATCTTTGACCGGTCGGGGCAGCGTGATCTTCTTCACCACGATGCCGTAGCGTTTGGCCTTCAGGTTCCAGGGATGCTCCCCGCCGGGATGTTCCTGGTCGGTCATCAGCACTTCGTCGCCGGCTTGCATGTCGATGCCGTTGGCGATGTAGCTGTTGGCCTCGGTGGCGTTGCGCAGCA
>Ga0209698_10004399_pt1 | contig 15460 bp, 12 predicted proteins | sample LitLauG_LLR_2012_FD_187203 | JGI IMG/M metagenome (GOLD analysis project Ga0209698, IMG submission 187203) | Freshwater sediment microbial communities from Pennsylvania, USA - Little Laurel Run_MetaG_LLR_2012 (SPAdes) (version 2) | ecosystem: Environmental > Aquatic > Freshwater > Creek >...
CCTCCGGCCGCGGTGGTTCACGTGCAGAAGATCCAGACTGACATCGTGAACGGCCAACTGCGCACGCCGACCAAGATTCCACAGAAAGTCCAGATGATCAAAGAGGACGAAGCTCCAGCACCTGCCAGCGCAGGCGTGGTGGGCGGCGTCACGGGCGGCATTCCCGGCGGCGCACTGGGCGGAGTGATGGGCAGCATCGTGAACTCGTCGGTGGCGGTGCCCAAGATTGCCGCGCCCACGCGGGTGCGCGTTTCCTCCGGCGTGTCGCAAGGATTGCTGGTCCGCAAGATCCAGCCGCCATATCCGCCGCTAGCGCGGCAGGCGCGTATCCAGGGTGTGGTACTGTTGCAGGCCACCATCAGCAAGACCGGCGACATCGAAGGCCTGACGCTGATCAGCGGCCACCCGATGCTGACGCAGGCCGCGATTGAGGCCGTGAAGCAGTGGAAGTACAAGCCGTATCTGCTGAACGGCGAACCGGTGGAAGTGGAAACGCAGATCCAGGTGAACTTCACCCTGGCCGGCGGCTAAACAGCCGGGGCGTTTCGCAGGACGAAGTCGATTGTGTAAAATGCCGTGACCCTCCCCCAGTCCCACCTAACGGTGGCCGGGCGGGCTTGACGAAAGCCTTCAGAGGCCACGACACACGCGATCAGGAAGATTGCCTGCGCTGAAGTCCGGCGCGGGAAAAGCGGCACAGACTGCCAACCGGCGGTCCGCAGGGCGCATCAGACTAGCAATTTCTCAGGAGGGAAAGCAAACTCATGTTAGCAGCTATGACAGCAACAACTCTCATTCACGCCCATACGGCGGCCACCTGGGTCATCCAGGAAGGCGGCGCAGCAGTCGGCTGGGACGTGGTTTCGTTGTGGCGGCAGATGGGCATCGCGGCCAAGATCGTGGTGGTCATCCTGTTCATCATGTCGGGCTACTCGATCGCAGTGATGATCGACCGCGCGATGGCCTACAGCGCGGCCCGCAAGCAGTCGCGCACGTTCGCCCCGGCCGTGGCCGGAGCGCTGCGCGATGGACGCATCGACGAAGCGATCAAGGTCGCCGAGCGCAACAAGAAGAGCCACCTGGCCAAGGTTGTCACCGCCGGCCTGATGGAGTTCAAGGCCCACCAGGACAGCCCGGGCTCGATTCCGGGAGACGTGGTGGACGCTTCCAAGCGCGCGCTGGAGCGCACTGAAGCCATCGTTCACGCCGAGTTGAAGCGCGGCCTGGGCGGACTGGCGACGGTGGGTTCGACGGCGCCGTTCGTGGGACTGTTCGGCACGGTGGTCGGCATTCTGAACGCCTTCAAGGGCATTTCGCAGGAGAAGGCGACCGGACTGGCGGCTGTGGCCGGCGGCATTTCCGAAGCGCTGGTCACCACCGCGTTCGGACTGCTGGTGGCGATTCCCGCCGTCATGATGTTCAACTATCTAACCGGACGCGTCGAGGCGTTTGACGTTGAAATGGACAACTCCTCGAGCGAACTGGTGGATTACTTCCTCAAGCGTCGCGACGCCCGCCGGTAACTGCGGGAAGCACGCTGCCTGAGTTTTGCGGTCCGGCGCCGGGTGGTCCCGGCGCCGGCCTCCTGACTGCGGGCGAAGCTGTCCGGGAGATCAATTTTTATGGCAATGGCGACGAGGAACGAGGGGGCCAAGACGGTCTCCAACATCAACGTCACGCCGATGGTGGACGTGATGCTGGTGCTGCTGATCATCTTCATGGTGATCACGCCCATGCTGCAGAAGGGTATCAGCGTGGATATGGCGAAGGTGAACAACCCGATCCCGATGCAGGACGCTGACAAGGAAGACGCGCTGCTGGTGTCGGTGATGCGCAACGGCGACATTTTCTTCGGCACCGACAAACTGCCGAACGTGGACGGACTGACCGGCAAAGTGAAAGACCGGCTCACCAACCGCGTGAGCAAGACCGTCTATGTGAAGGCGGACGCGCGCGCGCACTATGGCGACGTGGTGAAAGTGGTGGACGCGGTGCGGGCCGCGGGAGTCGATGATCTGGGCCTGCTGACCGAACAGAGGAAGGCAACGCCGACCACACCGCCACCGCCGACCACACCGGCCAGCGGCACATAGAGGCGAACCACGGGTTCGAACGACCAGGGAGAGCGATTATGGGAATGGGAGTCAGTACAGGCGGAGGGCAGAGCGCGGACATTAACGTCACGCCGCTCATCGATGTGTTGCTGGTGCTGCTGATCATCTTCATGGTGATCACGCCGTTGACGCCGAAGGGGCTGGACGCGCTGGTTCCGCAGCCGCCGCCGCCCAACGCGCCGAAAAATACCGCGCCCGACCGCACCATTGTGGTGCAGGTGATCGACCGGGGCTCGCAGGATCCGGGCCTGAAAATCAATCAGGAAGACGCGACCTGGGACAACCTGCAGGGCCGGCTGACCGACATCTACAAGACCCGCGCCGAAAAGGTGATGTTCGTCAAGGGCGACGATCCGGTTTCGTTCCTGTACGTGGCGAACGTGATTGACGTGGCGCATGCCGCGGGCGTGGACAAAGTCGGGCTGATCACGGCAAAGATCGAAGCTGGAAACTAGAAGAGGCCGAAGGCCGGCGCGCGCCTGCGGTTGGCGCCAGGCCGCGGTTCTGGGCAAGGGAGACTTAGAACGCGATGAAGAAGAATCTGCAAATTCTGGCCCTGGCGACCGCCGGGCTTGCCCTGGTTTCGGCCAGCGGCTGCGCCAAACTGCAGGCGCGCGACCACCTCAACAAGGGCGTGATGGCCTACAAGAGCGCCAAATACGAAGAGGCCATCGACCATTTCCAGCAGAGTGTCACGCTGGATCCTGCCCTGATCAACGCCAAAATGTATCTGGCGACGGCCTACGAGTCGCAATACATTCCCGGCCTTGACTCTCCCGACAACGTGAACCTGGCGCAACAGGCGGTGGCGCAGTTCCAGAAGGTGCTGGACTCCCCGAATGCCGTTCGCGAGCAGAAGGTGACCTCGGCGAAGGGCATCGCGTCGCTTTACTACAACATGAAGAAATTCGACGACGCCAAGAAGTACAACCGCCAGGTGTCGGAGATGGACCCGAACGATCCCGATCCCTACTACTCGATCGGTGTGATCGACTGGGCTGAGAGCTACGCCCCGCGCATGGAAGCGCGCAACAAGCTGGGCCTGAAGCCCGACCAGAACCTGAATCCGAAGAACAAGGAAGAGAAGAAGGCCTGCGACGAGTTGAAGGTGAAGAACATGCCTGCCGTCCAGGAGGGCATCGACAGCTTGAACAAGGCGATCCAGATTCGTCCGGACTACGACGATGCCATGGCGTATTTGAACCTGATGTACCGCGAAAAGGCCGATGTGGAGTGCGACGATCTGGAAGCCCGCGCTACCGACCTGAAAACAGCGGACCACTGGGTGGACGAAACGCTGCGCGTGAAGAAGGAAAAGGCGGAGAAAGCTCCGCAGCAGCAGGGCATCACCATGGAACAGAAGTAAAGGCTGAGGTTTTCAGCAGCCTCTCTCCTTAAGGAGAGAGGCTTTTTGTTTTTGGCGAAATTCCTCTTACCCTTTTCATCCTGAGGGCGCGTCTTTTGCGGCCCAAGGATCCATGCCTTTTGCACCCGGTTGCCTAGGTCCTTGCTTCGCTCAGGATGACAACGCATTTGGGTTGCTACAATGCTTGGTTCGCGCGGTCGCGCCGCGTTCAGAGACATGTTCAAGAAGATCCTGATTGCCAACCGGGGGGAGATTGCGGTGCGCGTGATTCGCGCGTGCCGTGAGATGGGCATTGCGACGGTGGCAGTGTATTCCGACGTGGACCGTGCCGCGCTGCACGTGCGCATGGCGGACGAGGCATATCCCATTGGCGCGGCAGCGGCGCGCGAGTCTTATTTGAACATCGGCAAAATTCTTGAGGTAGCGCGACAGAGCGGAGCGGAAGCGGTCCATCCCGGGTATGGATTTCTTTCCGAGAACGCGCGCTTCGCGCGGGCCTGCACCGAGGCGGGCGTGAAGTTCATCGGACCAACCGCCGACGCGATGGAGCGCATGGGCTCGAAAACGCGGGCGCGGCAGGCTATGGAGAAGGCCGGTGTGCCGTTTGTGCCGGGTACGTCGCGCGGGCTGGAGTCGGCGACTGAGGCGGAGTCTGTGGCGGAGCGCATTGGCTATCCGGTGATGCTGAAGGCCGCGGCCGGAGGAGGCGGCAAGGGCATGCGCCTCGTCGAACGCGCCGGGGACCTGTCGTCCGCGCTGGAAGCCGCGCGCAGCGAGGCCGAGCGGGCGTTCGGCGATGGCGAAGTGTATCTGGAGAAGGCGATCGTCAACCCGCGGCACATTGAAGTGCAGGTGCTGGGAGATGAGCACGGAAATCTGGTGCATCTGGGCGAGCGCGAGTGCTCGTTGCAGCGGCGGCACCAGAAAGTGCTGGAGGAATCGCCGTCGCCGCACGTGGATGATGCGATGCGGGCCAAGATGGGCGAAGTGGCGGTGCGGGTGGCCGCAGCTGCCGGATACACGAACGCGGGGACGGTCGAGTTTCTCGCAGATCAGGAGCGCAATTTTTATTTTCTGGAGATGAACACGCGCTTGCAGGTGGAACATCCGGTGACCGAACTGGTGACCGGCCTGGACCTAGTGCAGTTGCAGATTGGCATTGCGGCAGGAGAGAAGCTGCCGTTTGCGCAGAAAGACGTGCGGTTGCGCGGGCATGCGATTGAAGTGCGGGTCTACGCGGAAGATCCGGACAATCAATTTTTCCCCAGCCCAGGCAAAATCGCCAGGCTTGCGGTGCCGTCAGGGCCGGGAATCCGCGAGGACCGCGGCATCTACGAGGGATGGACGGTGCCGCTCGATTACGATCCGATGCTGTCGAAACTGATCGCTTATGGCTCGGACCGCGCGCAGGCGATCGCGCGCATGGAGCGAGCGCTCGATGAATATTTTGTCGGCGGCATCAAGACCAACCTGGGCCTGTTCCCGAAGATTCTGGGATCGCCGGAGTTTCGCGAAGGCAAGCTTGATACCGGGCTGCTGGAGCGGATCCTTAAACGAAAGACTGAAGCTGTTGGCGGCGGGGGAGAGGCGCGCGATGCCGTGATCGGGGCGGCGCTTTTTGCCGCGATGGGACCGTCTGACGCAGGCTCGACAGCGGGGAAGGGCGGTCCGGCGTCCAGCGGCGGAACAAATTCAGCATGGCGGAAAGCAGGGCGACAGGAGGCGTTGCGCTCCTGAGCGCGATCATGCTCTTCGAAATCACATTGGACGGCGCGAGTTATTGGGTCGAGCTTGAAGCGACCGAGGCCGGGAGCGGGCAGTGGATTTGCCGCGTGGATGGCGAGGCTGTCGACGTCGATGCCGTGATGGTTGAGCCGGGCGTGCTCTCCCTGCGGCTGGGCGGACGAAGCGTCGAGGTTCGCCGGGAGATGCAGGCTGGAGAATTGAAGATTTGGGTGGGCGGCCGGAGCTTTGCCGCGGAAGTGCGCGATCCGCGGTCGTTTCGAGGACGCAAGCGCGCGGCCGACGACCACGGCCCGCGTAAGCTGACCGCGCCCATGCCGGGCAAAGTTGTCCGCGTGCTGGTGAACGTCGGCGATGCGGTGGAAGCTGGAGCGGGACTCCTGGTGGTGGAGGCGATGAAGATGCAAAACGAAATCAAGTCACCGAAAAAGGGCACGGTGAGGGAAATTCGGGTCGCGGCTGGCAGCGCAGTAAATGCCGGGGATGTGCTGGCGGTGGTGGAGTAGGGTCGAGCTTTGCTCGACCGGACAGCCGAGGGCGGCTGTCCCCACATGAGTTACTTCACGATGCCGTTGCTATCGAGAATTGTCTTGGCGTAGAAGTTTTCTACCTTGGCTGAAGAGCGCAACGATTCGTAGTAGGCGGACTTGAGCAACTGTTCGCGGCGGTCGCGGAGTTGCGAGCGGACGGCCTGCTGGACGCGGGGATCCGCAAGTTCGCGCTGGCCGGCCGGCTCTTTGGCGATCAGCTTGACGACGCGAAACCCCATCGCCTGCTTGGTCGCGGGATTCACGACTGAGATCACTCCGGAATATTGCCCCGGCTTGAGCTTCAGCACCGCGTCGCGCGTGGCCGGGTCGGTGTTTTTCAGCGCGGACTCGGGGGTGAAGCCGAGGTCGCCGCCATTGCCGGAAGTTTCCGGGTCTTCGGAGTAATTCATCGCCAGCGTGGCGAAATCGTCGCCACTGTCGAGGCGGTTGGTGACGGTCTGGATTTTCTTGCGCGCGTCGGCCTCGTTCTGGGCCTTGTTGTTCTGGTTGTGGGCCTGCGGATTCGGCAGCGGCGTGACGAAAATCTGCGCCAGATGATATTGCGGCTCGATCAGGTTGAACTCAGCTTTGTGCGCGTTGTAGTAGTCGGCGATGTCCTGGTCAGTGACCGTGATTTTCGACGTGACTTCCTTGTTCAGCACTTTCTCGACGGTGAGCGAGCGGCGCAGGTCGTGCTTGAAGTCGGCCTCGGTGAGCTTTTTGTCTTTGAGGCGCTGCTCAAACTCGGCGGGCGTGTAGGGAGACTTGATCTCGGTGAACTTGCGGTCCACTTCCTCGTCGGTGGCAAGCAGGCCGAGCTTTTCAGCGCGGCGCATCAGGATTTCGTCGTCGATCAACTCGTGGAGAATGTTCAGGCGGAGCGCGGTGGCCTGTTCGCCGGTGGGTTGTGGCTGGGCCGAGGCGGTCTGGTTGTCGTAATACTTGTCGACGTCAGAGCGGAAAATCTTGCGGCCGTCGACGATGGCCATCACGTCGCTGCCGACCGACGCGTTGCAGGCGGCGAAGGTGATGACGAGCAGTGCGGCGGTCAGCGTCACGGCGAACCGACTGGGGGAGAGCGTGGGCAAGGTTTCTCCTTACGTTACTTTGATCCTGGGGCTGAGGCCGCGGCGTGGTCGGGCACGGGCACGCCGGCGTCACGCAGGGCCTGGTCGAGCGTGGCGCGGATTTCGCTCAGTGGAACGACGCCATCGATCTTCCGTCCGTTGACGAAGAGCGCGGGAGTGGCCGAAACGCCGATCGCATCCCCCTGCTTAATGGAAGCCTTCACCGCGTCTTCGTTCTGGGCCTTGATGCAGGCGGCGAGCTTGGCGCCATCGAGGTTGTGCTTCTGGCCATTCAGCAAAGTCTCGCGGTCCAGCACGGCGAAGCGGGAGTCACGGCTCTTTTCGCTGTTGACCTCGCCTTGATTGGCGTGGATGAAATCGGTGAAATCCCAGTAGGCATCACCACTCTGCGTAGCCAGACAGTTGGCGTTGACCGCCGCATGCATCGCCCAGGGATGGATCTCGATCAGCGGATAATCCAGATAGACGAAGCTGACGCGGTCGCCGTATTCCTTCAATAGCGCAGGGAACATGGTGCTGTGCATGCGCGAGCAGAAAGGGCACTGATAGTCGTCGAAGTTTACGACCGTGACCTTGGCGCCCTTGGCGCCGCGCACCGGCCGGCCGCTCACATCGATTTTGCTCATCAGCTCGGCATAAGGGTCTTTGTTGAGATCAAATTTGATCAGCCGCACCATCTTGCTGCGGTCTTTGTTCACGAGGAAGGTGTAGTCCTGGAGTTTGCCGCCGTCGCCGCTGTCGATGGTGACCTTTACAGCTTCGTAGTCGGGGATGTCGGTGGTGGGAGAGGGTTCACCCACGTTCACCTTGACGTCAGCCGGGATGCTGTAAAAGGAGCGGACCTGGCGCTCGATCTTGCGGGAAAGGTCGGAAGGAGCGGTCGATTGGCCGCTACACCCCAGGCTTACCGAGAAAAAAAGAACGAAAACGCACCGAATCAAGTTCACCATGAACGCTCTCAACTGGGTTCACTCCCCCGCAATTATCTCACAGGCGTGCGGGTGCCTCTGCGCGTTGAACCGGCCCGGAATCAGCGTCGTGACGTGGTCAGAATGTCGGCGGAGAGCAACTGGTTCATGGACCCGGAACGAAAGCCTTCCAGGTCGAGAGTGACGAACTTGAATCCGAGCGCCTTGAAGATGCGAGTGAACTCCGCGGCCACGGCGGGATCGAGCGCGCGCGGAAGTTCGTCCTTCGCGATCTCGATGCGTACCATATCGCCGTGGTGGCGGGCGCGAAGCTGACGAAAGCCGAGCGCGCGCAGCGCCTCTTCGCCTTGCTCCACCGCAGACAGGGCTTCCCGCGTGACGGGGCGTCCGTACTCGATGCGCGAGGAGAGGCAAGCAGCGGCCGGTTTGTTCCAGATCCGCAGGCCGGCCTGACGGGCCAGTTCGCGAATCTCTGCTTTCGAAAGGGCAGATTCGAGCAGCGGCGCGGAAACGCCGTGATCGAGAGCGGCCCGCTGGCCGGGGCGGAAATCGCCCTGATCGTCCACATTCACGCCGTAGGCAATGGTCTGAAAGCCGCGAACCGCACGCAACGTTTCCATCACCGTGAATAACTCGTCTTTGCACTGGAAGCAGCGTTGACCATCGTTGCGAATGTATTCTTCGCGCTCCATCTCCGACGTGGGAACGACTTCCACGGGAATGCCCTGCTCCTGCGCAAAGGCGAGAGCTTCGCTGAGTTCGGCGCGGGCCAGGCTGGCAGAGTCGGCGATCACCGCGAGCATGTCGGTGCCGAGGACTTCGTGCGCAGCAAAAGCGAGGTAAGCGGAATCGACGCCGCCCGAATAGGCCACGAGCGTGCGTCCGCCGGCGCGAAGGAAGTCCGCGAGCAGGGCGCGTTTGGCGGCGAGGGTCATGCATTCATTCTAATGCTGGATGGGGTTGAAGGTGCGACAGATGGGAGCATGGAGGGATCCTCCACTCCGCAGTCCCCTTCGCGAAGCGAAGGGGACTGCTCCGGTCGGGATGACAGACGCTCCTATGCTAAGAAGCGGGAGAGCTTTAGTACAGCCTCTCCTGGCGGCGCAGGTTGCCGAAGGCGCCGATGTTGGCGAGGGTGAAGCTGAAGCGAAACAGATTTTCGTTGCGCACGTTGGCGATGGAGTAGCGGCGATATTCGACGGTGAAGCCGCAGCAATCCCAGTTGTAGGTGGTTTGGGCGGTGCCGAACTGCAGGCGGCTGGTTTCGGTATCGAGCGCAAAGCTGGTGGCGGCGCTGAAGCCGCGTTTGTTGAGATGTCCGTAGCCGAGAGCGGTGCGAAATTGCTGGAAGTGGACGGGCGGGGCGCTGAGTTGAGGAATCTGCAGGAAAGCGTCGCCTGCGCCGAACGTGAAATCGCCGACGTGATAGTTGGCGAGCAGCGTGCTCGCATTGATGCGGCCCTGCTGGAAGTCGTAATCCAGGTCCCACTCGGCGTCAGTGCGGGCGCTGGTTTCCACACGAAGGCGCGAGACGATGGGCGACAGATGCCGCGGCTCGGTCACGAAGGCGATGCCGGTAAGATCGGCGGTGGTGGCGAAAACGTTGCGCTGACCGCGGACCAGCGCGCCTCCGAACGTGGGGTCGAGGAAGTACTTTTGCGCAATCTCCCAGGTGACGACTTCATGTACTTCCGGCCCGGGCTGGCAGGCCGCGCCATCGCCATCGCGATGCTCCCACGGCACGGTGGACTCGGGCGCGGGACCGCCCACCAGCAGCATCGTCATGCGGGTGCCGCAGTCGGCGTCCTGTGGAGCGCTGTTTTTCGCGTAAAAACGGTTCACCACGCTGTACTCGACTTCGTTGGTGTTGGAGAGGATGTCGCGATCGTCGAAGTGCAGGAACCTGGAAAAGCCGTTGTTCACGCCAGTGACGCTGCGGTAGCGTACCCGCGGCTCGATCACATGCTTCCATTTGCGGCCCATGAATTCGCGCTCGAACACGCGGCTGAGGGCGGGCGGGCGGATTTCAATGGAGCCGTCGAGCGCCTTGCGCGTGATGGGTTCGTCGACGCTGTGGTTGGCGCGAAGGGCATCGGCGGCGCGCTCGCTGTAAAACGTGCCATGCAGGGTGAGTTCCGGCCGGACCGACCAGCCGTGCGACACCAGCGGCATAGAAAGCTGCGGGTTGAGATCCAGCCGGGCCAGCGGATTGCCGGTCTCGAAGCCCGGTTCCATGCGCGAGAGGCCGCCGATCGACGCGTCGAACGACCAGTAAAGCGGAGTGTGGACGATTTTTTGGTCGAAGGTGGACGCTTCAAACATCGGCACATGGGAGATGCGGATCACGTCTCCCGGCGTGGCGCTTTGGAAGTTCTGGTAGGTCTCGCCGAAAAGGTTGTAAGAGAATCCCCGGACCGAGCGCGACAGGAAGGCCTGGGACTTGACCTCGGAGTCCACCGCCTGGCTGAAGTTTTCGTCAAAGGCCAGACGGAAAACGTAGGAGGAAAGGTAGTCAATGTTGGCCACGGCGCGATAGCCATGAAAAGGCGCGGCGGAGTTAAAGCGGATGTCTTCCCCGCCCTGCTTTACCGGGGGCGAGCCGATGCCGCGATCAATCACGCCAAAATAAGTGAAGTCGAGGTAGGAGTCGGGGCTGGGCTGGGCGCGGAATTCGCCGCGCTGCTCCCATCCGCGCTTTGAGAAATATTCCGCGCCAGCGGTGGCGTCCATGCTGCGGCTGATGGCCCAGTAGTAAGCCTCGCCGAGCACAAAGCCGCGGGAGTTGGAGTTTCCCAGAGCGGGCGCAAGGAAGCCGGATTTGCGGCTCTCTCCGTCGATCGGATAAGTGATGTAAGGAAAATACAGCGCGGGGAAGCCGTGCAAAAAGAATGAAGAGTTGTAAATCGTCGCATTGCCGCCGGCATCCACGGCAATGCTGCGGGCCCGGAACTGCCACATGGGATGAGGGAGTTGGCACGTGGTGATGGTGCCGCTCGTCACCACATAGTGGTCGGGCGTGTCTTTCACGACCAGCTTTCCGGAGAAAGCAAATGGCGCCGACGAGGTGAGGATGACGCGCCTGCCGGTAAGATGCAGACCCGCAGTGCCGGTCACGTTGGTGAAGGTGCCGGTGTCGAGCGAGAAGTTGTAGACGCCGCGGTCGGCGTGAATATGCTCGTCGGCAGGGCCTCCATCGAGGGTGAAGTGTCCATCGCCGGTGGCCTCGCCGGTGTCGGAGTTATAAGTCATACGGTCGGCGCGAATGATGTAGGAGCCGTAGTGGACCTCCGCATTGCCGGTCAACTGGTAGAGCGGACCGATTTTCTCCTGCTGGAGCGAGCAGATCAGGGTTGCATCGGGCGCTGCATCCTGCGCAGTGCAGCCGCTTGAGTTTCGAGCCGCTTGATCCGCGGCGTTACTGGTTTGCTGTGCGGGCAACTGGCTGGTAACTACCACCAAGAGGAGAATCAGATGACAATGGATGGCCGCGATGTTAAGTAATGGCTTGCGGGAAGTCATCTGAAAAGTTGAGATGCGCGCGGGAGCGCCCGTGAGGGCCTCGTCGCGGTCGAAACACGCTGAACTTAGCACGGGCCGCCCTCGCGAAGCAAAATGACTGCGAATTATGACTTGTGAAGTATGTGGAGACGATTGCCGCTGCGGACTGCAGGCGCCCTCGGCGGAGGCCGAAGACCTGAGCGAACAGTTCTTTCAGGCGAGCCTTGAGGGCGAGACGGGGAAGGCGGCAGTGCCCGGTCCGTTGGAGCCGGAAGGGCCGATGGTCGAAGCTACCGCTACCGAACGCGAGGCGGCGCAACCGGTGGCCGATCCGGTTCCCGAGGAAGATCCGGAAGCGTGGCGCAGCGAAGTCGCGGCGCGATTAAGCCACTACCGTGCGCGCCGAAAGCCGAAGCCGCCGCGCTACCCTTCGCTGTGGCTGGAGTTCGATTCGCGGGAGCCAGCGGCGATGCGGCCGGTGAGCATGGAATCAGTTGCCCGGGAAGACTTCGCGGAGCCCGTGCCTGTGGCGCATGCGCTTGCGGCGATACAAGAGCCTCCAGTCCCGGCAAAAATTCTTGCGTTTCCGCGGTCGTCGGCGGCCCCGCCCGCGCCCATGCTGGAATTGGCCGATCCAGTGCCCAGCCAGCCTCGCATTCTGGAAGTGGCTGAAACGCCGGCCCCGCCCCCTGCCCTGGGCGGTATCACCATGGAAGCCGCGAAAGACGAGCGGCGGTTGGAAGAAAAATCTACGGTCCGGCCAGCGCACTGGTCGCGGCGTTTGGTGGCGGCTGGCGTGGATGGCTTGGTCGTGGCGTTGTCCTGCGCGCTGGCGGCCGAGATTTTCTGGCGGATTGCGAGAGTCCGTCTCCCGGCCATGCAGTCCGCAGCGATTGCGATGGTCGCAGCGATTGGACTCTGGGCGGCCTACCAGTATCTGCTGATCGTTTACTCGGGCAGCACGCCTGGCCTGTGGCTGGCCCAGTTGGAGATTGCGTGCCTGAACGGGGCCAGGGTGACCCGATCACGACGGCGGTGGCGGGTGCTGGCTTCTTTCCTGTCGGCAGCATCGCTGGGCTTGGGCTACCTGTGGGCGGCAATCGAGGCCGACTCGCTAGGCTGGCATGACCGGATGACCGGGACCTGCGTTGCGATGAAAACGAGCAACGCGCGCCGGTAAAGCCCCCAATCCTTCACGTAGGGGTAGCCGTGCTGTGCTATCTTCAACAGACTGTTTCGGCGGTGCGAAATCGCAGCCGCCGCCCTAAGAAATGGCCTCTCCAGTTGAAAATGCCAGACCTGGTGTAAAAGTCTTCGTCGCCACGACGGTGATGTTGAGTTTTATCTCGTTCTGGCGCGCGTCGGCGATTGTGCTGGCGGACCTGGCATCGTCGGCGTACTACGCCGGCGGCGATGCCGAGCAGGTCATTGGCAAGAGCGCTCCCTGGTTCATCCTGGCGGTCATGCTGTTCAGCTATGCGGTGCGCGCGCTCTACATCGAGTCGAGCGCCATGTTTGTGCGCGGCGGCGTGTATCGCGTGGTGAAAGAGGCGATGGGCGGCACGCTGGCCAAGTTTTCGGTCTCGGCGCTGCTGTTTGATTACGTGCTCACCGGTCCCATCAGCGCAGTGTCGGCCGGACAATACCTCGCAGGATTCATCAAGGACCTGGGCGACTATTTCCACCATCCGCTGCATTTTAACGACGATTATTTTGCCGCCGGCCTGGCTGTCTTGGTCGTGATCTATTTCTGGTGGAAGAACACGCAGGGCATCCACGAATCAAGCCAAAAAGCGCTGCAGATCATGATCATCACCACGGTGATGGTCGTGATGCTCATCCTCTGGTCGGTGATCACACTGCTGCATAATCCTGCGCCGCTGCCGCCGAGCCCGTTCAAGTCGCCGATTCCGCTGAGCAAGGAATCTTTGGGTTGGCTGCACGGGACGTTCTTCAGTCACATCACATGGATCCTGCTATTCGTTGGTTTCGGACACTCTGTGCTGGCCATGAGCGGCGAAGAAACGCTGGCCCAGGTGAACCGCGAAATCGAGCATCCCAAGCTGAAGAACCTGGAAAAGACCGGGCTGGTGATTTTCCTCTACAGCCTGCTTTTCACCGGGTTGGTTTCGTTTTTTGCGGTGATGATCATTCCCGACAGCGTGCGGCCACACTTTTTCGCCAATCTGATCGGCGGGATTGCCATGTATCTGGTGGGGCCGACCCCGCTGAAGCTGGCGTTCCACGGATTCGTGGTGCTGGTGGGAGTGTTGATCCTGGCGGGGGCGCAAAATACCTCGATCGTAGGCGCCAATGGCGTGATGAACCGGGTGGCCGAAGACGGCGTGCTGACGTCGTGGTTCCAGAAGCCGCATCCGCGCTTCGGCACCAGCTACCGCATCATCAACCTCATCGTGGGATTGCAGTTGCTCACGGTGTTTCTCAGCCTGGGCAACGTTTACGTGCTGGCGGCGCTGTACGCCTTCGGCGTGATCTGGAGCTTCGCCATGAAGTCGCTGGCGGTGCTGGTGCTGCGCTACACCGAACCCAGCCACCGTGCGTGGAAGGTCCCCGGCAATATCAAGATCGGCCGCACCGAGATTCCGCTGGGGCTGATGGCGATCTCCGGCGTCCTGCTGACGACGGCAGTGGTCAACCTTTTTACCAAGTATGAAGCGACCATCGCGGGCCTGATTTTCAGCGGCGTGTTCTTCACGATTTTCACGCTCTCTGAGCGGCACGTGGCCCGCGAGCGCCACGGCAAGCCGGAGAATCTGGACCAGTTCCGCGTGTATGGCGACAAAGAACTGGGCAGCGAGGCGATGGGCGTGCGCCCGGGCAACGTGCTGGTGGCGGTGCGCGATCCGCGCAACCTGCATTACCTGGCCGAAGTGCTGAAACGCACGGACACGAACAAGCAGGATGTGGTCGTGATGAGCGCACGGCTCTATCATCGGGAACATTCCTTCAGCGGCAGCACGGTATTCGACGCCAGCCAGGTGTTTGACCACTACGAGCAGGAGTTGTTCACGGCGGCGGTGTCGGTAGCAGAGAAAGTCGGCAAGCCGGTGTCTCTGCTGGTGGTTCCGGCGACTGATGTGTTCGACGCGATCCTAGTAACGGCCCAGCGCATGGAGTCGAGTCGCGTGGTCTGCGGCTTGTCGAACAAGCTTTCCCCCGACGAACAGGGCAAGCTGAGCGGGGACGCGTGGGAGCGGCTGCCCGAGCCTCGTCCGCGAGTGATTCTGGAAGTGCATGCCACCGGGGGCATGGTCCGTGAGTACGCGCTGGGGCCGCACGCCCCGCGGCTGCGTCCGCAGGACGTCGAGCTGATGCATCGCCTGTGGCTGGAAATTACCTGCGATCCGCGTTTCGCGGGGGCGCACCACTATCACATCGTGGCGCTGGCGCTGGAAGAGTTGAAGCGCGAGCTCAGCACCGAGCAGCGCGCCGAGTTGCTGCAGAAGCTGAGCGAAGAAATGGGCCGGCCGGATGTTTCGGCGAGCGGCAAGCCGAACTAGCGCTCCCGAGTCAAGTTTAGAAACCAGTCACCTTAATGTGATTCCGAACCGCTTTAGCGGTGAGGAACCTAATGTTCCCGCAGCGTCCCGGGAGAAGCAGGTTCCTCACGCCTGAAGGCGTTCGGAATGACAGTGCGTTTTAAGGTTTCGTCAGTAGTCTCTCCAGCGATCCCCGCAATTCCGGATGCCGGAATTTATATCCGCTGGCCGTCAACTTGTCCGGCACAACGCGCTCGCTTGCCAGCAGAAGCGCATCCGCCATTTCTCCCATGGCCAGGCGCGCGCCGAAAGCGGGCACCGGAAAAATCGCTGGCCGGTGCAGCACGCCTGCCAGCGTGCGCGTGAACTCGGCGTTGGTCACGGGATTGGGCGAGACGCCATTGACAGGGCCCGCGATCGACTCCGTTGCAACCGCGTGAAGGATAGCGCCCGCCACGTCTTCGACGTCAATCCAGCTCATCCACTGGCGACCGTTGCCGAGTTTGCCGCCCAGACCCAGCGAGAAGGGGAGGCGCATCGCGCCGAGCGCGCCGCCGCGCGGGCTGAGCACGATGCCAATGCGGAGGTTGACCGTGCGTATGCCGGCGTCGGATGCAGGCGTGGTGGCCGCTTCCCACGCCACGCAAACGTCCGGCAGAAACCCATTGCCCGGCGGACTGGACTCGCGCATG
>Ga0209698_10004400_pt1 | contig 15459 bp, 8 predicted proteins | sample LitLauG_LLR_2012_FD_187203 | JGI IMG/M metagenome (GOLD analysis project Ga0209698, IMG submission 187203) | Freshwater sediment microbial communities from Pennsylvania, USA - Little Laurel Run_MetaG_LLR_2012 (SPAdes) (version 2) | ecosystem: Environmental > Aquatic > Freshwater > Creek >...
GCCGAATTCGGCATGGGCTTCCGGGTTTCGATCGACAAGCAAACCGAATTCGCGCAAGAACTCGCTCGCCGTCTCGCCAGCCAGGTCGGGGACGATCTTGTCACAGCGATCGTCACCGCCAAGCAGAAAGACGAATCCGACATCTACGAGCAGCGCCAGCGCATCGACGTCCTGAAGGAGCGCTTGCAAAAGCTCAACTCGCCCGAAGCCAAGCAACTGCTCGCCGTCGCTGACATGCTCGTAAAAAAGAGCGTCTGGATTGTCGGCGGCGACGGCTGGGCCTATGACATCGGCTACGGCGGCCTCGATCACGTACTCGCCAGCGGGCGCAACGTCAACCTGCTCGTGCTCGACACCGAGGTCTACTCCAACACCGGAGGCCAGGCCTCGAAATCCACTCCTCGCGGCGCCGTTGCGAAGTTCGCCGCAGGTGGCAAGCCCGGACCAAAAAAGGATCTCGGACTCATGGCTATGACCTACGGCAACGTCTACGTCGCCAGCGTCGCCATGGGCGCGAAAGACGAGCACACGCTCAAGGCATTCCTCGAAGCCGAGGCCTACAACGGACCGAGCATCATCATTGCCTACTCGCATTGCATCGCGCACGGCATCGATATGACCACTGCCATGAGCGATCAGAAAGTCGCTGTCGAATCCGGACAGTGGCTGCTCTATCGCTTCAATCCCGAACGCGCCGAGGCTGGAGAAAATCCTCTGGTCCTCGATTCGCGCGCTCCCAGCCGCAAGGTGCAGGAATACCTGCTGCAGCAGACGCGCTTCAAGATGCTCACCAAGAGCAAGCCGGAAGAAGCCGAGCGCCTCTGGAAGCTGGCCCAGCAGGACGCCGACCGCCGCTACAAGATGTACGAATACATGGCCGCGAGAAAGACGGATGCCGCGCCGACCGTAAAAGACGTCGCGGCCGCCAAGCAGACGTCGGTCGATGAAAAGACGCCGGCACTCAGCAAGAAATAGGGTGCTCCACTTCTCCCTGGTTTTGGGAGAAGTGGGGATTTGACTCGGGTGTTTACGAGAAGACGTGACGTAGTAAGGAGAAACCAGATGATCGATCTCACCACCAACTACCTCGGACTGAAGCTGCGCTCCCCCCTGGTTGCTTCCGCTTCTCCCCTGTCCCGTGACCTCGACGGAATCTGCCGTCTTGAAGACGCCGGTGCCGCGGCCATCGTCCTCTATTCTCTGTTCGAAGAGCAGTTGCACCAGGAAGAAGCCGACCTCGAATATCACCTCACCGCCGGCACCGAGAGCTTTGCCGAATCGCTCTCCTATTTCCCCCAGCGCAGCGAATTCCATACCGGGCCCGAGGGTTACCTCAATCACATCCGTAAAGCGAAGTCTGCCTCGAGCATCCCCATCATCGCCAGCCTCAACGGCTCGACGCTCGGCGGGTGGACCAAGTTCGCCGCTGAGATCCAGCGCGCCGGCGCCGATGCGATCGAGTGCAACATCTATTACATTCCCACCGATCCGACGAAGACTGCCGAGGACGTCGAGAAGAACTACGTCGAAATCGTGCGCGCCGTGAAATCCGCGGTGACCATTCCCGTCGCCGTGAAGCTCAGCCCGTTCTTCAGCAATATGTCGAACATGGCGCAACGTCTCGATCAGGCTGGCGCCGACGCACTTGTCCTTTTCAACCGCTTCTACCAGCCCGACATCGATCTCGAGGAACTGGAACTTAGGCCAAACGTGCTGCTCAGCACTCCCCAGGCATTGCGTCTCCCCCTCACCTGGATCGGCATCCTCTTCGGCCGTGTCAAAGCCAGCCTCGCCGGCACCGGCGGAGTCCACGGCGCAGAAGACGTAATCAAGCTCTTAATGGTGGGCGCGAACGTCACCATGCTCTGCTCGTCGTTGATGCGTCACGGCGTGAATCACCTCCGCCATGTCGAGCGTGAACTCCGCGAGTGGATGGAAGAGCACGAGTACGAATCCGTAAAACAAATGCAAGGCAGCATGAGTCAGATCCGCTGTCCCGATCCCGGCGCCTTCGAACGCGCCCAATACATGCGCGCAGTAAAGGGCATGTCGCATATTCACATGGCAGGATGGCGGTAATGGCAAAAGTAATCGAATTGCGCCCCAAGGTTGCTGGCAAAACTTCAACATGCGCACTTCCCCCCGGTGGCGAGGTCCGGGGATCCCAACCTTCCCGTGTTTTCCGGGGGAAGGTTGAGGATCTCCCCGAGAGGAACGTTGTCAATATGGAGCGGGCATCCCATTTCTCGCGCACGATGGAGGAAACACAGCCTACCTCAACCTTGCCGAAGGGGCGAGATTTTGAAAACGATCGCAACGATCGGAGGCCCCATTTCTCACGCGTTCTTGGCGCGACAAAGCCTGCCCTGAGCTTGCCGAAGGGTGGGGCTTTCGCGTCGCTCGAACCTGAATCGAAGGTTCTAACCTCAGACCCCGCTGCCGACAAAGCCCTCCGCCAGCGCCGCCATGCCCTTATTCTTCCCCGCGAACACGGCGCCTGGGGACTTCTTCTCGTCCCCATGATCACCGGCGCCGGCGTAGCACTTCACCGTGCCAGCAACGTGGCTCCTCTGATTCTGCTGGCAACTGCGGCACTGGCCCTGTTCTGGTTGAGAACGCCACTCGAGAGTCTTCTCGGTACGACGGCCATGCGCGTACAAAATCTCGAAGAAGCGCATGCCGTTCGCTCCGTTATTGCCTTGTTAGGCGCAGTGGCTGCGGTAACTCTGGGCGCCCTGCTGTGGGCCGGTCGCAATCCCGGTCTCTGGCTGCTCGGCACGGCAGTCGCCGCCGCCTTTGTGCTTCAAGCCGCACTCAAGAAGGTAGGCCGTCGCGCTCGCATGCTCTCGGAAATGGTCGGCACCATCGGCCTCACCGCCGCCGCCCCGGCCGCCTATTACGTGATCACCGGCAGCTTCGACACCAACGCCTGGATGCTTTGGATCGCGAACCTGCTGTTCGCTGGAGACCAGATCCACTACGTCCAACTTCGCATTCACACCGCAAAGCTCGAAAACTTCCGCGCGAAATTCGCTAAGGGCTGGCCCTTCGCCCTGGGTCAAGCCATCATGACCGCGATCATTACGATTGCCTGCCTCGATCGCCTCATGCCTCCGATCGCCTCGCTCGCGTTCGCCCCGCTTCTCTTCCGCGGATGGTACTACTTCATCGCCGAACCGGGCCCGCTCATCGTCCGTCGCTTAGGCTGGAACGAACTGAAGCATGCGACCGCTTTCTGCGTCCTGTTCATCTCGGCCTTCAGCCTGGCCGCCTGAGAATTAAGCGCCATAAGACCCGTTTCGCCCAAATCCCCGCGCAGGCTGGCATCGAGGAAGTGCCCTACGCCTGGTGGCTTCCCCCCGCGATTGATCAACCGCGGACGCCCATCGTCTACCTCATTTGCTATAGAATTTCCTCGCTTGCGAACTGACATTCTCGTTCGAACCTGCCAGCACAGGTTCCTTGCCTCGATGGAGGATGGTTATGACAACGCATAAGTTGGTTGGGATCCTATTTGTGCTGTGTTGTATTTTGCACGCGTCCGACAAGGTTACGACTGGACCCGATGATCGAGTGCCTACCGAACCGAAATCCGTAGTATCTGCGAGCAATCCCGAAGCGCGGCCCGCACCGTTTGACGACCTCTATTTCACGCGAAGTGTTTTTGGTGCGGCCTGGTCTCCCGACGGACAGCAGATCGCCTTTACCACGGACATGTCGGGACGCTTCAATCTCTGGAAGGTGCGCTCCTCCGGGGGATGGCCGATCCAGCTCACGCAGTCCGATGATCGACAGTACAGTGCCGTGTGGTCCCCCGATGGAAAGTGGATCGTCTACCAACAGGATCAGGCCGGCAACGAACTCTGGGATTTGTTTGCGATCCCGAGCGATGGCGGCACGCCGGTGAACCTCACCAGCACACCTGACACTCGCGAGGAGGACCCGCACTGGTCGCACGATGGGCGCACCATCGCTTTCTCCCGGAAACCAAAAGATGGCACTCAATACGATATAGCCTTGATGGATTGGGGCACGCACCAGGTTCGCATCCTCACGCATGAGCAACAGCCGGGCTTCTCATGGAACGTAGTTGGCTGGACCAAGGACGATAAGACGATCATTGCGGGACGCGTGAATCCTCCGTTCACCAATGCGGATATCTACGCCATCGACGTGAACTCGGGCAAGGCCGAGAATCTTACGTCCCACCAAGGTACCATCCGCTACCTGGCATCATCGGTATCCCCCGACAGCCGAACGATTCTCCTCAGCTGCGACGCGAAGGGCGGCTACATGAACGTGGCCCTGCTGGACATCGTCAGCAAGAAGATCACGTGGGTCACAGATTTGAAATGGGAAGCATTCTCGGGGACTTTCACGCCAGACGGCAAACGTTTCAGTTACGTCGTAAACGCGGATGGATTGACCGACGGCTATCTCGTTGATCGGGCCACTGGCAAGGCCGAAAAAATCGATCTGCCACAAGGTTTGAACACGTTGTCGGGCGATCCCACCGAATTCGCGCCGCAGAGCGACCGCGCCATCGTCTCCCATGAATCCTCCAATCAACCCGGGGACTTGTGGATCTACAACCTGAGTACCAAGCAGAGCCAGCAATTGACCTATTCCGCGATCGAGAGCTTGCATGCGATTCCGCTCGCACCCGCGCAGATCGTGCATTACAAAAGCTTCGATGGAAAAATCATCAGCGCGCTGCTGTGGATTCCGTTCAATCTGAAGCGCGATGGTTCCAACCCCGCGCTGGTGATTCCCCACGGCGGCCCCACAGGACAACGAGTGGACTACTGGAGTCCCGAGGTCCAGGCGGTGGTTTCGCGCGGATATATCTGCATCGCGCCCAATCCCCGCGGATCGACCGGCTATGGATTGGATTTTCAAAAAGCCAACTTTCAGGACCTTGGCGGCGGAGACTTGAAGGATGAGATGGCCGGCGTGGAATTCCTGAAGGCGACGGGCTACGTCGATCCCAAGAAAATCGGGATCACGGGCGGCTCCTATGGTGGATTCATGACTCTGATGGCGATCGGAAAGGAGCCAGATACATGGGCCGCCGCCGTGGAATTGTTTGGCATTATCAACTGGTCCTCGATGCTCAAGAGCTCGGATCCATCACTCAACGAATATCTAAAGGCGCTGCTCGGTGACCCTGAGCAGAATAAAAACATTTACGAGGCGGACTCGCCGATCACATACATTCGCAATGAGAAGGCACCCCTGCTCGTGCTGCAGGGCGACAATGATCCGCGTGTACCCAAAGAGGAGGCACAGCAGGTGGTGGACATCCTCAAGAAAGAGGGCAGGACTGTGGACGTTCACTATTACCCGAACGAAGGTCACGGCTTTGTGAAGCGCGAGAACCAGATTGACTCGGTCCGCCGCGCAACCGCGTGGTTCGATCAGTATCTAAAAGGCGAGGCTCCTTCTGCCAGCGGGCAGGCCGCACAACCCCAATGAGAAGAAAGAGCCGCAATCCTTGACGGCCAATTTCACTGAGTTCTTCGGCGCGGAACCGGCTCCGCTCGTCGTCCGTCGCTTACAGTCGAACGAACTCAAGCATCCGACCGCGTTCTGCGTCCTCTTCATCTCCGCCTTCAGCCTGGGCGCGTGAAGTCGACCTCGAAAGCGGTTCGCGTAAATTGAGCCAACCTACGGTACGATCACGGCCGCCCCATCGACCTTGTCCGCCTTTACCTGCATAAGCGCTTCATTCGCTTGGTCAAGCGAAAACACAGTCACCTTAGGATGCAAGCCAATCTCTGCCGCGAGCGCAAGAAAGTCGCGCGCGTCCGCGCGCGTCATGTTCGCCACGCTGCGCAGCTGTCGCTCGCCCCAGAGCAGGGTGTCGTAATCGAATTGAGGCATGCGATCCAGGTGAATCGCATTGATCGCCACTACACCACCCTTGCGCAAGCTGCTGAGCGCAGCCACCACCACGTCACCGCTCGGCGCAAACGTCACGGCACGATCGAGCGCCACGGGTGGCTTCTCTGTCTCGCTGCCCACCCACGTCGCGCCCAGCGATGTCGCAAGCTCACGATGCGACTGCCCGCGCGTGGAGACATACACCTCACACCGCCACGCCAGCAGCACAGCAATCGCCAGGTGCGCCGACGCGCCAAAACCAAACAGTCCGACGCGTTCGCCGCGCTCCACGCCAGCCACGCGCAGGCTGCGAAAACCAATGATGCCGGCGCATAGCAGCGGCGCCGCATGCAGATCATCCAGCGCATCAGGCAACGGAAAGACAAAGTCACTGCGCGCGAATGCGTATTGCGCGTAGCCGCCTGCAACTGTGTAACCGGTAAACGTTGGCGAGTCGCACAGGTTCTCCATGCCATGCTGACAGTAGCTGCACGTGCCATCGGTCCCGCCAAGCCAGGACACGCCCACGCGCGCGCCAATTGGAAGCTCTCCCGTCGCGCCATCGACGACCTCACCCACGATCTGATGGCCAGGAATGAGGCGCAGCTGTTTTGGCGCTAACTCTCCTTCCACGATGTGCAGGTCTGTCCGGCATACGCCGCACGCCTTCACGCGTAGCAGCACATGTCCTGAGCGCACGCGCGGATCAGCCACATCAATGATCTGTAATGGACGTTCGGAGACAGGCTGGGGTGAAGAGAGCACTGCGGCTTTCATAAGGGGAGGTAAATTGCCCAACCATCATGCCAGAGACGCCCAAGATGTGCATCCATCAACCGGGCACGGAAGTACTTCTATCTTTGTACTACGGGCAACAATTCCATCGTGCGAACTTCAAATGGATCGAGATGGATTGTCGTCTCAGGCTGCAACACCATCGCCGCTACTTTCTTCGAACTTATTTTCCATGGACTCGTCGCATCGAACGTTGCGACCGCATCGTTGGGCAACTCGAGGAGAGACTTAAGATCGGCCTTGAAATCCTGCGCGTGATCGCTTGGGTTGCGCAGCGTGACGATCGTTTCCTTCGGCGACCACGCAGCGAAGCCATAAACTTCAAGACGAGCAGGGTCGCCGCCAATCCAATGAGAGTCCTTCAACACGCTCGCATTCTCGCGCGACCACTTGGCTGCTTCCGCCAACACGTCCCAGTCTTGTGATGACAGCAGCGTTGGTGTGATGTACATCTCCTGCAGCTGCGTACCTGTACCGAAATACGAATGTACTTCGTCGGCGAAGTCGTGATTCGGATCGCTGCCCAGTCGCTCGGCGTAGCGTGCGTAGATCATGCCGTGCAGCATGAGCGAGTTCAACGGAAACAGAGGGCCCTCCTCGACGACGCAGCGATAGATCTGCGAGTCGCGATAGGTGATCCAGCGCTGGCGGTTCGTGCCAACGCCAGCAAAGCTGTGATCCTCTCCGCCACGCCAGATCGAGTCGGCATAGAGCAGCCAGAATGGTGACGGATATGTTCCTGTCGTCAGATTCACATAGATGTCAGGCTTCTTGACGCGCAACTCACCGATGAGATGAATGGCAGCGTCGAAGTCGCTGTCGAACTCGCTGCCCTTGATGACTGCGTTGGCGTTGCCCGTGCCATCGAACTTGAATTGGTTCACGCCATACTTCTCGATCATCTCCATGCAGGTGTCGCGGAAGTAGCGGTAGTACTTTGGGCCTGACAGAGCGAGGCCTCCTTCGTTGGTCTCGAAGCCTTGCGTATGGGCGGAGGCGATTCGTTTTTCCTTGGGGCCATCGTAGCCGCCCCAGGGAGAGAGCCAGATGCCGGGCGCAGCACCGTATCTGGCAGCGGTCTCCGATACTTTCGTTAGTCCATTTGGGAAGCCGGAATTGAAGTGCCATAGCGTCGAGGGATCGTCCCAGCCATCGTCGAAGAGGAAACTGTCGAGCTTCACGCCGCGCTTCTGGGTGAGTTGCTCGCCGAAGTTCTGCACGACTGCAACCGCGTCTTTCTCGCTGTAGCGATCGAAGTAGCCGAGGTCGTACCAGGAGTTGTAATGGAGGAATGTGCGATAGGGATGGGCGCGTTCGAGTTCGACGTAGTTCAGGAAGTCGCGCCGCAACTGACCGGGATGCGCGACGCCGAAGACGGCCGAGTAGGTGACGCTCTTGCCGGGCTGCACGGGAAGCTCGCGCGAGAGCCAGCAGGTAGCGTGCTGATCGCGCACACGGCAGTCCGAAAGCGGATGTTCGAATCCGAAGAACCAGTTTCCCGCAGTGACGGGAGAACCCTTGGCTTGACCGGAAACGGTCGCGCCGGGCGCAGTCGCGTCTACCAGAATGATTTGCGCCAGTGCGAGCGGCTGGCCCGACGGGCGGATCGTAATTTCTTCGCGGATGTAATTCTCGTTCTCGCGCAGCGTCGCTTTGAACGCGATCTCGATCTTGTTATCAGAGTCTCGCATAAGAAAACGAATCTGGCGGCCAGGAAGGCGATCGGCACCCTTCGCGGAACTCAAGGCTGAGGGGATCTCCTCGAGAACCGGCGCGTCCACGATCTTGAAATCGTACGAATGCAGGACAGGTCCTTCTTTGGGGACAAGGTCGAATGCGCTACTGGTGAAATCCAGGCTTTCTCCCGTCAGATAGTTGCGGAGACCCTGCCAGCGAAGCAGGCCATCTTTGACTGACCAGGTGGCCCCGATTGCAACGCTGGAAAGAGTGATGGTGTCGCCGTTGCCTGCAGATTGAGCAACAGATGCGGCAAAGGCGGATGCATGGACCAGAAGCAGGACAATCAAGGCAGAGGTACGAGGCAATGAAGTTCGCATCATTCGTCTTTCCAATATGACGTTCGCGTGGGGACTGCCCGTAAAACTTCAAATCCTAAACCACCGAGGCCACCGAGAACGGCCACGGAGACCGCAGAGAAATTCTTAACGCTGGCACCAAGACAAGCACGTTAACGGCATCCGGAGTGGTTTGAGCTTGCATTGTACTTGTGTCCGATTTGGCTTGACTTTCCACTATAAACGAAAGTAAAAGTTTAGAGTCGTAATGATACGAAAGTCTGGGAGGCTGCTATGCGCGTCGGCCACCGTGTTTCATTTTCTCTGAAGAGTCTTGCCGTGGTTCTGCTGCTGGCCGCCAGCCTTGCGTTTGGCCAAGCCAGCTACACGGCGCAGATCCGCGGTGTGGTGAAGGACCAGACTGGCGCGATGGTGCCGGAGGCAACCATCACGATCACCAATGACGCGACCGGCATCCCTACCGTCGCGCGGAGCGACCAGAATGGTTTCTACATTCTTACGGGCTTGCGGCCGGCCGTGTACACGATTCGCGCCGAGGCAAGGGGATTCCGCACAAACGAGCAGAAGAATGTTGTGCTCGCGGTCGATCAGCAGACCTCGATTGACTTCACGATGCATCCGCCGGGTGTGAAAGAGACGGTGGAGGTGACCGAGGCGGCGCCGCTGCTCGACACGGAGAGCGCGGCCATCGGTACGGATGTGACGAATGAGTACGTGCGCGATATCCCGCTGTACAGCCGAAGCATGTTTGGACTGGTGTTTCTGGCGGGGGGAGTAACGGAAACCACCGGCTCAGGGATCACCGACAATTATCCTAGCGGTACCAACTTCGTTTCCAATGGCCAGCGCAATGCCACGGCGCAAGTGACCCTGGACGGGAGTCCAATCAGCGCGCCCGAACAAGGCGAGGGCGGTAATTCCAACGTCTACTACCAGCCGTCAGTCGAGATCACACAGGAATTCAAAGTTCAAAACAACAGCTTTTCAGCGGAGTTTGGCAACAATGGCGGCACGATCGTAAACATGGTGCTCAAACAAGGGGGGAACCAGTTTCACGGTAGCGGGTGGTGGTACGGGCAGCGGTCTGCAACCGATGCCCGCGACTTCTTCAACACGGGCGAGAGACCGGACCACCTGCGGGATCAATATGGCTTCTCGCTTGGTGGCCCGATCAAGAAGAACAAGACTTTCTTTTTTGTGGATTATGAGAGGGTGCGCGAGCAAGACCCGATCAACCTGGAGGGGATCGTGCCGACCGCCAATGAGCGCGCTGGGATATTCTTCCAGGACCCAGTGAACCCCGGCGGCATTTTCGATCCGTGCGCGGGAAATCAGGGATCCGCTCTTCCCTGTCCCCACAATGAATTTCCCAACGACACAATCCCTTCAACTGAGATTGACCCAATTGGGCAAGCGATTCTGAACTTGTATCCGCAACCCACTGACCCCTCCGCAGTGTATCCGGGAGTCAACTTCCGCAAGGTCATCATCAGCCCGACTTCGCAATGGCAAATGGACATAAAGTTGGATCACCAAATCACCGGTACCCAGAGAATCAGTGGGCGTTACAGTCGTCTTCACAACCGGAACACGGCGCCGACCGTCTTGGGCAACAGTGATGGCTTTATCTATGAGACGAACGTTCAGAATGGTAGTGGGGAGTACAACTGGGCTATCAGTCCCACCCTGTTATGGACGAGCCGGTTCAGCGTAGACCGGGTACACGCCCCGGGCCAGAGCAATAATTACCCGACGTTGAGTGACGTTGGACTTTCGCCCATCCTGGCTGCTAATGGGCTGACCCGTATGCCTGCCATTAACGTGGACGCAGGATTGACGTCCCTGTTCTCGGGGCAGTGCTGCGTAGACACCCACTTTGCTCACACCTTATACAGTTATTCCTCCGGCCTGCAGTGGGTGAAGGGCCGGCATTCGATCAAAATCGGCGGCGAGCAGCGGATATTCTTCAACAATTTCTGGCAGCCCGACAATCCCACGGGCACTTTCAATTTCACGCGCAATATGACCACGGCGGACCCCAACAATCCGGACCTGGGCGGTCAGGGCGAGGGGAACCCGTTTGCCACGATCTTGACGGGGTTTCCCGCTGGAGCTTCCATTCACCTCGTTCCGGCGGTGGCGGACATGTCGAAAGAAACCGGATTCTACGTGCAAGATGACTGGAAAGTAACGCCCAAGCTGACGCTCAATCTGGGCTTGCGTTACGAGTGGAGTACGCCGTACACCGAGAGAAAGAACCAGCTGACGTTCAGCAACTTCAAAGGCGATACGGGAATTGCCATTCCGGTGGCGCGGGATGCGTCCGGGTTGTTCCCCGGGTTTGGGCAGCTTGGGGAGATCATGGGTACGACCGTGTTCCCCACCTCCGGCAACCGCAACGCGACGGTGGATCGAAATAATGTTGCTCCGCGGTTTGGATTTGCCTATCAGCTCGCTTCGAATACAGTGCTGCGGGGCGGTGCCGGCGTCTTTTACGGCATGAACGTGGCCACCAACTTCCAATATGCTGGCCCTCCGTTCGCAAAGACGGCCCAAATGTATTTCACAAAGGATGCTTACGACCACCAATATGCATGTCTAGGGCCTTCGTCTACGCAGCCCAGCTGTAACAGCCCATTTCCTGGCGGCCTGGCACCGCCACAGGGACGCACGTACGGCCAGCTAGCACAGTGGGGCTTTGGCAATTCCAGCGACCTGAACACCGGGGTCGCACGAAACGCTGAGATCTACCAGTGGAACCTCGGAATTCAGCATCTGTTGCCAGGACAGATCGTAATCGGGGTCGACTACTCTGCCAGCCGCAGCACACACCTGCCTTGGGCCGGCGCCGGAGGCATCTCCACCCGCAACCGCAACTTCCTTCCATCCTCGATCCGGACGCAGCTGGTTGCAGCAGCCAACAACCCGGCCATCAACCCTCCGGGCCCAAACTTTGATCCCACATGGGTAACGGATTATCTCAACACGAACGTGCCCAATCCGTTCCAGTGCTTCTTCACCACCGGGGCGGCGCTCACGGGTTCGTGGTGTCCGGCGACGCCGATTTTCAACGCTGCGGACGTGGCGGACTCCCGCTACACCGACAATGTGATCCCGCAACAATTGCTGCTGGAACCATTCCCGCAATTTGATGGCGGATTTGAAGGGTTGCCGACCCTGAACGCCAACTCCTGGTACCATTCGCTGCAGATTCGCTTCCAGAAGCGTGCCAGCCACTACATCAGCTTTGAGGGGAACTATACGTTCTCGAAATCAACGGATGACTCTTCTTCCGGGCGCAATGCCTGGATAGGCAATCTCGGGCTGGATAACCCGCAAGTGCTCGATAATCTCAGGGTGGAGCATGGGATCAGCGCCAATGACACGCCGCATCGTCTAACCGCCGCAGTCATTCTTGACCTTCCCTTCGGGAGGGACCGCTGGATTGGACGCGGGATGAATCGGGTGGAGGATGGGATCGTCGGAGGCTGGGCACTCAACACCGTCGTCACCCTGCAATCGGGTTCTCCAATTGCTGTCTACAACGCCGCGGGAGCTCTGCAGGACGGGAATCCGCGGCCGCAATTGTTGTGTTCCCAGTTCACGACCGGCCTGGATTATCACCATGCGGCCGCATCGAATGGGAACCTCTCGTTCCTGAACCAGAATTGCTTTGGCGATCCCGGCGACAACATTCCCGGAAACGCTCCCCGGCACTTCTCCAATGTACGAGGCGACGGCATTCGCAACATTGACACCTCGTTATCTAAGGAGTTCAAGATCCACGAGAGCCAGCTGCTGCAGGTGCGAGCCGAGATGTTCAACGCTTTCAATCACCAACGATTTGCCTTCCCGGATACCGGTTCACTAGATGGCTCTTTCGGGACTGTCACTTCCACTACCAACAATTTCCGCAGAATGCAGTTCGGAGTACGGTACCAGTTCTAGGCTTTGCAAGTCCGTCGCTGAGAGCCGCGGACTTGCTCGTGACGAGAGTTCCTCAGTGGCTAAAGCCGCGTCTTTCTTTGCGGTCAATACGGCATGCCTGAACGCATGCCCTGTTACGAATCGTTTCGGCACTCAGAGGTCCACTTCTGATCGGTACCGAGCCATGTAATGCAGCGAAGAATGTTTCTGAAAGGTGGCGGGGCCATTAGTTTGGCTGCACGCGCCCGCTTTTTGCTCGCATTCCACCGCATAAAGTGATCAGCCCCATACCCTATTCGTGCGATGAAGTTGGCTGTGAGCGTGAGGACTGGTGATATGAAACTTAAAGCCTTGTTCGCGATCGTTCTTATTGCGGTGCTGGGAATGGCACTGTCTGCGGCGCCTTATCCGCATGGGCAAGACTGGAGTAACTACGTCCGGATTGGGGCTTATGGGCTGAAGGGTGGAGATGCTGCGCAGATCGTGCAAGCGGCGCAGGATAGCGGCGTGTTCGGGATTGAAGTGGATAACGACATCCCCGGGCGCTATGAGAGTTTTGTGCACCCGGAAGAGAAGCTGAAGGCGATTCATGATGTGGCGGAGGCAGCGCATAAGGTGGGGAATTATGCGTTTGTCTATATCGCGGGGACGGAGTGCATCACGGCCAACGCCGACAAGACGCCGCATACGCTGGCGAAGGAGCATTCTGACTGGTTGCAGCGGGATGTAACCGGGAAGCCGGCGATTTTTGGCGGCGGGACTGCATTTTGGATTCGCGCGGGAGATGAGGATGTGTGGGTGAGTCCGTACGCGACGGAGTGGCGAAAGATTTATATGGAGCGCGTGCGGCAGATCGCGGGCACGGGGATTGACGGAATCTATATCGATATTCCGTACTGGATGACGCACTTCGAGGGGTGGGAGAACACCTGGGCGAGCTTTGATGACTACACCGTCGCGGCGTTTAAGAAAGAGACTGGGCTGGATGCGAAGAAGGATGTGAAGATTGGGGATTTTGCGGATCCGGCGTTTCGCAAGTGGGTCACGTTTCGGATTCAGACTTTCACGGATTTCTTGAGCGAGATTGGACGGAATGCGAAGGGAGTAAATCCTCGAATCAAGATCGTTCCGGAGATTTATCCGGGGATTGAGGAAGAGGCGGTGCGCGTGGGGGCGGATGTGTACAGCTTGTATGGCGTGGTGGATGCGATCGCGCACGAGTATGAGTTTGGCAGCGACGGTCACATGGCATCGGAGCGGAATCCGCTGCACTGGTTTCGATATCAAGTGGGGATGCATTCGTTTCGGGCGTTTGCCGAGGGGAAGCCGACTTGGATTCTGAATTACTCGTGGGACGGCGACAAGAACGTAGATAAGCGCGAGGCCATGATGAACCTGGCGATGTCGCAGGTGATGGATGGGGCGAACTTCTGGGATGCGCCGGGACATTCGATGGCGGGATCGAATGATCTGCCTACGCGGAAGAAGATATTCGATTGGATTGCGGCGCATGAGAAGACGTTCTACTTGCCCCGCGGGCCGGTTGATCCGATTGGAGTTTACTTTTCGCCCGAGACGCGGAATTTTTATGCGGAGAAATTTATTCGGTCGTATCGGGGGATTTTGATTCTGCTGATGCAGAAGCATTTGGAGTTTCAGGTTGTAACTCCACGTACGTTGGAAGAGTTTCGTGGGCGGACGCTGGTGCTGCCGGATGTGCGCGTGTTAGGTGATGACGAAAAGAAGGTGCTGCGAGGCATTGTGGCGAGTGGGAAGAAGCTCGTGATCACCGGAACGGATGTAACGGGGATTCCGGCATCGGCGAATGTAGTGAAGGTGGCGGAGGATCCCGGCAGCACGTATGAGTCTGCGTTAGAGAAGGATTTTGAGCAGGCGTCGCCGGATTCGCAGCGGGAGTTTCTTAGTACGCTGCAGGAGTCGGAGGCGGTGCGGATTTCAGCTGGAACCCAGGTGGCGACCTCCATCGCCAGGACGTCCGATGGGCGGATTCACTGCTTCTTTGCCAATTTCGCGGGGCTGAAGGGTGGAGTGAATCCAGTGCAGACGCCGCAGAGCGGGATCGAGGTGAGCATGCGCTCAGCAGGTGGGGGACACGGATACTTTCTGCCGTTTCTGGGAGAGGCGCAGGAGGTCCAGGGCACACGCCGAGGAGATGCGATCACGTTTGCGCTGCCGACCGTGACCCGGGGGGCCGTCTTCTGGTACGAGCCCTAGGAGAGAGATCGAGGACGCTCGCGCACTCGACGCTCTGAAAATCCTAAACTACTGAGAACTTCCGCGGAGGTCGCAGAGAAGTCCTTAACCTCTATCGGTCTTCGATACTGAAGAACTAGTGTTTCTTGGCTTCCTGAGATTTGGGCAGAGACGGCGCCGATTTGCTGTAGACAATATTCTTCGTTCCGCCATCGCAGCTGCCGACGACTTTTGCGTCGGACGATTCCTTGCCTTTGTCGACGACGTCAAGTGAATAGCCCACCACGTTTTTCGCGTCGAGCTTCTTGGCGATTTCGGTCTTGAGATCGTCGCAGGATTTTCTGGCGGTTGGCGCGGTCTGCGCCATGGCGCACGCGCACGCAAAAAGAATAGCAGCGGCCGCGGTCCACGTTTTCATGGGGGTCTCTCCTCGTTGCCTGCAGTATAGAAATTCGCAGCCGCCGATGCGTATTACGAGGGTAATAGGAGGTAATGCGCGGACGGTTACTTGGGAGCTTTGTCGATCATCAGTTCGCCGCCGGAGGCGTAACTTTCTTTCGAGACTTCATGGAAGGCGATGACGATGCCTTCGCGTCGCGCCCCG
>Ga0209698_10004401_pt1 | contig 15459 bp, 21 predicted proteins | sample LitLauG_LLR_2012_FD_187203 | JGI IMG/M metagenome (GOLD analysis project Ga0209698, IMG submission 187203) | Freshwater sediment microbial communities from Pennsylvania, USA - Little Laurel Run_MetaG_LLR_2012 (SPAdes) (version 2) | ecosystem: Environmental > Aquatic > Freshwater > Creek >...
CTGATCCGAGATCCCCCAAACTCCCCCTATGTGGAACCTACCACACCTGTCAAGTGCGCTTGACAAAATGGTTAGAACCACAGCCTTGGCTCTCATAAGGCACTCCGGACTTGAGATAGGGGCCTGGGGGGCCTAGCGAAAGCGGGGGTCTTCCGCGCGCCAACGCCGATGCGTAGGCTTCTCGCCAGGAATGAGGTACACGTCCCATTAGGGCCCCTATCAGACGATGTGGACGCTGGCAGGAAGACCCTCAGGGCGAACTAAGAGTCTTCCGTGGCGGTTTTCGTTGCAGGTGACGTGCCACCGGACTCTGGAGTTAATCGATTGAGAAATCGGGTCTTGTCCGTGACGGGGGCACAAGGGGTCTCGTCCATATTGCCGGGTACCGTGAAATCCTTGCCCGCCGCACGGCCCTGCGCTTGGTTCTCTAGGACGACGCCGTTTTGGCGCGTTGTTTGGGGCGGCGCTTGTTAACCATCCCCGGATAGCTGACGGAACCAGGCCATTGCGCAAGTTTGCGCCGTCCGTTCGCCGGGGTTGGGGTTAATGAGATGGTCCGCCGCCAAGTAAAGTACGACTCGACAGTTAACATGAGGAGGATCATCCATGCACACCGCATCTATCGACATCGATCTGGGCAAGACCACCTTTCACCTGGTTGCATTGGGAGAGCGGAACAAGATTCTACTCCGCAGGAAATTCTCCCGCTCGCAGTTGCTGGTCTAAACCGCCAACCTGCCCGCGTCGTTAATCGGACTAGAGGCATGCGCGGGATCGCACTTCGTGGGTACTGTGCTGCGGGAGCAGGGGCATCAGGTGCGACTGATCCCGGCGCAGTTTGTGAAGTCTTACCGGAAGTCGAACAAGAATGACTTCATCGATGCCGGGGCGATCGCCGAAGCCGTAACCAAGCAGAACATGCGCTTTGTGCAGATCAAAACCCCAAAAGCAACTCGACTGGCAGGCCATGCACCGCGTGCGGGATCGACTCGTCCAGCGTCGCACCGCACTGATCAACGAGATTCGCGGATTCCTTCTGGAACGCGGCATCACCTTCGCGGCCCAGCCCATCCACCTGCGCAAGAACCTGCCCCCTGTTATTGAAGATGCCGAGCAGAAGCTGAGTCCACAGCTGCGCTGGCTGCTGTATCGGCTGTGGAAACAGATCGCGAGCGACGGGCAGGCGATCAGCGATGAGATTGAGCGCATTAGTGATGAGGACGTGCGCTGCCGGCAACTCCGCCAGATTCCCGGCTTCGGTCCGCTGGTCTCCACCGCCACCGTGGCCGCCATCGGCAACGGCGCTGCCTTTCGCCGCGCACGCGACTTCGCAGCGTGGGTGGGCTTCGTGCCCCGACAGTACTCCACCGGGGGCAAACAGAAGCTACGGCATCAGTAAGCCTGGCAACATCTATCTGCGGCGTATGCTGATCCACGGTGCTCGCGCAGTCCTATTTCGCATTAAGCACGACACGGGAGGATTCGGGCAGTGGGTGCATCGGCTGGCGCAGCGTGCTCCACGCAATAAGGTCGTGGTGGCAGTTGCTAATAAGCTGGCGCGCATCGCCTGTGCTATCGAGCGGCCGGCACTATCGACATCAACCGCTGCAGCGGGTGGCCGCTTGATGGCCGTGGAAAGGACGCTGCGCTTGGAAAGCAAAGAACGCTTTCCACTTTCCGACCGCCACGACGACGAAGATTGAAGAACGTTCCACCAAGGTCTGCTGAGGAGAGAAGGAGACGAAAGAACAGTCCAACGGCGTGCCGGAAAACCTGGACACTCAAATGCGTCCCTGGTGACCGAGGGATTTAGAAGGACCGGCACGTGCGGATCATCATCAAGTGCCCGGAGAGCGATTCTCCAGTAAGAGGCCGGATACATTTACGCAGACTGTCCCTTCGCCCAACTTCAAGCCTCTTGCAGTCCGGCGGCGGGTTATACAGCATAATCGGTATTTCGGCCAATTATCCAAGGATGCGCCTGATTAGGCCAAAAATTGTGCGTCGGCTGCCCGTATCATGTAACCTTCTCCGCAGTGTCCACAAGAAAGATATTTCATGCCTGAATCCCGCCGGAGCACTCGCGTTCCTCTGAAGGTGGTAATCACGATTGAGAGTGATGCTGACAGTCAGACTTGCGATAGGGAGACTGTCGTCGTGAGCCTTCACGGTGCATTATTGGCAACCGCAATTGAATTGAGGAACGGGCTGAGAATCTCGATTCACGTCTATTTGACTGACAAGCGTGCCGCGGCGCGAGTCGTCTATGTCGATCCTGAGAACCTACCTGTGGGATCGAACTGGACGAGCCACGAAACATTTGGGGAGTGTCCCTGCCGCCCAGCGATTGGACAAGGCAGCGGTAGATGACGGATTGTGGGCGCTGCCCTTTTCACGATGTCAGACCTTCATGCGGGCTCTAAAAGCGCACATCGAGACGTCCCGTTTCGTCGGAGAAACAAATGGAATGCCGGACCAAGAATGAACTTGAGCAACACCTGTCGGATATTCGCAGACTCGCAACATGCCATGCCCTCACGTCTGAGGAGAAGGATGCGGCGGTTCGGGCCGAGCGGTTCGCCATCGGCCTTCTGAGGGAGCACGATGAGTCGGGGCACCACGGCAAGAGATGCCCGTTCGCGACCCGGTGTGAATGATTCGTTTGCTAGGTCGTGGCTGGGGTTTCTTGCCCCAGATGTACTTCCGATTAACAAATTTCTGTACAACTACTTATCCCAGAAGGGCATAATGTGCAAAAAACTTGCTCCCAAGTCCGGGGGAACTTGGAGGGGCGAACCCTGTGGAATACACGACCGACTATTTCTGGCTTGTTGTCTGCAAAAATCACCGATTCCACCACAAAGGCAATATCGGGTACGAGCATAAGATCCTGCTAGGGGAGACCGATGCGTTTGCCGCTCTCCCCATGTTGCCGGAGAAGATCGAAGTACGTTGCGATAACTGCGGAGAGGAATATTCGTACAAACGGAAAGAAGTTATGCGGGACGTAGTTCATGTCCCGGAAGACTTCGTTCCACATCCTCTGTTCAAGTAGCGAGGCTGCCGAGTATCTCCCCCATCATTCATAGTCAAGCCCCAATCTCAAACGGAAGGCTGCGCCATCTTTTCCACTTCGCTCTCCTCCGGGTGGAGGCCGCTTGGGCGCGGCTCCGACGGGCGTTTCCCCATGGAATCGCAGCCATTTCTTCGCCGCATGAGGTGACTCTCGTTCTTTCAGCAGCGGCGCTTGTCGGTGACGATTCAGGAAAAAGGGATGTTCGAGAAACTCTTCTAGCATTTGTGCGGGCCCTCCATGCCATGCCCGCACCCGATGCTAGACGACTGGTCCGACAACGGAGCTCATGCTGTGTGCAGCAAGCCGGAATGCCCGCGATCGGCGAGACTTGCTGCGCGATGGCGTGAATGAAAGAATGCTCCGTTGCGCAGAGTTTCGACTCTTGTGCCAAGGAGACGAATCGTGGGAGCGGCCAAGAGCGCAGAGATCTATCAGTTCAAAGTAACACTGATCGGCATCACTCCGCCGATCTGGCGCCGCGTCCAAGTAGAGGGAGGATGCACCTTGGCGCAGTTCCATCGTGTTCTGCAAAGCGCCATGGGTTGGGAGAACTACCACCTATATATGTTTCGGATCGGCAACAAGACCTACGGACCGCGCGACCCGGAGGACGATGGCGGTTGGAACCCGATCGATGCGAAGCGGATGCGTCTTTGTGCCGTCTTGCCGAGCGTGGGTACCACGTTGACCTACGTCTACGATCTTGGCGACAACTGGGAGCACGAACTGTTGCTCGAAGCAATCGTCATGCGCTCCTCAGATTTAGCCTATCCCCGATGCATCGCTGGCGAGCGAAACTGCCCACCCGAAGATGCCGGGGGAATCGGTGGCTACACCGCCTACTTGGAGGCGATGGCCGATCCAAAGCATGAGAAGCATGAGGACATGATGACCTGGCGGGGCCCGTTCGACTCGGAAAGATTCTCGGTCGAAAAGGTTAACCAGGAACTCGCCAGGAAGTTCCGCTCAAAGCCCAAAGCCGGAGCACCTCCCTCGGAAACCGTAAAACCGACGCCGTCGGTGAACACCAATTGACTGACGACGACCTTGATCAGGCGAGTCATTCCGCAAAAGCAGCGAATCCCCGTCAAGCCAGATGAAACCGTTCCTCTGGAGTTGAACCAGCGCGAACGCGACCTGATAATCTCCCACACCTTCGCCGATGACAAGTTGACTGACCGCTTGCGAGTGACGCCACCGGGGCGGCACCCCGTCTTTCACTTCACCCTGGATGATCTGGATGAACTGGTGGGTTCTATTGCCGCTGAAGCCAACCGTGCCAAGAACAAAGTCCTGCAAGAGCAACTGGACCAACTCTGCGACCGCATTGAAAGTGTCTTGAGCAAGTACACTGACGCGGACGCCCTGGCAGACTGATAGATCATCGATCGAGCTTCTCTTGTCCAAGCCGCGCAAGAATCGCATTCGCGAAGAACGCATCCACAACGAAGCCATCGTGGACGCCTATGGACCTGCGTAGCTGCGGCCTTTTCCTCCTTCTCATAGTTGCGCACTTCTCGTCGCCGTAGTCGACCGCAATATCGGCTCCATCGGTCGCAATTCCGATACTCCATAAAATGGGCTTGAATGCCTGGTCCTTTATGTGCTACGTTCCGCCGCAACGTCTACTGTGGGGCCAACGGCAGGCAACCAAACCCACGATTCGCGGCAGAACAGGGCAGCGGGGTTGACGGCGTAGTGACATAAAGGTACCAGGGAAGATACGTCATGTCGCAGCTGTTCTCGACTGATATGCTACCGGCGTCAGACCGTATCGATGCTTGGCAATGGAATGCCCAGCAAATCTGTGGCGATTGCCGGATCCGGCTGCCCAAAACGTCTTTTCACGGATCCATTGAAATCCGGAACATCGCCGGCCTTCCATTAACGCGATTCTCTTCCAGCGCTCTTTCCTTCTGGAAATGGCCCTTTGACCATGTCACCGCACAAAACCGTTCCTGCCTGGTCATCACGCAGATTGCCGGGACTCGCCAGTATCTGCAGGGCGGCAAAGAGATTCTGCTCAAACCGGGCGATAGCACGATTATTGACACGTCAATCCCTTGGTCCTCCAGTTGCGATACCGATTGTGTTCGTCTCTATCTTCGTGTGCCACGCTGGATGATGCAAGATCAACTGCGTATGCATGAGATTCCTACGGCACAGAAGATCGGTGGAGCAACCGCACCGGGAACCATCTTGTCGCGGCTTTCACAGAATCTCTACGACGAAGCGACCTGGATGAACGGAGAAGAACTTGCCGGGGCTCTGGATCACTATTTCGACGTGCTCACGTCGTGTACCCGAGGAGAGGCAGCGCAACCGGCAACCCTCCGGGAGTTCAAAGCGCGGATTCTGCGATTCATCGATGCCCACCTCGGTGAACAGGCGCTGAACCCATCTGCGATCGCAGAGGCGATGGGCATTTCGGTTCGGCACCTGCATCGCGTATTTTCCGTGACCGGTTGCACCGTGGGAGATTGCATCCGAGTATTGCGTCTCGATCAATGCCGCAAGGATCTTGCCGATCCCCGGCTGCGCGGCAGGTCGATTACAGAGATCGCTTTCGCTCGGGGGTTCTGCGATGCCGCCCATTTCAGTCACTCTTTCCGAAAGCAGTTCGGAATTTCAGCCCGCATCTTCCGAGCTCAGTTCGCAGCCGGAGAGCGCGGCGCTTCCAGAGATGGGAGTGAGATCTTGTGCGCCAAGACTTTCGATCCGAGTGAGTCCAGGCTGAATTGAACCGCGCGCCTTCAGTGCCTTCCCAGGAACTCCGCTACAAACGCATCCACTGGTTTGCTCTTGCCCTGTTTACCGGCCTCATCAATGCGGAAGAATGCATTCTGCAGATACCGCACTGCAAGCCAGCGCATGGGTTCGAGTTCCCAAACCGGAGATCGCCTCTGCGCAACCGGCAATCTGCTCAGCTCCGTGTGGTTTCCTGAGATCAACTCAGCCAGAATTCTTCCTGTGAGATTCGCTGTGGACACACCCTGGCCCGTGTAACCGCGAGCGGTAGCGATCTTTGACGAAGCATCGAACTCGGTCATCGGCATCCAGTCCCGAGGCATTCCCGCGGGGCCGCCCCATGCGTGTGTAAACTGAATGCCCTGCAGCATGGGGAACCACTCCAAAACTAGTTTCTGAATGCGGTCGTGAGTTTCGGCATGCCGATCCTGCTCATCAGAAATCTTCGACCCCAGACGATACGGCGCACCGCGGCTCCCGAACAGAATTCTTCCGTCTGCGGTCCGGGTGAGATGTCGACTGTGTAATTACACGAGGCGATACTCTCACGATTCTGCCAGCCGATCTGATTCCACTGCTTTTCGTTCAGCGGCTCGGTCAGAGTGATGAGAGAGTACACCGGCAAGACCACACGGTGAAGCCTGGGAAGGCGCGTGAAGTATGATTCTCCCGCCAATACAATCGCCATGTTGGCGCGCACTTCTCCGGCGGGAGTCACAAAACGTGGAGTCGTTCCTCCCTCAAAATTCAGTACCTCAGTCCGTTCGTAAATCACGCCTCCGCGTTTTTCGATAGCACGTGCCAAGCCACGAACCAGACGTCCCGGATGCAAGCTCGCATTTTCGGACGCAAGCAGTGCCCCGCGGACATTCGTGACCCGCATGCGCTCGGTTGCCTCTTCAGCCTTCAAAAACCGGACCCAACTTCCCAGTCCTAGCCGTTCATACGCGGCAAGTGTCGAGCGCAACATGGGCACGTGGTGTTCGCCGCGGGCCAAGGTCAAGACTCCACCTTTATGGAAATGCGCGTCGATCTGCGCTTCTTCGCAGACCCGGCCGACTTCATCGACAGCTCCGCTCATAGCAAGCAGGAGCGACCGTGCCGCATCGCGCCCATACCGATGTTCCAGCATCCCTGGGGTGACGGGAAACTTTGACGAACACCAACCGCCATTCCTTCCCGATGCACCGTAGCCGACAATCTCTTTTTCGAGGACCGCCACCTTTAGCCGCGGGTTTGTGCAAAGCAGGTAATAGGCGGTCCACAGGCCGGTGTATCCGCCGCCGAGAATAGCGACATCCACCTCAGTCGATTTCGTCAAGCAAGGACGCAGCGCCAGATCTTCGCCGCAAGTTTCAATCCAGAAACTGTATTTCGAGTAGTCGGTCATGAAGCAGAACTCACCGGGCCGGTTTCGAGTTCCGGTTCTGATACCAAATCTCTCCGGCGGGTCGTTCGTACGCCGGCACCGAGAGCTCCCCAAATAGCCAGAGCCAGCCATTCGTGCCAGGTGAAGTGGCCGGGTATGCAAGGCACAAGTTTGACCATGATCATTACGGTTGTTACGAGCAGGCCCCATAGCGCGGCGGCGCGGCGCAGGCCGCGCGGCTTCATCTTGTAATAAGAAGCACAGGCAGCCATCCACGCAACACCGACGCTGACAGCGCCCACCTCCAAGATCGGTACCAGCATGGCTTCCCCGAGAAAGATGGTCGCAGCGGTGGCAATTCCGACTGCAATCACGGCGGCCGAAGGAGTTTGGTTTGATGGGTGGACGCGGCTCATCCACGGATTCAGCAGATTTCGCCGGGACATCGCAAACAGCAAGCGCGATGATGCGACTACGTTTGCATTAAATGCCTGTACTAATGCCACCATCGCCGACCCGAGAATGAACGCCACGATCCAATGGGCATGCAGTGCGCGTTCAAATGCAATGGCAGTAGGGAACTGCTGGTTGCTCTGCAGGCTTTGCCACGGGGCGACGTAGGAAACGGCCGCGATCACCACCAGGAAGAAGGTCAGCCCAGAAAAGATCGTCAGAAGAATGGCTACCGAAAAATTCCGTTGCGCAAATCCCGGACTCGCCTCTTCTGCAATTTTTCCCACGGATTCGAATCCCGACACGAGCCAGGGAACGACCTGCCATACTAGAAGAATCGAAAGCACCGGTGCGTGACTGAACAACGGGTGCAAGTTCGAGACCGAGCCGTGACTCGCGCCCGCTAACGCGAAAATAACCACCAGCGTCAGGAAAGTAAAAGTCGTGGCTTTGCTCAATCGCGCGCTGGCCTGAATGCCGCGATAATTCAGCCACGTAAGGAACAAAGTGACATTCAGGCCGAGCAGCACATGGGGCAGGTACACAGGATATCCACCCAACCGGTACAACTCCATCGTGTTCAGTGACGGAAACAGGTACCCGCTGATTCTGCCGGCTGCGAGCGCTTCAAATGGGCAGGTCAGAAAATAGCTGAGGAACATCATCCATCCCGTGGCAAAACTCACGACGGGAGGGTAAAACCTCGCGACATAAGCGGCTTCGCCCGCGGCATCGGGAATTTCTCTTACCAGTTGGCCATACACATATCCAATCGGCAGCAGGATGAGAGCGCCTGCGGTAAATCCCAAAGCCGCACCCAGGGGGCCGCCGCGGTTGAGTATGTCGTCCATCACCACCAGCCACGCGGTGCCTACCATTACGCCGAAGCCGAGAGCGAAATAGTCCACCAGTCGCAGCTTACGTGCGAGATTGGTCATAGATCCCGGGCCTTGGAACAGTCCTCCGGCCGGAGACCATCGTCTTGCCTCCATTTCGCGCCCCTAGAATTCATATCGCAGCGCGAACTGCATAACACGCGGATCCGTTAACAGGCCGGTATAAGCTCCGAATCGCTCCGGCACTTGTTGCAGCGAAGCGATACAGGCACAAGCTGCGTTCCCTACACCCGAAAGCACATTGAATCGGTGCAGATTCGGGATGTTGAATACTTCCCAGCGGAATTGCAGGCTGTGATTTTCCCATGGCATCTTCCAACTCTTGTTCAGTGCCATGTCCCAGCCTGCATATCCATCGCCGCGTACCGCATTGCGGGAACCCGCCTGGCCGGGATATGGATGCTGAAAATTGGATAAAGCGGTCGACGCATCGGCGAACACGCTAATGGTGCCGTTCGCTTGCCGGAAGTGTCCCGTTTGCGGCTTCGCAATCATCCGCGCGATACCTTGTTCGTCCCAGTTTGTCGGCCAGAAATTGCCGTTATCGACACTGAACGGGAATCCACTGGTCCAGCGAACCACGCCAGACAGTTGCCATCCTCCAATGATGGCTTCGGCTGCTCCTTGGGCGTTGCCTGCGAAACGCTTACCCTTTCCGAATGGCAAGTTCGCGATCCAGTTGGCGTTGAACTGATGAGTCGTATCGAAATCCGATACAGCGCGACGCCCATTAGGGTTAAAGGCATTGACTAGGCGCGTCCCGGGCGCGCCAACGTTCGTGCTCGAACTCCAACTCAGGCGAGTTGCGGCCGAGGTGATATCAATCGATTTGGAGTAAGTGTAGTTGAGATCGAACTGCATTCCGCTGCTGAGCTGCTTGCGCAAACTCACCTGCAAACCGTTGTAGCTCGAGCGTCCGACCGAACTCCACGCAAACATGCTCGTGGCCTGATTGTTCAGATAATTTCCCGGGACGCCGCCGGTAAGGTCTGTGCAACCTGGAGTGGGACATGGATAGTAGTAGTTTCCGGCGTTGTCTTCCAGTCCGCCGTAGAGGTCGATATTTCCGATCCCGACCACTTCATTCCCCGCATACGAGAGGAACGGATCGTAATAGAGATCGTAAATAGCCTGAATGAGTCCAGCATCACCGGGCGTGGCGGCCGCGTATCCGCCAGACAGTCCGTAACTGCTGAAGTTGGTGGCTCCGGTTCCCGTCTGCAGTGGAGGCAGCATATCGTGCCAATAGGCGGCGGTTTTCCCCACCGTAGAGTCACTCAGCGAGTTCACAAAGTTCGCATACGAAGCGTAGTCCGAGAACTGATTTTGAAAGGCAATCTTGGCCAGCGCTGTAGCCGCCGAGAAGTAGTCAATGCCAGTTTTGGGGTCGACGATGTCAAGCGGTTGCCGCATATCTCGCTGGGTGAGCAGGTTCCGCCCCAGTCGTCCCACGTAGGCAACCTGCAGCGAGAGTCTGTTCGGCAATTCGCGCCCAATCGAAAAATCGAAAGCATACGAATAAGGTGTTTTGAGTGACTGGTCGACACCCCATGTAATTGCCTGATTGGTGGCCGGCGGATTCAGAGCCGGCGGTGCCGAAAGAAAGAACTGTTGGTTCGCGGGACTGCCGCAGTTCGACGGATTTGAAGGATCGCACCCATATGTAGGAACCTTGTTAATATCCCTAATGCGGGGCACATGGGCCGCATCGTCATATCCGAAAACACAGCAAGGATTCTGGATTGTTGCTCCCAATCCCCCCGGGGGATTGGCGTCGAACGTATTGAGAAGCTGCATTCCCGGGCGGTCGAAAACTTTGCTGAATCCACCTCGAAGAACGGTCTTGTCTCCCTCCCCCACAAGTTTTCTGATCCACCCACCGTGCGGGCGCGGCGTGTAGGCAAAAGAAATTCGCGGGGAAAAGTCCTTCTTCTCAAAATTGTAGAGTCCGGCTGCGTTGTTCGCATTCCCTCCCAGCCGGAAAGAGACCAGGGGCACAGAGTCATAACCGAGGCCTTGCTTCATGTTCCGGACGATCTGATCGAACTGATTTCCCAGGTTTACCGTGGGCACAGCCTCATAGCCGTTTACTTCCCACGGCGGCGGGAACATCGACCAACGGACCCCGTACGTCAGCGTCAGGTTGGGCCGTACACGCCATGAATCTTGAGCGTAGAGCTCATACCAGTTGAGACCGTAGTCGCGCTTCACAGGTAGACCTGGAGACTGCACCATGCCCTGCTTGTCGTAGTTGTAGTTCCCCACGATGTCCGACACCATTCCCAACAAGGCTAGCATCGGATAGTCGTACGCGAAGGCCGATGCTGGCTCTGCAAACCCCTGGTTAGCCGGATCGAGGTACCCGCCGGTGTTGGCAAAGCCAGTCGGTGACATCCAGTTCGTCGCGCCTTTGCCCAGCGAGAAAGAATGTTCATAGCTGACGCGCGGATCTCGAGCGAACCCAGCGTCAACTCCGAACTGAAAAGTGTGTTGGGCGTGGGTCCAGGAAAAATCATCGAGAAAGTTGTGCACCGGGGTTTGAGCGTTATGGCTGTAATTGAACCCCTGATCCAAACCGTAAAACGCATTCCATTCCTGCTGCGTGTTTCCAATAAACGCTGTGCTCTGACGCGTAAATCCCCAGTGGAAAGTATTTACCGCAGTCGAGCTAAGCAGGGCGGTATAACCGACTACGAATCCCTTGCTGTGATCGGCGACCGTTAGTTCTGGATCGGATCCCGGTAGAAACGGTGCACCGGGGTTAAACATATTCTGCAACGATCCCCTCCAGAACAGAGTGTGCTTGCCATTGGCGGTTGCATGGTAGTCGATGCGCGCAATGAACGCGTTGTTGTCGATTTTGGTGGGCGCCCGGAACCGGAACCCCGAGTAGTTCAGCCCGTCACCGACAGACGGATCGTTGGTCAAAAACTGACCCCTGCAGAAGGTCTTGTCGAAATACCCGCTCTGATGGTTCGTGAGATCCAGAACGGCAGAGTTCACGCCCAGCCCTAATGGGTCCAGGGTCTGCAAGCTCTGGGGACCCGTCGGTGGAATCACCGTAATGCCACCGTTCACGTCGGAATAGCTGATGAATCCATTGCACATTGTCTGTGCGCCCGGAGTCGAACTGCTGGTCGGAATTGCGCGCACGGTGCTGATTTCCTGGCGCTGCCTCGTTCCCTCATAGTTCGCAAAGAAGAATAGCCGGTCTTTCCAGATCGGTCCGCCGACCGATGCTCCAAAAATGTTGTAGTTCAGCTTGTCTGGCTTGTTGGGCTGTCCAAGCCTCGCTTCGGCCGCGTTGACGAAGTAATCGTTGGCACTGGTGACGGTGTTTCTAAGGTATTCATAGAGCGATCCATGAACTTGATTCGTTCCGCTCTTGGTCACCAATGCAACTTGCGCTCCCGAGCCCGTGCCTTGGTCGGCATTGTAGTTGGAGGTGGTCACGCGAAATTCCTGCACCGAATCCACTGTGGTCGGGAGCACCGAAGTGAAGGCGTATCCGTTCGACTGGTCATTAACATCGACGCCGTCCAGCGTGATGTTGCTCTGGTCGCTGCGCGCCCCGTTGACCGCACCACTGCGGCTGTCCTGATCCTTGTAGGAGGCATCCTGCAGATCCAGTCGGTGGCCGGTGTACGTCACGCCGGCCTGCAGGCTCAATAGATCCGGCACATTGCGGGCCTCGATCGGAACCTCCTTCACCTGGGTTTCGCCGAAGGAATTGCCCAAAGATGCATCTACAGCGTTGAGAGCCGGAGCTTCGCTGGTGACAGTAACATTCTCCGTCGTCGCTCCGACTTTCAACTGGACATTCACGGTCGCTGGCGTATTCACCAACAACTGCAGCCCGGTTTGCACGTATTGCGAGAAGCCTTTGGAGTTCACCGTCAGTCTGTAAGTGTCGGGCGGCAGGGCCAGGAGACGGTATTCTCCCCGCGCATCGGTGTCGGTCATGCGCTCGATCTTGGATTCGTCGTTGGCGAGCACAATTCTTGCGCCTGCAATGGCACTCCCGCTAGGGTCGGTGACAGTTCCTTGCAGCGAAGTAGATGATCCTTGGCCAAAAGCTATCGCAACCGCAGCCAGCAACACTGCCACAACAAGAGCACACCCCTTCAAGCCTCGCATGGGCTCCTCCCGCACGCTTCCGCCGGACATGGCTCGGGCGTCTGTGCGCATCTGAGATCCGCACATTTTGCCGGAAAGTGTACTCTCGCCGCATAACCCGCGACTTGTCTTAGAGAGACATCTTTAAGGGAGCGCCCAAAGGACTTGGCACAAGATTAGTGGGATGGTGATGGCACTGTCATTTGTTGGAGCAGCACTAGGGCAGACAAGCGGGAAGGAAACGGATGCCATCTTGGCGACCGATGCAGCGTGGCTGAAGGTTTATCAGGCGAAAGACCTCGACAAATCGGTGGCGTTCTGCGACGAACAAGGTTCCATGCTGGCTCCGAATGCTCCCATCGCGGTTTGGAAGGATGCCGTTGCGAAATTGATCGCGAAGGATTTTGCTCACGACAACATCGCATGGAACGCGAATCAGGTTGGAATCTCCCGCTCCGGCGACCTCGGCTATACAAGCGGCACAACCGGAATGACCTTCAAAGACGCCTCTGGGAAAACTGTGGTTTACAAGGGGAAGTACTTGACCGCGTGGAAAAAACAGGCGAACGGCGAGTGGAAGGTGCTGTACGACATGTTCAATTCCGACCTGCCCGCGACTCCCTGACTTGCCCCGGCTTGGGGAACTCTGAACAGGTCATCTGCCGCAAAGCGAAGGTCAGAGCCGTTCCCCACAGCCCCACTACAAGAAAGAGACAGCGCTGAGCCTGGGCGAGTTCCACGGGCGCGGAGCACGAGGATTAAATCTAATCACGCCCCACATCGCCGCTGGGGCGATGCCGGAAGATCGGAAGCCAACGATTTACGGAGTGCTTGTACTGCACATAGCTCTCGCCGTACCGCTTCTCCAAAAAGGACTCCTCCCAGAGGACCACGATTCCGTGCAGAGCGAGGAGCAGAATCGCGGAAAAGAGCAAGATCGAAACGGACCGACAAAAAAACGCCAACCCAAGCACCATTGTCACGCCCCCCAGGGACATCGGGTTTCGCACATAGCGGAAGGGACCAGCAACGACGAACTTGGTCGGGATCATCCCCGGCGTGCTGAGCATTCCGCCGCAGACCAGAACAACAACTCCGCCGACCAAAAGCAGCGCCGTCCCCGCTGGCTTGAGCCATTCCGGCAGCCCCAGGCCGATGACACGATCCAGCAGTCGCAAGTGCAAAACGGCCCAACCCAAGAACAGCACTGCGGCAACGACTCGCAAGATTGTCCAGATAACAACAGTTACTCGGTTCATCCGCAAATCCTCCTTGCGGAACGGCTGCGCTCCGCGGCATTTCTGAGGCGTCTAAGTGCTCCTCGACGACCTGCTTTTTCCGCGAAGAGATTGGGCGAGCATCCTAAACACTCTCGTCGTAGCAGACTAGCTCCACCTGATTGCCCTCCGGGTCGGTCACATACAGAGAGCGCCAAATGTACCCGCGCGTGCTCAGCGGTTTCGGCTTGGAGTCCCAAACCCCTGAGCCTCCTCAGTTCGTCTTCCAAATCAGCGAGATGTATCTCAAAGGCAATGTGGTCAATGGTCGAGGTCGCTGCGTCCGTCCCGCGATAGCCGGGGCTCTGTGAGCGGTCGAACAGGGCGAGCACTTGAGTGTGACCGCCGTAGCCCCGTCTGCAATCTTGAAGAACGCGCAGTTTGAAACTCTGCTCATCAACGGCAAGCCGATGACGTGCTCGTAAAACTGCTGCATGGCGTCCAGATTGTCAACGCGAAATGCGATTTCGCCAGGGCCGCGCACCACCGTGTGCGTGTCGTTTGCAGTTAATGCAACCAGTGATCGACCTCCCGAGTTAGAAAACGTCCCAAGCACAGGCTTTTAACCAAGCCCGCCGAGGGCGTTTTCACTGCGAGTAGCCCCCATCTTCATCCTCGTCTTCATCTTCCTCGTCTTTGTCGTCCTCTTCCTCTTCGTCATCTTCTTCTGAATCTCCCGCAACGAGGCCATCGCCAGCTACCGAGCCATCTCCCGTTTCTGGGTCGAAACATTCTGGATGTAATCTGCTCATGTTCAATGGTAGTCCTCGGAGCCCTTGGCAAACGCAGGCATTCCCAATGCCCAGCGCGAAGAACTCTTCCACGGGAGCTCGGCGGACCAGTCAACCAAGCGCGTCAAGCCTTCGCCGAACTGCCTGCCGATGAAGTGGTCATCATGATTGACGAGGCCGTCACGAGCGTGCGCACACCAAAGCGTCCCACAGGGCGATCTCCGGAATTTGCGACAGTCCCGCGCGCAGATTGATGCAACTCATGCTGTCTGAGCCAGACTTCAAACCTATTGTAGGAATTCCGTTTGACAGGCATATTTCCGCAATAGCTTGCTTATGAAGTTGGCGCGATGAAAGCCCCCTTCGCGCGCGCATTTGTTGACGCCAATGCTCTGAATTGCAGCCTTTACCGCGTCGCGCGCAATGACCTTGCCTTTTCGCCCATACTCAGCGGCACGATGGTGTCGAAATTGTAGGTGGTGCGTTCACTGATGTAGTCTCGCAGGATTTCCATCGCGCCACCTCTCTGCGAGCCCAAGGAGGAAAATCTCCCTTCTTGAACCATCACGTTCGCAATGCCCTCACCCAGATGACGATGATTTCGTATATCGCCGATCCAGAGAAGCGGGAGCACCTACTGCAGGACGCCGCCTCCCGCGTTTCGGAAGTGTTGTTCCGAATCGCAAACAGCGCGGATCTGACCGGGCTGTCTCTCGAAGTTGATCTTGCCGGGGCGGAGCTGGCCCATGCGGGAGAAGCGCGAGAGCAGGGCGAAGGGAAGAAGGCGAGTTAA
>Ga0209698_10004402_pt1 | contig 15459 bp, 14 predicted proteins | sample LitLauG_LLR_2012_FD_187203 | JGI IMG/M metagenome (GOLD analysis project Ga0209698, IMG submission 187203) | Freshwater sediment microbial communities from Pennsylvania, USA - Little Laurel Run_MetaG_LLR_2012 (SPAdes) (version 2) | ecosystem: Environmental > Aquatic > Freshwater > Creek >...
AAATTGTTCCGGCGGAAATCCTCTCCAAGCCTGTTCCCATCTACACTGAGGAAGCCCGCGCCAAACGCATTGAGGGCGAGGTGCTCCTGGAAGTCGTTTTTGAAGCGACGGGTAAGATTCAGGTGTTGCGAGTCGTTCGTGGTTTGGGGCACGGTCTCGATGACGCCGCCGTCCATGCGGCCGAGCAGATCCACTTCAAGCCCGCACTCAAGGACGGACAGCCCTCGGACTCAACCGCCCTGGTGCACATTATTTTCCAGTTAGCGTGATTCATTTACTCCCTGAAGGTTCTTATGCGAAAAGTTGGTTGGGCCTCGGCCGTTGTTTTAGTAGTTTTGAGTTGCGTCTCCCCGATTGTGTCTCAGGATTCTCCCGCCTCCGCGGTTGAACCCGCCGCCGATCCAGCCACCGGGCCTGCAACAACGGTACCGGATCCAGGCGCGACCCCCATGCCTCCGGCTGCGACCACGTTCAACGATGTTCTCGATCATGTCGTGCAGCGGGAACACTTGTTCATAGCGCAGATGAGACACATGCATCCCATGGTCGAGACCTATCTGCAAGACCTCAAGAACGACAAGGCGGGAGATGTTTCCCCGGTGAACGACCGGTACTTCCTCGGGCGCCTCGACATGACCGACGGCCCCGAAGATACGTCGTTCGTAGGCCAGCCTGGTTTTGGACGCCGTTTAGTCAGTAAGTTGACTGGAATCTACTCCCTGCACTACCTCCCTTTGGGCTTCGCCCAGATGGTGATTCTCGATAGCGATTTCCAGAAGAGGTATTACAACTTCACGTTTGTGCGTCGCGAATTTCTCGGCGAGATCCGCTGCCTCGTCATCGACGTTCAGCCCAAGCCAGGCCAAAAACAAGCGCGATTCATGGGCAGGATTTGGGTCGACGACCAGGGTTACAACATCGTCCGATTCAATGGAACCTATTTTCCCCAGCCCAAGGTCAGTTTCTTTTTTCATTTCGACAGCTGGCGATTGAACATGCGCCCGGGAATGTGGCTGCCGGCCTACATTTATACCGAAGAAGCCAATCTCAAGACCGGCCTCACCAAGTCCCTGCATTTCAAGGCGCAGACCCGGCTGTGGGGGTATGACCTGAAAGCTCTGAACAAAAATGAGGAGTTCACCCAGATCCTGATCGATTCACCGCAGTCGGTGAAGGACCAGAGCGACGCTGCCGCTGACGCCTCTCCAGTCGTCGCGGAACGGATGTGGGAACGGCAGGCGGAAGAGAACGCGGTGGAGCGTATCCAGAAAGTCGGACTGTTCGCCCCTCCCGGAGAAGTCGACAAGATTCTGTGCACGGTGGTCAACAATCTGTTGGTCACCAACAATATTGATCTTCAGGGAGACGTGCACTGCCGCGTCCTCCTAACCGCTCCTTTGGAGTCCTTCACCATCGGCCACACCCTTGTAATCAGCCGTGGCCTACTCGATGTACTTCCCGATGAAGCCTCTTTGGCAATGGTGCTGGCGCATGAACTTGGTCACATCGTGCTGGGACACCGCATGGACACTCAGCTTGCATTCAACGACAAACTCCTTTTCCCGGATGAAGACTCGTTCCAGCGCCTCGACTTCAAACGCAATGCTGCGGACGAAGAGGCAGCCGACACCAAGGCTCTGGACCTTCTGAAAAACTCTCCTTACAAGGACAAACTCGGCAATGCCGGATTGTTCTTGAAGGCCCTGCAGCAGAAGGCTCCCGATCTGCCCAACTTGATTCGGCCTCATTTGGGAAACAGCCTGGCGGCAGGCAAGAGCATCCGCATGTCGACCCTGCTGGCGTCGGCTCCAGAGCTGGACCAGAAGCGTCTCGATCAGATCGCGGCGCTACCCTTGGGCGGTCGCATCAAAGTGGATCCCTGGAGCGATCAGGTTGAGCTCTCCAAGGCCAAACCCGTCGCGCTCACCTCGGCGCGGGAGAAAATGGAGTTTGAGATCACTCCGGTGTTCCCTTACCTGACTCGTTTGTCGGCTGCCGGGGAGAAAGTCGCACTCACGACCCCGGCGCCAGCAGCAGCACCCCCGCCGTCGACAGCGGAGCAAAAATAGTTTTCGGAACGGACGAATTTTTACTGGGAGAGCAACGGAAAGAACTCAGCGCTCGTAGCTTGCGGTGGCCCGCCGGCAGCTCGTACCAGGCAGAACCGCGACCTGCTTACTGAATCGAGCTGCCAACCTGCGAGAATACGTTGTTGGCGTTCGACCCGATGAGCCGGATGGTGCCCACGACAATCACCAGAATCACAGCCAGCATGACTGCATATTCTGCAATGTCTTGACCACGGTCATCGTTCCAGAGCTGCAGAAGAAAATTTGCCACGGGCTCCTCTTTTCCAAATCTTGGCTAACGCTAGCGTCGTTAGGAGGGAACACGCGAAACAAAGGGGTGCTCCCTAAACGGGTACTTCCAAAAATCATAGTCTCCCTAGGCCTTCCGGCCAATAGCACGAAAGTGCCACGGCATCGCCGTAAGCAACAGACGCTGTTTCAGGCGATGCTTTTGAGCGGCAAGGCCTGATTCACGGCAAACAAAGCTAGTTCCAGGCGCGTCGACACGCCCAGCTTGTCAAAGATGTTGCTCAGGTGATGCTTGACCGTGTCTTCGCTGATCTTGAAATACTCGGCAATTTCCTTGTTCGAGTATCCCGCCACCACGGCCGAGACAATTTCCAACTCGCGCGGGGTCAGGCCGAATTTCCTCTGGCGCGCCTCATCGCTGGAAGATTGCATCAGCGTGCGCAGGTACTGCACCAGGTTGGAGACGCTCTCCCGTCCCACCCAATACTCGCCCGACATCACCGTATGAATGGCCTTCAACAGGAGTTGCGTGGCAGAGTCTTTGAGCACGACTCCGCGGGCGCCCAGTTGCAGAGCCTCGACAATCTGGCTCTTCTCCGCCGCCGCCGTCAGCAAGATCACCCGCACCGGCGTGGCGTTCGCGGGAACACTCAGATCTCGCAAGGCTTCCAGGCCAGGATGCTTGGGCATGGCGAGATCAAGCAAAAGAATATCGGGTTTCAACTGCCGGGCTAGCTTTACAGCCTCGGCTCCGTCCGAAGCCTCGCCCAACACCTTGAGATCAGGCTCTGCCTCCAGCAGTCGCCGCAAGCCATCCCGAAAGATCGGGTGATCGTCGGCGATCACAATGCGAACCGTCTGCGGTTTCCTAAAATTCATGAAGTCCGTCCCCGGCCCGGGGAACTATTACTTCCAGCCGCGTTCCTTGTCCGGGATTTGATTCTACAGTGAGTTCACCCGCAAGCAAACGCACACGTTCCTTTATTATCATCGGGCCTTTCCCCATCTCCTCCATCTCCTCTTGCTTGAAGCGTCCGCTGAAGGGAAAACCTTTGCCGTCGTCCTCAACCACCAGATTCCATCGTTCCGGATTGGAACCCAGACGAACCAGCACGTGGCGCGCCCCGCTGTGCTTCCGGACGTTGACCAATCCTTCCTGCACGATGCGCAGCAGTTCGCGACAGACCCGCTGCGGCATGTCCAGATCCTCGATGTCGGTCACGAAGCGCGCACTGATTCCGGTCTCCCGCTGGAAACGTTCCACCGTATCGTTCAGCACCCCCAGCAGACGTTGTGCGTCTACGTCAATGGCCTTCATCTGCTGCATTAGTTCCCGCAGCTTGCGCACTTCTTCGCGGAGCAGTTCCTGGATCCGTCCCAGTTCCCCGCTGATCGGTCGGTCCGCCTCGGCTTGTCGCCGCACCACGTCCACCTGCATTTCGACGGCAATCAGGGACTGCACCGCACCATCGTGCAGCTCTCGGGCAAAGCGAGCGCGCTCGACCGCGCTGGCCCGACGCCTGAGCCGGTGCAGGAGGTAGACGTTGTAGATGGCCGGTCCCACCTGCCGGAGCAGGCTCAGCAGAAATCGCAGTTCCTCCTGCCGGTCTCCCCGCCAGTTGGGGTTGAACAGGAATACGCGACCTCTCCATTCGCCTCCAAAAAGGAATGCCATCGTAATCAGCGAGCCGAAGGTTTGCCGCTCTCGCAGATGCAAAATCGGCGCAGTGTTCGCCTGGTCCGCGGGTTTTCCATCCTGATCCAGCGCGACGATCTGCCAACCGTCGCGGTCGCGAGCCGCGTAACAAACATCTCCGGGAAATTCTTCCAGATACATCTTGGCATCACGCCCCGCGGAGTCCCGCCAGCGGAACTCGGAAAGGCCGCCGCCGGAATTCTTTAACTCTCCGACAAAAATGCGGTGGCTGTGCGATTCCTGAGACGCGACCAACAACTCGGACGCGCCATACATTGAAATGAATTCACTAAAAATCTGCTGCAGGGTGCCGTTGAGTCCGGCTTCGACCCGGACTCTCGACAGAATGCGATTGATCACGGCCTTCTCTGCCCGCAGGTGCTTTTGCTGCTCCGCCAGGTAGCCCAGCAAGAGTCCCATCACAATCAAATAGACTGAAAGCATGAACAAACGGTAGGGATCGAAGGCGGGCACGTTGACTCGCAACCCAAAATAAGAGTTCCAAACCCCGGATCCCTGCAGGTACCAGCGGAAGTGCAGCAGGATAACCCTCTCGACCCACAGCAAGGCCACCTCGGCCATTGCCGTCCCCAAGGTTTCCCATAGTCCCCAGCGGTAGGCGGCCGCCGCTAACACAAAAAAGAAGAACAGAAAGAAAGGGGCCCTCGGGCCCGGGGCAAAAATAGAGATCAATGCCGGCCAGGCAATATCTCCGGCGTGCACCAGAAGGCGAAAGGCTGAGGTGGATTGCTGCCGCCGTCGCAGCAGCATAAGGACCAGGCTTCCGTTCGCCAGATAAAAAACAAACAGACCGTAAGCCGCCCACGAAGGCCCCAGTTCAGTGGGGTCCATTCGGATGGCTACCAGCGTGGAGACGGCCAGAAATACCCGGGCGGTCGCCAGCCACCGTTCGATCCGGCGGGTTTCCTCCGGGTCGGGTGGGATGCGAAGTCTCCAGGAATCTCGATACCGCTGAGCGCTAGGGTCCAATTTCAGTCAGTCTCCGCAGCGGTGCCACTCTGCTGCATATTATTGAATAGGAAAAGTTTAGGGACAAGCACGCGTACCCTGCCCGCCAACGCTTGTTTTCGTCGCCAATAAGCTGCCAGTGAGTTTAGGTTACTACAGTAACCAAACTTGTTTTGTGTTCCGCGACTAGAATGTCGGCTGAGAGTGCGTCTTGAGTATCCGATCCAAAGTGTGGCTGGTGACAGTCATGGGGGCGTTGGCGGCCTTCATTGTGGCGGCCCTTATACTCCCGCAATCGTTTCGCCTCACCGTTTTCACCGACGTGATCGAGAGCCTGCTGCTGCTTTCGGGCGTCGCCTCGTTTGTCCGGCAACTGCTGCGCTCGCACGGCCGGATGCGCGTGTTCTGGTCTCTGATCGTATTCGGCCTGGTCCTGTGGCTGACCTATCAATTGCTGTGGGTCTACTACGAGTTGGTTCTGCGACACGACGTCCCGGACCTGTTTAACTGCGATGTCATCCTGTTCTTGAACCTGGTTCCGCCCATGGCGGCCCTGGCCCTGCGTCCCGATGTCCGCCGGGACGAGTATGCCGCACGGTTGGGGCGTCTGGATTTTGCGCTGCTGCTGGTGTGGTGGTTCTATCTCTATGTCCTGGTCGTTATTCCCTGGCAATATGTCGTCGCCAACGTGAGTGCCTATAACCGCAACCTCAACGTGGTGTACCTGGCCGAGAAGCTCGCCTTGCTGGTTGGCCTGGCTGCTTGCTGGATCGGCAGTAGGGGCCGCTGGAGAAATCTCTACGCAAGCCTGTTCGGCATGTACTTCAGCTATTCGGCCAGTTCCGCCCTGGCGAACTGGGCGATCGAGCGGAATGTCTATTACAGCGGCAGCTATTACGACATCCCGCTGGCCTGGGCGATGGCATGGCTCACGTGGGTCGGCCTGCGAACCAAGGTGGAGGAACCGGAAGCCGACGCCCGCGAGGTTTCCACGGTTTATGGTGTGTGGGTGGCACGGCTCAGTATGATTGCGGCGTTCTCGCTGCCCCTGTTCGCCGCGTGGGCCCTGTCGGAGGCTGCTGTCCCACCGCGCATCCGTCTCTTCCGCCTGACGCTGACTCTGGTCGCAGCGTTCCTGATGGGGCTCATGGTATTCACCCGCCAGCAACTACTCGATCGCGAATTGATGCACCTGCTGGGCCATTCGCGCGACTCGGTCGACAATCTCAATCGGCTGCAGGCACAGATCCTCCAGTCGGAAAAACTGGCTTCGATCGGGCAATTGGTCGGAGGCGCGGCGCATGAACTCAACAATCCGATCACCGCCATGCTGGGCTACTCGGACTTACTTCTCAGCACAAAACTCACTGCGGAACAGGAACCCTTGGTTGCCACCATTGGCCAGCACGTCCGGCGCACCAGGTCGCTGGTCGCAAGCCTCATCAGCTTTGCCCAGCAGGCACCGAACCCAAAGACCCTGATCGATCTCAACACCTTGGCGCGCACCGCCGTCAAGCTGACGCAACCGCAGTGGGAGTCCGCCAAGATCGAGGTTCGCACCCAGTTCGACGCCCAACTTCCCAGAGTCCTGGGCGACTCCAATCAATTGATTCAAGTTTGCTTGCAGCTGCTGGGAAATTGTGTGCACGCCACGGCCATCCGTGGCGGTAAGGTGCTCACCGTCAACACGGAGCGGCACGCGGAAGTTTCAGTTTTGCAAATCGCTACCGAACCGATGTCTCTACCGCGCGCAATCGGCTCCGACGAAGCTTCACCTCTCGACCCGGAAGACAGCCTCGGCCTGAGTGCCTGTCAAGGAATCCTGCAGGAACACCGCGGTGCCCTTGTACGCGAACGCCGCGAAGATGGATCACTGCTGCTGCGCGTAGAACTTCCCGCCGCCGAACCAGCTCCCGCGAAGACCAAGGACCCTACGGTACCGGTGCTGTGGCAATCTCAACCGTTCGCTTGAGCTGGCCGCAAGCCGCATAAATGTCCCGGCCCCGCGGTCGCCGCACAAATGTCAGGATGCCGGCAGCGCGCAGAATCTTCTGAAACGCCGCCACGCGCTCATCCGCGGGAGTCTCAAAGTCGATGCCCGGTCCCGGATTCAGAGCGATGAGATTCACGCGGCTGCGTACTCCACGCAGCAACTCGACAACTTCTTCGGCGTTTTCGCGGAGGTCGTTGACCTTGTGCAGCAGCACATATTCAAAGGTCACCTGTTCGCGATTGCGCAGCGGAAACTCGCGCGCGGCGGCCATCAGCCGCTCCAGATTCCATTTCCTATTCAGAGGCATGAGGCGTGTGCGCAGATCGTCGTTGGAGGCGTTCAGCGAGATCGCCAGCCGCGGACGAATCGGCTCTTGCCCGAAGTCGGCAATGCGCGGCACAATGCCTGCCGTGGACACCGTCATGCGCGATTCCGCGAGGCCCACTTCCTGCACCAGCAACCGCACCGCCTTGATGAAGTTGTCGTAGTTCAAGAAGGGCTCGCCCATGCCCATGAACACCAGATTGAGGCGGTCGTGCTGCGGCGAAACTTTCTGATCGTTGAGCACCGCGCACGCCTGTCCCGCAATCTCGCCCGCGGTCAAATTACGCTTCACGCCCAACAACGCAGTCAGGCAAAACTGGCAGTCCACGGCGCATCCCACCTGGCTCGAAATGCAAATCGTCGCCCGCCCCCATGCCCGCGCCACGATCCGGTCCTCAGCATCTCCGGAGCCCTCGCCCTCATCGCCGCCGTCGCCTTCTGGCATCCAGACTGTCTCTACGCTCTGGCCGTCGGCAAACGAAATCAGGTAGCGCACGGTGCCATCCTGCGACACGAACCGCTGCTCGATCCGCGGCAGTCCGACGGCAATCCCCTTCTCCGCCAATTTCGTTCGAAGGGGCTGCGGCAGAGTAGAGATTTCCTCAACCGACCCCACCCGCCGTCGGTACACGGCCTCCAGCAACTGCTGGGCACGGTAGGCAGGCTCTCCCTCGCGCTCCATCAAGGCAGCGAACTCGGCCCGATCCAGACCAAGAAGTAACAATTCAGGCGAGTCATTCATGGTTTTGGGAGGGGCACGACTTCAGTCGTGCCGTAGTGCTACCAAACAACTTGGCTTTAGCCACTGGGGGAATCTCAGTCGTTCCAGTAGCCGGATTCCCTTGATTCTATAGCTGCGAGACCTTAGACTCCTCGACTTTACAGGCGACGGGGGTTATCGTCTTCGAGACTGACGCTCCACGAGTTCCGAAACATAATCCCCTGCAACCTACTGATTCTAAACAGCTAAACTATTCTCGCACACCCCACGCCCCTATGTCAGAATAGTAAAGGTCCCTCCGCAGCAAGTTTACTGGGGTAAAAGCAGTCTTTCATAGTAGGACGCATTTATGGCGCAGGAAGTTCGCAATATTCGACGTCAGGTGCTGCCCAACGGCCTGACCATAATCACCGAGCAGATGTCGCACATCCGCTCCGCTTCGATTGGCGTGTGGCTCCAGACCGGTTCGCGCGACGAAGATCCGGAGTGGAATGGCATCTCCCACTTCATCGAGCACATGGTCTTCAAAGGGACCAAGCACCGCACAGCCGAAGAAATCGCGCGCCAGGTCGACTCCATCGGCGGCAACATGGACGCCTTCACCGCCAAGGAGTGCATCTGCTTCAACGTTAAGGTGCTCGACGAGCACATCCCCACCGCGATGGACATTCTCAGCGACCTGGTGCTGAATCCAGTGTTTGACGCCGCCGACATCGCTCGTGAGCGCGGCGTGATCCTGGAAGAAATCAAGATGGACGAGGACAACCCGGATTACCTCGTTCACGAAATCTTCACCCAGAATTTCTGGAAGGACCATCCGCTGGGCAAGCCGATCCTGGGCACAAAAGAAACGGTGAAGAAATTCGAGCGCCCGCCGGTGCTCGACGCTTATACGCACCGCTTCGCTCCCGGCAACATCATCGTTTCGGCCGCCGGCCATCTCGATCACGACCACTTCGTCGAACTGGCCACCCGCCACTTCGAACACATGAGGCCGCTCAAGAACGGATTCCATTCCTCGGCGCCGAAGATTGTCTCCCGCATCATTCTGCGCAACAAGAAAGCGCTGGAGCAGGTGCAATTGTGCGTCGGAGTGCCGGCGCATCCCATCGCGCATGAGAAGCGCCATGCCGGCTATGTCCTGAACACGCTGCTGGGCGGCGGCATGAGTTCGCGTCTGTTTCAGAACATTCGCGAGCGGCAGGGACTGGCTTATTCCATCTACAGCGATCTGAACCCCTACCGCGACACCGGATGCCTCGCGGTTTACGTTGGCACGTCTCTGGCCTCAGCCTCCAAAGTGGTGCAGTCGGTGGTCAGCGAATTCCGCAAACTGAAAACCGAGCCGGTGCCTGAAGAAGAACTGAGCCGAGCCAAAGCCCAGCTCAAGGGCAGCTTGATGCTGTCGCTCGAATCGAGCACCGCCCGCATGTCGAACCTGGCCCGTCAGGAAATGTATTTCGACCGCTACTACGATTTGGACGAACTGATCGAGAAAATCGAGGCCGTAACCGCTGAGGATCTCACCAATCTGGCGAACGAATTCTTCAAGACCGAGTCGGTCGCTGTCACCGCCCTCGGAAACCTGAGCGGCCTGAAAGTCACGCGCGACCAGCTGGCCTGCTAGCCGCCTTGCTCTCGATACCCTCTGCGTGTGCGTACTAGCCTGTGCGTATGTTTCTGTATATGTACTTATATTTCTGTACGTACGTCAGCCGCGCACCTCTCTATCGCCGTCGCGGCTTCCCGGTCGCCCTCCAGGATGCCCTTCCTTGAGCCGAAAACACCCCTGGCAGCGACGATCGTCTCGGGGACAAGGGAGAACGCCATCCACGCCGTGTTTCGCGTTCTAGAGTGCTGTAATCGCCCGCAACGAATTTTCAACAACTTACGCACTTCGCACCCCGCCAGGTATCGCTTAAGCGATGCCTCGATACGAATCGATCCTCATTTTTTGCTCTCAGTTGTAACTTTCTTCCTTGGTCGGCGCTCCTATCGTGCGGCCGCAGCTAATCCTGCCGCCAACGCAAATCCAAATACCTCACCCAAGGAGAAAAATCTATGAAGAAGCTTCTCAGCAGTTTGACTCTCGCTTGCGCTATTTCCGCTTCGCTGGCCGCCTTTGCTCAGGACAGCATGAAGCAAGACGACATGAAGAGGGACGACGCGAAGCACGACACGATGAAGAATGATCAGATGAACCACGATCAGATGAAGAAAGACAAGAAGGCCAAGAAAACCGGCAAGAAAGACGCAATGAAACACGACGACATGAAGAAGGACGACGTGAAGAAAGACGAAATGAAGAACAACTAGGATATTCCTTCCACTCGAGTGCTTTTCTTAGCGCTCTTTGCGAAACCTTAGCGACCTTTGCGGTTAAAAGCTCTCCGGCAGCGAACAACGAAAGCCTAAACCGCAAAGAAAGCTAAGAAACTGCGCAAAGAGCGCAAAGAAAAAACAACCGCTCACCGCGTGCCGCCGCGCAAGTCATCGTCCGCATCCCCTTCGACACTGGCCTCCGAACCTAATGCAGCAGGATGCCCTACCGCCGCCGTATCCAGATATTTCCGCAAGCAGCGCAGGCAGGGAACGTATCCCTCGCGCATCGCCTCTTTCGCGGTCAGAGTCCGCTCTTTGTCCTTGTTGTGGATGACACCGCACCCCGGCGCGTGGAACAAGTTAGCACCCGCGGAGACCACCACGAGCATGTCAGGAGGAATGTCATGCCCCGTCTGGGCGTGTTCCGACTTTAAGGCCGGCTGAAACGTTCGCGAATTCGCCAGCCGGACTCCGCCCGCAATCAACGCCATGGCCGCGACCGGAACCAGCCACGTGGACCACGTCGGCCAAGGCCTACTGCTCACGCGCGCACTGTGCGCCAATCTTTTTTCCAGACGCCGGCTGAATCCCGCCGGCACTTCGATCATTCTCTCGTCGCCATACAACCGGACCACGTTGCGCGTTCCTTCCAACACTGAGGCACAACGCTGGCACGTCCGGAAATGCTCGTCCATCGCCACGCGCAGCGCGGCATCCACGTCGCCTTCGAGGTAATTCGAAATCTCGTGCCACACGAGTTCGCAATTGACTGCTTCCCGGTTCACCATGGCTTGTTTCCCTTCTCGAACGGCAGGCGGCTGAACCAGCCTTGCTCCCACCCTCCGGCGAGCAGATCGCGCAACATCAGCCGTGCCCGCAGCAAACGCGTCTTCACCGACGCGACCGAAATTCCCAGCGCCTCCGCCGTTTCCTGGATGTTCAACTGTTCCATATCGCGCAAGACGAAAACTTCGCGGTATTTGCGATCGAGCGTCGCCAGGGCCTCGGCCAGCCTCTGCCGCACCTCCTTGCGCTCGAGCGACTCGGAAGGAATCTCGCGCCAGTCGGCGAACTCGCGGGGAGTGTAGTCGGTTTCTTCGTCGCGGCGGTCGTCGATGCCTTCCATGACTACGGTTCGCTCCCTTCTGCGCCGCATCAGCGCTTCGTTGACCGTGATCTGAATCAGCCAGGTGCTGAACTTGGCCTCCGCCCGGAACTGCCGGATGTTGGCGAACGCCTTCAGCATCGCTTCCTGCACCACATCTTCCGCGTCGGTCTCGTTGCGCAGAATGGCTAACGCCGCGGCGTAGACCCTGCGCTCATAGGGCTGGACCAATTCGTAAAACAGCTCATTCTGCCCACGCTGCACGCGCGCGATCAGATCCTGCTCGCGCGTCGTGCCCGCCTTCCCCGCGTTGTTCAAGACCATGTCTGCTTCGGCCATCTCGTCCCGTCTCGCTCGTCAGTATTCGGGATCTTTCTTCCAGCCCGTGAGCATGGAGAGAAAGTTGTTCCAGCCATGCAGAATCACCATCACCAGATGGCCGAGCACAAAACCTAAAATCGCCCACATCACCAGAAAATGCCACAGCCGCGCCAGGTGAAACCCGCCCATCAGCCACGCCAGCCACGAGAACTGCACCGGCTTCCACACCGCGATGCCCGTCAGCACCGAGAGCACGCCCAGCCCGATCGCGCTGGTGTAGGCGTGCTTCTGCAGCGGGTTGTAAGCCGTATGCAGCTGCGGCTTCGGCCCGAAAAAGAAGTAGTGCTTCACCATCGGCCACACCCCCGGTAGATCACGGTGCGTGAACAAGACCTGCCGGTAGTTGCCGCTGAAAAGCTGGTAGCCCAGATAGATCAGGCCAGTGGCGATGTAAATCCACACGAACGTCAAGTGCCATTGCAGCGCCCCGCCCAGCCATCCGCCAATGGCAAACGCCTTCGGCCAGTTCAGCAAATCTTTCTGCGGAATCTTCGCCCCAAAGCTGGGGAAAGCACGAAAAATCTGCAGCCCGCTACCCACCATCACAAAGAGCGCGATGGCATTGACCCAATGGCACAGTCGCACTACCAATGGATGCTCGTACACCGCCCGCGCGACGGTTTCGGTTTCTTCGTCCTTGGTGCGGATGATCTCGACGACGGTGCCGCTCATGCATTTCCTCCGACCGCGAAGCGCCCCAACCCTGCGATTTTTGATTGTTGATTGAAGAACTCAGCCCGGTGCGGGTTTCAATCAAAAATCAACAATCATCAATCAACAATCCTTCACAGCCCGTAGAACTCCGAATATCCCTGATCTTCCCAATAGCCGAACTTTTCCACAACATTGGTGACTTTCAGCTCGGTCAAATACTTGGCCTGCTTGTAGCCCACCTTGGTGGGAACGTTTAAGCGCAGCGGCGCGCCATGCTCACGCGTGAGCGGTTGGTCGTACATCTCATAGCACAGCAAAGTCTGCGGATGCAGCGCCGTCACCATGTCGATTGTTTCGTAATAATCGTCGGCGCAGGCCACAGTAATGTATCGCGCAGAGGTGTCGGCGCCGATCATCGTCAGGAAATCGGACAGCTTCGCCCCGCCGAAGCGGCCGATCACGTCCCAGCCCTCAACGCAGACGTGCCGCGTGTTCTGCCGCGTACGCGGCAAAGCCTGAATCTGCGCTAGCGTGTACTCTCCGGGCTTCTGCACGGTGCCTTTCACGCCACTCACGGTGAGCGTCCAATTCTCGAAGATCACCCCGGGGTCATCAACGTCATACCCGTTGATCGGAAATTTCTGAAGTGGTGTCAGCTCGGCATCGTCAAAGGTGGGCGCGACATGACCGCGGCGGAACAGGAGCCCCGAGGCCCAGTCGCTAATAGCCAACCCTTTCTTGAGCAGAGGTTCCTGCAGACCAGGAATGGCAAACGCCCCCAAGACGACGACCGGCGCCACTTTCAGCAGTTCGCGGCGGGACATGCGGGCAAAATTGCCTTCGGTCATCCTGGGATCGGGCTTCCACCGGGTCCTAGGGGGTTTGACAATTTTTGGCACCATCCGGCCTCCCATTTTCCACAACGTGCCCACTCATGGGATTCAAAAGGCCCCACAAAGTTACGGCCAAGATAGCACGAACGGGCCATGGCAACGGGTCAAAACCGCTAGCCTTTCGCACGCTTTAGGGGCATACTATGCGAAGAGACCTCCCCAGGAGCGGCCCAGGTTGAGCATCCTTCACACCATGTTTCACAGCAAGACGCTGGACACCAGAGCCGATCAGGATTTCTTGCCCGCTCCGGCCGCAGCGACACGCCGCGAGCCCAGGCAGCGCTGGACGATGCTGATCGCTCTAACGTTGCTGGTTGTCGCACTGGGAGTGGTGATCTACCGGGATCGCGATTTCTGGTTCCCGGACACTCAAGAGTCTGAGGACCAGCTTGGGCCGTTACCCGTAACCGCGACGCCGCCGGAGCAGCAGGTCGCCAAGGCAGCGGTGGAGCAGCCGGCCGCAGAGCAGCCGGCAGTGGCGGTCACAAAGGCCGCAACAGCTCAGCCGAAGCCGCACATCGCCAAACCTAGAGTGAAAGGGTCGGCTGCGGCGGCAACGACGAAGGTAGCGCCTGCGGCGAGTTCGACTCCTGCATCATCAGCCAAAGTTTCTTCGTCCACGGTGGCATCATCGACTCCGCCGTCGGTCCCTGCAGTTTCTTCCGCCGCGGCATCTTCCACAGCGCCGTCGGCCACACCGATAGCGCCCTCTGGTCAGCCCGTTAACGCCACGGCTACCAGGACGGTCCTTCCTCCACTAGAGGTGGAAGTTGTCGCCGGAGACAACCACAGCACGGTTCGTTCCGGCACTAATTCCGTGCGTGTCGACCTGAAACCCGGGTCGCCCCCGAAACCGGTCACTGACGCCTCGATGCCGAGCAATGCGCCGGCAACTGCGGCAAGTGTTACCACCAATGCCACGGAACGAGTGCAGATGTCAGCCGGTGCAGCCGAAGTTGTGAGCCAACCCGTTCAGCCCGGGTACCCGATGCTGGCGCGCCAGATGAAAGTCCAGGGCTCGGTCATCCTGCAAGCTCTGATCGGCCGCGACGGCTCGATTCAAGACCTCCACGTGCTCAGCGGCCCGGCAATCCTGGCCAACGCTGCGCAGGAAGCCGTGCGCCAGTGGCGATTCAAGCCGCACTACCTCGGTAGTGAAGCGGTTGAGACGCAGGCCAAGATCACTGTCAACTTCACTATCTCCACCAATTAAGTCGTTCATACGAGTCGCCGTGAAAGCGCCGCCACAAGCCGGCAAGTTTCACTTGCTCCGGAGGGCTGCGTGGAAGCGGCTGTTCTGCCATCCCTGCCGCGGTCTTCACATTGATCGTAATAATCCCGCAGAACACATTCACCGGGCCGCTGTACCTGTCATCATTCATCTCACCGCTCTTCTCGCGTGACGGAGAAAAAGCTATGTCCATGGCGCTCTCAAGTCCAAGCTTCTCCAATGGCGGCGACATCGCGAGAAAGTTCACCTGCGATGGCGCCGACTTGTCCCCGCAACTCGCATGGAACGAGCCTCCCGCGGGAACGAAGTCCTTCGCCCTTCTGGTGGATGATCCGGACGCACCCGTGGGCAACTGGAATCACTGGACGTTATGGAATCTTCCGCCCAGCGCCCGCGGCCTCCCGGAAGGCATGAGCAAGGAAGCCCGCCTGCCCGACGGCTCACAGCAGGGCCTCAACGATTTCCGCAAGACGGGCTACAACGGCCCGTGCCCTCCGGCAGGTAAGCCGCATCGCTATTACTTCAAGCTGTTCGCTCTCGATGGGAAGCTAGACCTCAAAGCGGGAGTCAGCAAGCGCGAACTCGAAGACGCGATGAAGAGTCATATCCTTGCTCAGGCAGAATCGATGGGACGCTTCAAGCGGTAAGCCCATTGCGCTTGTGGTGCAGCCGGAAAAGGAGATTCGAACCAGCGCAGTCCCTCACCGGCATGCCCCACCAGCGAAAACCTCGTAAGAGGTTTTGAGTGAAATCGCCTGATTTCAACAATTGACACCGCGGGGGGCGGCTGGTACAAAACTCTGACCTTATGATTCGGCTGCCAATATTGGAAGATGAGTTGGCCTTTCTAGA
>Ga0209698_10004403_pt1 | contig 15458 bp, 11 predicted proteins | sample LitLauG_LLR_2012_FD_187203 | JGI IMG/M metagenome (GOLD analysis project Ga0209698, IMG submission 187203) | Freshwater sediment microbial communities from Pennsylvania, USA - Little Laurel Run_MetaG_LLR_2012 (SPAdes) (version 2) | ecosystem: Environmental > Aquatic > Freshwater > Creek >...
GAAGGACCAACGAGCCGGGCGGCTATCAAAGACACGTCCCCAACGCCGGAGCCCAAGTCCAGGAGGCGTTGACCTGGACCGATGCCAGCCTCGCGAAATAGCCTCTCGGTGTGCGCACTGAGCCAGGCCGCCTGACGGATGAGTCTTTCCTGCTCGGCCTCCGTGTTGCCTAATGCGTATTGAGAAGTGAGATTATTCGCGGTCATGCCGCACGGGATATTACCATGCTGGATTTTATTTCGGGATGCCCTCGCCTTCAGGGCAACCACTCGGCAATACGACGAATACTCGCGGATGTACAACACAGATTCGCCGTTCGACGGTACGCGGCGGGCCCGGCGATCCTGGAGAAGTAGTGGGCAAACCTTACCTTGGGATTACTACGCGCTTACCAGTCACTCGGCACTTCAACTGGTCGAGGGGGAGTACCACTCAGAAGTAATTCGAGAAGCCAGTGAAAGCAACCTCCATGGAGGTTTCATTTCTTCAACTCCGCCGTCCAGTTGAGGGCCAGCGTGATGGGTTCGCCTGTCGTTGGATTGCAACAGCCTGAAAGAGCGCGTGGGGGGCACCAAGGTGGACGGCGTTGCCCGACGGATTCACATCCATGCCGCCCGCGCCCAGCGGCGCGACTATCTCATAGGGCCCAAGTCTTGTGCCGGTGCCAGGCTCACTTTCTTAACTCCACTTCCCAGTTTGTAACCAGTACAACGGGTGCCGTGCTCTCAAGCACCGAATTCACCACTAGGAATCGTTCGTCGCGGGTGACATCGTAGGCTTCGTTGGAGATGGAACTTCGCACTCCGGTCTGGAACATCGTTTTCGGTACCCCGATCTGCACCGCATCGTTCGCAGTTTGTACGCCAACGGAAGTCAACTTCTGAGCAGCATCGAGGTAAAAGAGCTTCTTTCCATCTTTGCTCCACGTCGGCTGCCACGCGCCCGTCTGAGAAACCTGGTACTTGGCCCCGGGATGAGGAAAGCGCGTGAGATAAACTTCCGCACGTCCTGAAGCGTTCGACTGATAAGCCAGCCAATCGTTCGAACCAGGTTTCAGCCGAGCGTTACTTACCCGCGAAACCGAGTCGAGCACGGTAAATGGCTGGGGTCCGTCCTCGAGCGGAAATGCCTTCAGCATGGCGGTTTGCGGCGCGTCACTCCGGGTCTCTTCGTACAGAAGCCATTTGCCATCTCTTGTGCAATCCGCGGGATTGACATCCATCGCGGCCTTGATGAGAGTGCGTTCGGGTTCGGAGCCGTCTGCAGGCACCTGACGGACCTCCTGGCGATGGCCGAGTTGATCGGAGCCACCGAAGTAAAGCGTCCGTCCGTCGGGGGACCAGACCGGCATATCTGTGGCCCCGCCTGCCGTGGAGAGGCGCGCATGCGTTCCACCATTCAAATCCCACATCCAGATTTCTTGATCTCCGTCTTGGCTCAGCATCGGGGTTGCGAATCTGGAGCCGTCCGGCGAGAGGCGGGTGCTGCCGTACACTCCAGGTTCGGAAACCTGGGTTAATTGCTTGCCAGTTGCGTCCAGCAACACATGACGATCTCCTGTTTCCCCCGTCCCCTGCTGATACAGAAGCATGCCCTGGCTGGACACCGAAAAGACGGCGGCAGCCGTGATATCGTCCGACGCGATCTTATCCACGACTTGCACTGAATCGTCCGATATTTTGCCGCTCGACGGATCGAACCTCCATGCCAATAATGATCCGCTCCGGTCCGCCAGCAGCCAGCCCGATGCGTATTGCGCCGTGTAATAGCGTCCCTTCAACAGGATTCTGTCTTCCTGTCCATCCAGCGAAGCAAAATGGATTTCGTTGCGCTCTTCCGCGTCGCCAGTGGGAGTGTGGTTATAGAGGAAATGCTTGCCATCGGGCAGTGCGAACGCCCAACGGTCGGAGGTACCCTGGTTGCTGAACACGGTCATCGTGATTGGTTTGGCAACGCCCCCGGTCGACGCAACTTGCGCGATAGGCCCCCACGTGCTGGGCGCGAATATGATCGCGTTCCCGCGCGCCCAGGAACCGCCACGCGGTTCCGGTGCATCGCAGATGCTTATCGGAGATCCGCCACCGGTGTCTATTCGCCATAGCTTGCCATGCATGAAGAAGGCCAGGGCGCTTCCATCCGGAGACCAGAACGGAAAAAACGCATCTTCTGTGCCCGGAAGATTGGTAGCATCCAGCTTGTCGAGCGCTCGCACCCAAAGAGAATTCTTGCCGTCTTTCTTAGCCACGAACGCGACCCTTGTTCCATCGGGCGACAAGACAAGCGATCCATTGCGATACATGGTCTCGAACTGAGTACCCTCGGGCGGCAAAATGTTGAAACGCATCACGCGCAGTGGCCTCTGGGAGAACCACGCTGTCGCGAGAGCGACCAGGGCGAGCACTACCAAAGCTGCAACCCCCAGCCAAAGCGTCTTCGTGCGGCGCATGCCCGTAGCGATGGGCCTCGCTCCCGCCTGCGAGTCCGTTTTCGCCATCCACGCCAACTGCAGCTTCACATCGTGCGCCGTCTGAAAACGATCGTCAGGATTCTTCTCCAGACAGTTATGAATCGTCTGGTCCAACGCCAAGGGAGTCGTTGGCTGCACCGCGCTGATCCGCTCCGGTTCCTTCTCCAGGATCGCCGTCAGCACACTGAACTGCGACTTGCCCTCGAACGCCCGTCGCCCCGTCACCATCTCGTACAGCACGCACCCCAGGCTGAACACGTCGCTGCGGGCGTCTGCGTCCTGCCCGTGCAAAACCTCCGGAGCCATGTACTGGAAAGTCCCAACGATGGTTCCCTGCTGCGTCAGCGCCTTCGGAGCGCTCAGCATCGACAGGTTCATGGTGGGCGTTGATGGCGTAAGCGGCCCCGCATCTTTCACTCCTTGCGCTCCAAATACGCCCGCGTCCGGCTTCGCCAACCCAAAATCCAAAAGCTTCGCCCCACCAGGCGTTAGCATCACATTCCCTGGCTTCAGGTCACGATGCAGAATCCCCGCCCGGTGCGCCTTCTCCAGCGCCTCACAAATTTGCACACCATAAGTGAGCGCCTGCTTCAGCGGCACCGGCCCTTTTTGCAGACGCCGGTCCAGCGTTTCGCCTTCCAGATACTCCATTACCAGGTAGTCGGACCCGTCCTGATGCCCCACATCATGCAGGGTGCAAATGTTCGGGTGATTGAGCGATGAAATCGCCCGCGCTTCGCGTTCAAACCGCTGTTTGGCTTCAGGGTTCGACGAAAGGTGAGAAGGCAGAATCTTGATTGCGACGGTTCGTTCCAACCGCGTATCGCGCGCGCGATACACTTCGCCCATGCCGCCCGCGCCCAGCGGAGACTGGATTTCGTAGGGACCGAGTTTCGTACCAGAAGTGAGGGCCATCAGTGGGCGCAATTATAGCCTGTGCAGCACGTTACCACGCCGGAGGCGACGATTCGGCGTGTGTAGTCGGCTAACCTTCTCATACCGGGTTATGAAGGGATTACCCCTCACCCTGGAACAGTCTCGACTGGCGTCGACGATTCTGGCTGTCACGATCGAGACTCGTTGACCTCGTCCGAATCCACGCCGAGGTAACTGAGGAACATTCGCGGCAGTTCCGTTTTCAGAAGGTCATCATCGAGCGACAGCACGTCCTCAAGAATATGTGCGCGGTTGAACAAAATCAGCTCTCGCAAAATAAGCGCAATCATGACGAATGCAAAGCGAACCGCCCGTTGCGGGTCGGGATGTTTAATCTGATCGCGCCAGATCATGAAGGTGTCCACCATTGTCTGAAACGATTGTGCCTCGGACGCCCTCGTGACGCGTACGAACGGGGTCTCCCAGTGTTGCTCTGAGTATTGGACGGCGGCGCGAATCAAACCGGCGTCTCCGCGGAAATTCTGAACCATGCCCGCGATGACGTTGCGTGATAATCGAATCAGACCGATGGGCCGCACCGTCTCGGGATCAACTTGCGCAGCGGTTGCGGTGGAACTGCGCTCCCTGATTCGCTCGAACACCGCCTCCATGAGCGCGTCTTTGTCACGGAAGCGCCGGTACACGTTGGCCGCAGAAATGCCGGCTTCAGCAGCGATTCGCGGCAAAATCGCGCCCTCCAGGCCGTGCCTGGCCAGCACCACTTCCGCGGCATCGAGCATGCGGCGCAGCGATTCCCGGCTGCGCTCTTGAACGGGGGGGCATTTCGCTGGCTTCCGTGGCAATCGAGCCGGTTTTATCCCGGCTATTTTTTTTCTTGACATAATGTGAATTATGATTAACATTAGCCTTGCAAAATGTGAATGTCAATTCACATATTACAATCTGGCGAGTGGAGGCATCGCACATGAACGCAGCAGACCCATTTGACGGCACCTGGATGCTCAATCCCCAAAAGTCCCACTTTGATCCCAACCATCGGCCGTCGAAAGCGACCATGCGCTGGGAACGCACCGCAGACGGTTACACCATGACGGCCGAGGGGGTTGCCGGCGACGGAAGTGTAGTTCGAGAAAAACCTGCCACCTTCGTCCCGGACGGTAAAGACCACGAAATACCAGGGGTGTCAGGATGCACTGCGGCTGTGTCCCGCCCGTCCCCGTGTGTTCTGGAAGTGGAGTCGAGAAACGTCGGCGGCATTGTCGGCAAAGCCAGCTATGTTGTCTCGGAAGATGGAGAGACGCTGACCAGCAGTGTGGCGAGCGTCGACGCGCAGCAGCGCCCCTTCCAACTCATCCTGGTTTGGGAGCGCGTGCGGGGCCGTGCGGAGGCACGTCCATGAGCCGTCGGCCGCTTGGCATCACCATCGGCGCGATACTATTCGCGGCCAATGCCGCGCACTATGTGGGGTTCGCCACGCTGGCGATTCTCAGTCGCGACGGGCTTCGCTCATTGCTCCGAGCCCTGAGCCCGTCAGGAATGGGACCGGAGGCCGCTCACATGGCTATGGGACGCCTGCTGCTGCGGGGTCCACGTTCCTCCGAAGAACGTCGGCACTTCGGTGATCACGACGGGAACGCCCCCACTGGTGGGCGCGTTCTCTAGTTTTCCCTGCCGAAAAAATGCAACCCACTCTCCGTTGGGAGAGAAGAACAGAAAACTTGCTCCGTCCGACCCTGGGTGCCCGCGACGTTCGGCTTGGCCAATCCAAAATCCATCGCAAAGGGGAAAGTCAAAGGCCCCACTTCTCCCACAAACAGGGAGAAATGGGGCACCCGGGATCGTGACACCGCGACTTAGTCGCGGCCGACGCCGAGGGAGTCGGCGACGCGGTTGATGTAGTTGAACCAGGAGGCGATCAGCGTGATCTGGAGAATGGCGCGATCATCGAAGCCGGATTCACGCAGGCGGTCGATGTCGGACTTCTGGACTTTGGTGGCGTCCTTGGTGAGCTTCACGACGTGATCGAGCATCAGGCGGTCTTGCGCAGAGATCGGCGCAGTGGTGTAGTCCCTTTCCAGCAATTCCACTAATTTCGTATCCAGCGTGACTCGACGCAGAAACTCTGCGTGGGATTCAATTCAATACATACAGCGGTTGGTCACTGAGACCATGGTGGCGATCATCTCGTGCTGGCGGCGGGACAGCGGGAGGTCGGGGGACATGAGCGCGCCGAAGGTGGAGAAGGCGTGGTAGAGCGCATCGGGGATGAGGGTGTGGGAGCCGACGATGGAGGAGGCGCCGGAGGGATCGGGGTGGACGGGATCGGCGTATTCCTTGGGGTAGAGAAGTTTTTCGCCGGCGATGGCCTGGCGGAGTTTGTCATCGGCTTGGTCGAGAGAGAGGGTGCGGATCCAGGTCATGTGTGTTGAGCCCCTTTGAGTGTTCCCCACAAAAACGTTCTGGAGAAAATACACTGTTCTGGATGGGTGTGCCACTAGCGCGTTCATATTAGTGGGTGAATCACAACGCCCATGGCAGGAGGAAAATGGGATTCGGGGCGAAGCCAAGCTGGCCTCACGCCAGGCGGCGAGGACGCCGGCGCTACGGTTGGAACTGACGCCGCGCCCGGACGAGCCGCGCATTCTTTGGCGCTGAGGCAACTTGAGTCCCCCGGATCTGTATCCTAGGAATCGCTGTTAAGCCTGGGCCCGGTGATGCAAGAAGGAGCCTTGTGGCGTTGCTGCGTGGTATCTCTCCCTTCGTGACGCGTGTGGCGCTGGCGATGATCCTCGCTGCGGCCGCGCAGTGTCAGCAAGATGAACCCGAGTCGTGCGCAGCGGGCGGGAGCCAGCCGAGTGACGTTACGCTGCGGCTCTCGCTCAAGAACGGGCAATCCATTTTCCGCAAGGGCGAAATCATCTCGCTGATTGAGGAATATTCGTCTACGGCAGAGAAAACGTACTACCTGAGTACGAGGAACTACGATCGCAGCGGGCGACTGGTTGGGATGGAGATTTTCTGCATAACGCCCGACACCGGCAGCGATCCGCTGGCGGATTACTTCAACGGCATTGGGTTATCGATGGGTGGCGGCCTGGGATCAGAATTGGAGTTGGGCCGCGAAGCGCATGCTATCACGCTCGAGTTGAATGAGTGGAAATCATTGCCTCCCGGATCTTACCGACTGAGCGTGGAGGGGCATCGGGTGAGTACACCGACGGACAACAATCCGTACGGAGCGAATGCGCGTCCCATTGCGCTGCGATCGAACGAAGTCGAGTTCCAGGTGATTGAAGCCGATCCGGCGTGGCAGGCGGAGCAACTGTCGGCGGCGGTGCAGATCCTGGACTCGTCGGATACGGGCGACGAGGCAAAACATGCGGCGAGAGTTCTGCGGTTTCTGGGATCGGAGGCGTCGACGCGGGAACTGGCGCATCGTTACTGGTCGGGAAACGATCAGCCGTTTGGATGGGATTTGAAGTTCGGCCTGTTTGGATCGCCCTACCGAACCATCGCAATCGAAGGCATGAAGAACGCACTGCGGATCCCACCGCATCCGGTGACGGAGGAGTTCGTGCAGACCCTCGCCACTCTAGAATTGGAATCGGACCCGAAGTCGAGGCTGCCGCAGTATGACGCACACCACGAGGAGGAGTGGACGAAAGTGCGCGCGGCCTACACTGCGGAGTTCGACAAACGGATGGCGAAGTACATGTCGCAGGCGGCGGCTGCAATCCAAACCAAGACGGGGCAAGCGCGAGCGGTGACCGTGAGCGAACTCCTGCAGGCAAAGGTGGAGTTGGAGCCTGCGGCGAAGGCGCAATTGCGTCAGATGTTGCTGAGCACGTGGGCGTCGCTGCCGGGGCGGCGGCAGAACGAACTCATTCAGTACCGATGGGAGCAGGTGGGAGGGCCGGAATGGCTGCCCACGTTAAAGGCGATCGTGGGAGGCGAGCCGAATCCTCAGCACTATCTGGAGATGCCGGATCGTGGGTCCGCTCTGCGCAGGATTTTCGGGATTGCGCCGGACCAGGGGCGTGAACTGATCCTGAAAGAGATTGCGAATCCAAAACGCGACATTGGCATTGACGTACTGGGCCTGTTGCCCGACCGCGAACTTCCGCAGATCGAACCGCCAATCCTAGCCAAGCTAAAGGTTGGCAACGGCACGGATCTCGATTATCAATTGCTGGAACGGTACGCGACCAGCCGGGCTTTTCCTGAAATCAAGCCGGTGTACGAGGCGCATCGCGGTGGGTGGGCGTGCGTTCCGCAGACGGCGATGTTGCACTACTTTCTGCGAGTCCAGCCGGAGTATGGCATTTCGCAAGTCAGCGGCGCTCTCGGCGAGAGACAGAAGACGGGGTGTTACAGGACCTTGCTGACGGGACTCGAGGAGAAGGTTGCGGATCGGAAGATCGAGCGGATCGCGGTGGAATCGCTCAACGATCCGTCGGTGGAGGTTGATGCCGATGCGGCGCAGGCGCTCGGCAAGTACGGGTCGGCGCGTGTGGAGCAGGCACTATGGGCGAGGATGGAGAAGTTCAATCACGAGTGGAAAGACAAAGGGGACGAACTCCGCTTTCGGCCGGGAGCCAAGCCTGAGGTTATGGCCGCCGTTCGTCTGGAACAGGTTTTGGTGCAGGCGATCGCGAGCGGCGGGGGATGGTATGCAACCGAGGAGGCCATTCGCAAACTCGAGAATCTAGCCAGTCCGCAGATGCAAGCGGAACTTGAGGCTGCGCTGCAGGAAATCCATCGCGGGGAGTATTCGTTGAGCTTAAACTGGTGGCCGCAAGGGACGCTGATGTACAGCGTGGGACGGTACTCGGGAAAGGGTATGGCTGCGCTGAAAGGGAAGCTGGCGCAGTTCCCCGCCGGCACGCATTTGGATGTCGTCACGACCAAGGCAGAGAGGGAGGGTCACAAGGTGGAGTTCGCGGAAATGGAGCAGGTGGCGGAGGGGGCTGGGTTAGTGCTGGAGATTCAGACGACGCCGTAGGTGGGAATGCGGGGAATGCCTGGCCGAATGGCGGGGCACGCGTTAAGTGCAGAGATCCTTCGCTCCGCCGGAAAAGCGAACTCCGCTCAGGATGACTTCCGTCCCTTATGGAACCACATTTGATGAAACCACATTTAGTGGAAGCCAATATTTAGTGGATTGGGTCAGTCGTCACAGGCCAGAGGTTCCCTTCGTAACCCGTCGGTACACTCCCTTTTGGTAACCCTTGGTAACCATGCGGTTCGTGAGGTGCGGACGTACAATTGGCCTTGTCCGGTCGTCCATTTGCCGATGTATGAAGTGTCCTTCCGACCGGGGGGTGACGGTAGGTTTGCTGTTACCTGCTGAGATCAAGACCAGGGGCTGGAGTCTCGTACTCTATGGCGTTGTTCGGGTTCAACAAACAGAAAGTCCTCGCCGCCGCGGAGAAGTATGTCCAACAGGGCAAGCTTCAGGGCGCGATCTCGGAGTACGAAAAGATCCTGAAAAACGATGCGAAAGATCTGACCGTGACGAACACGGTAGGGGATCTCTATTCGCGCATCGGTGAGAGCGACAAAGCGACGCAGTGCTTCAAGTCGGTGGGCGATGCCTATGCCAGCCAGGGATTCACGGTCAAGGCGATCGCCATGTACAAGAAGATCTGCAAGCTGCAGCCTTCGCTGGAAAGCCTGCTGAAGCTTGCGGAACTGTACACGCAGCAGGGGCTGTTCAATGACGCACGGGCGCAGTATCTGCAGGTCGCGGAAGAATTCCTGAAGGCGGGAGAGCTGGAGAATGCGGTGCGGATCTTCCAGAAGATACTGGAAATGGATCCGGAAAACAGCTCGATGCGGGTGCGGCTGGCGGAAGTGTATGTACGGCTGGGGAAGAAGCAGGAAGCGTGGCAGATCTTCACCGCGGCGGCGGAGAGTTTGCGGTCGAAGGGATCGCTGGCCGCGGCGGATGAAGTGTTGCAGCGGATGTTGACACTGGATCCGGCGAGCACGTATGCGCTGCTGATGCAGGGCAGGAACATGCTGGAGTCGGGCGACGCGGCGGGCGCGGTCGCGACGCTGTCGAAGATTTCGGATATCGATTCGAATCCGGACGGGTTACGCGACCTGCTGAAGGCATACTTGCAGACGGGGCAGCTCTCGGACGCGGGGGCGGTTGCGAACAAGCTGCTGACGGTGCACAACGACCTGCACGCGATCTCGACGTTTGCGGACGCCCTGATGCAGGCGGGGCAGTATGAGAACGCGCTGCAGGTTTACGATCAGCACGCGGAGCGGCTGCTGGCGGAAAACTCAGACAAGGTGCTGGACAGCCTGCACACCATCATCGGGCATGTGCGGGATAATCCGGATTCGCTGCTGAAGTTGCTCGATCTATTCAACAAGGCCGGGGAGAACACGCACGTCAGCGAAGTGATGGAGTTGCTGGCGCACGCGAGCGTGCAGTCTGGAGATTTGGGGCGGGCGCGGGATCTGTATCAGAAGCTGGCCAACCTGGAGCCGCAGAACGCGCTGCACATGCAGAATTACCAGCAGGTCGTGGGACAGCTGGGTGGCACGTCGGGAAGCAAGCTGATCACGCCGGAAGAAGCGGTGGTGCTGATCGACGATCTGGAGGCGACGGCGCCTTCGATTCATCAGCATTATTCGGATGAAGTGGCGCTGGCGATCCGTTCGGCGTTGACCGACGCCGAGCTTTTCATTTCGTACAACATGCCGGCGAAGGCGCTGGGGCCGCTGGTGGGGGCTTTGCCCATGGCGCCGGATGATCTGCGATTGAACCAGCGGCTGGCGGCACTGCATACGCGGGCTGGGCGGTTTGCCGAGGCAGGGATTTGCTGCCGGACGCTGCAGAGGATCTATTCGGAAGCGGAGTATCCGGAAGAAGCGACGCGGTATAGCGAGCTGGCGGAGCGCTATGAGGAGCGTTCGTCGGCGCCGGGCAGGACGAGTCATGAAGACGAGGCGCCCATCTTCCTGGATGCGCCTGCATCGGAGGCGCAAGGCGCTGCTGCGGCGGAAGGTGCGGTACCGGAGTTTGCGATCGAGGAAGGTCCGGCGGAGTTTGCGGTCGAGGAGCCGGCGAGCGAAGTCCACGAGACGGGCGAGGCTGCATCGCCGTGGCCCACGGCGTCGGCTGAGGAAGAGATTGCGGTTGAGCCGGAATCGGCGGCGGTGGCGGAAGAAGCTCCCGTGGCTGAGGCTGAGCCAGCGGCCGAGGCCGAGATTGATCTTTCGTCGGAGTGGGATGACGCGATCACCGTAGAGGCGGATGAGCCGGCCGCGGAAGCGGCAGAACCTGAGGTTGCGAGCGCGGCGGGCGTGCACGAAGTGCCGGCGGCTGATCCGTCGGACGAGACGATTGAGGAGATCCGGTTCTATCTCGGGCACGGGATGCCGGAGCAGGCGATGGCTGCGCTGGCGCGGCTGCAGACGATGACCAGCGACCAGGCAAAGCTGGCAGAGATTCGCGCAGAAGTTGAGGCGGCGACGGCGGTTCCGGCGGAAGAAGAATTGCCGGTGGCTGAGCCTGTCGTGGAGGAAGCGGCGGCGAGCGAAGATCCGGCGATGGAAGTGGAAGTCGAGGAGGAAGCTGCTGCGGTTGCGAAAGAGGCGGCGGTTGAGGAAGAGCTACCGATTGCGGCAGTAGAGCCAGAGCCAGTGGTTGCGGAAGAACCGGTTGCGGCCAAGGCGTCGGTGGAGCACGTGGCGGAGCCCGAGCCGGCACACGGTGTTCTGAAAGAGTTCGTGTCGGATCTGGAATCGTCGTTGGGTGAAGGCTTTCTGCCGGGAACGGTGGCGAAGCCGGCTGCGGCAGCAGGCGCGGGTGCGCCCGTGCTGGGCACGTTTGTCGCGGATATCGAAGCATCGCGGGGCGAAGATTTCGTGAGGGCTGCGCCGGTGGCAGAGCGTGCCGGACCTGCTCCGGTTGCCGCACCAGTCGCGGCTCCGAAAGTTGCGCCGCCGATGGCGGCGAGCGCGGCCGCGTCAGCATCGCCGGTTGCGGGGGCTCCTGTTGTCGCCCCTGTTCCAGTTTCGTCGGTTCCGGTTGCGCCTGTGGTCCATACTGCTCCGGCAGCGGCTGCAGCGTGGCCGACACAACCTCCTGCGGCACCGAAGCCGTCAGCGCCGATCATTCCTTCGACGCCGTCCGCTCCGATGGCGGGGAAGGCTTCGCCGTTTGGCGAAGATGCCGGGGTCGATCTGGCGGAGATGTTTGGCGAGTTGAAACACGATCTCGAAGCGGATGTGGCCTCGGCGGATGAGGATCCGGAGACGCACTACAACCTGGGCATCGCATTCCGCGAGATGGGATTGCTGGATGAGGCGATTGGGGAATTGCAGAAGGCGTGCCAGTCGTTCGATAAGGGGCATGCGTTCCCGCAGATCATGCAGACCTATACGTGGCTGGCGCAGTGCTTCCTGGAAAAGGGAGTGCCCGAGGCCGCGGTGCGATGGTACCAGAAAGCGCTGGGCATGCAGAGCATTGATGGCGAGACCCGGGTCGCGCTCAACTATGAACTGGCGGCCGCGTACGAGACCGCCGGCGATAAACCTTCCGCTCTGAAGCACTTCATGGACGTTTACGGCAGCAACATTGACTATCGGGATGTGGCCGAGCGCATAAAGGCGTTAAAGTCGTAAAATATCCCGATGGGTTGTCTTCCCAGAATCAAGATACCCACCCTAGAATTGCGAAACGCAGCAATTTTAGGATGGGGCACCCGCTTGGGGTGGGGTGTGTGGATCGGTGTTGGTCACGACGCCGCTTCGTGCTGCAGGCAGGAGAGCGCTTGGGGTTCGAACGAATGAGCGAACCCACGCCGATGCCAGGCAATGCGCCGGTGACCGGACCGCCGCGTCCGGAGTCGCAGACGGCGGTCCTGGATAGTCCCGGACAGCCTACGCCGCCGAGCCGGGTACAGCTCTGGATGCACCGGCTCTCGGTCTTCTTGTTTGTGCTGATCAGCGCGGTAGCAGGAGTGCTGCTGATCATCCTTCCCTGGACGCCGGAGTGGACGGACAACTACCTGCTGCTCTCATTTCCGAGCCTGCGGCCGATCGTTTCCAATGGCTTTTTTCGCGGTATCTGCAGTGGGTTGGGCCTGCTCGATATCTGGATCGGATTCTGGGAGGCGCTGCACTACCACGAGCAACAATAGCCCGCTGAAGGTCTCAATCGCGAGTTCAATCCAATGACAGATCAGCTGAAATCTGCTCCCGTCGCATATCAGAATGAACGGTTCCTCAACAGTCCGGATGGGCGCATCCTGCGCATGCTGGCGGAGTACCAGGAGCCGCTGGCCCGCTTCCGGCATGAACAGATCCAGGACACGGTGGTGTTTTTCGGATCGGCGCGGTTTATCGGGCATAAGGCGGCCACCAGCGCGCTGAACGACCTGCAGAACAATCATGAGGGAAGGACGGCGGCAGAGCTGCAAGAGAACCTGAAGCTGGCGCAGGCGGGCGTGGACATGGCGCGGTATTACGAAGATGCGCGAAAGCTGGCGCATATGCTGACGAAGTGGTCGATTGATATTCCGGCGCGTCGGCACCGGTTCGTGGTGACGACGGGTGGAGGGCCGGGGATCATGGAGGCGGCGAACCTGGGAGCGCACGAGGCCGGAGGCAAGACGATTGGGCTGAATATTCAGCTGCCGTTTGAGCAGCATCCGAATCCGTACATCACGCCGTCGCTGAATTTCCAGTTTCATTATTTCTTTATGAGGAAGTTCTGGTTTGCGTATCTGGCGAAGGGGCTGGTGATTTTTCCGGGCGGGTTCGGGACGATGGACGAGTTGTTCGAGATCCTGACGCTGGCGCAGACTGACAAGCTGGCGAAGAAGATCCTGGTCATTATTTACGGGAGCGAGTACTGGAACAAGATCATCAATTTTCAGGCGTTCGTGGATGCGGGGGTAGTGTCGGCGCAGGATCTGGAATTGTTCAAGATTGTGGATTCGCCGGAAGAGGCATTTCAATATCTGCGGGATGGGTTGACGAAGTATCACCTGGGCGGGACGCCGAAGAGGCAGGGAGAAGTGTTGCCGGAGATTGCGAAGACGCGGCCGTAGGTTCGTACCATTTGATCCGAGACGAAAAAATCCCTGCGAAACCGACTATTCTGTCTACAACGGCTGGGAATTTGCGGGTGTCGCGGTGTTCTTGCCTCCTCCGACAGGCCCGAACCTCTAATTTGTGGTTGACGAACCAAAGACGGAAACCAAGAATGTGATTTCGCACCCAGGGGAGGGTCATGTGCGTCTTCGATACCTAGCTTCGCATATCCTGTTTCTCGTCATTGTGGGTTCGGCGATTTGCGCGCTCGCCCAGTCGGCTTCTTACAAAGTCATCCGGATCACATCGCCGTTCAACCCGTCGGACTCGGTTCAAGGAAGTCATATCAGTAACTGGGGGTGGCTCGCTCTGAACGATCTGTATCACGGTACACAACAAGCCTTTGTCTGGAGGGCAGGTAAGGGCACTGCCTTAAGTTTGTTCGGCGGTTCTTGCAGCACGGCGAATGGGATCAACAATCCAGGGGCGATTGTAGGCGGCGCGTGTTTGCCGGGGAAAAGCAATCCTCATGCTTACCTCTATACGACGACCAAGACTCAAGATCTTGGAACATTTCGCGGAGTCTCGGCAGAGGGGTCTAGGGTGAACCTTACGAACCAAGTCGCAGGTAATTATCAGCTCAGTGACGGCACGAATCGAGGTTTCTTCTGGCAGCCGAAGGGGTGGCATGATCTAGGCACGCTGGGAGGAAGCTTCACTTATCCGTTCGGCCTGAATGATTCCGCAGTAATTGCCGGGCAATCCGACATTTCAAACAATCCCGATCCGGTGTATGGGATTCCTCCGTTTCACGGGTTTCAGTGGAGCAATGGCGTGCTCACAGATTTCGGATCCATCTTTGGCTCCAACTTCAACTACGGGAACAGCATAAACAACTCCGGCTTGATCACGGGATCGGCGGACGTGGCAGGCGATACAGGTGCACACGCGATCACTTGGAAGGGTGGTGTGGTTCAGGACTTGACTCCCGGAGGTGGCGGTTATGTGGCTTGGGGGCTCGACATTAATGCCCATGGTGACGTCGTGGGGGCCTTCGGACAAGTGGATTCGAATCTGGCCGACGGTCCTCCTGTGAACACTATGCTCTGTCCCTGTTATGCGATGCTGTGGCACAACGGGCAGTCCATTGTGCTACAGAACGATGTTCCCTCTGGGTGGAGCTTATTGTTAGCACTGGCCATTAATGACCATGGCGAGATACTGGCACGCGGCGCATTCAATGGCGGAAAGCTCGAATTATTGTTACTAAAGCCGCTCACGCCTGGGAATCCGCAAGTCTTCGGTTCATCAGCTGAGATCAAATCCAGCGAAGAAAAGGCGTTTCCAGCGGGCGCTCCCGGTATGCTTCGACGGCAGTACGACGGAAAAATTGTAGCGATTCAATAAGTGAAATTTGCGGCTGGGAGTCGTTGGCTCGTTGACCACGGGCAGGCATTTTTACATCAGTCGCAGTGGAGCAAGGCTGCTCGCGCAACCCCTCAAACGTGGCGCAAACAAATTGATTTCCTCTGAGAGGTTTGAGCTGGTCCCTTCGCCTCGTACCCGAGTGCGGGTTCTACGACTGCTTGATAGACTGCGGCTTGATGAATGCTCGCACGCCTCTCTACTACATCACTGACCGCAGCGCACTTCCCGGGAGCGAGTCGGCTCGGCGGGATTCCTTGCTGAGAAAAATTTCGGAGGCGGTTCGCGCTGGGGTCGACTACATTCAGCTGCGGGAGAAGGATTTGTGTGGGCGGGAGTTGGAGGAGTTGGCGCGGGAGGCGGTGCGTGTGGTGCGCGGAGCTGGTCAGCGAACTAAGTTGCTGATCAATTCGCGGACGGATGTGGCTATCACGGTTGGTGCGGATGGCGTGCATTTGCGGGCGGAGGATGTGACGGCGGAAGAAGTGCGGCGGATCTGGGAGCGGTCCGGCGTGCGTGGTGCGAGCACTCCAGTGGTTGGAGTCTCGTGTCATTCGGTGGAGGAGGTGTCTCGGGCGGCGCGAGAAGGAGCGTCGTTCGCGGTGTTTGCGCC
>Ga0209698_10004404_pt1 | contig 15454 bp, 14 predicted proteins | sample LitLauG_LLR_2012_FD_187203 | JGI IMG/M metagenome (GOLD analysis project Ga0209698, IMG submission 187203) | Freshwater sediment microbial communities from Pennsylvania, USA - Little Laurel Run_MetaG_LLR_2012 (SPAdes) (version 2) | ecosystem: Environmental > Aquatic > Freshwater > Creek >...
TGCCGTCTTTTTGCTTCGTGTGGCCGTATGCGCGGTGCGGCACTTCGTTCTTGCCTTTCTCGTAGGCGAGGGTCTGGTTCATTTTGAGCGGGGCGAAGATTCGCTCGTGCAGAAACTGGCCGAATGTCTTGCCGGAAACTTTCTCCACGATCATCGCCAAGACCGCATAACCGGAGTTGCTGTACTGCCATTTTGATCCCGGCGGAAACTGGCCAGCGGTCTGCTGCTCGAGCGACATCAGCACGCCAGCGTCAAGAATCTGGGGAATCTTGTCGCCAGGTGTGTTTGGAAACTGCTTCATCAGAATCTCTTCGTAATCGGGAAGGCCGGAGGTGTGGTTGAGCAGGTTGCGGACCGTGATCGACTTGCCGTAAGCGGGAAATTCGGGAAAGAAATCGGTGAGGTGGTCATCGTAGTGCAGCTTGCCGTCGTGCACCAGCAGCATAATGCACGTGGCGGTGAACTGCTTGGTGAACGAGGCCAGCCGGAAGTCGGTCTCGGCGTCGATGGGATGCTGGGTGCGGAGATCGGTGACGCCGTATCCGCGGCGAAAGACGGCTTTGCCGTTGCTCACCACGAGAACGGCCGCGCCGGGTGCATCGTTGGATTTCAACGACTCGAATACGGCATCGATCTGGCTGGAGGAAACCTGGGCGGAAGCAGAGGCGAGAAGAATGACACACGAAGCCAGGAAAGCAAGCGGGGGCCGCGTTTTCACAGGGAACTCCGTCAAATGAGCGGGATGAGAACCCAGCATCATCCCGCAAGGTGCGGGTTCGGCGCAACTCTAGGTTGGGTCTTATTCGCTGTCTGCTTTGGCTCCCGGAATGCGCTTCTTCAGGAACTTGATCTGGCCGTTGTGGTTGGATTCGTGTTCGCAGACGTGGAACCATTTGCAGTAGTTGTTCGTCGGGCCCCATCCCCAAGTCTTGTCCACGGTCAGGAGCCAATCGTCGTCACGCTTGCGGAACTCCGCCAGAGTCTGCTCGCGGGTTTCGCTCAGCAGTTTCAAATAATAGTCGAGGTCGTGTCCCTTGATGGTCTTGCGCGCCGGCTCGCCAAGCTCCATCGCCACGCCCCACTTGTCTTTGTACGAGCTGGGCAATTCCTTAAGCGAGTTCCCCTCGAAAGTGTTGATCTGGTAGATCCGGTCAGTCGCGGCCAGATGCATGAGCAGAGAGCCGATAGTGTTGGAGTTGGCGTCGAAAAGATAGTCGAGGTCCTTCTGCGACATGCCCTTGACCGACATCAGCATGACGCTGCGCATCCAGGTCATCATGGAGACGAGCGTGCCGATCTGCGGGGAGTAGCCCTTCTTCGGGCCGATAATGTTCAGGTCGGACTCTTCCGAGACTGCGGGTTGGGGAAGCAGCGCCAGACCCGAAGCTGCGGTGGTGAAAGCGGCAGCGGTCATCAGGAAAGTGCGGCGAGTGGGAGCACATTCGGCTGGGAACATGGGCGACTCCGGTAAAGAAGTAGTTGGGCCCGGAAGCGAAGTGATGTTACCACAGACCGAGTCCGTCACTCGCGGATTCCCGCCACTCCCATCATCCTTCCGGTCTTACCTTTCTCGGCGCGGTAGGAGAACAGCAATTCGGGATGGCAGTTCGTGCACAGCGGCGACGCTTCGATTCCCTTCTTGGGTACGCCCGCGGCAATTAACTGCTGGCGGTTGGCCTCGACCAAATCGAGGAAGATTTTCGGCGGCAGTTCGCCATGCCCGGGAGCACGCGCGGTTAGAAACAGCAGCGGATATTTCTCCCGCACAGGGTCCGAATCTTTGACCTCACGAAACAGGCTGGCAGCATAGCTAAACTGCGACTCGAACCTGGTGCGGACTTCTTCTCCGACTTCATAACAGCAGCCTTGAATCCCGGGGCCGATGGCAGCCTTCAGGTCGCGCGGACGGCTGCCGAAGCAACGGACCATCTCCCCGATGCCTTTTTCCACGATTCGCTTCACTGTGCCGCGCCATCCTGCGTGGAATACGCCGACAGCGTGGCGCGTCGTGTCGACCACCATCACCGGCAGGCAGTCTGCGGTCTGGATCGCGAGCAGCAGGCCGGGCGTTGCGGTGATCATGCCATCGCCTGTCAGCGGTTCTTTGTCTCTTAAATCGGGAGATTCGATCTGACGAATGATGTCGGAGTGAACCTGGCGCAGGGTGATGAGCGGCCAGAGGGACGGGCGTTTTTGGGAGCGTGCGACTGCCCCGAGTTTCTTGAGGAAGGCCTGGCGATTGCGCTCGACCGCCGTGCGGGAATCGTCTTTGGTAAAGCCGAGGTTGAGATCGCCCTTGCCATAGGCGCGAGAAAATCCACCGACGCGGGTGGAGAAACCATGCACCAGCCAGGGGAACTGTTCGAGCTGACGCGCCCGAAGAGGCGCGATTCCGGTGGTCTTGGAAGAAACGGTGAGCACAGATCCATCATAAAGGACACCCGATACCTACGTGCCTTTGGCCGAGCCTCGAAGCCGAATATTCTGATCGAGAGGCAGCACGATGTCCGATGCGAACTGCGTATTCCGCTGGACGGATACATACAAGGTAAACATCTCCGTTCTTGATCGGCAGCATCAGGAATTGTTCGATACCGTGAACGAACTCGAGCGGGCGTTGCGCGTTGGGAAAGGCAACGCGGCAGTCGATGGGATTCTCGACAGATTAGTAACCTACGCCGGGTTGCATTTCGCGGCCGAGGAATCGTTGATGGAGCGGCACGATTTTCCCGGACTATCGACTCACCGGAGGCAGCATGAAATGTTTCGCGAGAAGATGATGTCCTTTCTCGAAAAACACCGGACCGCCAAGGCGGGGGTTTCGGTTGAGCTTCTTCTCTTTCTCCAGAATTGGTTGAAGGGGCATGTCCTCAGGACTGACAAGCAGTACAGCGCGTTCCTGAATGCGCGCGGGGTCTGGTAAGCGCTGCACGCGGCTAAAGCCCCTTCTCTGGGTCGAGTAACGCGGCGCTAAAGCGCCGCTCTTGCACTGGGACTCCCTAACTTTCATACTGGGACTATTACAGTGGCGGGTTTGCTCGGTTGGACCGGCTCCGCTATGATTTCGACTATGTTTGAGAACTTTACTGCCACCGACCGCTGGACCAAAAAGCCCGTTCACTGCGTGTATCAGTGCCAGATCGTGGCGATCGCTACGCGGCATGCTGATGCCGTGGATTACAAGTTCCTGGTTGACGGAAAAAAGGTATGGGTGGCGCTGCCGCATCCGGCGTGGGTGGAGTACAAGAAGCGTACGGGCAAGACCATCACGGATTCGCTGGCGGTTGAGATTGCGGGACATTATCTTAAAGCGGCTCTCGAGTCGGGCGAGGGCCTGGGGCGGGAGATGTATTCTTTGACGGTGGAGGAGACGCTGGCTCATCTTGAGGCTGCGGTGGCGGAGATGGAAGCGCAGCCGGCTTAGCACTTCAGGCAGTCGCCTTCGGCGACTGGACAGCCGGGGGCGGCTGTCCCCACATAATCAAATCTATCCCCACATAGTGCAGCGTCGGTCAGATCACAACCGCTTCTTTGTATTCCCCAAATACTTTGCGCATCGCGTCTGAGATTTCTCCGACTGTGCCATAGGCCTCGACTGCTGCGAGAATTCTTGGCATCACGTTGGCACCTGAGCGGGCGGCTTCTTCGACACCGGCAAGGGCTGATTTCCATGGGCCGGCATCGCGCTTCGCTCGGAGGGCGCGGACACGCTCAATCTGCTTCGGCTCCAGTGCGGGATCGATGCGCTGGATGGGGATCGGCTTCTCTTCCTCGACCTCGAAGCGATTTACGCCGACGACAATCGCTTCCTGATTGTCGACCTGCTGCTGATATTCGTAGGCGGCGTTCTGGATTTCCTGCTGCACGAATCCGCGCTCGATCGCCTTGAGCATTCCGCCGAAGACTTCGATCTTGCCGAGATACTCGGCGGCGCGCTGCTCGATTTCGTTGGTCAGAGTTTCGACGTAGTAGGAGCCGGCGAGCGGATCGATGGTCTGCGGCGCTCCTGACTCGTAGGCGATGACTTGTTGAGTGCGCAGGGCGATTCGAGCGGCTTGCTCTGTGGGCAGGGCGAGCGCTTCGTCGTACGAATTCGTATGCAGCGACTGTGAGCCGCCAAGAACGGCCGCCATGGCCTGTATCGCGGTGCGAACGATATTGTTCTCCGGCTGCTGGGCGGTCAATGTGGAGCCGGCGGTCTGGGTGTGGAACCGAAGCATCCACGAGCGCGGATTCTTCGCCTTGAAGTGCTCGCGCATGATGCGGGCCCACATGCGGCGGGCGGCACGGAACTTCGCGACTTCCTCGAGAAAATTGTTGTGAGCATTAAAGAAGAAGGAAAGACGCGGAGCGAACTTGTCGACGTCGAGCCCGGCCTTGATCGCCGCTTCCACATAGGCCATGCCGTTGCCGAGCGTGAATGCGACTTCCTGCACGGCGGTCGACCCGGCTTCGCGCATGTGATAGCCGGAGATGGAGATCGTGTTCCATTCGGGAACGTTGTCGTTGGCCCAGGCGAACATGTCGGTGATCACGCGCATGGCTTGCTGGGGTGGGTAGATGTACGTGCCGCGGGCGATGTATTCCTTCAGGACATCGTTCTGCACAGTGCCCGAGAGTTTGCGGATGTCGGCGCCCTGCCTCTTCGCGACGGCTACGTAGAGAGCCAACAGAATCGACGCCGTGGCGTTGATGGTCATTGACGTGGAAATCCTGGTCAGTTCGATGCCCTCGAAGAGGCGCTGCATGTCTTCGATGGAGTCGATGGCGACGCCAACCTTACCCACTTCGCCCAAGGCCATGGGATGGTCAGAGTCGAGGCCGATCTGCGTGGGTAGATCGAAGGCGACGGAGAGGCCTGTCGTGCCGTTCGCCAGCAGGTATTTGTAGCGCTTGTTGGATTCCTCGGCGTCGCCCATGCCGGCGTATTGCCGCATGGTCCACAAGCGGCCGCGGTACATGGTGGCCTGAACACCGCGCGTGAATGGGTATTCCCCGGGATAGCCTACTTCGGTTTCGTAATCGGTGCCTTTGAGATCGGCGGGAGTGTAGAGGGCTTTGACCGGGATGTGGGAGGAGGTCTCGATTTCAGGTGCGACGCCGGGAGGAGACTTCAATTTTTGCCTCATCGATCTTCAGCGAGACCGCCGCTTATCCGCGGCGTGCAGAGAGCAAACTCGAGAACCACAAAGGGCACGAAGGTCCACGAAGGAAATTCACCAAACCCTCGAACCGTCGGCCCTGGATCACGGGCGCTGGCTTTTTCTGCGCACTCTCCAGAACGAACTCAGGCCGAACCAGGCAAACGTGAGCGTAAAGCAAACGGCAATGGCGAGCCGGCCGGCCGTTGCCCTGCCGGAAGTGTACTTCGTGTACTCGCGGATGAAGGCGATTCCACCGAAGGCGGCCATGGCCAGAAAGACAGTGCCGGTCACCTCCAGCCACAGAAGATGTAGGATGTGGGCGAAGGACCGGGCGGTGGCGCGAACCGCGGACATGGCGGCATTGAGCCGACGGTTGCGGGCGGCGATATCACGAACCACGCGTAACACAACCCCCATCTTTCGTAAGCTAGAAAGTTGACTCACGGCCTCGATTTTAACAGCCTTGGGCGCTACAATGACGCAAACACGAGTCGGCGGTGAACCGTTGGGCCGCCGGCGGCATCTGAACTAGTATGGCTGGCGATTCGGGTTCGGGGAGGCTCAGTGGATCCACAACTCAAGCAACTCATGAAAGAGCTTGGCGACGCGATCAACGAATCTCTTTCCGACTCCGAGCAGATTTCTGAAGTTGTGTCCCGCATTAAAGAGGGCGGCTACGATATTTTCCTGGTGCTGGAAGCCACGATTGGAGTGAGCAAGCAAGGCGAAAAGTCGCCAGACAAGACATCTCTGATCACCACGTTGTCCTCCAACCCGGAACTGAAGGTCAGCGATCAGGATTTGAAATTCCTGAAATCACTGCGCATTAAAATCGACGAAGATCATCACGACAAAGGCAAGTAGATCAGGAACTCAGCACCTGATCGAGCAGCTGCCCCACCGCCCGGTTCGCCTCAATAATCGAAGAACGATGGTCCGCCACGCCGGAGAGATCCGTGTTGGCAAAGGCGATCCTTCCGAAAGGAGCGGCGCGGAGGCTCTCGAATTCGCCATCGCGACATCCGGTGCCCATCGCCTACATCGGAGTTGTCTTTCTTGCAGGTCACGCGAAGTTGCGACCGTCTGTGCTTTCCGGCAAGAACTGTGATTTGTGCTACCATCAACTGTTTTTTCGCCGCATCTGCCGTGACGAAAAATCCTCGGGCGGAACGGCAGCACGGCGAATCTGAGGGCCGGCAATGAAGGACACTCTCGGGGTTCTGTTGGCAGGCGGGGCCGGCGAACGGCTGTATCCTCTCACTCGCGATCGGGCTAAACCAGCGGTGACCTTCGGCGGCATTTACCGCATCATCGACGTCACGCTCTCGAATTGTCTCAACTCCAATCTGCGGCGCGTATACATCCTCACTCAGTACAAGGCGCTTTCGCTCAACCGGCATATCCGCGAAGGTTGGAACATTCTGGGGCGGGAAGTTGGCGAATTTATTGAAGTGCTGCCGCCGATGAAACGGGTGAGCGACCAGTGGTATCAGGGCACCGCCGACGCGGTGTACCAGAACATCTACTCGATCGGCTCGGAGCAGCCCAAATACGTACTCATTCTGGGCGGCGATCACATCTACAAGATGGATTACGGGAAGATGCTGAAACAGCACCAGGAGTCGGCTGCGGACATCACCCTGGCCACCATTCAGATCGATCCCGACCAGAGTCATCACTTCGGAGTAGTGGACGTCGACAAAGACGGGCGAGTCAACGGCTTTGAGGAAAAGCCCAAGGTCACCCAGTTGCGCTCACCGCTGAACCCCCAAAAAGTAGGGGCATCCATGATGGTTTATCTGTTCAACGCCGATGTGCTGATCCCGGTGCTGCTGAAGGATGCCGAGAATCCGCAGTCGAGCCATGATTTCGGCAAGGATATCCTGCCCAAGATGGTCGATGACTACCGCGTCTTCGCCTACGATTTCGTCGACGAAAACAAGAAAGAGGCGCATTACTGGCGCGACGTGGGCACGCTCGAGGCTTACTACGAAGCCAATATGGATATCGTTTCCGTCTCGCCGATTTTCAATTTGTACGACGAAGAATGGCCGATCCGAACGCACCAGAGGCAGTACCCGCCGGCGAAGTTCGTGTTCGCAGAAGAGGGACGCACCGGGCACGCCCTCGATTCGATCGTTTCAAACGGCTGCATCGTTTCCGGCGGGGTAGTAAAGAATTCGGTGCTCTCGCCCGACGTCCGAGTCAACTCCTATTCTGAAGTCGACCAGTCCATCCTGTTCTCGCACGTGAGCGTAGGCCGGCGCTGCCGCATCCGCAAGGCGATTCTCGACCGCGACGTGCACATTCCGGAAGGCACGACGATCGGCTATGACGCAGAGGCGGACCGGCAACGATATTTCGTAACCGAAAGCGGCATCACGGTGGTCACGCGAGACTATTCCCTGTTTGAGAACCCGGTGACGATCGACTACTTCACCAGCGAATAAGGCCATGTGGCGACAGCCGCCTCGGCTGTCCAAGCCAGCGCGAAGCGCGGCGCCATTCGGTGTCGCCCCGCCACCCACTTGCACATATCTGGCAATCCAACCTACGATTTTTACCTGTCCGCTGGGGAGGGTTTCTTCCTATCTGCCAGCCTGGCGGCGGGGCCAGCCACTGCAGCGCGAGGCTTTCATCAACCTGAAGTTCACACCCACACCGTAGAAACAAAACTTATAGACCACGAAGGACACGAAGTTGCACGAAGGAGATCTTTTCCGTGGCCCCAACGCCTGCGACTTGATTGTGAGTTGATTCTGGTAAGCTAACGGGTTACTTCACGTCCCCCGGGAGTCCCAGCTCCTTATGAAGAATCCTTTTCCCCGCTCTGTCCTGGTTTACTCCTTGGCGATGGGCGTCACCTTAGGCGTGGCGCCCAGTGTGGCCTCCGCGCCGGCGGACAAGCCGGACGTTCTGCTCTCCACAATGCAGGAAGAGCTGCAGCGCGCTCAAACGAATCTGGGCAAACTGGATCCAGCCCCTTACTTCCTGAGCTATTCGGTGTATGACCAGAGCATGGCAGTGGCGGTCGGGAGCGAAGGGAGTCTGGTGAGTTCAACGCGGGCGCGGCGTCGTGCTGCAGACGTAACCATGCGGATTGGCGCTCCGGCGCTTGACAATTCGCACCAACAGAATCGGGGCTCTGCGCGCACCTCCGGAGCGCTGCCGCTGGAAGACGATCGCAACGCGATCGCACACGAGCTTTGGCGCCTAACGTATGAGGAATATCGCAAGGCGTCCAAGGCGTATGCCAGCGTCAAGACCAACACGCAGGTCGAGGCGAAGGAAGAGGATACGTCTCCGGATTTTACAAAGGAGAAGCCTCCCACCCACGCGGACTACAAGGAGGTGGTGACAACTCCCGACCAGAAAGAGCTCGAAAAGTTTGTGCGGGAATATTCGGCGCATTTTCGGAGATACCCGTACATCTATTCCTCGCTGGTGCTGGTCAGTGCGCAGGCGACGCGGTTCCACTTTCTTTCGACGGAAGGGAACCATGTAGTCACTCCCAACTCATTTGTTCGCGTGGCGATTCAGGCGGAAACCCGTGCCGATGACGGCATGGAACTGATGCGGGTAGAAACGTTTCAGGCTGAAAGCATGGACCACCTGCCTCCCGCGTCGGAGATCGCAGCCAAAGTCGAGAAAATGGCAACGGACTTGAAGGCACTGCGCGAAGCTCCGCTGGCTGAGCCTTTCGACGGTCCCGCGCTGCTATCGGGGCGGGCCTCGGCAGTTTTTTTTCATGAAGTGCTGGGGCATCGTCTCGAGGGCCACCGGCAGCGTGGCGAGCAAGAGGGGCAGACTTTTACGAAGAAGGTGGGGCAGGCCGTGCTTCCGGAGTTTCTGAGCGTGATCGATGATCCGACGCAGCGAAAGCTGAACGGTCTCGACCTTGGGGGCTGGTACGAGTTCGATGACGAGGGAATGCCGGCAACAAAAGTCGACGTCATCAAGGATGGCGTGCTGAAGAATTTCCTGATGTCGCGCATGCCGATCAAGGACTTTGCCAACTCCAACGGGCACGGGCGTTCGCAGCCCGGCGCGATGCCCACGGGACGTCAGGGAAATCTGATCGTATCTTCGACGAAGACGGTCAAAGACGCGGAACTGCGGCAGAAACTGATCGAGGAAGTGAAGAAGCAGGGCAAGCCCTACGGACTGTACTTCGAGGACATTCAGGGAGGCTTCACGCTCACGCAGCGGTCGATGCCGCAGGCATTTCAGGTCCTTCCGGTGCTGGTGTGGCGGGTTTATGCCGACGGGCGTGCGGACGAACTGGTGCGCGGCATCGATATTGTCGGCACACCGCTTGCTGCCATGAACCGCATCCTGGTTACTGGAGATAAGACGGACGTCTTCAACGGCATCTGCGGCGCCGAGTCTGGGCAGGTACCAGTGGCCGCGGCTGCGCCGGCGATGCTGTTCTCCGAGATCGAGGTACAGAAGAGAGCCCACTCGCTCAACCGTCCACCAACGTTGCCGGCTCCACCCGAGCAGGATGCGGATTCCACAAAAGACTCGGGGGCAAAACAATGAAGACCAGGACGCGCACCCGCTACAGGCTGCTCCCGCTTTTGATCGCAGCTCTTTTGTCTGGAGTGGCCGGGGCTAGAGCGGGCGTGGCAGAACCGGCAAAATCAGATGGGAAAGACGACATCGTACTCTCGGCGATGCGCGCCGAACTCGAGCGCTCCAAGTCGCAATTGAAAATGGACCAGGTCGCCGCTCCTTACTACGTCGAATACAGGATTTTCGATCTAGACGAATATGTGGCAGAGGCATCGTTCGGCGCACTTCGAGGCGATGTGCGCACGCGGTTCCGATTTCTCCGCGTGGTGGTGCGTATTGGGGACTACAAGCAGGACAGTTATTTCGGCCAAGGCGAAGGCACGCTCGACTTCATGCCGGTCGACGACGACATGACTGCGCTGCGGCACCAGCTGTGGATCGCCACCGATCGTGCGTACAAGACTGCCGCCGAAGCTCTCGCGGCAAAACAAGCTCAGCTCAAGAAGCTCACGATTGATCAGCCGGTGGACGATTTCGCGCATGCCGAACCGGTACAGTCGGTAGTGCCGCTGGTGAAGTTGGAGTTCGATCCCGAACCGTGGAAGAAAATGCTGCAGGATGCGTCGGCACAGTACAAAAACGATCCCGAAATCGAATCGTTCGACTCAAATTTGAAGTTTCATGCCGTGAACCGGTACTTCGTCAATTCGGAAGGAACGGTGGTGCGCAGCGGACAAAAGCTGTACGAGATGTACATCGCGTGCAGCACTCAGGCAGCGGACGGGATGAGCCTGGGCCGCAATAACTCCTTTGTGGCAACCGATATCCGGCAATTGCCTTCCGCCGGTGACTTCATCGCTCGCGCGTCCAAGCTGGCGGGCACTCTGAAGGAACTGCGTAGCGCGCCGCTCGTCGAAGAGGAGTACCGGGGTCCGGTGCTTTTTTCGGCGGATGCGGCGGCCTCGGTGTTCGCGGACTTCGTCGGCGACAACATTCTGGGACACAAGCCGGAGCTGGGGAAGAACGCGCGCACGACCGGAGCATTTTCCGCGAGCTACAAGACACGGGTCCTTCCCGACTTCCTCTCGGTTGTCTCGGACCCCACGATTTCTGCCTACCGGGATGAGCCCCTGCTAGGGCATTATGAGATCGATGACGAAGGGGTCCCAGCGCAACGCACGACTGTGATCGACAAAGGGAATCTGGTGAACTATCTCGTCGGCCGTCAGCCTATACGGGACTTCCCTGCTTCGAATGGACACGGCCGGGCGCAGATTCCGACCGGAAAGCCCGCACCGTTCAACAGTAATCTGATCATCACCTCCTCCCAACCCGCGTCAAAAGAAGACCTCAAGAAAAGACTGCTCGAGCAGTGCCAGCAGCGTGACCTTCCCTACTGCTTCTACGTGGAGACATTCGGTGCCAGGCTGACGCCCCGCTTGCTCTACAAAGTCTTTACGAAGGATGGACACGAGGAGTTGGTGCGAGGAGCGGTTTTCGGGGAGCTCGATGTGCGGGCGCTGCGTAGCAGCATGGTTGCTGCCGGAGACGATTTTTATGTGGAGAATCGTCCGACCAACATTCCGTACAGCATCGTCGCGCCTTCTATCCTGTTCGACGAACTGGAAGTGAAGCGCGCGAATCTGAACAAAGAAAAATTGCCGGACTATCCGGCTCCGGCAGTGAAATAGAGCACTGCTGCTCCGCTACAAAGTAAAAACGGCATCCTGAAAGCCAGGATGCCTTTGTGGTTGCCGGCATTTGGTCGCTATTGGGGCTTGTGTTTGTCGTCCTGCTTCGGCTGCGGTTTGTTCGCCTGGTGTGGTGCAGCCGGTGGAGCCGGCTTGTTCTCGGCAGGCGGTTGATACTGCTGCCGCTCGCTCGGCGGAGGACTCTGCGGCCGCGGTGCGGGCTCGTTCCGTGGTGGCGGCGCAGGTTCACTGTGCGGCTGTGGCTGCGGCGGACGATTCATCTCCGGCTGCGGCTGAGGACGGTTGTTTGGCGGCATGCTGATTGGATGATCGTTGCGCGCCGGTGGCTCCGGCGGACGATTCATCTCGGGACGCGTATTCGGCGCAGGCTGACTCGGCTCCGGACGATTGGGCTGAATGGACGGTGGTCTGTCATTGCGCGCGGGCGGCTCGAACCCACGATTGTTCTCCGGACGATTGTTCGGAGCCGGTTGATTCGGCTGAGGGCGAAAACCCGGATTGGGCTGATTCGGCTCTGGCCGATTGTTCGGCTGATTTGGCTGCGGCCGGTTGTTGGGTTGGTTGAGATCAGGACGATTGCTGGGCGGATTCATATCCGGACGATTGTTAGGCATCGGCGGATTAGCAGGCTGAGGGCGATTCGCCGGAGGATTGTTCATGCCCGGACGTTCATTTGCGGCGGGTGCAGTGCCCGCAGGCGGGTTCCCCGGAGCCGCAGGCCGATTGTTCGGTTGATTTCCCGGTCGATTTCCGGCTGCAGGAAGTGGCTCAGGCCTGGCTGGCGGCGCCGTGATGACTCGAGATACCGGAGGATTGGCGGCGTGCATCTGCTGCAGTTGCGGACGCGACACCGGTACTCCAGGATTCTGCGCGAGCACCTGCTGTCTGGATGCGAATGATGGCGGTGGCGGCGGTGGTGCCGTCCTGGCGATCACCTGGCGGCTGGCCACTGCCTGCGGCGGCGCAGCCACACGGTTCGCGGTGTTGGCCTGCATTCCCATGACTGCTTGACGGCCGGGAGGCACGGCTGCGCGCGCGCTCACCGGACCTCTTCTCATCTGGCTCTCATTCACTACGACCGCGGTGCGGGACACCGGCTGAGCGGTGGCGAAGGCTTGCTGCGGGACCGCAGTCACGCCTCCGCGAACGTTTCGATTCACGTACGTGACATTGTTGATCGTCGTGTTGTTGTTGACGATCGTCGTGTTGTAGACGTTGGTGACGGTTGTCACGTTCACTGTGGTGTTGGTTACGTTGACGCGATTCACGTATCCGCGGCTCACGCGATACGAGGGCACATACACTTCCCGCGGCCCGAGCGGGAACCAGGCGACATTTCCGCCGACGCCTACCCCGACTCCTCCGACGAAAGCGACCAGCGCAGGAGCGTACACCGGACGAACTTCACGCGGGCCCGGAATCCAGCCCCACCGGCCACCGATCGAAATCCATCGTCCGTAATGGAAAGGCGCATATCCCCAGTGCTCATCTTCAACCCACGTCCAGCCCCAGGGATCGATCCACGCCCAGTGTCCTTGGTGATAAGGAGCCCACCCGGCATCGACTCTGGGATACCAGACGAAACCGTATTCAGGCGCGGGACGCCAGTCGCCGTTGTCATCGAGATCTTCAAAACCAACGACCTGGCGAGAGCAATAGCGCGCCGAAGGAGAGTCCTCATAGCGGCGATCGCGGTCATCACTCCAGCGGTCGAATTGATCGGGATTGCTGATCTGCTCAACATCAGCGTTCAGAGAATTGGTTCCGCTGAAGGTTACGCGTTGTCCCTGGTGGATGGTGTAGCTCTGTCCGTTGCCGCTCGATTCGCCTTCTCCTTCGCGAATCGTCACGACGGTATAGTCACCGTTTTCCGAAGACTCGACGCGATACCGTCCGGGCCGATGAATCGTGAATGCCTGATTCGGCGTATCGATCTCGTAGACGTCGTCGCGATCGAGGTCATACATGCGGATGCTGATGGTTCCGGCGCTGAGTTCGATCTGGACGGTCCGGTCGTCAAGGTTGAGGAAAGTAAGACCGGTATTGGGGGCCAGACCGATGGTGGACGATCCGAGCTGCAATTCGGCGCGTGAGTCGCGATCGGCCCATAGCTTGTCGCCAGTTGTCAGGGGGCGGTTGCGGACTGCTTCCACCCACTCCGACTCTCCCGCGGGCTGAAAAGAAATGGAGCCGTCCATGTGCCCCAGCCGGGCGACGCGACTCGGAGGGTCGTCCTGATCCTGATCCCGATCCTGCGCTTTCGCAACCGGCGAGAAGGCGGTGGTCAGCAGCGCGAGGGCAACGAGCGCGGCGGTCCGTTGCAGCGTACTTTTGAAAGCCGTGAGTCCTGTCTCCATGATGTCGTTCACCTTTTCCCGAACGTAGAAACGTCGCACGCCCAATGTGTACGACCAAGGTTCTGGGGTTATTTATCTCTGACGATACGCCGTGGCACAGCCGTAACCAAGCTTACTTTGGATGCTGACCGCGACGGGCTCTTGACTACAGTGATTCGCGTAGCGGCACTGAGAACGAAGGTCATGCACTGCTACAATGCCGTGTTCCCACAGACTTAGCGTCGGCCGCGAACTTCATGGCCTGCAATGACGTATTGTCATGTGGGTGAGCTTGGATGCGGTCTCAGTCGTCCAAGCCCTAGTCTCAGTTGGAAGTCGCACCTTCTCCGGGGAGCGCAAGTGGAAGACGTCCAGGTGGTCGCGATGCTGGTCCGGCGCTGTATCGCCGGCGATGCCGCCGCCTGGGAGGAGATTGTGCAGACCTATAACCGCAGGATATACAACATCTGCTACCGCTTTGCGGGAACGTCCGACGACGCCCAGGACCTGACGCAGGAAGTTTTCATCAAGATGTACCGGACGCTTTCGAGCTATGACGCGTCGAAGGGCGCGTTCGTCACCTGGGTCACGACCATTACACGTAACCTGCTGGTCGACCATTTCCGCAAGACCAAGCAGGACCGGATGACGGATTCGATGGACTCGACGGCGTCCGATCATGAGGACGCCCAGCCGCTCAGTGAGCAGATTCCTGACCAAAGTGCGCCCCCGGATGCCCGGGTACGCCAGCGGGAGGTTTCGGAGACCGTGCACCAGGCTTTGGGCAAACTTTCTCCAGAACTTCGGGAATCAGTGATTCTAAGGGACTTACAGGATATGGACTACAAGGAAATTGCCGCCGTTTTGAGGGTTCCGGAGGGCACCGTGAAATCAAGAATAAATAGAGGGCGGGCGGAACTTGGCCGGCTCCTACAACGTACATATAGGCAGGTGATGTGATGCCAGACCACACCAGTAACGTGCAGTGCAACGAGTTCGACCTGCTCCTTTCGGACGCGCTTGATGGCGTTCTCAGCGGGCCGGGACTCGATCGTTTCCAGGCACACGCCCGCACCTGCAAGACGTGCGGACCGCTGCTTGCCGAAGCGGAGGCAGGCCGTACTTGGCTGAAGGGTCTCACGGAGGTGGAGCCTCCAGCCAGCCTGGTCAATAACATCCTGGCATCCACAACGGGCGTTGACACCCAACGCCTGCGGACGATGGCACGCGTTCCCCAGCCGCGGGTTTCGTGGTGGGAGCACGTGCAGGCTTCGTTCCTGGAGCCGACGTGGGCTATAGTTCGGCAGCCGCGATTCGCCATGTCATTCGGTATGGCGTTTTTCGCGCTGTCGGTGGGCCTGACCGTGGCTGGCGTAAAGCCGGCTGATCTGCAGCAAGTCAGCCTGCGGCCCTCGGCGATCCGGCGCACGTACTACAACACCCAAGCCCGGGTCGTGCGCTACGTCGACAACGTCCGCGCAGTATATGAAGTGCAGGCCGCGCTCCGCGGGATTAAGCGCAACATGACGCCGGCCGAGCCCGGACCAGCAAAACAGAAAGAACACAAGAACGACACAACACAACAGCCCGAGCAGAAGCAGGATCGCAATTACAGCCAGGCAGGGGAGAAACTTATTCTGGCGAGCGATCCGCTGGGTCCATCTAATCGCGATCTGCCTGTAGTGTCGGTGACCACGTACAGGAGGTTCGTATGAACTGCGCCACTCACAGCGATCAAGCTGCAGTG
>Ga0209698_10004405_pt1 | contig 15454 bp, 13 predicted proteins | sample LitLauG_LLR_2012_FD_187203 | JGI IMG/M metagenome (GOLD analysis project Ga0209698, IMG submission 187203) | Freshwater sediment microbial communities from Pennsylvania, USA - Little Laurel Run_MetaG_LLR_2012 (SPAdes) (version 2) | ecosystem: Environmental > Aquatic > Freshwater > Creek >...
CCGCCAGCATCAGGCACCACAGCAGCCGGCGAGCGTGCTGTCTCGTTGGTTCCTGAACGCTCATCGCGCCCCCTAATGGCCAGTACCAGGCGCAGATCCCCCGGAGCCAGTGCTCGCTGGTCGATGCCCGAGCACTCGTGGCCCCGTTTCAGCAGGCCCCATGCTTTGTGCGGCAAGGGTGTTCGCAACTTCCGCTCGATGCAACTTTTCCCTGAGTAGTTACTTGCTGGATGATAGGTGGAATTCTACTCCAGAAAATGGAGATGTGTTCTGCTTTAAAACTCGGTCAGACCGGGTTATAGCCGACTATTAGATTCGCTAACTTGGGAGTCTGCAGCGATTCGGAAATAGCGCGAAAGCGTTCGGTTTTCTTTTTCTAATGTCGTGGCTGCTTTCTCTCGAGTGTGCCATTCCATGCCGCAATTCTAAGGCCGTCGGTCGGGCGTCAGCTTGTATGGAAGATAGGTTGGTTCCCAGATGTTGGCGCGAATCTCCGCCTTGAGAACCTCGTCATCGCGACGGTCCGCAACGCCATTCTGGATTGCTTGTCGCGCTACGGCTTCAGCCACAGCGACCGACACGCTCCGAAGTTCGGTCAGAGGAGGAAGCAAACGTCCGGACGTGTTGTGCCTGGCGGGCGACAGATTGGCGATCGCCTTTGCCGCAGCCATGAACATGGAATCGGTCACGCGCCGCGCTTTCACCGAGAGGATGCCTAATCCAACTCCGGGGAATATGTAGGAGTTGTTGGTCTGGTCGACTGGAATCTTGCAACCTTGCCAGTTCACCGCATGAAACGGGCTACCCGTTCCGATAACGGCTCGGCCGCCGGTCCAACGCATAAGGTCATCTGGCGTCGCTTCACACCGGGAAGTCGGATTCGAGAGCGGGAAAATCACCGGCCTTTCTGCTGTCCCGGCCATCGCGCGGATGACGTCTTCGGTGAAAGCGCCGTGTTGTCCTGAGACGCCGATGAGCGTCGTCGGCTTGGCATTGATCATTACGTCCAGAGGAGTGATGCTCTCTGGAGATTGGAGCTTCCAACCGGCGACATCGGAGCGCGAGTGAATGAAGGGCGCTTGTGCCACCCGGTTACTGGCAAGGCCTTCCACCAGCAACCCATCACGATCGACTGCGAAGAATCTGCGACGCGCCTCTGCCTGGCTCAATCCCGCCTGTCCCATTGCGGTCAGCAGAAGGGAAGCAATGCCGATTCCCGCCGAGCCTGCTCCAAGGAGTGCGATGCGCTGTTCCGTGAGAGGAATGCCGGTGACATTAATTGCGGCGAGCAGGGTACCCGCCGCCACGGCCGCAGTCCCTTGGATATCATCATTGAAGGTACAGAGCCGGTCGCGATAACGCTCCAGAAGCCTTCCCGCATTGCTTCCGGCGAAATCTTCCCATTGCAACAGCACATGTGGCCAACGCTCGACAACGGCGCTAACGAAGGCCTCTACGAAGGCATCGTAGTCCGCTCCTCGCACCCGCTGGTTACGCCATCCAACGTACAGCGGATCGTTGTGCAAGGTGACGTTGTCGGTCCCGACGTCGAGCAGGATCGGCAGGCATTTTTCAGGATGAATTCCCGCGCAGGCCGTATACAGCGCGAGCTTACCGATCGGAATGCCCATTCCTCCGGCCCCCTGATCGCCCAATCCGAGAATGCGCTCACCATCGCTAACCACGATTGCGCGCACCTGGTCATAGCGGTGATGCGAGAGGATCTCGCGAATACGGCTCTTGTTGGGATAGCTGAGGAAGAGCCCGCGTGGCTTGCGCCAGATCTCGCTGAAACGCTGGCAACCTTCGCCCACGGTGGGGGTGTAAACCAGCGGCAGCATCTCCTCGAGATTGCCGGCCAGCACGGCGTAGAAGAGCGTTTCGTTGGTGTCCTGCAGATCGCGGAGATAGGAGTAGCGCTCGAAGTCAGTCTCGAAACTGCGCAGGACTTTCAGGCGTCGCGCCGCCTGATCTTCCAGGTTGCCAATGTGAGGAGGCAGCAAGCCATGGAGGGCGAACTCTGAGCGCTCCTCTTCGGTGAAGGCTGTGCCCTTGTTCAACGTCGGATAGTTGATCAGGTCAAAACCTGTAAGCGATGTTTCGATTACCTGGCTGCGTTGGAAGTAATATCCCATAAGAACACCAACAATTCTCCCACGATTGCCGGGCGCTTGCAGGACGCACAGACATCGGTCCACATATCGGAATACCGGGCGACAGAATGTTCACGATGTACCTGATTTTGATCTTCCGTACATTACATCACGCCAGCGCGTCCGGCCCACCTGGCAATCTAGCTCTTCAGGAAGGCGGTGAATTCGCAGCTTGGAGCAGGCATGCTCGGGCCAACCGAACACGCCGGGCTCGAAGATGCGAACAGTTGATGAATACTGATAATTCCCTGGCAGAAATCGCCAATGCGAGCTCACCGTGATATTAGCGGGACGAACCCCAGTTCGATCAACGCGGTAGTGTTGCGTTGAGGACGCGGGAACAGCATGGGATAGCGGGAGATGTGCTCGTACTGGAGCTGGCTCTTCAGATAGAAGCCAGAGCGGAGGTTCATCTCGTGCCGCAGACCATAGTCCTGCCACGCACCTCCTTGGGGAACAAAATCGGGGCTGACCGTACTGTGCTTGTAGCTGAACTGCAGCTTGGTCCGCGCAGAGATCCAGTAGTTGAACCAGCACTGAAGGGAGCGGCCGGTGCGGCCAACGGTGTTGCCAATCAGATTGCCGTTGCTGGTGTATCCGTCCCGGTAAGTCGCGTTCCAATAATTCAGGTTTGCGGGCTTGGGATACCAGGGAGACTCGGAGGACGTTGCCTCCATGTGAAAATCAAGCTTGGCCAGCCTCGGGAAGCGGGTCAGATAGATGCCCGCGCGAAAGGGGTTCTTGGGCGGGTTCTGGAAGGGCAGAAAGTCATCGTCCGCATACCAATCGCCGTAGAAGACGAGGTAGTTCCGAACTTTAGGAACATTGAACGTCCAATCGAAACTGGCATGGCTGTCTCCTGGAACGGAGTGAAGCTGCGAGCTGGTTTGACCGAAGAAACTGAGAAGGAGATTCTTCATGGTTAGCGGGTTGCCGCCTTCGCCCCCGATCGTTACGGTTCGTCCAAAGCCAAGTTCCAGATTCCGGAGCGGCTTGAAATTAATCTTGTTCCCATAGATGTAAGGATGCGGAATGTAGGTGTGTCCTTCCAGTCGGCCCATGAAGCTGTCCGCTCGCAACACTCCAAATATTTGCAGGAATCCCGGAAGCTGAAGGGCCGACCGGGTCAGTCGCACCATGGGGATCGGTTCAATGTTGTCACTCCACAGGAAGGATCCGCCCGGACCGGGACCCCAGGAGAGACTCTGTTTGCCGAACGAGAGTTGCCAACCCTCGCTTAAATTGAGTGCGACGTACGCGTCCAGCAGTCTTGGACGATTGACCGCCGCGAACGCAGTGGCTGGTGCTAGAGGCACTTGGTCGCTGGTCGCTATGAAGTTGCGGACCGCGTCGGATAAGGCTGGCGCCGAGGGTGCATGCTGAAACTCCGCGCGCAGGAAGATCGCTGCCGGACCGCGGGCCGCACGAAGCGAACCGCCCAGTTGCGCGTTGGTGCCTCTGCGAAACGGCCGACCGAAGTCATACGACAGAGTTTGGCCAAAATGATCGCTGTCGGTCAGCGCCCGACCACTTACCGAGACCATTCGCGTGTACACGGATTCCAGACGAACCGTCCCATTGCGCTCTCCATCCAACAAGCCAAATTCGTAGGTGAATTCTTGCTGCAAACGGAAATAGAGTTCTGCCAGATCTGGCTCAATGCCGTCGAACGGGAGCAGTGTGTCTCTCGACTGCTCGAGCAGCTGAGCGCACTCCATACGCGTCCACGGCCTTAATCCCAGGAAGGCTGTGTCGATGTAACCGAGCGCAGCCAGCTTTTCGATCGCTGGATAGACCCAGCTGTCCAACGGCACAGAGGGTGAACCCATTCGGCCGGGAGCGCGCGAGGTCACATCCGTGCGCTCTTCCTCCGGTGCGGAATGCGAGTCCGCTTCGTTCGCTTGGCGGGTACTGGTCTGCGTCCAGCTGTCCAGAGCGTTTGCCAACATCAGCACGCTTAGAAACAGTCGTATTGCCCTCATCGCAGGGCCTCCGTAATCCATGAATTGTTGCGGCAGTAACAACTGCGACTCCAGATCCGATCTCAATATCAAGCTGCTGCATGCCCTGTGAGAAGTAGCCAAAGGTACTAATCGTCTCTAATTAAGCACCGAGGAAATGCAAGTACTAACTCTCACGAGCTTATAAGTTCAAAGACAACGGCAACGCGCCACAAGCAGAGAAGGAGCGGCTGTACAGAACTACAAATGGACTAATCCAAACGGTAACTTGACCACTCCGCAAGGCGCGTCCTATGCTGAGCCGGTCGTGACGTGAAAGCGAGCGTTTGCATACACTCGGCGTCGCCGGAAGCGTGGCGGTGCTTGGAGCGCAGGGTCGCGGCGACTTCATGCTGTGGAAATCTTCTGGGCGAGAGAAGGGTAGCGAAGCTTTGCCTGTCTATGCAGTCGTCCCCTCGGAAACCTCCTCGCCTTCCGTCCTGATCCATCTGGGAGGAGGGGAAGCGAGTTGGTTTGCGGTGTACACCCACGCGCGCCACGAAAAATGTGTCGCGAGACATCTCCGCGAACGTTGCCTGGAAAACTTTCTGCCCCTCTACCAGAAGGTACATCACTGGAGGAAGCGGAGCCGGGTTACTCTCGATCTGCCGTTCTTTCCCAATTACGTTTTTGTGCGGATTAAGCCCGAGCAGCGGGCCTCGGTGCTGGCGGTGCCGGGGGTGGTTGCGCTGGTAGGGCGTGGGCACATTCCCTCGCCTCTGCCTGACAGCGAGATTGAATCCCTGCGGATCGGCCTGGAACTGGGCAAGTGTGAACCGCATCCTTACTTGGTCGCGGGCGAGCGCGTGCGCATCCGAACGGGGGCCATGGAAGGCTTCGAGGGCATCCTGCTACGGAGGAAAAACGACGTTCGCGTGGTCCTGACGCTCGAATTGATCCAGCGCAGTGTGGCGGTCGAAGTGGATGCCGAGGATGTCGAGCCGGTCGCCAGCCGCCGGACTGCAGGCTGCACCGCGGGACGCCTGTTGTAACCAGTAAGCTAGCTGATACTGGGGGCATCCGGACCAGAAGTAAGTCAGACGAGAATATTCCGCAAACAGCAGTGTGATTGAATTCCAGCTCTCTGATGTACGCCTGCCGGTCCTGAACCAGCAAACCCATGATGGAACAAAAGTCCCCCACTAAGAGCGTCACGGAAGTGCGCATCGTCGAGGCGGCAGCCCAGTTGTTCGCGCGTCATGGATTCAAGGCAGCTACCACCCGCGAGATTGCGCAGCTCGCCGATCTCAATGAAGTCACCCTGTTTCGCTATTTCCTCCATAAGCCCCATTTGTTTTGGGCAGCGGTGGAATCGCGACTGAGCCGGGTGAGGTTGGGACGAGAGTTACAGCTGAGCCTGACGGCGGACGAGGAGCCCGCCGCCGTCGTACCCAGGCTGGTGAGTTTTGTTCTGCACAGTTTGGCACAGCAGCCGGACTTGCTTCGCCTGTTGCACGTGGCGGTCTTCGAGCTGCCGGGAGCCGACAAGGTCATCGGTGAGCATCTGGGGCCCATTCTGGACACGGTCAGCGCTTACTTCGCGCGCTGTGCCGAAAGAGGAAGCATTTCCAAGGTTGCTGCCTCGTTGCCCACACTGGGAATCTTGGGCACGGTAACGGCGCACTACACGCTGCGTCCGTTCATCTCCGGATCGGCATCGTCCCCAGCCAGCCTTGAGGAGGAAGCAGGCGCCTGCGCCGAGCTATGGCTGCGGGCTTTGGCGCCGAAGGACGCGGGCAAGACTAGCGGGGCAGAAGGTGCGTAACTTCAGGGGCTTCATCGCAATGTGTGTAAGTCGAGTTTGTAGTGGAATGGCGGCCGTACTCGTTGCGGGCTGGCTGATTGCCGCCGCTTGTGCCCAGACCACCTTGACCATGCCGGTGAGTGACGCGCCATCCCTGGTGACAGCCTCCGGCAAGGAAACCACACCGGACAGCGGAGCGGTGCCGGCCGCGAACAGCCCCGCGGATGCCCACATCACCCTCAAGGCCGACACGATCAGCTCCGAGACGGCGCTGGACAAAGGACTGCCATCGAACCCACCCGGCCCCACGACCGTAGCTGACCCGGCAGCGTCCGGGAGTGAGTTTCAGGAGTTTGTGGGCAGTTCCCTGAACCGCAAGCTGCCGATCTATGGTTACAGCCTCTTTGATCATGTCCCCACCACATTTGCTCCCCTGGATCGGGTTCCGGTAACGGCCGACTATGTGATTGGCCCGGGGGACGAACTCCTCATCCGGGCCTGGGGGCAGATTGATCTGGATGCCAGAGTAGTGGTGGATCGCAGCGGCCGGATCTACCTGCCCAGAGTCGGCTCGCTGTCCGTGGCCGGGCTCAAATATGAGCAGTTGCCCGACTTTCTGAAATCGGCGGTAGGCAAGATTTTTCGCAATTTTGATCTCGATGTAAACCTGGGACAACTGCGCTCCATTCAAGTCTTCTTGGTCGGGCAGGCCCGTCGGCCGGGCGCTTACACGGTCAGTTCTCTGAGCACGCTGGTCAACGCCCTGTTCGCCTCCGGCGGACCATCGATGAGCGGCTCCATGCGCCACATCCAATTGAAGCGCGACAACCAGTTGGTCGCGGAGTTCGATCTCTATGAGTTGCTGCTGGCCGGAGACAAGTCGAAGGATGCACGGCTCTTGCCAGGAGACGTCATCTACATTCCCCCGGTCGGACCGCTCATCGCGGTCGCCGGCAGCGTCAATGTGCCCGCCATTTACGAATTACGGGACGGAGCCACCTTGGGCGACGCCATCGGTCTGGCGGGCGGGTTCACGACCACGGCCAGCGGCCAGAAAGTGCTCCTGGAGCGCATCGAAAATCGAGCCACCCGGAAGGTAGAAGAGTTTCCGCTGCTGGAATCCACGCTGGGTCGCACGCTGAAGGACGGCGACCTGATCCGCGTCTTCGCTCTTTCCCCACGCTTTGAAAATGCCGTGACCCTGCGGGGCAATGTGGAGCTCCCCGGCCGGTATGAGTGGCACCCGGGCATGCGCATCCGGGATCTGGTTCCAACCCGAGATGCGTTAGTGACCCGTGAATACTGGCAGAAGAATAATCTGAGCGCGTCTGCCCCTCCCCAGATCGCGCGCAGTGTTCCGGAGGTGAACTGGGACTATGCCGTCGTGCAGCGCCTGAACCCAGAGGATCTCACGGCCCGTCTGATTCCCTTCGACCTCGGCAAGGCGGTGCTGGGATTGGACCCGGAACAGAACCTTGAGCTCCAACCGGGCGACATCGTGACCGTCTTTTCCCAGGCTGATTTGGCGGTGCCGCAGGATCGACGAACGAAATTTGTGCGTCTGGAGGGCGAATTCCGCGCCGCCGGCGTCTACCGGGTGCAGCCGGGCGAGACCTTGCGCCAACTGGTGAATCGGGCGGGAGGAATGAGCCCGGGCGCCTACTTGTATGGGGCGGAGTTTACCCGCGAATCGACGCGCGCCCAGCAGCAAAAAGGTTTGGACGAGCTGGTGCGGAATCTGGATCAAGAGTTTACTCGCCACGCCCTCGCCCCTGCGGGAATCGCTGCCGAGGAGAGCAAAGAGCAGCGCGCTCAACTGGAAGGGCAGCGGCAACTGATCGAGAAGCTGCGTCAGGTGAAGGCGGCGGGACGGCTGGTATTGGAGTTGGACCCCTGGGTCACCGGGACAGAGGCGCTGCCCAATCTCGCGCTGGAAGACGGCGACCGCCTTCTGGTGCCCCATCGCCCCGCGGCGGTAAGCGTATTGGGTGCGATCTATAACCGGAACTCCTTTCTTTACCGCAACCACCCGCAGGTCAGCCACTACCTGAAGCTGGCCGGCGGCCCCACCCGCGATGCCGATACTGGCCGCATGTTTATCCTGCGAGCCGACGGCTCGGTGCTGAGCAAACAATCATTGGGTGGCGGGTGGTGGAGCGGAAGCCGATTCGATTCCCTGCGCCTCATGCCGGGAGACGCCATTGTCGTGCCCGATCGGCTGAACCGGGGAGCCACCCTCAAGTCCCTTCGCGACTGGTCGCAGGTGTTCTCGCAGTTTGTCCTGGGGGCGGCGGCCATCAACGTTCTCAAATAACTCCTTATGGAAATCCAATCGCCGATCACGGTGGAAGACGCAGTCGCGCCGACGCCGGCTTGTCCTTGGGTGAAGATGTTCTCCCAGCTGGACGAAAATAAGGACCAGGCCGAGGCGCCCGGCGCCGATCTTGCCGATCTGCTGCTGCTGCTGGCGCGCCGCCGGAAATGGATTGCTAAGGTCACAGGGTGCGGGATGCTGTTGACCGCGATCGTGGTGCTCCTGTTGCCCAGCACCTTTACGGCGACTGCAACCATATTGCCGCCCCAGCCGTCGCCCTCATCGCTGGTTGCCCTGCTCGGCCAGATGGGTGCTTTAGCGGGCCTGGGCGCCAAGGAACTGGGACTGAAGAATCCTTCGGACCTCTACGTCGCCATGCTGCGCAGCCGCAGCGTGGCCGATGCCCTGATCACCCGCTTCCACTTGCGTGAGGTCTACCATCTGAAGAAATCGACCGACGCACGCAAGAAGCTTGCCCGTCGATCGACCATCGCTTCGGTGAAGGAAGGCACCATCAATATTTCGGTTTCGGATCGCGACCCGAAACGGTCGGCCGCGCTGGCCAATGGCTATGTCGAAGAGCTGCAAAACCTGACCCGGCGCCTGGCCTTGACCGAAGCGGGCCAGCGCCGGATCTTCTTTCAAGAGCAACTGGAGGAGGAAAAGAAGGCGTTGACGGAAGCGGAGCTGGCCTTGAAAGCCACCCAGGAACGCACCGGCCTCATCCAGCTGGAGCCCCAGGGCAAAGCGATCATCGAAGCGGTGGCGCAAACCCGGGCGCAGATTGCGATGCGCGAGGTGGCATTACGCACCATGAGTTCGTTCTCCACCGATCGAAATCCCGAGCTCATCCGGCAAAGAGAACAATTAGCCGGGCTGAAGGAACAGCTGCTCAAACTGGAGCGCACTTCCGGGTTGGGCAACGGCAACATCCAGGTACCGACCGGAAAGGTGCCGCAGGTCGAGCTGGAATACCTGCGATGCCTGCGCGAGGTGAAGTACCACGAAGCCTTGTTCGAATTTATCAACGCGCAAGTGGAAGCAGCGCGGATCGATGAGGGCAAAAACTCCGTGCTGGTGCAAGTGGTCGATTCCGCGGTGGAGCCGGAACGCAGGTCCGGACCCATGCGCATGATCCCGGTCGCGCTTCTGACCGCCCTGACCTTCCTGAGCGCCAGCTGCTGGGTTCTGCTGGAGGAACGCATGCGCGGGGATGATCGCCATTCGGAGGTTCGCCAGAAAGTGCAGCAGCTCCGCGCCGAACTGCACTGGTAATTCTCCGCAATTCGGAAAATCCATGGAAACTCTCGATCGCACGCCTGCCTCCACATTTGTCGGTGGACTGGGTGAAATCGCTCAAACACTCCACGGCATCGCCTCCGGCAGCTACCCGGCCGAGCTTGATCGCGCCACCGACCTGCTGGTGGATGCCTTTCGATCCGGCCGCCGGCTTCTGGTGTTTGGCAACGGGGGTTCCTCGGCGGACGCCCAGCACCTTTGCGGCGAGCTGGTGGGACGCTTTCAGAAACAGCGACGGGCTCTTCCCGCTCTTGCTTTGACCGCCAACCAGGCGGTACTGACGGCGTGGGCGAATGACTACTCCTACGATCAAGTCTTTGCCCGCCAGATCGAGGCGCACGGCGGTGTCGGCGATGTGGCCTGGGGCATTTCGACCAGCGGCAACTCCCCCAACGTGGTGGCCGGGCTGCGCGCGGCGCGGGAACGCGGCCTGTACACGATCGCTCTGACCGGCCAGGGTGGAGGCCGGGCGGCCGAATGGGCCGACGTGCTGCTGGCCGTTCCCTTGGTCGAGACCCCGAGGATCCAGGAAATTCATCTCATCACCTATCACTTCATCTGCGCTGCCATCGAGCGAATCCTGTTCCCATGATGCCCGTCGTGTATCGACGCCTGCGCGCGCGCCGCGGACCATTCCGTGTACCGGGGATCTTTCTGGACCGTGATGGCGTGCTGGCGGAAGAGGTCGGCCATCTGCATCGCGTCTCCGATCTCCGCTATGTGGAGGGCGCGCTCCGGGCGATTGCCTGGCTCAATACTCTGGGGCTTCCGGTCGTTCTCATCACCAATCAGGCGGGCATTGGCCGGGGTCTGTACGGGTGGAAGGAATTTCGAGAGGTGCAGGAACAAATCGAGCGCGACCTGGCGTGCTTTGGCGGGCGGTTGGATGGCGTCTGGGCATGTGCCGCGCACCCGCTCGGCCGGGGCGAATTTGCGCACCCCTGTCATCCCTTCCGCAAGCCCAATGCCGGGATGCTCTACGACGCGGCCGAGTGCATGCATTTGGATCTCTGCCGGAGCTGGCTCATCGGGGATCAGCTCTCGGACATCGAGGCGGGATTGCGGGCGGGGGTGGCGGGAGTCTGTCATGTGGCCACCGGACACGGCGCAGCTACCCGGACCGAGGTCGAGTGCCTGCTAGAGAACTTCAGAGGCTGCCCGAGTGAATTCTGCTCCTGCACCTCGCTCGCCGAAGCGGCTCAGTACATCCTGGAAAAACTGGAGAGGGAACCCGCATGGGTCGGCAAAAGATCCTAGTTACGGGAGGAGCTGGATATATCGGCTCTGTACTCTGCCCGGCACTGCTGGCCTCGGGCCACCCGGTAACGGTAGTCGATACCTTCGCGCATCGCGCCAATAGTCTGGCATCCTGTTGTGCTTATCCGGAATTTGATGTGTATCGGGCCGATTGCCGGGACGAGCGGGTGATGCGGGACCGGGTGAAGGATGTGGACGCGGTGATTCCGCTGGCTGCACTGGTGGGGGCGCCCTTGTGCCAGCGCGACTCGATTGGCGCCATCTCCACCAACCGCGATGCGGTCGTCATGCTGACCCGCATCCTCTCCCGCCAACAGCGCATTCTGTTCCCGGTGACCAACAGCGGCTATGGCATTGGCGAAGCGGGCGAGGAGTGTACCGAGGACTCTCCCTTGCGTCCGCTGTCGCTCTACGGCTCTACCAAGGTAGCAGCCGAGAAGGTGGTGCTCGATCGGGGCAATGCCATTACCTTCCGGTTGGCCACGGTCTTCGGGATGTCGCCCCGCATGAGGATCGATTTGCTGGTCAATGACTTCGTCTACCGCGCCGTGAACGACCGCGCGCTGGTGATCTTTGAGGGGCATTTCAGGCGCAACTACATTCATGTGCGCGATGTGGTGCGCGCCTTCGAGCACGGCCTTGCCGGCTTTGAAGCGATGCGGGACCGGCCCTACAACGTCGGCCTCGACGACGCCAATTTGTCCAAAAAGGAACTCTGTCAGGCGATTCAGAAGCACATTCCGGAGTTCGTATTTCTCGAGGCGCCGATCGGGGAGGACCCGGACAAGCGGGACTACATAGTCTCCAACCAGCGCCTGCATGCCACGGGATTCCGTCCGCAATGGTCGCTGGACCGGGGCATTCAGGAACTGATCAAGGGCTACCGCACCATCCGCCAGGGTGTTTACTCCAATGTCTGAGCAAGTTACGCTGGCCGGCAAGCGCATCCTGGTTACCGGGGCAACCGGGTTTCTGGGACGGCACCTGATGCCGATCCTCCAGAAGCGTTACGACCGCAAGCATGTCTGCGGAGTGTCGAGTCGCGACTTTGACTTGATGGACCCCAATCAGGTGCGGCGAATGTTCGAGCAACGGAGGCCGCAGATCTTGATCCACCTCGCCGCGTATTCGGGCGGGATCGGCGCGAATCGCCGCTATCCGGGCGATTTCTACTACCGCAATACGCTGTTGACCGCTCTGGTCTTTGAAGCCGCTGCTCAGAGCGGCGTGGAAAAGATGGTCTACACGATGGGGGGATGCAGTTATCCCGCCCGCGCAGAATCGCCCATCGGCGAGCGGCAGATGTGGGATGGATATCCGCAAGCGGAGAGCGCCGCATATTCGACGGCGAAAAAGATGGGCCTGGTGGCCAGCGCTGCCTATCGCCGGCAGCATGGCTTGAATTCCACTGTCCTGATTCCCGGCAATCTGTATGGCGAGTACGATAACTTCCATCCCCAAGACTCGCACGTGGTGCCCGCCATGCTGCGGCGCTTTTATGAAGCACAACGCTCCGGCGTCCGGCAGGTCACGATGTGGGGAAGCGGAACCCCGGTGCGTGATTTTGTGTATGCCGGGGATGTCGCTGCGGTCCTTCCGTGGTTTCTGGAGAACTTCCCCGAGACCGGGCCGGTCAACGTCTCCTCGGGCGTGGCCACCAGCATTCGGGAATTGGCGGAGACCGTGGCCGCCGTGACCGGATATGCGGGCGAAATCGTTTGGGACACTTCGCAACCGGACGGGCAGCAAGTCAAGACCTTTGAGGTATCGCTTCTCCATTCCCTGGGACTGTCCTGTCCCACCACCCTGGCAGCCGGACTGGAGCGGACCGCGCGCTGGTTTTGCACGCACTACGAGAGCCGTTCGGACGGAATCCGGCTGTAGAGACCGATGATCTTCATTCTAGGTGCCCAGGGTTTTCTCGGATCCGCGTTGGCGACGGCCTGCCGCGAGCAGGGTCAGGAATACTGCGGCATTGATCAGGAAGGGTACGCCGATCATCTCGGCCGCACCTGCGATCTTCTCATTAATGCCAATGGCAATTCCCGGAAGTATCTCGCCCGCGAGGCTCCACTCGCAGACTTTGCCATGAACGTGACCAGCGTCCGCCGAAGCCTGGAGGATTTCCGCTACGGCAAATATGTGCTGTTCTCTTCGGCGGATGTCTATCCCGATGCCAGCGCCCCCGACACCACGGATGAAGACAGCTCGATCAACCCCGCCCTCCTGACGCCCTATGGCTTTCACAAGTATCTTGCCGAACAGTGCGTGCGCCACCGCGCCGCACGCTGGCTGATCTTGCGGCTGAGCGGGTTTGTCGGACCGGGACTGAAGAAGAATGCCGTCCACGATGTGCTCCGTGGCAATCCGCTTTGGGTCGATGCCGCCAGCGAGTTCCAGTATCTGCATACCAGCGATCTCGCCTCCATCGTCTTGCGCCTGGCCGCCATGCACGACACGGACGGCCAGGTGGTGAACGTGGGCGCCCGCGGAACCATCAGCGTCGCCGAGCTTGCCCGGCTGAGCGGACGTCCGCTGACCGTTCTAGCGGGCAGCCCACGCGTGCGCTGCGAACTCGCGCTCGCCCGCCTGGCTCGCTTTTGTGAGGTGCCCGCCACCCAGGCGGCGGTCGAGAGGTTTCTGGGAGAGACGCGATGAGCGAAGCCCGGGATATGCCAGGTTGGACCGCCATCGTGCTGGCCGGTGGTTTGGGAACGCGTTTGCGCAAGGTGTGCCCGGATATCCCCAAGCCCCTGGTGCCGGTGTTGGGGCGGCCGTTTCTGGATTGGCTGCTGACCTATCTTCAAGCCGGCGGTTTCGAACGCGCCGTGATTTCCACCGGCGATCGTGCCCAGCAGTTCGAGTCCTATAACGGCAGCGAGCGCATTCCCGGACTCGACCTCTGCACGGTGGCCGAACCGGAAGCTTTGGGCACGGCGGGCGGTTTCTGCCATGCCGCCGCCAAGGCCAAGCCGGGCAACCACCTGGCCGTGTGCAATGGGGACAGTCTCATCCTCACCCCCTTGCGTCCGATCCTGCAGGATTTCGCGCGCGACACGGCCGATGCTGCCATCGTCGCGGTGCGCGTCGAAGATTGTTCTCGCTTCGGAACCCTGGATGTCGATGCCCGCGGCTGGCTGCGCGGATTTCGCGAGAAGCAGGCCGGCGCAACCGGCATCGTCAACGCCGGCGTTTATCTGTTCCGGACGCCGCTGCTCGACGATTTTCCCCGGCAGCGCCCGCTCAGCTTTGAGGCGGATGTCTTTCCGTATCTGATTGCTTCCGGACACGCCATCCGCGCCTACCCCTGTGCCGCGCCCTTTCTCGACCTTGGCATTCCAGAGGCCCTGGCGCAGGCTCCGGCGTTTCTCCGTTCCCATTTCGACGCGTTTCTTGGGCAGGTTTCCTCATGATTATCACTCGAGCTCCCTTGCGCATCAGCTTTCTCGGCGGCGGTACTGACTACCCGGAATACTTCACCGCCGAAGGGGGGGCGGTGCTGGCGACCGCGATCGATCAGTACGCCTACATCACCGCCAACCACTTTCACAGCGAGCTGTTCGATTACTCGATCCGCATCGCCTACCGCAAGGTGGAGCTGGCCCATGCGCTCGACGACATCCAGCACATCCCGTTTCGCGAGGCGCTGCGGCAGTGTGGCATCAGCCGGGATATCGAGCTCAACTACATGGCCGACCTGCCGGCCTTCACCGGGCTGGGATCGTCTTCCAGTTTTACCGTCGCCCTGCTGCAGGCGCTGCACGCCTACTGTGGCCGCTACCGATCCGGGCTGGAGCTGGCCTATGAGGCCATCCATCTGGAACGGCATGTGCTGGCCGACCAGGTTGGTTGCCAGGACCAGGTGCTGGCAGCCGTGGGCGGCTTCAATTTGATCGAGTTCCGCGCCGAAGACGACATTCTGGTGCACCGCCTGGCCCTGTCTCCGCGGCGGATCAAGGAACTCGAACGCCATCTGATGCTGTTCTTCACCGGGATTCGCCGCTCCGCTTCGGAGGTGGCCGGAAAACAAATCCAGAGGATCTCCGAAAACCGTTCCGTGCTGCGGGCCATGCGCGCGCTGGTCGACGATGGCGTGGACACCCTGACTTCCGCCGCACCGATCGCGGATTTCGGCGAGCTCTTGCACCGCAGCTGGCTGTTGAAGCGCAGCCTGGATGGGGGCGTTACCTGTTCGGCCATCGATCAGATGTATGAGAGGGCTCGCGCCGCCGGCGCGGTCGGGGGCAAGTTGCTGGGGGCCGGCGGCGGAGGCTTCCTGCTGGTCGTCGCCCGTCCGGAAGACCATGTTCACATCCGCGAACAGATGGCGCAGTTTCCCAGCTTGAGCATTTCTCTCGCTGCCCCCGGCAGCCAGTTGAGCCAGGGAGAACGCCCTTTGCCCGAACCCAGGGAGATTTATGTTGCTGCGATCGGCGGTGGCGGCGACCGCAAACCGCCCGCGTACACGGCCTGAACCGGACCGGGCCGCGCGCCGCGCGCAACGGACCCGGCGTCTGGGGGCGACCGGCGCGACCAACGTTCTGGTGCAGGGGGGAAAGATCGGCCTCTATCTGATCTCGATCCCGCTCACCCTTCGCTATCTTTCGGCGGAACGTTTTGGGTTCTGGTTAACTCTCAGCAGCCTGCTGGCATGGCTTTCGATCGCGGACCTGGGGCTGCGCAATAC
>Ga0209698_10004406_pt1 | contig 15452 bp, 14 predicted proteins | sample LitLauG_LLR_2012_FD_187203 | JGI IMG/M metagenome (GOLD analysis project Ga0209698, IMG submission 187203) | Freshwater sediment microbial communities from Pennsylvania, USA - Little Laurel Run_MetaG_LLR_2012 (SPAdes) (version 2) | ecosystem: Environmental > Aquatic > Freshwater > Creek >...
GTTGTGAACCGCGCCGGCGATGTGCGAGCAGAGTGCCTGCAAGATGCGTAACTGCTCTGGCGGAAACGCATTGAGCTCTGGATGCGACGCCATGAACACGCCCACCAGATGGGGACCGACCTGAAGCGGGATGGCCACTTCCGAGAGCACGTTCTTTTCGCAGCAGCTGTAGTAGGGATCCTGGCGGACGTCGGGTGCGTAGCGCATCTGCCTGGTGGCGGCGACGTAGCCCACCATACCTTCCTTCCCAAGCTTCATGCGATGTCCCTTGCCGTAGAGAGTGCAACCCTTCACCCCGGCAAGCACGAGCTCCGCCTGTTCTTCCTCATGCAGGTAGATGTTGGTTTCGAGGCAGCCAAAGGAGAGGGCGATGTCGTTGACGATCTGGTCGATAAGCTGGTCCAGGTCAAGAATGGAATTGATCTTCTGAGCCGCCCGCTGGAGCTTCAGAAGTTCCTGGACTTGTTCGACGGGAACGAATGACGGCGCCAGGGTTTCGGCCGGGAAGCTGGCTTGCGAGATGGTTGCCATTAGGCACGCTCCACTGTCGCAGGACGACAGTCCACAACCACAACAGGGTCTTCATAAGAGATGTGGAACAACGCAATTATGACTCTTTTTTTGAGGGAGAGATTGGGCGGGAAGGCGCATGTTTAGAGGCTTCGGCACGCCGCCGTTTGATCTCTTCCAGGCGCTCGCGGATGCGTTTTTCGATGCCTTCACTGGTGGGCTCGTAGTAGATGCGGTCGTGCAGATTGTCAGGAAGACATTGCATATCGGCCACTTTTTCGTCCAGATCGTGAGCGTACTTATAGCCGCTGCCGTAGCCGAGGCCTTTCATGAGTCCGGTAGGAGCGTTGCGAAGGTGCAACGGGACGGGTTCTGCGGCGGTGCGCTCGACATCCTGCTGAACCGTAGAGTAGGCAGTGTAAAGGGCGTTGGATTTCGGTGCGATGGCGAGATAGACGACGGCTTGGGCAAGCGCGAGGTTGCCTTCCGGCATGCCGATGAAATCGACGGCATCGCGAGCGGCCATGCAAAGGGTGAGTGCCTGGGGGTCGGCGAGACCAATATCTTCGACCGCCATGCGGACGACGCGACGCGCGATGTAGAGAGGGTCCTCGCCCGCTTCGAGCATCCGGCCAAGCCAGTAGAGCGAGGCATCGGGGTCGCTGTTGCGGACAGACTTGTGCAGGGCGGAGATCAGGTTGTAGTGCTCTTCACCAGTCTTGTCGTAGAGCAGTACACGCTTCTGAAGGGCATCATGAACAACGGCATCGGTGATTTCAGCCCCCACTTCCGTGCCCGCATGTTCGCGCGCGAGAGTGGCGGCGACTTCGAGAACATTGTAGGCGCTGCGAGCGTCGCCACTCGAGTAGCTGGCAATTTTCAGGAGGACTTCGTCGGATGCGTGAAGCTTTAATTCGCCGAGCCCACGTTCGGTGTCGACGAGGGCTCTTCTGAGCAGCGTGACGATCTGCTCTTCCGTGAGCGGTTTGAGCACGTAGACGCGGCTGCGGGAGAGAAGGGCGGAGATAATCTCGAAGGAGGGATTCTCCGTGGTCGCGCCGATAAGGCGGATGTTGCCCTTCTCGACGTGGGGGAGGAAAGCGTCCTGTTGAGCTTTATTGAAGCGGTGAATCTCGTCGATGAATACGATGGTGCGCGTGCCGTACTGGCGGGCGCGTTCCGCGTCGGCCATGACCTGCTTGATTTCCTTGATGCCGGTGAGCACGGCGGAAAACTCGATGAACTCGGCCTTGGTCATGCGCGCGATGATCTGCGCGAGGGTGGTCTTGCCGGTGCCGGGCGGTCCCCAGAAAATGAGGGAGCCAGTGTCGTCACGTTCGATTTGCGTGCGGAGGGGCTTGCCGGGAGCGATGAGGTGCTCCTGTCCGACGAATTCGTCGAGCGTACGGGGACGCATGCGGTCGGCCAGGGGACGGCCTTGATCGGGTGAAGTGTTGCCCGGAGTGGACTGGAAAAGACCCATAAAATGTTACTTACCAAGAAGTCACCGAGGCAACGATCATGTCTACGCTTGGCGTTATGAATATCTTCGACATTTATGGGAGTCGACCCCAGGGGCTAAAGCCCCTATTTTTATTGGGCCGGAGTGGCACGGCTAAAGCCGTGCCCTCCCACACCACCTATCGACGACTCTGCCTCGATGCTTCATACAAAAGAATGCTGGCCGCTACCCCGGCGTTAAGGGACTCCACCTTAGGGGAATGAGGGATGGCGACGATTGTGTCCATCTTGGCGAGCAAATCACGGGGGACACCTGCTCCCTCTCCGCCGATAAACAGTACCAGAGGTGGAGTGAGGTCAGCCTCATGCAGAGGAGTGCCCTTGTGCGACGATGTGGCAACCATTCGAAAGTTATGCTGCCGCAGTTCTGGAATACTTTCTTCCAATTTCGCGGAGACAAAAGGCACGCGAAAAAGGGAACCGGCGGAGGCGCGCACGACTTTGGAGTTAAAAGGACTGACTGTGCCTTCACCGAGAATCACTCCCGCGGCTTCGAAGGCTTCGGCGGAGCGCAGAATTGTCCCGAGATTGCCAGGATCCTGAATTCCTGCGATCGCGAGCAGTGGCTTGCTTTGGGCGAGGCTAAGCAAGTCTGCCAGAGAAAAATCCTTCAGCTTGACCAGAGCCGCCACGCCCTGGGGCGATTCGCTGGGAACTGCGCTAGTAAAGAGCTTGTCCGGCAAGAGGAACGTCTCAACGTGCGAGCCAATCTGGGGCAGCAGCTTCTCGGCCTTGTTGGTAGCGGATTCGGCAAAGAAGATGGCCCGGAAGCGAAGCCCGCTGCGGATCGCTTCTTCGACGACACGCAGGCCCTCGATCGCGATAAAGCCGCCAGGTGTGCGTTCACCATGGGCGAAGGCTGAGCGCAGCTCCTTCAGGAGCGAATTATGCCGCCCTTCGATGCGGCGCAGGCGCTCTGAGAGAGTAGTGCCGGCTATTCTGGGTGAGACGGAGTGTGTCATTTTGGGGTCGAAATCAGCATACTACGCTGCGTGGTCTCGGCTTGCAGCGCTTCCACATGTTATGTTAGGGTTCGCCGTTCTCACAAACACTCGTCGGAAGGAAACGTAGTGCGCGCGGAGATTGTCAAAATAAATTACCAGAGCCCTGAAGCCTCCCTGGTGAAGTACGCGGCCGAACAGATCCGGTCGGGCCAAGTGTTGGGTATGCCCACGGACACATTCTACGGACTGGCAGCGGATCCCTTTAACCTGCGCGCCGTTGAGCGCGTGTACGAAATCAAGTCTCGTTCACGGCACAAGCCGCTGTCGCTGTTAATCGAGAGCGTGGACCAGGCGGAGGATCTTGCACGCCCGTTGCCCGACGAGTTCTACCAGTTGGCTCGTCGTTTTTGGCCTGGGCCATTGACGATGATAGTGAAAGCAGCATCCCGCTTGCCCTTGAAAGTGACGGCGAACACAGGAAACGTGGCGCTCCGAATACCTTCGGCGGCAATCCCCCTGGCGGTTATCCAGGCGGCGGCAATTCCGATTACGGCGACGTCGGCGAACCTCAGCGGCGCGTCGGAGTGCACGACCGCCGAACAGGTGAGGGACCAACTGCAAGACCGGATATCGATCATCGTGGACGGCGGGACATCGCCGCGGGAGGTTGCGTCCACTATCGTTGATCTGAGCAACGATGAGGATCGGTGGAGCATTCAGCGAGAAGGAGCAATACCGGCCCAGGAGATCTCCGAGTTCTTCGCGCAGGGATGAACGCAACGTCAGCTGACCGACGCCGGCGGGGCCATGCAATTCCGTGGCTGCTCGGGCTGGTTGTAGCCGCAATTCTCGCTTTTCTTCTGGTTACTTCCTTTCGAATCGTCAGCGCAGCATCGCAGGACGAAATACGTCCCGCAGATGCCATCGTGGTGTTCGGGGCCGCGGAGTACGCCGGGCGACCTTCTCCAGTGTTCCGAGCACGTCTGGATCATGCCTTCGACCTCTTCCAGCACAAGATCGCACCCGTAGTGATCACGACGGGGGGCTCGGGATACGATCCCGATTACAGTGAAGGTGGCGTGGGCCACGACTACCTGATGCACCGCGGGATCCCGGAAGGCAGCCTGATTGCTGAAACCCAGGGCTCCGATACCGCGCAATCCGCCGCGCGGGTGGCCGTCATCATGCGCGCGAATCACATGCGCAGCTGTGTGGCTGTGAGCGACGAGTATCACGTCTTCCGGATCAAGAAGCTGCTCGAGCACGAAGGAGTCGAAGTGCACGTTGCACCCCGGCCTGGGTCGAAACCCCACGCGTGGTGGCAGCGTTGTTTAGCGGTGCTGCGGGAGGCGTTTAGCTACCTGATGTGGACACTGCACATTTCCTAGGCGACAACCTACCATCCCATTCTCTCCCGCAACGAAGTGATGTGCGCCACGTGGTGGCGGCCATGCCAAGAGTACAGCGCAAGGTTCTTCTCCAGGCTCATCGGGCCCAGTTCAGGATGGCGAAAAGTTTTCTTCCAGTCGTCTGCCTTCAGGGAGCGCAGCATGAGCATCCAGCGGCGGTGCAGGGTCTCAAGTAGATTGAGCGAGACGTCAATCGGAGCGGTGCGAGCTTCTTCGAGCTGCGCCCAACGATCTTCCATGTAGGGCTTGATCGTCGGCTCATCTTCGGTGAGCGCGAGCTTGAAGCGCATGTAGGAATTCAAGTGACTGTCTGGAACGTGATGCACTAATTGACGCACGGTCCAGCCGCCCTCGCGGTAGGGTGTGTCGAGTTGCTGGGGCGAGAGTCCCTGGACGGATGCGCGCATCCTGGCGGGTGTCTGTTCGATGTTGTCGAGGAACTCGGATCGCTGTGAATCGGTGAGGGGGCCTTCGAACTTGAATTTGCCGATGGGGTAGCGTGGATCGCTCATGGCGCCTCCTAAACTGGAATTAACGCATGAGATGAGCGCGTAGCGGCGAAAGCTGCAAAAACAGGAGTCGGGAATGTGGGGTGCGGGATTTTGGTGCTGGGACTGGAGAGATAGCTCTGCGGGGCGCGTGTTACCGCAAGAGCGCCATGATCCGTACCGGACCGGAGGCGCTGCCTTCGAGTTTTTCCGGGGCGACGACGGCGACGGCACCCGACGGAGGGACTTGCTCAAGGTTGGTGACATTCTCGAGATGGTAGAGACCGTGCGCCAGTGTGTATTGGCGAACTTCCAGCGTGCTGGAAGTGCCTTGATCGACGCTCAGCGTGTCAATTCCCAGCCCAAGAGCGTTGCGGGCTTCGACGAGGAACCGCGCGGCGTCGAGAGAGAATCCAGGGAAATGCATCGTGCCGCGAGCGTCGGCATTGCGGTACTTCTCGGCTGAATACCAGCGCGACTCCCACCCGGTGAGCGCCATTACGACTGATCCGAAGGGAATCTGACCATTCGCCTGTTCCCAGCGAGCTATATCTTCCACCGAGAGTTGGTAGTCCGGATTTGTGCGCGCTTGCTTTCGCAGGTCGAGGATCACAAGCGGTGCGATCAGTCTTTCGGGCGGAATCTGGCCGACGGTCCAGCCGCCTCCTGTGGAGTGCGTGGGCGAGTCAATCGTAGTGCTTAAGCGGACAAGAACAGTCGGCGGTTTTGCAGCAGAACTTTCACGGGCTGCGATATCAGCATCGACGGCGTGCGTCAGGTCCACGACGCCACGGAAGCCGCCGGGCGGGGCCTGGTCAGGATGCTGCCGCTTGGCAAACAGGAGCAAAGCCAGCGCCAGACAATAACCGATAACGAGAGTTCGAACCTTCATGAGCTTCTTGCACAATCCGCAGGAGGTTAGTGCGAAGGCGCCTAGCCGAAGAGGAAAGAGGCCTACCTACTGAATCGGATGCGTCCTCAACTGTGGAGGTAACATCATTTTCGGCAGGAGCGAGGGGATCATCAAGAAACGGAGGGACATGCACACAAGTTACCCCGCGGCCATGCCAAGCAGGAATTGGAGTCGCGTAATTTGCTCGACCCGAGTTAACTTGCTGAATGGAAGTTGCTTAGCCGCGCGGTTAGGTCACCGTCAGAGTGATCGTCACGCTGTGGGTCAGGGAGCCGCTCGTGCCAGTGACGGTTACTGGGCTGGTTCCCGCCGGAGTGCCGGGATCGCTGGTACCACCGCCACTGCTGCTCGAACTTCCGCCGCAGCCAGCTAGCGTCAGCAGGAAAGCGAGGGCAATGAGACCAAGCATTGCACTCCAACGGAGCCGCTTCGGAGCGACAACCAACAAGATCGCGGCGAAGGCGAGTCCATTGGTGGCTGCCCAAAAGGGGAAGTTATGCCGGCGTTCGAGTGGTGTCAGGGCTCCAGTCTTTGGGGCGGTGGTGGCGATTGTGACGGTCGCCTTTCCGCCACCTGCAACCGAGGTTGGATTGAAGGTACAAGTTGCTTCCGAGGGCAACCCGGAACAGGAGAAGGTCGTGGTTCCGTTGAAGCCATTCACCGCCGTCAAAGTCAGAGTCACGGTCGAACTCGTACCCGGAGACAAGGTCAATGTAGTCGAAGAAGCGCCCATGGCGAAGTCCGGTCCTATCGAGACTGGAGAGGATGTGGACGACGTGTAATTCGTATCGCCGCTGTAGGCGGCTGTGACGCTCTGTGAGCCGGTGAGCTTTGCGGTGGTGAAGACAGCAGTTGCTTGAGCCGCTCCGGTACTGGTGTTAGTTCCGCCGGTCACAGGAACTGTCGCCAGAATTGACGATCCAGCCGTATACGTAACTGTACCGGTGGGTGCGTTGCCGAAGCTATTGGTGTTAATCGTCGCCGTGAATGTGTCGCCAGATGCTCCGGTCACATTAGTAAGCGAGCTAGTGGTTGTGGCTTTGGTGATGGTGAAAATTGCAGGTGCAGGACTTGTGCTGGCATTAAAGCTGGCATCTCCGTTGTAGGCAGCCGAGATGGAGTGTGATCCTGGCACAAAGGTGAAGAGGCCGTTCGGCGTGGCGGTATTCCCCTGGCTGTTGAGTTTGTAGGGATTGGCGGGGATGGCCCCGCCATTATCCGTGATATCGACTGTTCCAGTAGGTACACCCTGCCCGGACGCGCCCGCAACGTCAGCGCGAATGTACACAAAGCTCCCATAGGGCCCGTTGGTGAAGGGGATTTCCTGGTTATTTGCGTTAAAGGTTACGGCTTTGACCGCGGTTGTGCTGCCTTCGGGGGTCACCGTCACCGCGACAGGCGTTGAGTTGCTCGGAGCGAAGGTCCCGTCGCCTGCGTAATGCGCGGTGACGTTGTAGGTGCCGCCGGGGAGCACAGTAGTGCTGCCGGCCACGCTACCGGCCGCGAGAGTGAAGAAGCCGAGGCCCTGACTGTTGAACGCCGTTGTGATGTTGGTCAGGAGTGAGACGTCACCGGTGGGGGTCCCGCCACCCGTTTGAGGCGTGACGTGCACCGTGACGTTCACTGACGAGCCATGCGCGATACCAGTCGTGGGGCTGAGCGCGAGTGTGACTTGTGACGGGCGGAACGTGATCGTATTCCACTTACTAACGAGGTTGGCCACGTTTACGGAACCTAGACCAGAGGCCGGATCGTAGCCGACACCCGTCTGATACAAAGCGGAGGGAGTTCCGTAACCGGGCGCACCCGGGACGGAGTTGTTGCCAACGGTGGCATCGTTGAAGATGCAAGCGCTGTTTGGGAGTCCGCTGGTGCTCGAGGCATTGCACTTGGAGAACCCAGGAGAAGTCTGCTCAGCGGCTGCCAGCTTGTACAGAACGTAGTTGGCTTGCCCCTGACGCGAGCCGACTTGAGTGTTCACCAAGTCCATGATCGCGGCGAAGGAAGGAGCAGATGCAGAAGTTCCCGACACGCCGGCTAAGCTGATATTGCCTTGAGAGTCAGGAGTACAGGATCCTTCCAGGCAGAGTAGATAGAAGTCATGTCCGGCCGCGGTGAGTGCGACGTCAGGAAGACTGCGGAAACTACCGCTTGGGATGCCAGTGACTCCCGACTGCCATGAGGGCTTGGCAAAGACGGCGCTGATCCCACCTCCACCCGAGGCGATGTTGGCGTTGGTTCCGCACTGAGCAGAGGTGCAGCTTTCATTCCAGACGTCTTCGGGAATATAGGAAAGGGCGGATGCTTGAGTGGTGGAGTTATTTGTTTTGCTCCAGTACAGCGCGTCATTCCCGTTCTCGTTGAATTGTGTGCCGCCGACGGCGACGTTGAACGCTGTGGATGCCAAGGCGTTGACGGAGATAGGGCCCGTGGCCACGGTTTCACTGTTAGGGTCATCACAACCCGCGGAGCCAGCGTCGCCGGTAGACACCATGTAGGTGATTCCCTGCGCGGCTGCCTGCTCGGCCAGAGCTGAATCGTGGGCCAATTGTGTGCTGGTTTCAACCGCCTCGCAGCTGCCGAAGCTTTCGGTCATCACGTCGCCGAGGTTGTTGTCGATGATATAGACCTCGGAGAGGTCGACGCCGTCGGTCGTGTCGGTGGAGGCGGAGACGACCTGTACCACGTTCGCGCCGGGAGCGATGGCGGCTGACCAAGTCACGTCCAGTAGAGCTTCCACTTCTTCGCCGCCGCCCAAGTTGCCAGGATCAGGACCGTTGAAAACAGTCGTGACGTTCGTGCCTGCGCCCTGAAACACGTTGCCAAAGTCAGTGACGTCCTGGTGAAGAAAATCACTTCTTGCAACGACAGCGATGGTGCCACCGCCAAGATTGCCGGCTTGGTAAACGGGACTGATGTTGTAAATCACGGCGTAGTCACCGGGAGCCAAACCATGCGAACCATCCGAAAAAGTAGTATCGGGATGCTTCCCCTGCGTGTACTTAGTCTTTAGCCACTTATTGGGAAATATGACGTGAGGCTTCCGGCGGAAGTTGTGGAGCGTGTGCACGCCAGCCACAACCGGCGTGAGGGCTGCGGGAATCTGGGGATCGCTCGCGTTGGCCCAATGCTCCTCACCCTTTACTACGAACTTATGAATCGCCGTGTGGAACGCTTCCTGCGCTTGTCCAGCGGTGCCAGAAAACTCAATCACCGTGCGGCCGTTTGAAACGTTAGCCACTTCAAGACCGTGAGATCGGAGCCATGATGTCGTTGCGTGAATGTCCTGATCCGACGGACCAAATTGCTGACCGAACTGCTCCGGGGTAAGCCATCTATGGTAGTTAGGCGAGCGCCGGTCCTGCTGTTGATCCAGGAGATTCCTAAGTGCAACTTCCTGCTCCGGGCTGCGCTTCAAAACGAGCAACATGCGGTCCAGGCGCATGTCCGCAGGAGCCGCGCCGACGTCATACTTGGCGCGTGCCATCGGGTGTGTGTTGCCTTTGAGGAGAGATAGCTTAGTCTCATCGACGGCTTCGGTTATGCGGGAAGGCACGAAGCCGCGCGGGGCGGAAGCTTGCTGGGACGGAGTCTGAGCCAGCGCGGATTGTGCCAGGGCGAGCGAAAGGACTAAGAACAACGCCATCTTTGAGTACATATGGAAGGGAACGGCTGTCACTTGGTTCGTCATTCTAACCTAGCGATCCGGAATTACAATTCCTTAATTTCTTTCCAGGTGCTTAGTAAGGCGATGCGTTTCGCAGTAGGAACCATGTTTTTGTTTCCACGTTGCCCGCCGTCAGACGAAAAGGACGAAAAACAGAGCGGCGAAAACGGCAGCCACCCCGGTACTTAGAAAATTTACCATGTTGTTAGTCATCAACTTGTCTCGCTCGAAGGATGCGCCAAGAAAACTATCGGCGAGCATTCCCATGACCCCCGCCAGGGCACAAATCCACGAGGAAGGCCAGTCGATGAGGCCTACCCCAGCGCTGACGAGGGTAATCAGGACAGCTGCGCTTACTCCTGCGAGTGTACCGGGAATACTGATTCCACCATCGGTTCCGGCGGGAACCGGTTCCAAGGTCGTAATAAGGAGAGCCTTTTCAGTGGCGGCCTGCCCGGATTCGCTCGAGACAGTGTCGGCGGCCGCCTCGGCCAGCGCAGCAGTCGCTGCGGCGAGGAAAAGCCGTCTCCCACTGAATGGGAAAGAGGCTGCACAGAGAGTTGCCAGGCCCAGGTTCGCCAGCACCTGGAACGCGTTCCTGCCTTCTTTTCGCTCCGCAGTGCCACGACGTTCCTTGCGGGAGTAGCCGAGGCGCGTGGTAATCCATGCCAGAACGAAGACGGACACAAGGACAACAAAACCGCCTGGTCCGGCGCATGTGTAAAGAAGGAAGGCGACGACGGCGCCGGCGATGGCCCCTGATATCGTTACCCCGCGAACCAAACGAGCAACGGCAGCAAACCCAAGGGTCACGGTGAGCGACAGCCACCAGGGGTGGGCGCTTGCGACCGGCCAGGCTCCGAGAGTGGCTGGAAGTATCGGCATTGTCTGCTTCACGCGGTGTGCTGATAGTCCCGCTGATGGGCTACAACCTATTGGGTTGCCAGCACCTTAAGTACAATACCTCGTGCTTTACGTTGGTATTCCAGAGGACCGATTCCTGCATCAAAAGGAAAACGTTGTGGGGTAGACTCTTTACCCTGGCGCCAGTTCTGGGCCGATTTGACCTTGGGGTGAACTATGGCAGCCTCCGTCTGGTCTGGCTATCTTACCTTCGGATTGATTTCCATGCCGGTGCGTTTGTTTTCCGGCGCCCGGAGTTCGGGAATTTCGTTCAACATGCTTCATCGCGATGACTTGCAACGGGTCAAGCAGCAGTATTACTGCCCGGCGGAGAACAAGGTGATAAGCCGGGACGAAATCGTGAAGGGCTTTGAGTACCGGAAAGACGAATACGTGGTGATTGAGCCTGAAGAGATCAAGAAGATCGAACCGAAGACGGCCAAGACGATGGAGATCCTCGAATTTGTGAAGTCGGACGAAGTAGATCCTGTTTACTTCGAATCGTCGTATTATATGGTGCCGGAAGAGGCGGGACGCCGCCCATATGCACTGCTGACGAAAGCTTTGTCGGAGAGCGAATACTACGCGATCGCGAAGCTCACGATGCACAACCGCGAGTACACGGTTTTTCTGAGGCCCCATGAAGGCGGCATGATGCTGCACACGATGTACTACGCAGACGAAGTGAAAAAGATCGAAGAGTTCGGTGCGCCGGACGTGGAGTTGAAGGACGCGGAAGTGAAAGTGGCGCATCAGCTGATCGAAGCGCTGGCGGGCGAATGGGATCCGGAGAAATACCACGATTCCTTCCAGGAAAACTTAAAGAAGATGATCGAAACCAAGCTGGAAGGCGGGGAAATCGCCGAAGTGGAGAAGCCGAAGAAATTGGCGCCGGTGGTTGACCTGATGGCAGCTTTGAAGCAGAGCCTGGCGCAGCAAGAAGCCAAGAAAAAGCCGGCCACAACTACTCAGTACGCGACGCGAAAATCGGGCCGGAAAGAAGCGTGACGGTTCAAGGTCAGGGGCCGTTCACACCTTAGAAATCAGGTCCTCCAATCCATCCTGACAGCCTGCCGCTGGCGCGATCTTCCCGTTCACGGGTAGAATAAGAAACTCTTCCAAGATCACATTACATGTGAGGGCGTGAGACAGGGTGCCGATGAGTCGGTTGCGGGTTAGTGGTGTGGCGGCGTTGTTGGTGGCGATGGCCCTATGGGCTGGATGTGGCGATACCTACCGCCCGGTAGTCATTCCTAACGTTCCCAATCCTCCGAGTCCCAAGAGCAGTCACGCCGCATTCATGATCAGCAACAATGGGGCGATCAATGCCGGGTCGGGGATGCAGATCGACGTTTCCGGCGACACCGATGTGGGGATAGCCTTCATGGGGAGAGGCCCGGCACACGCGGCGGTGCCGCCCGGCGGTTCTCGCGTGGTGGTTGCAAATACACTGGAGAGTACGATCACGACATTCGCTCCGGGTAACTCCAACTCGTCGATTGGTACGCCCGGCACGATCATTCTTCCGACGGACTCGCTCGGCCGGACGGCCAACCCAACCTTCGTGACTTCAGAAGAGAGTGCGGCGGCTTATGTAGCCAATACGGGTAATGATTCGGTGAGTGCTCTGAATTTGACGTCCAGCCAAGTGAGCAGCACGGTGTTTTTCCCCGTGGGCTCCGCGCCGATTGCTTTAACCGAGACCCCGGACGCCAAGAAGGTTTATGTGGTGAACCAGGGGACGAATTCGGTCTCGAGCATTAACGTGGTGGATATGAGTGTGAATCCCGCGATCACTGATGCGAGCATCGCCTCGCCGGTGTGGGCAGTGGCGCGCGGAGACAGCCAGCGGGTTTATGTGCTCAACCGCAGCAATGGGGACATCGCGGTAGTCAATACGGTCGACGATAACCTGGTGAGCCCTGCTTCGCCGGTGTCGGTGGGCGCGGGCGCCAATTACATGGTGTATGACAACCGGCTCGACAGGTTGTACGTCACGAATCCTGCCTTGGGAACGTTGACGATTCTCAACGCCGGCATTGATCCCCCGAATTCGATGGTGCTGGCTACGATCAACCTGACGACAGGAGCGAATCCGCCTTGCGGGGGCGGTTGCGTGGCAATGTCGGTGGCGGCGCTTCCCGACGGGAGCCAAGCGTACGTGACGGCCTTGCAGGCCAACGGGTCGACAACCAGGACTACGGTAACTGCCATCGACACGTTGAACAACACGGTAACGAAGACGTTCGGCTTGCCCGCGACCCCGCCAGTCGCCGCTTGCACTTCCAGCCGGTTCCGCATCTCGACGGCAGCTTCGGGTGACAGCTCCCGACTCTATGTTGCGAGTTGCGACGCGGGGAATGTCTCCATCGTGAATGTTTCTTCGAATAGCTTCCTGGTTCAACTGCCGGCGCCGGTGAGTGCGGCGACACCCTCGACGGTAAGCATTACGGCTGCGACGCAAAGCGGTTCCAACACGATCTACACCTACACCCTCACCTCCGGCGCGGTCCTGCAGGTTGGGGAGAGCATCGCCATCAGCGGAATGCAAAACCCCGCGAACAACGGAAGCTTTGTTATCACGGCACTAGGCAACGGTACGCTAACAATCGTGAATTCCGCAGGAGGCAGTGCGAGTGGACAGAGTGGGGCGGGTGTGGCGAGTATTCCTCAGACGCCGATGTTCATCGTTGCGGGCCCGTGATCGCAGGACGTCTTGTGTGGAATCGGGCGCTCAAAGAGCTCAACGGGACAAGTCCCAAATCAAGAGTAGAGTTTCCGGGCGAGGTGAACCGTTCCCGGGCGAGACTGGAAGAGGCTGGCCCTATTCCCCGGCAGCGGCGGCATGGTCGGTATGGCGCCGGCTGTTATAACGCAGAGCGACGTTCATGAATACGTTGCCCACCGCAGTTTCAAAGCACATAACCAGAGCCTCGGTGTCTTCACTGCTCTTGACGCCTTCCTCTGACGTATGTACGACAGGAGGATGAACGCGGAAGTGAAAGCCCTGGTCGTTTAATGCGGTGACCGCATTGCCAATGATCTGATTGGCCAGTTCACTGGCGGTTTCCCTCACCAGACTGTCGGATTCGGGAAGCTCGGCACCGGTCATTTTGCTGGCCACCTTGACTGCGGTTTCCGGCTCCAGATCGAAGATGATGCGGCCTTCGATATCGCCGCTCAGCGCAACCATGGCCGCAATTCCCTTGCGACGATAGGCCTCCTCCTCCATGCTGAGATTTCCGACGGAGGTGGTGCAATGCAGCCCCTGCGAGAGGACAGCATCGGCCGAGTTGATGAACGGCTGGATCAACTCCATTTTCATAGCTAGACTCCTGCGCCTGCCGCGTTTGCCACAGCTCCTTCGTCGCCCAAGACGTACTTGATGACCTCGTACAGGACTTCCGGCTTGACCGGCTTCTGTACGAAGTGGCGTGCGCCCCGCTGAAGGGCAGCCACGATGTTCTCCTGGTAGCCGACGGAGGACACCATGACGATGCGCGCGTCGGGATGGTTGTGAACGATGCGCTCGGCCGCCTCGATTCCTTCCATCTGCGGCATGGTGATGTCCATGAGCACGATGTCAGGGTTGGTGCGGTCGTATTCCGTGATGGCGGTGAGGCCATCTCCGGCTTCGCCAGCGACCTGTCCGCCAAAGGTTTCCACCATGCGGGCAAGGTTCTTGCGCGCGAAGACGGAATCGTCCACGATCAGATAGCGGACCGGTTGGCCGTCCTTGCTGCGTTTTACGGGTGCAAACTGCTCCATATCGAAACCTCCTCCTGCCTACTGTTTAAAACCGGCCGAATAAAAGGCCGGCGACGAACCTAACTTTTTCCTGCGCCAGCGGCTTTGTCGTGGCTGCACTGTGCCTGCAGAGTGTTGGCCATGGTGTCCAGGGGGACCACTCGCAAGGCGTAACCACGATCGATTGCCGCTTTGGGCATGCCGAACACGACACAAGACTCCTCGTTCTGGGCGATGGTCGTGCCACCTGCCGCCTTTACCGCTCCCATACCTTCCGCGCCGTCGTCTCCCATGCCGGTCATCAGGACCGCCAGGGCTTGGGATCCGAACTCCTCGGCGACGCTGCGGAACAGCACATCGGCTGAAGGCCGGTGACCGTTGACCCGAGGCTCATCGCTGAGGACAGCGACATCTCCGAGCGGCAGCCGCTTGACCTTGATGTGGCGATTACCGGGACAGATCAGCGCGCGACCGGCGCACAGCAGATCCCCGGATTGCGCGTGCTTCACCTGAATGGCACACACTTCGTCGAGCCGCCGAGCAAACATATCGGTGAAGCCATCGGGCATGTGTTGAACCACCAAGATGGTCCCGGGAAAATCCGCCGGCAGGTGGGACAATACGAACTGCAAGGCATTCGGCCCACCGGTCGAGATTCCGATCGCTACCACCCTCGAAGGAGCCTTTTTGGGATTCAGGCGAACCTTGCTTGCCTGAGTCGTTTCGCTCGGCAAAAGCGCAACTCGATTCGCCTTGCTTTGGGCGGCGGCTTTGATCTTCGCGATCAGGTCAGCGGCGATCTCGGGCATGCGTGACGACACATCCTGTGGTTTGGCGACAAAGTCGAATGCACCGAGCGCAAGTGCCTTCAGGGTGATGGAGGCACCCTCGGTGCTATGGGAACTCACGACGATGACGGGCACGCGATACTTCCGCATGATCTCCTTCAACGTGTCGATCCCGTTCATGCCGGGCATTTCAAGATCCAGAGTGACCACCTGAGGCTGCAGTTCTTCAATCTTCTTAAGCCCAAAGGTTCCGTCCATCGCGGTGCCGATAACCTGAAGGGAGTCGTCGCGCTCGAGGATCTGAGGGATCAGTTTCCGCATCAGAGCCGAATCGTCGACGACAAGAACCCTGATCTGCGGTTTCATGATTGCACCGCCGAGCCGGCTGCGAGCCGCGAACGATCGGCTTCGGAGAGAAGCAATCCAAAACCGACGGTACCGATTTCACTCGGCCGTGAGCGCAGAAAATGTTCGACGATGGTCGAGAGGTTAAGGATCAGAACGACTCGGCCATCGCCCAGGATGGAGGCACCGCTGACGAGGTCGGTGGAGATCGCGTGGT